>OFHJ01000176.1_pt1 | contig 26658 bp, 20 predicted proteins | sample 1522001 | NCBI WGS metagenome assembly OFHJ01 (sample SAMEA2464838, study PRJEB22497) | soil metagenome | biome: Grassland; feature: Farmland; material: Clay | place: Australia | collected 2013-02-01 | depth 1.2 m | reverse complement strand
CTCCAGGCCCACGGCGCGCACCATGCTGGTCACGTCGTCCGCCTGCCACAGGACCTCGTACAGCGGCACCTCGTTGCGCTGTCCCTTGATCGGCGCGGTATCGATCAGCCGACACGCCGAGCGCCACGCCCCGGTCAGCTGTCCGATGGTCGCCTCGGTCGTGATGATCTGCCCGGCCTTGGCCTGGCTGGTCATGCGATTGGCGGTGTGGACCGTCGCACCGAACACGTCCTGGTGCTCGAGCACCACGGGTCCGAAATGGCATCCGACCCGGATCGCCACCGGTTGCCCATCGACGCGCAGCTGAGCGTGCGCACCGATCTGCTTTTGCATCAGGGCTGCGGCGTTGAGCGCCTCATCGGCGCTCGGGAAGGTCGCCATGACCTCATCGCCCATGGTCTTGATGACCGTGCCGCCGAACTGCTCGGTGGCCCCTCGCATGACATCGATGCACGTCGCCACCATGTCACGCGCCCGCTGGTCACCCATGCGCTCGTAGAGACGGGTCGATCCGACGACGTCCGCGAACAGGACGGCGAGCTCGACGTCATTGTCCATCGACTGCGCGGTCAACCATCCTCCCCGTCTTGGATGTCTCGATTAGACATAAATCCGCTTGGGCAATTATACGCAAGGCGCTTCACCGCGCCATTAGCGAAAGTGCCTATCCCTCATGCGCATGCGGCCGAAACCTCGGCCCGACTCGCACCGCAGGTCCCGGCGACCCGCCGGATCAGCCCGGCATCCGCCCCGCTCTGGCGCGAGCCCTCGCTGAGCTGCCGCCGGTACTCCCGGGCCCCGGGCTCACCGGTGCACAGCCCCAGCATGTGCCGGGTGATGCTCGGCAGCGAGTGCCCGTGCGCCAGCTGCCGTTCAGCGTAGCACGCCATACGCTCCAGCATCGCCTCGCGCCCCGGCAGCGGCTCCCCCGGGTGCAGCGCCCGGTGCAACTCGCCGAGCAGCGCCGGGCGATGGTAGGCCTCCCGGCCGAGCATGACGCCATCGCACCACTGCAGCGTCTCCAGGGCCGCCTCGGCGGTCCGCAGCCCGCCGTTGAGCAGCACCGACAGCTCCCCGCAGGCCTCTTTCAGGCGGCGCACCACGTCGTAGCGCAACGGGGGCACCTCCCGGTTGTCCTTCGGGGAAAGCCCGCCGAGCACCGCCTTGCGGGCGTGGACGATGGCGACCCGGCTGCCGGCCTGGCCCGTGCGCTGGACGAACTCGAGCAGCGCTTCGAAATCCGACTCATCGAAACGATCCAGAGTCCCGGCGACCTCGCGCCGCGTGCCGCTGACGACCCCGATGCGCATCTTCACGGTCACCGGGATACGCACCGCCGCATGCATCGCCGCCACGCACTCGGCGACCCGCCCCGGATCGAGCATCAGGCAGGCACCGAACGCGCCGCTCGCCACGCGATCGCTCGGGCAGCCGCAGTTGAGGTTGATCTCGTCGTAACCGGCCTGCTCACCCATGCGGGCCGCCGCGGCGAGTTCTCCCGGATCACTGCCACCGAGCTGCAGCGCCAGCGGATGTTCCTCCGGATCATAGGCCAGTAGCCGGCCCGCATCGCCGCGCACGATTGCCGCCGCGGTGATCATTTCCGTGTACAGCAGCGTGTGCGGCGAGAACCCCCGCAGGAAGAAGCGGCAATGCCGATCCGTCCAGTCCATCATCGGCGCGACGGATATTTTTCGGTTTAATTCCAGATACTTATACCTTATTTCGAAAGTAATTCATTAGCGCGTTTCTGCGGTATTCATAGAAACTTAAGAGTGCCTGCCGCCCAACGCGCGCAACATGGCATTGCGCAAAATGGAGTTGATGCGTGTCTGATATCCCTTGCCCTGGCTTTTCAGCCACGCGAGAACATCCGCGTCCACCCGAACGGTGGTGGATTTCTTGACCGGCTTGTAGAACCGCCCACGCTCGGCGACCTTCCAAAACTCGCTCGACAGAGGCGGAATATCGCTGTAATCGATCTGCTCATCCGGCGCCTTGGCCAGCGCCTCGAGCTCCGCCTTTTGTTTCGCGGACAACGGAGGCAGCTTCGACATATCAACTTTGCGCTTGACGATTTTGCTCATAGCGTCGCTTCTCCTTCGGATCCGCTTTGCGGGCCGAGATGAGACGGATGACTTCTCCATCCTCGTCTTCCGAAACGGTGTGTGCGACCAGAAGGATGACCTGTCCTTCGACTGACCCGATGGTTTGCCAGCGCGGCTCACCACCCTCGATCCGATCTTGCGCGGACATCTGGAAGGGATCCGCGAAAACCCGCAGCGCCGTCTCGAATCTCACCCGGTGCTTCAGCCAGTTGCGCCGCGCCTTGCCGGAATCCCATTCGAACCGGATGGCCATGCGAATATGTTACTACATTCTTGTACCGACAGATAGTCCCGGCGCACGGCCAGGGCCCTGAACGGGACACCGCGCGCGAAGCCTTTCAGTGAACCCCGGCGCCCCGCGAGCTGAGGCCGCGGACGACATAGATAACCGTGCCCGGAAAGGCTCATGCACCACTCCCGGGGACGCGAGCGGTTTCCGCGCTCTATCCTCAAAATCAGGCGCTTTTCAATCCCCATCTACACGCGCCCCCGAGTCGGCCGCCGAGATCGGCGCAAAGGCGGAGTGCGCCTGCCGTCCGATGAGCCCCAGCGCGAAGCGCCCCGCCCGTGGGGCGTGAGTCTCGGCCTCCCAGAGCGCGAATGCGCAGGCTGTTTCCGGGTCGAGAACTACCGCCTCGAATACACCCAAGCGCCGACTGTAGAGCGTCAGCGTCTTGCGTTGCGACCGGAGCGGTTCGACATCGCACAGGACCCACCGGTCCGGCAATCCCGCGCTGCGATCGACCAGCGTGAAATTCGTGGCGACTGAGCACTGCCAGCGTTCGTGCGCGCCTGCAAGGTAGCGCGCGGCAAAGTGCAGCGTGGCGGTGGCGCTCACCTCGCCACGTGCTACGAGCGTGCTACGGAGGAGGAAGAGTTTGAATAATCGTCCGCTGGATCAAGTTGTTACGCACGAAGATCCGTCCAGTCCATCATGGGGGCAACGGAAAGGCGGCGATCAAATTTTTTCGCGGCGGGAGACACGAATCAACTCCGGGCGCGTCGCACTTGTAGTGCTTCCCACGCCGTTTCTGAAGACGCCGGCAAGTGCCGCTCGAGGGCTTTCGTTGCCCGACGTGCATGCGGTACAGCGCTCCTCGGAACGCCCAGCAGAGCCTCTTCGAGCGCCCCGGGGAAGCGTTCGGTGACGGCTTCGATCAGCGTGGCAGCCTGCCTGAGATCCTTCTCTGACTTGCTGCTGGCTTTGTCTCTCAGCTGGGATACGATGAGCTTGTGCACGGCGTACCGTTCGGGTGTGGGGGTGCGAACCATGACCACTCCGTGCGGGCTGAGGACCGGAACCTCTTGCGAAGCGCCCAACAAATAAGCCAGGTAAGGCAGTCCTTTAGCGTGTGCCTTGAGCTCCGGGACCGGGATGATGGGATAGTGGTCGTTCCTCGAAGGCACCAAAAGATCGACCCGCAAATGCGATCCGCCGCGCTCTGCGAAGGATGTCGAGGGCGCGCGTCGATCAAGCGCGGGAACCTCGAAGAAATCAATGCCCGTCTCCCGCAGGATCTCGAGAAACACGGGTATGCCGGGCAATGCGAGTGCCTCGCGCCTGGCGATATCCACATCCTCTGTCGCATAGGCTACCGCGCGTACGCCCAAGCCGTTGAGCACAGCTCCATAAGCATGCGAGCCGATCAGCAGCGCCCCTGCGCGAAACAGACCATGGTTGTGCAGGCTGGCCAGCGTGCCAAATGTCTTGCGATCGACGGTGGCGAATCCGGCGCGTGCCAGCAGACGCACTCGGGAAATTGTGGCGTTCGTACCGGCGATCCTCTCGCGGAGCGCTTCGATTGCCGCCCTCACCTTGGGAGCTTCGGACTTTCCCAGATACGTTTCGCGGCGGCGCCCGAGTGCGTCGGAAAACCGATGTACCCAGAAACGCGTGCCCGCTTCATTGACTCGCTCTGCAAGGGTTCCCGCAGTACCGACGAATACTTCACGCTGTTCAGCGGCGGCACCGCTGAGCTCTGCAAAGAGCAACGTTAGCGCTCGTTCGTGGTCAGTTACCAACGCGGCCATCGACGTATCCCACACGCTCTACGTTCGTGGGATACGATAGCGCCTGACGTCGTATCCCACAAGCTCCTATTCCGTGGGATACGCCAAGACTGGAGTGATCAGGCTGGCACTTCTCGGTGAGCCACAACCCGGCCGGCTTGATTTCCGTCCTGTGTGGATCGTTGAACCACCTTGGCTTCTCCAGATCATCAGTTCAATCCATCATCGGAGCAACGGATACTTTCCCGTTGAAATCCATTGAGTTGCGCGGTATTTCACAAGCACGCCGTCAGCTTAATGCCGAGACGCACCCTACGCCGCACCGCTCCGCCCTCACCGCGCCGGGGTGAATGAGAATTTCTGTCCGGCCACGGCCGCTTGATACATCAGACCACCCTTGGCGATCGTGAACACGGCCACCCCGTTCTGGTAGTGCCCGGTCGCAGTCGCATGCGTGTCGGTGCCGCTGGCGCCCGCCTCGGTACCGGTCGTCCCGGCGCTGGCGGACGCGGAGGCCGTGAGCGCAACGGCGCTGACATCCGCGCTCAGTGCGAACTTTCCGGACTCGAAACGCTTCAGTGCAGCCGGATCGCGGAAGAACACCATCTCGCTGTAGGCTTGCCCACCGAACTGAAAGCCGACACTGACCTGGGTCATCGAGGTGGTGCCGATGTAGCGGCCCTGCTCGTACACCCGGCCGTCACCATGGGCGCCGCCGATGAAAAAGCCGCCCTTGCCGATCGTCGGAAACACGGCATAGGCGTAGCTCGATTTGAAAAACTGCGCGGTCTGGCCCGCATGCCTGAACAACGCGACCGTGTCCGTGTACCGGTCCGCGAGCGCCACCGGGGCCACGAATATCAGAGCGATCCACAAGAGACGCCGCCAGTTCACTGCTTTCATGGAACGCACCTCCAGTCATTCAGGAGCGGCCATTATCCCGCAATCGGGGTGCGGCTGTCGCACGGCGCCGTCGAGAGCCTGGCCGGGTGTCGACACCCATTGCTCCCTCAACCGGATAACCCGCCCGTGGTGCGCAGTCGAGCCGAGGCGCCAACGTAAACGGGCCCGTACGTGCAACTCATGCACGCACGGGCCCGTGTTTCTCGACCGCCTAGCGTGAGGCGTAGTGATAGCTGAAGGTCAGCTCCACGACCCTGGGACGCATCGGCGTCTGCGTCATGATGAACTGCCGTCGGGACGTGAACAGGCTCTTGTTCTCATTGGTGAGATTGGTGCCCACGACCGACACCGTCCACGGCCCCTTCGAGACACCCACAGAGGCGTCGTAGGTCGTCCAGGCCGGCTGGATGTCCGTCTCGATCACGCCGGTCGGCGAGTAGGAATGCGCCCGGTGCTGGAATCCCACCTGCACGAACGGCAGGTAGTTGTCCATCGGCCATTCGTAGCGCACCCGCATGTTCACCGAGAACGGCGGGGAGTTCGCCAGCGGTCCACCGACTGCACCGAACACGTTCGGCACCGGGATCGCCTGGCCGCCGGCGTAGTACACCGTGATCGGCTTGCCGTAGTTCGGGCTGCCCTTGATGTTATCGACCAGCCGCGGCGCATTGGTCTGCTCACCGCTGTTCCAGGACGCCGCCGCATGTACGGACAGGCCTTGCATCGGCAACGCATCAATCGCCACTTCCACGCCGCGCACCCGGTAGTCCGCTCCGTTCGTCACGAAGCTCAGGTTGCCGAAGCCACATTGCGGACAGAATACGTCCACCTGCGTGTGACTCCAGTTCTCCTGGTAGAGCGAGCCATCGATCTGCAGGCGGTTGTTCCACCAGCGCGTCTTCCAACCCACCTCGTTGTTCGTCAGGTTGTCCGACAGGTACGTCGCCGGCCGCCGCCACTGCGCGTTACCGCTCTTGTCCGGCAGGTAGAGCCCGGTTCCACGGTTGAAGCCGCCCGGCCGGAAGCCCTGCGAGTACGTGTAGTAGGCCATGATCTGCGGCGTGATGTGCCACGTCAGGTTCGCACGTCCGCGCATACCGGTTTCGAGCAGGTGGTTGGTGGTCGTGTACACCAGGTGCGGGTCGTTGGTCAACGGCCCCAGGTTGTGGTTATTGGGGTTGAAGACCGTGACATTGGACGTCGTGCACTGCCCGTAATAGCTCGAGGCGGTGTACTTCTCGCAGTAGAAACTGCCCATCGACCCGCCTTGCTCCGAGTTCGACATGCGGAAGTAGCGCACGCCGCCGGTGATGGTCAGCTTGTGCGGCACGATGTCGAAGCTCGCCGAGATGTACGCCGCACGCTGGATGAAGGTGCGCTCGCTATCGTCGAAGAACGCCGGATGCGTCGCGAATCCGTTCGGACCGGACTGGTACGGCATGCTCGGGAACGTCACCGTCGGCAGGAAGCACCCGGTGGTCGCGCCGGTCGGGGAGCACATCGGCAGCGTATTGTAGTTCCACTGCGTCAGGCCGTAGAGCTTGTAGTCTTCGTAGTACAGACCCGCCACACCACGCAGCCGCCAGCTCTCCGGAGTGCTGATCCGTAGTTCCTGGCTGAAGTGGGTGTTGTGCGTCGTGTCATGCCACGCCGAGCGCGGCGAGTAGCAGGTCGCCCCGGCGTTTCCGCTGGTCGCACTGAAGGAAATGCCGGTGCACTGATAGTAGTACCCGTACCGGCCGCGCGCATAATTGGTGTAGTCACCGACCTGCTCGGTGTGCCGGTCCAGGTAGACGCCGGCATACACCAGGCTGAGCGGTCCGACCTTGCCATCGACCCGCACCTCGGTATTGTTCCACCGGTCCTTGTCGAAGGACGGGTTGAACAGGTTCACCGACAGTGGCGGCAGCGCCGAACCGTGGTAGGGGCCCACGACCACCCCGGCCGGATGGGCCGAAGAGATACTTCCCGGAATCAGGTACGCCTGCGCCGAGCCGACATTCGGGCCGTACGATGCGTACGGCATCTGGTAGAACACGCCCTGCGCGTTCATGTCCTGGTACATCTCGCTGACGAGCACGTTCCAGTCGTCGTTGACCTTGTACTTCACCTCAGCCCGCACGCCGCCGTAATCGAGCGGATTGATCCCGTTGCTCGCGATCTGGTAATTGTTGATCGTGACGCTGTTGGTGGGCACGACCCCGCCGTTCTCGTACACCAGGCCCACGTCGTGCGGACTGCGCGAGAACGTTGCCGGAAGATTGTTGATGTACCCGCCGCGATGGTCGGTGAACCAGACGATGCGTGCCGCCAGCTTGCCCTTGATGATCGGCAAGTTGAACACGGCATTCAGATTGTGATTCGGATCGCCGTGCGCCGTGACGCCGTAGCCGGCATTCACATTCACCTGGGTCTCGTAGAGGTTCGGCTTGTTGGTGATGAAGCGCACGACACCCGCTTCAGCGCCGGCACCGAACAACGTGCCCTGCGGCCCCTCGAGGACTTCGACACGCTTCAGATCGACCGCGTAGACGTCCAGATCGCGGCCCGGTTGCAGCGCGGAGGAATCATCGAGATACACCGCCACGTTCGGAAATGTCCCGATCGTTCCCTGGCCCTGGACCGCGACGACCCCATCGGACAAGCCGCGCATGAATATCAGGCCATTGCCGGGTCCTGCCGACCCGGTGGTCACATTCGGCAGATACTTCACATATCCGGAAAAGGTCTGCACGTGCAACTTCTCGAGCGTCTGCCCGGTCATCGCCTCCATCGTGATCGGCACGTTCTGGATGTTTTGGCTCCGCCGCTGCGCAGTCACGACGACTTCCTGAAGGTGCGCCGACCCAGCCGACGGCACCGCGATCATGGCCGATTGCCCAGTCGCAGCGAGCGCCGCATGGGCGGCCGATGCGGTGAGAATTGCGGCTACGGTCCTCGAGACCTTGTGATTGAACTTCATGAACTACCTCTGCAGGCGAAAAACTTTTTAGTTTTGCTCCTCCCGCGACAACCCCACTCCCATCGGAGTCGTGCCCGGCAGATGCATCTGACGCCGACGACCGAACCATGCGCCATTGGTCGGCAATGATTTCCGGTTATGCCCGCCAGTTGCGTAATTTATTTACCGCCGGGACTGCGGATCCTGCAATTCCACGCTGAGCGTGCCGCGGCGGATATTTTCTGAGCTTTCGCGCCGTGCAAAAGCTCCATGTGCAGGAAATTCGGCCACATTTTGGCCGAAATGACGACGCATGAGCCGGTCCTTGCGCGTTGCTAGGGGCAACACTCCCAACACATAGCACCGTCTAACTGCGCGCATGATAGCAAGCCTGATGCCAAATGAAAACCCATTCCAACCATATTTTCACCGCAATCCAACCAAACCATGGTACATGGGCGGCCATTTGCTGCGCTAAAATATTCCCGTAAACCTACCGATCTCATATTTATAGCGGGAGTTTGATGCAATCCGACAGCCAGATCGCGCCAGCGACCGCCGCGCAAGCCCGGCAAAGCCTTGAACGCGGACAGTTTGCGCAGGCCGAACGGGAGGCGGCTGCCCTGCTCGCCGAGGCGCCCGAGAACCGCGACGGGCTGTACATGCTTGCCGTGGCGCAGCGCCTGCAAGGGCAAATCGACGCCGCGCTCAACACGCTGACCCGGCTCGAGGAGACCTCTCCCGACTATCCGAGGCTTTACCAGGAACGCGGTCACTGTCGCGTCATGCAACGACGGGCCGCACAGGCGATCGAAGCATTCGAGCGCGCCGTTTTTCTCAATCCTGCGCTGCCGGCAAGTTGGCGCGCACTCGAAGCGCTGTACCGGATGAACGGTCGCACCGAAGATGCCGCCACCGCCGCTGCGCATGTTGCCAAACTTGCTTCACTGCCGAGCGAAATCGTCACGGCGCGCAGCATGTTCGCGGATGGCGAGACGGAAGCGGCGGAACACCTCGTGCGCAGTTACCTGTTGTCTCACGGAGATCACATCGAGGGAATGCGCCTGCTGGCACAGATCGGCATGAAACTCGACGTGCTCGATGATGCGGAGCTGCTGCTGGAGAACGTGCTGCGCATGGCACCGGACTACGTTGCCGCACGATTCGACTACGTACAGGTGTTGCTGCAGCGGCACAAACATCGCCAGGCGCGCGAGCAGCTCCAGGCCCTGAAGCGTGCCGAGCCGAACAACCGTGCGTACCTCACCGCCGAGGCCACCATTTGCACCGAGCTCGGCGAGTGTGAGAAGGCGCTCGAGCTGTACGCATCACTGCTCAGCGAGACACCCGATCACCCCGAGCTGCACCTCTCGATGGGGCACACGCTGAAGACCCTCGGGCGGCAGCAGGACGCGATCGCCGCGTACCGGCGCGCAGCGGCCTGCCGAAGCGGCTACGGGGATGCTTACTGGAGCCTGGCGAACCTGAAGACCTACCGGTTCTCGCAACAGGAGATCGCCGAGATGCGCCGTGCCGAGGCGGCCCCGCGCCTGGCAATCACCGACCGGTTTCACCTGTGCTTCGCGCTCGGCAAGGCACTCGAGGACCGGGGCGAGTACGAGGAATCCTTTGCGTATTACGCGCGCGGCAATGCCCTGAAGAAAAGTGAGAGCCGGTACCGAGCGGAGTTCACCGAGGGGAACACGCGCCGTCAGGTCGAAGTATGCACCACCGGGTTCTTCGCCGAGCGTACCGGCTGGGGCGCACCCAGCGATGCACCGATATTCATCGTCGGGTTGCCGCGCGCCGGCTCAACGCTCATCGAGCAGATCCTCGCCTCGCACTCGCAGGTCGAGGGGACGATGGAGCTCTCGGACATCCCGCGCCTGGTGCAGCAGCTCCAGGGCCGCGGGGGAGAGGCCGAGCCGCGCTACCCGGGCGTACTTCGCGAACTGGGCGCGGCGGATTTCGCGCGCTTCGCCGAGCAGTACCTGCGGGACACGGCCTTGTACCGGCACGGCAAGCCGCGCTTCATCGACAAGATGCCGAACAACTTCCGGCACGTCGGGCTGATCCACCTGATGTTCCCCAACGCCCGCATCATCGATGCGCGGCGCGCGCCGATGGCATGCTGCTTCAGCAACTTCAAGCAGCTGTTCGCCTCCGGTCAGCAGTTCACCTATTCATTCGAAGACATTGCGCGCTACTACCGCACGTACGTCGAACTGATGGCGCACTGGGATGTCGCCTTGCCCGGAGCCGTGCTGCGCGTGCAGCACGAGGCTCTGGTGGCGGACTTTGAACCCCAGGTGCGCCGCATCCTGGAGTTCTGCGGCCTGCCGTTTGAGCAGGCCTGCCTGGAATTCCACAAGACCGCGCGACGGGTGCACACGGCGAGTTCCGAGCAGGTACGCCGCCCGATCAATACCGAGGGTCTGGAACAGTGGCGGCACTTCGAGCCCTGGCTCGCACCGCTGTCGCAGGCGCTGGGCGACCTGGCAGACGCTTGAACGGGCGCTGCTGCGCGGCCTTCAGAAATGCAGATCGCGCAGCAACGCCGCGAACGCTCGGGCCTCGCGCGGCATGCCGTCTGTCGAACCGCCCGCGGCCTGTGAATCCGGAAACATCCGGAAACTCTCGCTCATCACGGCCCGGTTGATCTGGGGTGCGAGGATCTCCACGACCTGCGCAAGTTTTCCGAGCCCCGTCGAGAGTCGCTCGGGTTTGCGGATCACCGCATCGCAGATGAGATCGGCCGCCTGCTCCGGCTCGAGCAGCATGAACGCATCGTACATCTTGGTCGGCGCCACCATCGGCGTGCGCACCAGCGGAAGGTTGACCACCGTGAAGTGAATGCCGCGCGAGGCAAACTCGCCCGATGCACACCGGGTGAACGCCTCGAGCGCCGCCTTGGAAGCATTGTAGGCCGCGAAGCGACTGGCATTCGTCAACACACCAATCGAGGAAATGCTGATGACGTGTCCGCGGGCACGCGCCGTCATCATCGGCAGGATACCGAGCGTGAGCCGCACTGCCGCGAGGTAGTTGATCCGCATCAGCCGCTCGTAATCATGCAGTCGATCGTAGGTCGCATCGATGCCGCGGCGGATCGAACGGCCCGCGTTGTTGATCAGGATATCGACCGGGGGCTGCTCGGCGGTGAGCCATTGAATGAGCTCATCGGTTGCCGCGGGGTCCGTCAGGTCACAGCAATGCACGGTCGCCTTGCCGCCCGCAGCGGCGATCTCCCCACGAACCTGCTCGAGTCGCTCCGCGCTGCGCGCCACGAGAATGACGTGGGCGCCGGCGGCGCCGAGCTTCATGGCACTCGCCCGGCCGATTCCCGAGGATCCGCCGGTGACGAGCACGGTCTTGCCGCGCACCGCCTGGCGCAGCTGCATCTCGCGCGACAAGGCCGGGTCGAGCTGGCGCTCCCAGAAGTCCCACAATCGCCAGGCGTACTGTGCGAGCGGCGGCACGCGGATGCCGGCCGGATCGAGCAGCCGCCGGGCGTGCCGCGAGTCAAACGTGGTCGGATAGTCGATCAAGCGGGTCAGTGCCCGCGGCACGCCCGAGTCGGCGAGCAGATCCTCCATGACCCGCCCGAGCGGCTCGAGCGCCTCGCTCGGTACCCGTCCGGCCACCGCGACCGCATCGAGCAGCCGCGGGTCGAGCTGCAGGCGCATCGTCGGTGCGTGGGCTGCCTTGGCGAATACGTTGATCACCTCACCCACGCGATGATCGCGGGGGGCGGTCAGGTGAAAGCAGCGGCCGTCCTGTCCCTCGACGTGCGCCAGGTAATCGAGCGCTGCGGCGACGAAGTCCACCGGCACGAGGTTCACGTACCCGCCCCGGATGCCAACCAGCGGGGTCCAGCTCGGCAGCGCATTGCGCAGCGACTGGATGAGCTTGAACAGGTAATACGGCCCGTCGATCTTGTCCATCTCCCCGCTCGCCGAGTGCCCGACGACCATGCCCGGCCGGTACACGCGCCAGGGAATCCGGCAGGCCGAGCGCACCAGCGACTCCGCCTCGTGCTTGGTTCGAAAGTAGGGATGGGCCAGCGGACCGGCCTCGGCGAACATCTCCTCGGTGAACGTGCCGTGATAGCGACCTGCCGCGGCGATCGAACTCATGAAGTGGAAATGCCCGGCACCGATCTCGTGCGCGACCGACAGCGCATTCTCCGTGCCGAGAACGTTGCTGTGAGTGAGGTCGGCGTCCTCGGCGGCCAGGTCGTACAGAGCGCCGAGGTGAAAGAAGTGCTTGATCTGGCCGGCGAGCGCGCCCCGCTCGGCGGCCGTCATTCCCAGGTGCGGGGCCGCAAGGTCGCCCTCGAGGAGGGAAACCCGCTCGCCCCGCGCGCCGCACTGCTGCACCACCCGCTCGAACCGTGTCCGCGAACCGGGCCGAACCAGCAGGTAGACACGTTCAGCACGCGTCGTGAGTTGCTTGACGAGGTGCCGGCCGATGAAGCCCGTGCCCCCAGTGACGAAATACGTCATTGATCCGTTCTCGGCGAAGGCGCCTGGTTCACCAACCTACGCACCGTCGAGCGGCGGCGCATCGTGGCAAACCGAAGCTTCGCGGCGCGCCGCCTTGGGTCACACTGCGTACATGCGCCGCGAGTTCCAGCCGCATGCGGAGTCAGAGCATTCCGCCAATGAACGCCTGACCAGCGTTGATCGGGCGTTCCTGAACATGGAACGCCCCACGAATCCCATGGTCATCGTCGCCCTCATCGTACTCGGCACGCCGCTCAAGCGCGTGCAGGTGCGCAACCGGCTGCGCGAACGACTGGTGAGTTACGAGAGATTCCGCTGCGTACCGGTTGAAGGTCTCTCGCAGGCCCAGTGGGAACTGTTCGAGGAATTCGACATCGACGATCACGTGCTCTCGGCCGCGCTGCCGGCACCGGGCCGGCAGCGCGAGCTCGAACAGCTCGTCGGGGAGTTGTCCAGCGAACCGCTCGCGCAGGGACGGCCCTTGTGGTGCTTTCACGTCATCGAGCGGTTCGGGCGCGGCAGCGCGATCATCGCGCGCATTCATCACTGCTACGCCGACGGCATCGCACTGGTGCGGATCCTGCTCGGTCTGGCCGAAGGTACAACGCCGCCGCCGACCCTTCGCCCACGCACCACGGCGGCTCACCAAGCGGAGCACCACGGGATTCCCTGGGGGAACTGGCTCTCGGATGCGCTGCACGACCCACGCCGCCTCGCCGAGACCGGCCTGCACCTGGCGCTGCACCCGAAGGCTGCCGCCGCGGTGGCCCGCGAAGCGGCCGGGTTTCTCGAGGAACTCGCCCGGCTCTCGCTGCTCCCGGACGATCCGCCCTCGCCCCTGAAGCAGCCCCTGTGCGGTATCCGGCGCGTCGCCTGGGGCGCACCGCTGCTGCTCGAGGAAGTCAAGACCATCGGCCGTGTGCTCGGCTGCACAGTCAACGATGTGCTCATCTCGACACTCGCCGGTGCGCTCGGCCAGCACCTCGCGGGGCGGGGTGATGACCCTACCGGCCTGACACTGCGCGCCACCGTGCCGGTCGACCTGCGTGTCCCGCAAGACGGTCCCCCGGCGCTCGGCAACCGCTTCGGACTGGTATTCGTCGAACTGCCGGTCGGCATCCGGCACCCGCTCGAGAGACTCTACCGGGTGCAACAGGCCATGCGGGAACTGAAGGGATCGGAACAGGCGCTGCTCACCTACGGCCTGCTCTCGACGATCGGCAACCTGCCCCGCCGCGTCGAGGACATCGCCATGGACCTGTTCAGCGCCAAGGCGAGTCTCGTGGCCTCGAACCTGCGCGGACCGCAGACGGCGCTGCGCATCGCCGGCGCACCGGTCCGCCAGTTGCTCTTCTGGGTGCCCCAGTCCGGAACCATCGGCACGGGCATCAGCATCCTCAGTTACCATGGCCGCGTACAGTTTGGCGTGATGGCCGATCGGGCCATCATTCCCAACCCCGGCGATCTGATCGAGCGCATCCAGAAGGGATTCGAACAGCTCGTGCTGCTGGTGCTGCTCGGCGGGTCGGTTCTGCGCTGATGAACCCTCCGCCCTACTCCGGCAGCCCGCCCTTGGCCCGCTGCACGTCGAGCGCCTCCATGGCATCCATTGGCTCGGTCGCGGCGGCCGCCTGGTAGAGCTTCTGCGCTTCGGCTCGATGCCGATCGGGATCGAGCAGCATCAGGCCGTAGGCGTATTCCATGCGCACGATCGGGGAGTGCGGCGCCAACTTCACCGCGCTGCGGAAGTGCTCGATCGACTTGGCGCTCGAAACGCCGTACGTCAATGACGCCACGATGCCGCCGAGCTTGTTCACGATCTCCGCGTTGTACAGTCCCAGGGCAACGTGTGCCTCGGCATGTTTGGGCTCGAGCTCAAGCGTACGTTCCAGTTCGCTCTTGACCCGCCCGGCCAGCCCGTCGGTGACCGCTTTGAGGATCGAGATGCGTTGGCTGTAGCGGCCGAGCACAAGCGCGAACGTGTAGTGCGTATTGGCATGCTCCGGGAGTGTGCCGACGGCCTCCTCGCCGCGCGCCACGGCGCTGAGCAACGTCTCGGTCACCACGGCGGCAGGCGCATCGGTGTACAGGGAGTCGACCGCCGCGGCACGATTGGCGACGCAGGCGCCGAGCGCTCCAAGCGGCGCACCCTGCTCGATCGCAGCGCTGAAATCACCTTCGTGAAACGCACGCCATGCCGATTGAAGCGCATCCGAGAGCTTGTGTGCGCTGCCGTATTTGTGCAGCCACGCGGCAAACTCCGGTACCGCCGAAGCCGTACGTTCGATGCGCGCTTGGTCCGGCCAGGGCTCCCGGTCAGTCACGTGAAGTCGGCTCCAGTGCGTCTTCAGTTCACGGGAAGCAAAATGACGCGTTGCGACGCCAGTGCCCCGGGAAGCGGTTTTTTTGCGATTCATGATGAAAGCCTTCGGCAAGTACGCATCCAGCGGATACAACAGGGTGATTAGAGTACTGGAGCTGGGAGCGACACCCAGTAGGGTAAATACGCACGTCCGCACCGGCGCAAGCCGCCAATCGAGGAAACGTCATGGCCGCGAAGAAAAAGTCCCGCAAATCCGCTCGGGCCAGGAAGAGCGAACCACAGGCTCACCTGACCGAAACCGTCCAGCAGATCTGGCTCGCCGGCCTCGGCGCTGTTGCCAGGGCGCAGAACGGTGCACCGAAACTGCTCGACGAACTGATCGCAGAGGGCGAACAACTCAGCGCCCGGATGCGTGGCACCGCCACCCGCGCCGTGCGTGGGCTCGTCGATAACCTGCAGGAGAATCTCGCCGCGGGCATGAGCGCCGCGCGCGGGCAGGCCTCCGGCGCGGTGGACAGCCTCGAGAAGATCTTCCGCACTCGCGTCCGGCGCGCACTGACGCAGCTTGGCGTCCCGAGCGGCCAGGAAATCGAGGCGCTCAGCAAACGCGTCGATGCGCTCAATGCGAACATCGGCAAGCTGGCACACCCACCTCGCAAGACGACGCGCCGCCGCGTGGCTCCCGCCTCGAAACGGGCAGTCACCCGCCGACGAGTCGCCAAGAACTCCTCCCCGTCAGCGAGTGCGCATTGAGCGATGCTCACCCTCGAACCCGCGCTGCGCCGGCGTACCAGCGGACGTAAGTTCGCCCTGGCGCTGGCCGGCGGCGGGCCACTCGGTGCGTTCTACGAGCTCGGCGCCCTGCATGCGATCCAGGAAGTGATCGTGGGGCGCGACCTGGCGGACTTGGACATGTACGTCGGCGTAAGCTCCGGATCGCTGCTCGCAGCGAGTCTGGCGAATGGATTCGACACGACTCGCATGGCCGCAGTGCTGATCGAGGATGAGTCCGCGCTCGTGCCCTTCTCGCCGCGACTGCTGCTGCAGCCGGCGCTGAAGGACTACCTGCGTCGTATCACGCGCCTGCCGGGGGCGATGATTGGCGGCGCGCGACAATGGGCGGATGAGCCGCTGCGCAGCATGTGGCCGGCGGCCTTCGGGATGCTCAATCAGCTCGTCCCGCTTGCCGCGCTCGACAACCGGCCGCTGGAGGAGTACCTGCAGGCGCTGTTCGCCTCACCGCATCACACGGACGATTTTCGCAAGCTGCGCGCCGAGCTGCGGGTCGTGGCAACGGAATTGGATACCGGCCGCACCGTCGTGTTCGGCGATGCCCAGCACGCCAATGTCCCGATCTCCCGGGCGGTCATCGCCAGCGCCGCCCTGCCCGGCCTGTATGCGCCGGTGTGCATCGGGCGGCGCCACTATGTCGATGGCGCGCTGGTGCGCACGATGTACGCCTCACTGGCGCTCGAAGCCGGCTGCGATTTCCTCATTTGCGTCAACCCCCTGGTGCCGTTTGACGCCTCGCGCAGCAAAGCCCGGCGGCGCCTCGTCGAGGGCGGAGTCAACACGCTGCTCGGCCAGACGTTTCGCACGCTGATCTACTCGCGCATGCAGGTGGGCATGGCGAGCTTTCGCGACCGCTTCCCGCATGCCGACACGTTGCTGTTCGAACCGGATGCCACCGACGAAACCATGTTCTTCACCAATGTATTCCGCTATGCGGGACGGCACACGCTCGCGGAACACGCCTACCAGAGAACGCGGCGCGACCTGCGCGCGCAGGCCAAGCCGCTTGCCGCGATGCTCGAACGGCACGGGCTCGGCCTGAACCTCAAGCGCCTGAACGACAGGCAACGGACCTTCACCACGTCACTGCATGAGCGCCGTCGCCGGGCGCGATCGGCCGCCCGTCGCCTCTCAACGGCACTCTCGCGGCTCGAGCTCGCGCTCCCGCACCAACCCACCCGGCGCTGACGGGCCATGGCCGCGCTCTTCTGGCGCAGCGTCCTGCTGGTCGAGATGAGCGCCTCGGGCGCGTTCGCCGGGTGGCTCACCGCAGTGCCGTTCGAGCCCTCGCCGGCGCGCCTCGCGCTCGCCGCGGTGCTGTTCGTCGCGGCGCTGCTCGCACTGCAAGTGCTGTGGGTCCTGTTCTCTTATCTCATGGCCCGCCTGGGCGCCGGCGCCGCCGCACGCAGCCCCTCGACCAGCACGGTGCTGGGCGAGAGCGGCGCACTGCTGCGCGCCATGGTGCTGATGAGCCTGACACCGCGCCGCCGCCTCGGCCCGGCAGGCGAGGCGCACGGTCTGCCGCGCTCGCCCGGGACGCATGCGCCGGTTGTGCTGGTGCACGGCATTCTGTGCAACCGGGGCATCTGGAGGCGATTCGAGCGTCGACTCGCCGCGGCCGGTTTCACCCGCGTGTTCGCACTCGATCTCGAGCCCATGTGCGCCGACATCGACACCCATGCGGCAACACTGGCGCGAACTGTCACGGCCATTCATTGCACCACCGGCGAGCGTGTCACCCTCGTCGGGCACAGCATGGGCGGGCTCGTGGCACGCGCCGCGCTGCGCGGACTTGCCCCCGGGATCGTGCGCCAGATCGTCACGCTCGGCACGCCGCATCACGGCAGTGCGCTGGCGCGCTACCTGCCGTGCACGCCGGCCCGGCAGATGCGCCACGATTCGCCCTGGCTGAACCAACTCAACACCGAACAGGCCACCGGGCCCGGGGTGCCAATCGCGTGCCTGTACAGTCTGGACGACAACCTGGTGGTGCCAGCCACGAGCGGGGCCTGCCCCGCCTCGACCCCCGTGCGCCTCGCGGGACTGGGGCACCTGAGCCTGCCGTTCTCCGCCACGGCATTTGCCGCGGTGCGCGAGCAGATCCTCGGCACGGAGGGCGCATGAGCCCGCCCAACGAATCCGCCAAGGCGCTGGAGCGCCTGATCGAGCGGATGCGCGCGGTGCAGCGCGCCGAGGCAACCGATCCGGCCCTCGCCGCACGCCTGCACGAGTTGCGCACCTGGCAGGCTGGCCGTCTGAGTCGCTCCTACGCGGATCTCGCCGCGGACCCGCGCCAGGCGCCGGCCATCCGGTTCTTCCTGAGCGACCTGTATGGCCCACAGGATTTCAGCCAGCGGGACCGGGACCTGATGCGCGCCAGCATCATCCTGGAACACACGTTGCCGCAGAGCGCGCTCAGCGTGTTGATCGAAGCGCTCGAACTGAACGTGCTGTCCGCCGAACTCGATCACGGGGTCGCGCGCTCACTCGCTGCCGGCCCGATTTCCAACGCGAGCTACGCGCAGGCCTACCGCCAGGGTGGCCATTTCGAGGAGCGACGGCGCCAGATCGAGTTGATCGTGCGGGTCGGCGAGCGGCTCGCCCAGTCGGTCCGCCAACCACTGGTGGGCATTGCCCTGCGCGCGGCCCGTGGGCCGGCGCACATGGCGGGTTTCGGCGCACTGCAGGACTTCCTCGAGCGCGGCTTCAAGGCCTTTCGGAAACTCGGCAGCGAACGGCCGTTCCTGGACACGATCCGGCTGCGCGAGACGGCACTCAGCGAGGCGTTGGCCCGCGGCGATGCCGCCGCGCTCGATTGACCTGCGTCGCGCCAGCGGCGCCGCGTTCGTCTGCAGGTCCTAGGCGAGAGCCTCCACCACCCGTGTCCAGGCGCGCGCCAGGTTGTGACGGTTGTAGCCGCCGCCACCGCTGGCCAACAAGCGCCCACCGCAGAACCGCTCGGCAAGCGCGCGCAGCCGCTCGGCCGCATGGGCGTGAGCGGCTTGCGTGTAGGCCAGGTGCGTGATCGGATCACCGCCGAGGGAATCCGCGCCGCACTGCATCAGGATCAGCTCCGGGCGACGCGTCTCGAGGTACGCCTCGACCTGCTCGAAGGCGGCCCGGAACTGCGCGTCCCCGGCCCCGGGCGGCATCGGCAGGTTGAGCTTGGTGCCCGCGGCCGGTCCGCTTCCGGTCTCGCTGCGCGCGCCGGTCCCGGGATAGAGGTAGCGGCCGTCTTCGTGAATATCCGCAAACGCCACGTCGGGGTCCTCCTCGAATGCGTAGAACACGCCGTCCCCGTGATGAGCATCGATGTCGACATAGGCGACGCGCTGCAGTCCATAGCGTCGCCGGGCCACCTCGATGGCGACCCCGCAATCGTTGAACACACAGAACCCGGCCGCGTGATCCCGTCCCGCATGGTGCAGGCCCGCGATGGGAATGAAGGCCCGCGGCTCGGGGCCGTGCATGATCCGCTCGAGCGCCTCGAGCACCCCGCCAACGACGTTCGCCGCCGCCTCGTAGACCCCAACGAACGCCGGGGTGTCGCCCTCATCGAGAAACCCGCTCCCGGAACGGGACGCCGCGGCAACGCGGTCCAGGTATTGCGGTGTATGAAAGGACTCGAGTTCTTCGCGGGTGGCAGCCCGGGGACTCACGTGCGTCAGCTGCGCCCAGCACGGCGAGCGCTGCAGTTCGTGCAGGAAAGCGTCATGCCGATCCGGTCCGAACGGATGCCCCCCGGGGAAGCCGTACGCCGCGATCGACGCGCCTGAGACGAGAAGCGTCATGGTCGCGCCCGTTGCTGTTCAGACGCGCAGTTGACCGCGGCGCCCCGACGCTGTCAATCGGTCCGCCCGTCGCGCCAGAATGGTAGCGCTCTCTGGCGCACGGGTGACGGTTTACGACGTATGGCACGATTCGCGGTGCGCTGTCGCGGCCGCTGGGCACACTGCGAAGCCGTGCAGGCACGGCACCTCGACGCGACTCCGGTTCGCGCCATGCCGGCTTGCGGATGGTACCGCTATCATCGTATCGTTGACGCTCAGCTCGAGGGCATGACGCGCCGAGCGCCCCGTTCACCGACTGGAGCCGTGACATGCCTTTGCGACTGCGAACCGTCCTGGTGCTCACCCTGCTGGCGACGCCGCTGACCTGCCTGGCCGCACCCGGCCGCGCGCTAGCGTTGAAAGTGACCCACAGCGGGTACCTGCGCGCCCCTGGGGTCAGCGTCATGCTGTACGACGACAATTACAGCCCCATCTTCTTCGACCAGAAAGACGCCGCGCTGCAGATCATCCTGCACGGGCACCGCATCGCCACCAACGGCAGCGTGCGGTTGCTCGCCACGCCGCAGCAGTGGGACGCGATCCCGCACCTGATCCGCCACTCGGGCGACCCGGGGCGCGAGCGGCTCACCGCCGAGCTCGACTATCCCGCCTACCACCTGCACTACCAGGTCGCGGTCCACGCCGAGCCCGGCGGTTTCCGCATCAGCGTCAACCTCGACAAGCCCCTGCCGAAGGCGCTCATCGGCCGCGCCGGCTTCAACCTGGAGTTCCTCCCCTCGATCTACATGGACAAGGCGTACGCCCTCGACGGGCGACACTTCGGGGTCATGCCGCGCTACCCGGAGGAACACATGACCCGCCTGGGGCCGGGTCAACTCGGCGTCCCGGGAGAGCCCTGGTACGTGCGCCAGTGGCACAAGGCGCTCGGCTATACCGCGCCGCTGCCCTTCGCCCGCGGCCGGCAGCTGACGCTCGCCGTCAATGACCCGCTCGATCGGATCAGCATCCGCTCCGCGACCGGAGCGCTGCTGCTCTATGACGGGCGCAACGTGGCGCAGAACGGATGGTTCGTGGTGCGCACCCTGATCCCGGCCGGCAAGACCCACGACGCAGTGGTCTGGCACGTCCGCCCGAGCAACCTCGCCGGCTGGATCCGCCCGCCCATGATCGCGCACAGCCAGGCCGGTTACGCCCCGCACATGCACAAGGTGGCCATCATCGAGCTGGACCGGCGCTTCAAGGGACCGGAGCACGCCCGGCTAGTGCGCCTGGGCGCCGACGGCACCGAGCACGTGGTCTACACGGGACAACTGAGCCCGCCGGTGCGCTGGCTGCGCTATGACTACGTGAAGTTCAATTTCTCATCGGTCACCCGGCCGGGACTGTACGTGATCGAGTACGCCGGCCGTCGCAGCGACGTGTTTCCCATCGCGAAAAACGTGTACTCCGGGACCTGGCAGACTTCGCTCGACGGCTTCCTCGCCGAGCAGATGGACCACGTCTCGGTGCGCGACGTGTACCACATGTGGCACGGTGTGGCCCACATGAAAGATGCGCTCCAGGCGCCACCGAACCTCACGCACTTCGATGGCTACTGGATGGGCGCGAAACTCGACTCCCCGTACAAGCCCGGCCAGCACATCCCGGGACTGGACGTCGGCGGCTGGTTCGACGCCGGTGACTTCGACAACGACGCGTTCGGGCAGTACGGCACGATCATCAACCTCGCCACCACGTACAACACGTTCCATCCGCAGTGGGACGAGTTGTCGGTCAACGAGAAAACCCGCTCGGTCGTCATGCACCGTCCCGACGGGGTGCCCGACCTCGTCGAGCAGGTCGAGCACGGGGTGCTCCAGACACTCGCGCAGATCAAGGCCGTTGGTCATCCGTTCATCGGCATCCAGGCCCCGTACCTGCTCGGCTACACCTTCGTCGGCGATGCGGCCTCCCAGACCCAGCCGCGCTGGGCCTGGACGGTCACTTCGCCCAACATGGAATATGGCGCTGCGGCAGCCCTCGCGGCCGCCTCGCGCACCCTGCACGGCTGGAACGACCCGCTGGCACAGCGGTGCCTCAGCGCTGCGGCCCGGATGTGGCGCAAGGCAGAATCTCAAGCGGACCATGAGCACTACCGCCCCGACCACGAGGGCTCCGGCGGCTTCCGCGAACGTGCGATGGGCCCCCCGCAGTGGGCGGCCGCCGTAGAACTGACGCTCGCCACCCACGGCGCAGCCCCCTACCGGCAGCGCCTCGAGGCGCTCCTGCCCGGCATGCTGCGCCACATCGGGGACGGCGGCTGGGAGGCCGTCCAGGTTCGCCGCTACCTCGACGTCCGCGAGCGTTCACAGCTGCGCCGCGCGGTACAGTCCTACCTGCCGCGCCTCGAGCACCGCCTCGCGGCCACCCCGTTTGGGGTGCCGCCCTCGCTCGGGGCGTGGGGCGATTCCTCGCAGGTCGCGGAATTCGGCGTCGCGATGTACTTTCTGCACGAGGCCTACCCGAAGCTCGTCGGCCCGCAAGACACGCTGCGTGCGGCCAACTACCTGCTCGGCACACACCCGGTCTCCAGCGTGTCGTACATCTCGGCGATCGGCACGGCCTCGAAGCTCAAGGCCTACGGCAACAACCGCGCCGACAACACCTTCGTGCCGGGCGGGATGATCCCCGGCTACGTCATCATCAAGCCGGACTTTCCCGAGTGCATCACGAACTTCGGGTTCCTGTGGTACGAGGACGAGTACACCGTGGATGCGGCGGCGACCTGGGTCCTGGAGGCCAACGCGGCGAATGCCCTGGTGAAACAGCACGCGCAGGCCGGCGCACATCCTTCCTGAGCACGCACCGGCAGATGCGACGCCCGCTTCCACACCGGAAGCGGGCGTCACGACGAAGCGAGCATGGACGCTCGCTGGGTTCGCCTAAAACGGCATCCCCGGCGGGATACGCGGCGTGGCGTATTTCAACTGCGCGCGAATCAGCATCGGACTCTGTAGCAGCTGCGCCATGCTGCGCTTCCAGGCCGCATTCACACCGGTCCCGCTCGTCGCGGCGAACTGCGTGGCGATACCGTGCAGCCGATCGCGGATCAGCGCCGCGACGTCCGGCGATGTTCGCCGGTCCCGCTCGGTCCGCGCCAGCGTCATCAGCGTGCGGTACGCGACCCGTCGGCCCACCGCATCGTGCTCGGCACCCACGGTCGCGGTAAGCAGGCGGCTGAGCAGGTCCTCCAGTCCCGGCAACTGCGGGTCCGCCTGGTGCTGTTCGTACACGCGGGTCAGCCGTGACGGGGCCAGTAGCGCGTTCAGCGTCACCTGCGCGGCGACATCGGCGGCCACCAGGGGATCGAACACTGCGCCGCCGGCGTTGGCCAGCACTTCCTGATTGAACTGAGGATTGTCCGCGCCATGGATACCGTAGGACAGCTCCATCAACAGCCGGGGCGGTACGGTGAGTGAGCGCCGCGAGAGCGTGGCGAGCAACGCATCGATTGCCGCGTTCTGCTCGCGCGCGGCGACCGGCCGCGCCGGCGGGTGCGCGTGCCCGTTGATCGCGTAGGTGTAATCGACCCCCCCGATGAGCTTGGCCGCGGAAACCGCCTCGTAGCGCTGCAGCAGCCACACCAGCACGAACTCGCGGCGCAGATCGGCGAGCGGCTCGTTCGGCAGCAACACGCGCGGCCCGAATCGCGCCAACGCGACGCGCCGGACCGCCATGAGGTTCTGCAGCGCGGCCACCGGGTCGGGGCCATCGTCCCACAGGCTCGCCCAGGGTTGGGGCGAACCGGGTGTGCGCGCGTCGATGTCCGTAATGTAGTGCATGCCCGAGGCGACCATCGCGTCGGCCAGGCCGCTGGCGTAGTGGCGCTCGCGGGTGCCCGGCGGCGGCTCACCGTAGAGCCATTTCACCGCGAACAGGTCCCAGGCGCCGAGCCCGGTCGCATAGGCGTGCGCGAGCCCGATCCGCTCGCCGTCGAGCGTGATGCGCGGGCCCGGATAATCCATCACCGAGGAGCGGTGCTGGGTGCTGCCGGCGAAGTTGTGACTGAACCCGAGAGTGTGGCCCACCTCGTGTGCGGCCAGCTGGCTCAGGCGCAGCAGCGTGGCGCGCACCGGGTCGTCCGGTCCACCAGTGTTGTCGTGCTGGGTGCCGACCAGCGCATGAAAGATGCGCATGTCCTGGCGGGCGCGCAGCGAGCCGAGCACCGCCACGCCGCGCACGATCTCCCCGGTGCGCGGATCGACGATACGCTCCCCGTACGACCAGCTGCGCGTCAGGCGGTCGTCCCAGAACACGACGTTGTAGCGTACGTCGTTCGGGCTCACGCCCTTCGGCAACAGTTTCACCTGGAAGGCATCGATGAACCCGGCGGCGTTGAACGCCTGGGCCCAGTAGCGCACCCCGCGCAGCAGCGCGGCACGAACCTGCGGCGGCGCGGCGCGGTCGATGTAGTACACGATGGGCTTGCGCACCCGGGAGCGGGCCTGGTCGGGGTGCAGCTTCTGCAGCCGATAACGGGTCGCGTACTCGTGGAAGACGCGCTGGCCGAGCGGCGTCGTGTAATCGTAGACGCCGATCGGCTCGCCCCCGGCGCGTATGTCGTACGGATGCGGCGTGTAGCCCGGCGGCGGCAGCTTGATCAGCGAGGAGTGCACCACGAGGCTGATCTTGTGCGCATCGGGCGCAACGCCGCGCAACACACGCCCCGGGTCAGCCGAGACGAATGTCTCGAGCGCGGCAAACGCGATGTTGTCCGGGAAATCCTGGACCTGGCGCAGCAGCGGCGCGCTGAGCGCCGGGTCGAGCTTGAATGGCGCCCCGCCGGCGGTGTCGAGCTGGCGCGCCAGGTGCATCACGTCCTGGGTGAGAAACGGCGCGATGTCGATCACCACGCTGCCGTCGGGCTTACGCACCAGGGGCCGGCCCATCCACACCACGTCGAGCGGAAAGCTGTGCCTGACGCCCCGGCGTTGCGCGGCAGAGCCGCCGACGGCGCGGAAGCGGGTGTTCTCGAAGGCGATGGCCACCTGGGTGCCGACGCGCCGGAAGTCGAGCAGTTCGGTGGGCCCCTGCAGGCCGCGATCGAGCGTGACATGGGCCGAACCGAGCCCCCGCTGCAGCGAACTCGACCACAGGTAGCGCCCGTAGATGCCACGCGCGTTTGGCGGCGGCAGCGTCAGCAGGATCCGGCCGTGGACCTGGTCCACGCGGACCGGCAGCAGCCCCGCCGCCGAGGCCCGCGCGGCACACAACGCCGCGGCCGCACACACCAACGCCCCGATGCGGCCGAAGGCCGCGCGATGCTCTCTCATGCTCGACTCCCCTGCGTGTGGCGGGCGCGGCGCTGTTGGTCTTGCTCGGATTCGGCGCCGGCCTGCTGCGGTCTCCCGCCCCGGCACTATACGCCGATCGGCGCGCGCGGTGCCGCGTCGCTCAGGCCCGCGCGGCGTTCTCGAGCCGGTAGCGCAGCCACACCGCCCCGCCCTCGAGGACCTCGCAGCTCGCGAGCTGCATCCCGGTGAGCGGGGCGCGCCGCTCGGAGTCCGTGACATCCGAATCGAACACGCTCGGGGCCCCCTGGGCGCCGTCGACCGCCGGACACAGCGCGAGGCTGATCTCATCGATCAGCCCGGCGCGCAGGAAGGCGCCATTGACGTGCCCCCCGCCCTCGATGAGCAAGCGCCGGATCCCGAGCTCGCGGTTGAGAAACGCCAGCAGGGCCTCCAGGTCCAGCGTGTGCGTCCCGGCGAAGCAGTACGACACGCCGTCGCGCCTGAGCCCCTCGAGGTGCGCATCGGACACCCCGGTGCCGAGCACGACGAGGATCGGATCGCCGCCGATGTCGGCCCGCCCCCAGGCAATCTTGCCGTGCAGGTCGAGCACGATGCCGTAGGCTGGCGCGCCGCGGCGCGCCAGCCACGGCTCGCGCGGGTAGGCCTGCTCGGCCTGCGGCGGATAAGTCTCGGCCTTGGCGAACTCCTGCCCCGTGACCCGCCCGATCAGCCAGGCATCACCGCCGAGGCGCTCGTGCAGCCGCTCGAACAGCGTGCCGCCGTCACGGGTTTCAGGGCGCCAGCGGCTGTGCAGGATGCGTCCGTCGACGCTGGCCACCATATGACAAATGACGTAAGGCTTCACGAAGGCTCTCCTCGGGGCCGGGGCGCAGCGCCCCCGCACGTGCCTGCCCTTGTAATACGACGCGGGACGGCGACACATCGCTCATCCGGGGGAGAAAAGCGTTAGCGGCTGCACAGTTCCAACACCCGATGCTGGCACGCGCGCTGCGATCGTCGTATCAAAGCGGTGGACATCGGTCTACGCAACAGGGGGATGCCCCGGGGTCGACCCATGATCGACATTACTGTCTTCGCGGTCATGGCCGTGCTGCTGTTCGGCTATGCCGCCGTGCTGTGCAACGGCCTGCGTCGCGCCCGCCAGCGGGTGCACCGGGCGTGGTCGCACCTGGAGTTCGCGTGGGCGCGACGCGACGGGGAACTGAGCAAGCTGCTCGATCTGTGTGCCCAGGACCCCCAGTGCGACGGCGAGATGCTCGAGCGTGCCGCGCAGGCGCGCCAGGGGCTGCTCGGCGCACGACGCAGCCACGACGTGGGCGCAGTGAACGAGGCCGAGGACGCCCTGCGCCGTGCCCTGGGACCGGTCTACCCGGCCGCCGCGCGGCTGCGGCACGAGCATACCCAGGCCATCGTACAGGCGCTGCGCTTCAGGATCCGGGCCCATGAAAAGGCGATCGTGTCGTACCGCAGCGGCTACAACGAGGCGGCCCGGGCACTCAATGCGCGGCTCGAGATGCTGCCCGAGACGCTCCTCGCCGGCGTGTGCGGCCTGAAACCCATCGACCTTCTGGAGTGCACCGTCGCGCCGGATGCGGACACCGATCTCGGATTGGCGTTCAGCAAGTAGCGCTCCAGCCGCTCGGCTCAAGATTTCCCACACGCGCGCCGTTATCCCTGACATTCCTTTGCGCCAGGAGGCCGCCGTGTCCTCAACCCCTGCCCGTCCCAACGCCTGCCGCATGTGCCGCGATCCGGGGGTTGCACCCGAATTCACCATGGCCTTTCAGCCCATCGTCGACTGTGATTCCGGCGCGGTGTTCGCCCATGAGGCCCTGGTCCGTCCGATCGGCGGCGGCACGGCACTCGAGGTGCTCAGCGCCATCACCGACGAGAACCGCTACGCATTCGACCAGGCCTGCCGCGTCAAGGCGATCACCCTGGCCGCAGAACTGGGCATGCGCAGCCTGCTCAACATCAATTTCCTGCCCAAT
>OFHJ01000175.1_pt1 | contig 26907 bp, 28 predicted proteins | sample 1522001 | NCBI WGS metagenome assembly OFHJ01 (sample SAMEA2464838, study PRJEB22497) | soil metagenome | biome: Grassland; feature: Farmland; material: Clay | place: Australia | collected 2013-02-01 | depth 1.2 m | reverse complement strand
ATGTCATGGAGGAGAGAGTGGAAAACGGCTTTCGCTTTGCGGACGATCTCGGCCCGTTCAAGATCGTCCATATCCATCGTCCGGCGGTTGGGCTCAAGGCCGTGGTGGCCGTCGACAACATCGCTTGCGGTCCCGCGCTCGGCGGGGTTCGCATGGCGCCGGACGTGAGCGCCGAGGAAGCCTTTCGGCTGGCGCGCGCAATGACGCTGAAAAATGCCGCCGCCGGCCTGCCCCATGGCGGCGGCAAGGCGGTGATCTATGGTGATCCGAAGATGCCGGCGGCGGAAAAGGAGCAACTCATCCGGGCCTTCGCCACGGCCATTGCCGACCTTGGCGATTACATCCCGGGACCGGACATGGGAACCGACGAGCGGGCGATGGCGTGGATAAAGGACGAAACCGGCCGAGCGCTCGGGCTGCCGCGAGAGCTTGGCGGGATTCCGCTGGATGAGATCGGGGCTACCGGATTCGGACTGGCGGTGGCGATCGATGTCGCGGCGCGGCGGATCGGCCTCAACCTTAAAGGCGCGCGGGTCGCGGTGCAGGGCTTCGGCTCGGTCGGTCAGCATGCCGCCCGTTGTCTCGCCGACAAGGGCGCCGTTCTTGTCGCGGCGAGCGATTCGCAAGGGACCATCGCCGATCCCAGTGGCCTCGATATCGTGGCGCTGGCCGAACTCAAGGCGGCCGGGCGGCCGTTGACGGCGCTCGCTGGCGCGCGCGCGCTGCCGCCGGAGGCGGTGATCGATGTCGCGTGCGACATCTGGATTCCCGCAGCGCGGCCGGACGTCATCACGGCGGCTAATGTCGAGCGCCTCGATACCCGTCTCGTGGCGCAAGGCGCCAATATCCCCTGTACGGCGGAGGCGGAGGCCGCGCTTGCGGCGCGCGGTATCCTGGTGCTGCCGGATTTCATCGCCAACGCGGGCGGCGTGATCTGTGCTGCGACCGAATATCAGCACGGCACGGAAACCCAGGCGTTCTCCGTCATTGCGGAAAAAATTCGCGCCAACACGCAATCGGTGCTCGATCAGACGGAGCGATCCAGGGAGTTGCCGCGGGCGGCGGCGGTCGCGCTAGCGCTGGCACGGGTGCGTCAAGCGAGCGAAGTTCGCCGTTGGGGGCCGCGGCCGGCCGGACGTCTGTTTGCGCTGGATTGAGCCAGATCAAGGCCGGGTATTCGGAACGCCGGACAATTTCTCAAGCCTGTGAGTGCTTCAGGCTCGGCGAATAGGAAGGAGAAAGACGATGACCGACAAGGCCATTGATATCAAAAAGATTCCGGCGGCCCGGGAAGCGCTTCCCGACATGTGGCGGTCGTTCCGCACCGACCTCGACCGCTTGTTCGATCGCTTCGACGGCGGGTTTTGGCCGCCGGCCATGCGGCGGATGTTCGATATGGAGCCGTTTTGGCGCCAAGCAACCTCGTTCGACTTCAACGTCCCGGCGGTGGATGTGAGCGAAGACGAGAAGGCGTACACGATCACCGCCGAGCTCCCGGGCATCGACGAAAAGAACGTCGATGTTTCGGTGCATGGCGACAGCCTCGTTTTCAAGGGCGAGAAACATAAAGAGAGGGAAGAAAAGGACAAGAATTATTACTTGTCCGAGCGGTCCTACGGCTCGTTTCAGCGCAGCTTCCGTCTTCCGGAGGGCGTCGATCAAAGCAAGATCGCGGCAACCTTCGCCAAGGGCGTCTTAACGATCACCCTGCCGAAGACGACCGAGGCGCAGAAGCAGCAAAAGAAGATCGAGGTCAAGGCCGGATAGCGGCCCGGCGGGCGGCGGAGAGAGGGCCAGGGCGGGCTCGGCGTTGACGCTTCTGCACGCCGCGAGGCGCCAGGATGATGGGTTGATGTAGGTCAATGAGAGGGCGGTGGTGCCCGAATAGGTTGTGCTTAGCGAGGGGAGCCCGTCGGTCCTTTTCTTCGGCGTCGCAAGTCTGGCCCCTTATTCGCAAACCAAGGAGAGCATCATGAAGTTCCTCAGACGAACGCTGATTATCCTGGTTCCGGTTCTTGCCCTTGGGGCGTGCACGACCCTGAGCGACCAGGACCGGGCTTTGCTGACCTCGGCCAGTCAGAACGCCGAGCAGGCGAAGACGACATCGCAACAGGCTTTGGACGCGGCGCGCGCGGCGCAGGCGAGCGCCCAGAAAGCCGAGGAGGAGGCGGCGGCGGCCAACGAGAAGGCCGATCGCATGTTCAGGCACTCGCTGCGGAAGGTTTCGCCGTCAAAGTGACGGAAAGCACGGGCTGCCTGACGGGGCGTTCGGCCTCTCAACCGCCTTTTCCCCCCGCGGTTGGGTGCGCCGGGCGCTCTTTCTTTGCCCGGCAAGTCGGCCGAATGGGCGGCTGGCGAACGAACGTCCGAGCAACGCCTCCGATACCGCGCCGTAACGCTGCGTGACAAAGGCGACTGGAAACGAAGATCGAGGGGCCGCGCACCCGCCTTCAAAGCTCGCAATAAACCTTTGTCATGGCGGGATCGTTGCGCATATAGCCCTGTTTCGGCGCCTTGAACGTCTTTTCAAGCACCGTGAATTCGCGCATTTCCTCGATGTGGAAGAGCTTCCAGCCCTGTTCGCGAGACGCGCTGTAGCCGGACACCTGATAGGCGCGCAGAATGGGATGGCCGCCGTCGGAAACGCCGAAGGCGTAAGGCTCGACCGTCCGCAAGCCGCCGCGGTACCAGAACCGCACTTGGCGCCGGCTATGGATGGCGTCGCAAATCTGGTGCTCTTCCATAACGGATCCTCGGCTCTTTCAACGTCAAAGCGTGACGGACGCTGCGGCTATCGCTGGCGGATGGCCGCAGCATCGCCGTCGGTCTATGACGCGCGTCTACCCTTCAGGCTCGGTGAACCTGGTCACGATCGGAGGCGCAGGTGGAGATGCCGAACATCGTATATGCCGGGCACCATCCCACGGCCGCCGTGGCGAGCGGAATCAAGCCGATCAGTCCGATCCAGCGCAGACCGCCGTCGATGACGAAGATCAGGGCGAGGAGGATCACCCCGACGATCAGGCGCAGGATGCGATCGGCGGTGCCAATGTTTGTCGTCATCGGACTCTCCCTTAGCAACGCTCGTTCTCTACAGGCCGCTTAAGACCCATAAACCCAATTCAATCATGGCCAGGAGCCGGCGTACCCCCATTGATGCAGATCAAGCAGCCTCTTCGCGCTCGCGGCACAGTGCCGGATGTTGACGTGGGTCAAGGCGGCGCATTGTGAATGCCGCTGGAATGCCTGGGTGCGGTAGCGGATTCGATGGCTGGGCCCGGGGTATCGCGACGGCTTCGAGAGGAAGGGTTGTTCAGATGGCCGAAGACGACGAGGAGATTGTTTCGGAACTGAACATCAGTCCGGAGAAGGTCTGTTTCATCATCATCAAGGCGCGCGAGTTTGACGCCAAGGTGGATCCGGTTGAGACCGATCCGGGATCGAATCCGGCGGATAGCGGCGAGCGCGAGATTCTCGAAGACTATTCCGACGATCTGACCTTTGCCGAGCTTTACGCCGCAATCGACGGCCTGAACGAGGACGAGGTCGTGGATCTGATCGCACTCGCATGGGTCGGGCGGGGAGACTTCACGAAAGACGAGTGGGCGGAAGCGCGGGCGCTCGCGGACGAGCGGCATCGGCGTCATTCGGCGGGCTATCTGACCGGAATTCCGGCATTGGGGGACTATCTGGAGGAGGGGCTCTCGGCCCTCGGATATTCCTGCGAGGACTATGAGATCGGTCGGCTGTAACACCACACGAACACGGATTCGTCATTGCCAGGTTGGTCTCGGACCGGGGGCGCCGGACAGCGAGAGCGGCTGGCGCATAATGCCTCACAGAACGTGAAGGAGTGGATCAATGAAACGTATGCTGGGCGTGATTATTTGTCTGGTCGCCGTGGTGGGCTGCACCAATACCGGTCCGAAGGAGCTGGGAGGCACGCTGGTCGGTGCCGGCGTCGGCGGGCTTGTCGGCTCGCAGATCGGCGGCGGCACCGGCCGGGTCGTGGCGACGGGACTCGGCGTTCTGATCGGCGGTCTGGTCGGCAGCGAGGTCGGCCGCAGCCTCGATCGCGCGGATCGGCTGGAGATGGAGCAGGCGACGCAGCGCTCGCTGGAAAGCGCGCCTTCGGGCCAAGTGACCACATGGCGGAATCCGGACACCGGCCATTCCGGCACCGTGGAGCCGGTTCGGACTTACGAAACCCCGCAGGGCGCCTACTGCCGCGAGTTCCAGCAGACGATCTCGGTCGGCGGAAAGGTGGAGAAAGCCTACGGCACCGCTTGCCGGCAGCCCGATGGCACTTGGAAGATCGTTCAGTAACGGCGTGGGCCATTGGGCGGCGCTTGCGCGGCTTCGATGCGCCGGTCGCATGCCTCGGCCATGCGATGGAGGCTCTCGGCGATTACGACGGGATAGCGTAGCGCTTCGAGCGCCGCCAGCGGTGGCGGCAGGGCGCGAAGAGCGGTCGCGGCGCGGCGGCGAACTCCCGCGATCGGCGGCGACGCCGCGATCCGCTTGCCTTGCCGCATGACCGGCTGCAGGAGCGCAAGCGCGTCGTGATCCTCGCTGACCGGCGCCACCAAGTCGCCACTCATGGCGCCGGTCGCGTCGAATTGGCGCCATACCTGCTTCGCGCCGGGCCAATTCACCTTTCCGGATGAAAGTTTGCGTCGCGGGATGCCGTTATAGGCTTGGATCTTGTAGGCGCAGTCGAGCGCTGGAGCGTCCGACGAGGTCGTCAGGCTGGTGCCGATGCCGAAGCCATCGATCGGTGCCAGTTCGCGGCTGAAGGCCGCGAGCTGGTCCTCGTCGATGCCGCCGCTGGCGAAGATGATGGTTTCCCTGAGGCCGCCGGCGTCGAGAATGGCACGGACGCGGCGCGCATGGTCGGCGAGGTCGCCGCTGTCGAGACGAACGCCGCGAATGGCGATGCCAGCGTCGGCCAGCCGGCGGGCGAGCGCCACTACCTGCTCGGCGGCGCGTTCGGTGTCATAAGTGTCGATCAAGAGCACAAGCCCTTCCGATCGAGCGCGCGCGAAATGCTCGAAGGCGAGCGTTTCGTTGTCGTGCGCTTCGATGAAGGAATGGGCCATGGTGCCGTAGAGCGGAATATCGAAACACGCGCCGGCCAGCACTGTCGCGGTTCCGGCGAAGCCGGCGATATAGGCGGCGCGGGCTGCGAGCAGCCCGGCCTCGGCGCCATGGGCGCGCCGAAGCCCGAAGTCGACGAGAAGCTTTCCCGGCGCGGCCAGCACCATCCGCGCCGCTTTCGACGCGACGACGGTCTCGAAGTGAATTAGGTTGAGCAGGCGCGTCTCGACCAACTGCGCCTCGGGCAGCGGTGCGGTCACGCGGATGATCGGCTCGTCTGGAAAGAAAATGGTGCCCTCGGGCAGGGCGTCGACGTCGCCGGTGAAGCGCAGGCCCTCAAGCCAATCGAGAAAGTCGGACGGAAACCGCCCCGACCGCCGTAGGTAGTCGAGAGACGCGGCGTCGAAGCGCAAGGCCTCGAGATAGTCGAGCGCCTGCTCGAGTCCCGCCGCCATGAGAAAGCCGCGCCGCACGGGGAGCTTTCGCACGAAGAGTTCGAAAACCGCCGGCCCCTCGAGCCCGTACTCGCGGTAGGCCTGCAGCATGGCAAGCTGATAGAGGTCGGTGAAAAGCGGGCTTTGGGGGTCGAACATGGCTTGTCCGGGCAATCGCGGTTGCGCCGCGGCTTCTAGGGCACGTTGCGCCGGAGCTCTTGGATCCAGGCTTCGGCGCTGACGTGGCTCGCCGACGCATCGGCGAGTCCGGGGCAATGCGGTGCCTCAAAGATGAGATCGGTTCCGAAGGGTACGTCCGGGCCGAGAAGCCGATGGGCCAGCGCCGTGGCGTGCCCGGCGGCGGAGACCTGCCGCCGCTCGTAGAATTCGCGATAGCTCGGGATGTAGCTCGTCGGCGCGACGCCAAGCCCCCCCCCGCGGTGGATGACGATGGCGGAGTTGAAGAGCCTTCGTTCGATCCGGAGCGGCGCGCCAAGCATGAGGATCAGGTTCAGCGTCGCGCTCGCGGCGAGGATTTCGGCCACGGCCGCCGCCGCCGCGAGCGCGATGGTTTCGCGCGCATTGGCGCTCGGTTGGGCCGGAAAGGCCGCCGGCGTCACGACCGCGACGCGGCAAAACCCGTGCGTGTACAGGGATGCGAAGGGGAGACGAGCGGGTTGGGCGCCGGCGATCATCTACGCGCTCGGATGAACAAGTGGCGAAAGTCGACCAGCGGGTTGCCGCCGGCGCGGGCGGGCAAACCAGGGGGGCCGGAATGTCCGATTTTCATGGTATTCCCGGTTGCGCATCGGCAGGGCGCGACGCCCGCGATCGCGTGGTAGTGCCTAGTTCCGCACCCGCGAACCGGATTGCAGAGAAGTTTCTTCCATATTGTCTTCTTCCGCCGCGTCGTTGGGGTCATTAAAATCGTCGTCGTCGAACTCTTTGTCGTCGAGGTCGTCGACGTAACCCAGGCGGTCGAGCCCGTTCTCGACGGCGTCGGTCAGAACCAAAAGTCGCGCCAGCCGGGAAAGGGCTTCCTCGGTCGGGACCAGGCGCGCGTCTCGAAGGGTAACGGCCCAGGATTCGTCGTCGCTCTCGTCTGCGGCGCCGATCGCTGCGACGGTCAGGAGCTCGCGGACCTCTTCCGGGGTAAGCTTGTTCAGCATTGCGGCGAGCTCGCGATAGGCGGCCGTATCGGCCAGAGCCTGCTCGAAATCGCAGCCCGCGCGCGCGGCCAGGGCCGCGGCCACGCTTCCGCCGGTATCGTATTCAGGGAAGCTCCAGATCTGTGAGGCTTGCTTCAGAAGGCGGGTGATCCTGTCGATCGGTATGGTCAGCATGAGGCAGCTCCAAACGCGAAGAATCTCCGGCACTTGGGCATCCTAGCGAAAGCCGCGCGCCGGGCGCGTTGATTTGAGTCAAAGAGCACTATCGAAGGCGCGCCGCTAGGCGGCATGGCCGCATGCCGCGACGCAGGGTCCTGACTCAGATCAAGGCGCATCGTCGGGCCTACGCCATCATTAGAGGGCTTGCCTCGCGATGACGTACTGATGGCTTAAGAGGATGCCAGAACTGCCGGATGTCGAGCTCTTCCATCGACTGGTTCAGGACCGTTGCCGCGATCGGGGGATCATCGCGGCGAAGGTCCTGGACGCCGGCATTCTGCAAGGCATCTCGGTTGGGGCCTTGGCGCGGCGGCTGAAGGGCGCGCGGCTCGCGTCGTCACGCCGTCATGGCAAGTATCTTTTCATCCTGCTTGATGGGGCGGGGGCGGTCGCCATGCATTTCGGCACCAACGGCTCCCTTAAGTTGCTGTCGCGGGGCGAGGAAGAACCGGCTTACGCGCGGCTTGTGCTTCAATTTGACGATGGCGCACGCCTCGCCTATGTCAACCCGCGCCGGATTGGCCGCGTTAGCCTCTGCGACAGTCCCGAGGCGTTCGTCCGCGACGCCGGCCTTGGGCCCGACGCGCTCGATCCCGCGTTCGATCTCGGCGCTTTCACGAAAAGTCTTGGCACCGGCGCGCGCACCATCAAATCGGTTCTCATGGATCAGACGCGGATGGCGGGGATCGGCAATATCTACTCCGATGAAATCCTGTTTCAGGCGGGCCTCCACCCGGCGCTTCCGGCGCGCCGTGTCACCGGAGAAGGCGCGTTGCGGTTGTTCCGTGCCGTGCACAAGACCCTTGAGGCGGCGATCCGCCGCGGCGTAGGCGCGGAACAGGCGGCCGGGCGGCTGCCGAAGAACTTCCTGCTGCCCCATCGCCATAAGGGCGGCCGCTGTCCACGCTGCGGGACCCTGCTCGCCACCTCCAGGGGATCCGACCGGACTGGGTACTATTGTCCGCGCTGCCAACCGGTGTGACCCGAAGGCCAAGACAGCGCCCGGCTGCGCCGGCGCATTCTTGCGGTAATTACAAACCGGCGGCGGCAAAGGGGTGCGATTGATCTGAGTCAACCGCCATCGCCCGCGAAAGGCCTAGACTTTTTCTTCGGTTTTCAGAGCGAGTATGGCGGCGACGGATTGGCCCGCCGGCCATGCGGAGATGGGTCGGCGGACGCGTTCCGCCCCGCCGCCTGCGTCGGAGAGAGCCCGGTCGGAATGGCAACGATGGGAGAATGGGCGATGGACAAACAGGCGGAGACCAAGGCCTGCGCCGAGCGGGCCGAAGCGCAGTTTCCGTTGCTGAATGGATTCAATGGACAGGCCATGCGATTGGCGGTTTGGCCGATCGAACTTTGGTTGCAATGGCAGGCGGACATTTTGAAGGCCGCGGCGCCGGCGGCGGCGGATTGGATGACGCGGCGCCGGGAGGGTGCCGCGGCGGCGCTCCATACCCTGGAACGCTTAAGCGCCTGCCATGACGCCAAAGACGCTTCCCGCATCCAGAGCGAGTGGATTGAGGATGAGACCAAGCGCCTCGAAACCGATATGCGGGCGCTTGGCGGCCTTTCGCGGCTGTGGTCGCAGGAGAGTGTCAAGATTATGCCCGCCGGGGCCAAGGGCGGTCGGGAGACGCATTAGCCTGAGCCCATCTATCGCCCCGTTGTGGCGGAAGAACGAGCGCTTGGCTTCACAGTAGAGCGCGCTGCGGTACCCTTTCTTGCGGTTGGCGTCGTGCGGGCCCGGCGCGAGGGAAAGATGGACGATCTCTACGTCATGTACATGTCCGGGCTCAGGGAGCGGGCGGCGCGATGCCGCGAATTGGCTCGCGGCACCCCGGCGGCCGGCGTTGCGCGCGCGCTCGACTCCTTCGCCCGCGCCTACGAGCGCGACGCCGCAAGGTTGCTGTATCGGATCGCGGCCGTGGGCGGAACCTCGTATCTCGGCTCGTGCTGAGGGGCGCGGCGGGGGTCCATCGGCCAGGGCGGCACCGCCGCGCCGGATCGGTTCACCTGCAAGCCTGCGAGCGCATCCGGCGGATAAGCCGGTAAGGATAAGCGGTATTCCGGCCCGGTCTGCGTCCGCTGACGGGCTGTGGAGTTGTAATTTGCTGCCGCACGCCATAAATGACACCGAGGCCCGCGTTGAAGCGTGGCCATGGCAGGGAGTGAAAGCCGATGTACGAGGGCGATCGGCCGCGATCGGAGCCCGAGATCATCCCCCCCGACCGCAACCGGCGTCGCGGTGACTCGGATCGGCGGCAACCGTGGCGGGCGGAGGAGGACTTTGCGGAATCCCAGCACATCTATGTGACCCGGATCGGTCCTTGGGGCGGTCTTTGGCTCGCGCTTGGCATTGGCGCGGTGACGGCACTGGCGGTCATCCTCATCTTCGGCGCGTTTCTCTTTCTGCTGCCGCTTTTCGGCGTTATTGTCGTTGCCGGTCTTATCGCGCGCTGGTTGCGCGGCGGTTCCGCTCGCGGACCCTGGCAGTAGGCAGGCGGCGCGCGCCTCAAGACTGTTGTCTTCCGAAACCCGATCTTGCCATAGTTTGACCCGGTAAAGAGTTGCCGGCGTGCCTTGCGGTGCACACGGCGCGGGAGGGGAAGGACGACAGCGATGAACCTGGCGCAACTTCTGATCCGATCGGCACGGCGCGAGCCGCGTGGTCTCGCTGTAACTGCCGCGGGCCGGCAATGGACCTATGGCGCGCTGGCCGAGCGGGTGGCGCGCGTCGCCCACACGCTGAAGTCGCGTTATCGCCTCGAGGCCGGCGCCCGGATCGCGATCGCTATGGAAAACCGGCCGGAGTTCTTCGAGGTCCTCTTCGCCGCCTGGCAGGCGGGGCTTTGCGCGGTGCCGATGAACGCCAAGCTGCATGCCCGCGAATTCGCCTATATCTTGGAAAACGCCAGCGTCGCGCTCTGTTTTGCCTCGTCTGCGCTTTACCCCGGAATCGTCGCCGAGACCAAGGGGCTTGATGGGCTCAAGGTGGTTCCGACCGACAGCGCCGACTTCGCCGCGCTCGGCGACGAAGCGCCAATGCCGCCCGCCGATGTAGCGCCGACGGATCCAGCTTGGCTCTTCTATACCAGCGGCACCACGGGACGACCGAAGGGCGCGGTGTTGACCGCGCGCAACCTGATCTTTATGACCAACGGCTACTACGCCGATATCGAGCGCGTCGCGGCCGGCGATACGATGATCCACGCCGCGCCGCTGTCGCACGGGTCCGGTCTTTATGGGCTTCCTCATATCGCCCAAGGCGGGCATCAGGTGATTCCCGAAAGCGGTCATTTCGATCCGGATGAGATCCTCGTTCTGATCGCGCAGCATCCACAGGTCAGCATGTTCGCGGCGCCGACCATGGTGGCGCGCCTCGTCAACAGCGCTTCGGCGACGACGGCGGATTCGCGAAATCTGCGTACCATCGTCTATGGCGGCGCGCCGATGTACGCCGCCGATCTCGACCGGGCGCTCGATCTTTTCGGCGCGAAGTTCGCGCAGATCTATGGCCAGGGCGAAAGCCCGATGACCATTACCGGCCTGTCCAAGGCGGATCACGCGGCGAAGGATCATCCGCACTATCGCCGGCGCCTTGCCTCCTGCGGTCTCGCCCGCACCGGGGTCGAGGTCCGCGTGATCGATGACGACGGCCGCGAGCTCGAGAGCGGCGCCGTCGGCGAGGTGGCGACGCGGAGCGATTGCGTGATGGCCGGCTATTGGAACAATCCCGCGGCGACCGCCGCGGCGGCGAGCAACGGGTGGCTTCGCACCGGCGATCTCGGGTCGCTCGACGCGGAGGGCTATCTTACCTTGAAGGACCGGTCCAAGGACCTCATCATCAGCGGCGGCTCCAACATCTATCCGCGTGAGATTGAGGAGGTTCTCCTTCGCCACGAAAACGTGGCCGAGGCGAGTGTGGTCGGGACGCCGCACGCGGACTGGGGCGAGGAAGTGGTGGCCGTGGTGGTGCGTCGGCCGGGCGGCGATGTAAAGACGGAAGAGCTCGACCGCCTGTGTCTCGACCACATCGCCCGCTTCAAGCGGCCGAAGCGCTATGTTTTCACGGAGACCTTGCCGAAGAATAATTACGGCAAAATTCTCAAGACCGAACTGCGTCGGCGCCTCGTCGAAGAGGACGAGGACCAAGCTCAGGATCGGGGCTAGGCCCGCGGCACGGCCCCGACTTTGTAGGTCTGCACTTGTCGGTACGGCGCGACGACAGCGCAGCTTGTTCCCTTGATTTAGGGCATGTTCCGAAAAGAGGGCCCACTTTTTGGGTCATGCCCCTGCTTCGGGGGGGCGACGCCATCCCCCGCCGATGCCGTCAAGACTCGGAGCGCGATGGCTTCGCGCCGGAGCGGCGCGAAGCCAAAGCTCAACCGTATCCGGAGGTATCAGGGTGCATGCTTCAAGGTAAGCCCTTCGATGCCGGCTGCGACGTTCAGCCCCTGCATGCCCTCGAAGCTGACCGGTTGCAGGGAAATTGTCTTGTCCGACCCGCCGACCAGAACATGAGCGCCGAGGCCGACGCCGACAGAAGCGCCGCCCGTGACGCCGACATAGGTACCGGTCAGGGCTCCAGAGGCGAGATGGCTGGTCGGCGCGAAGACGAGCCATACGATGACGCCGGCCTGGTAGTAGCCGATGTCGGCGCCGACCTTGGTCACCGCGCCTTCATAATGCTCGTCGGTCTTGGTTTCCGCCGAGAAATTGCATTTGAGATCGCGAGAGGAGCCGAAGATAAAGCCCCAGCCGCTGGAAACGTTACAGGTCAGCACGCCGGCCTTCACGCGTTCCTGAGCGTGGGCTGGCATCGCCACGGCCAAGCCACCGATGGCCAAGGCCAGCACGCTCAGCGCCGTACGGACTCTGCGAAGCATCATACCCTCCTCATATTCAGGAAATGCGATCGTTACGCGATTAGCATTTATCCGATGGGGCGGGCGCGACATTGATTCAGGTCAACGCCACGTGGTTGTCACGAGGGCGCGGTGGGTGCCGCGGCGCTTATACGCACGAATTGGCGTGACCTTCATCGGCCGGCATGGATGCTGGCCGCGTTGGGTACGGGCCGTCAGCCCTCGTCCGGTTCCGGCATTTCGGCCTCGAGGATATCGAAGACCTCGGCCGCGCGTCCGTGCAGATTGTGGTGGAGCCGGCGGTGCAGGTAGTCGTCGGAGGCGAGCCAGGCATAGGCCTCGAGCACCTCGTCGTAGGTTGGGCCGACCTTCAGGATCTCAACGATTACGCTGTCGTCCGAGGGGCCGAGGATGGCGCGGATTTCGTTCGCGGTGGCGGGCTTCGGGTCTTTTGACGGTGTGCTCATGATCGCGCTTTCCGGAGTGGCCGAATCGGTTAGGTCGAGGGGGTTGCCGTGGATACGGAGGGCGGTGCGCTTTCGGGCCGTGATTCCGGCTCCGCGGCCAGGATGTCGGCAAATTCGTTCTCGCTCAGCGTCTCCTTTCGCAGCAGCTCGCGGGCGCCCCTTTCGAGCGCGGCTCGGCGCTGTTGCAAGACGCCCGAAGCCGTGGCGAAAGCCTCGTCCACCAAGCGGCGCACGGCGCAATCGATCTCGCGCGCGGTTTCTTCGCTATAGGTCCGCTCGGCCCAGGGCGTCATGCCCGTCGGTGTCTGGAGAAAGGTCGAGCGCGGACGCTCATAGGCGACGTTGCCGAGCTTTTCGTCCATGCCGTATTGGGTGACGATGCTGCGCGCGATGTCGGTTGCCTTGACGAGATCGTCGGCGGCGCCTGTGGAAAGCTCATGGAAGATCATCGTCTCCGACGCGCGACCGCCAAGCAGAACGGCCATCTTGTTTTCGAGTTCGCGGCGGGTCATCAGGTAACGATCCTCCGTCGGCCGTTGAATCGTATAGCCGAGCGCGCCGACACCGCGAGGGATGATGGAAACCTTATGCACGATTTCGCCGCCGGGGAGCGACAGCGCAACCAGCGCATGGCCCATCTCGTGATAGGCGACGGTTTCGCGTTCGTGAGCGGAAAGAATGCGGCTCTTCTTCTCAAGCCCGGCGACGATGCGCTCCACCGCCGCGGTGAAATCCGCCATCGTCACCTCGTGTGCCGCCCTCCGGGTGGCGACCAGCGCGGCCTCGTTGATCAGGTTGGCGATGTCGGCGCCGGTGAAGCCCGGGGTCAGGCTCGCGATCGCGTCCGGCGAGACCTCCTCGGCGACGGCGATCTTTTTCAGATAGATGGTCGCGATTTGTGCGCGGCCCTTGCGGTCCGGCCGATCGACCAGAATCTGGCGGTCGAAGCGTCCGGCGCGCAACAGCGCCGTGTCGAGAATCTCCGGGCGGTTGGTGGCGGCAAGAAGGACCAGCCCGCCGCGGGGGTCAAAGCCGTCGAGCTCGGAGAGAAGCTGGTTCAACGTCTGCTCCTTTTCGTCATGGCTGCCCATCATCGGAAAGGCGCCTCGGGCGCGACCCAAAGCGTCGAGTTCGTCGATAAAGATGATCGCGGGCTGCTTGGCCCGCGCCTGCTCGAACAGGTCGCGTACCCGGGCGGCGCCGACGCCGACGAACATCTCGACGAATTCCGAGCCGCTGATCGAGAAGAACGGCACGCCAGCTTCGCCGGCGACGGCGCGGGCAAGCAGAGTCTTGCCGGTGCCGGGGGGGCCGACGAGGAGCACGCCCTTTGGAATATGCGCGCCGAGGCGGCCGTAGTCCTTCGGACTCTTCAAAAAAGCGACGATTTCCTTCAGTTCGTCCTTGGCTTCGTCGACGCCGGCGACGTCGTTGAAGGTGACCTTGGTGTCGGTCTCGATATAGACCTTGGCCTTGCTTTTTCCAACCGACATCAAGCCGCCGCCGATGCCGCCGCCGGCGACGCGGCGGAAAAAGAGGACCCAAAGGCCGAAGAAGAGCAAGACCGGCAGGGTCCAGGACAGAATGTTGCTGAGGAATGTGTTGTTGGTGGTGCCGCGAAAGGTGACGCCGTATTTGGTGAATTCCTGCGCGAGGTCGGGCGCGACGCGGGTGACGATGAATTCCTTTTTCCCGTCCGGCAGCGGTGTTTTGAGGCGGCCCTGGATGTAATCTCCGGAGATCGTGACGTCGGCGACTCGGCCATCGTGAAGATAGGTCTGGAAGGCGCTGTAGGAGAGCGTTTCGGCGCGGTTGCCGGAGATGCCGATATACTGCAGAGCCAGGATGAAGAGGACGGCGGCGACCAGGTACCAGACGTTGAAGGGCATGCTCTTGTCCATTGCCGCTAGCCTTCGATCCAAGTGATGTGAGGCGGATGGCGGGGCGGCGCCGCATAGGCGGTGGCGGGATACCCGATGAGGAGCGGGGCGACCGCAACGTGGTCGGCAGGGATTTTGAGCGCGTCCTTGCCTTCGGGCTGTTGAAGCCAGGATTGCGCGAGCCCGATCCAGCAGGTGCCGAGGCCGATGCCGTGGGCTGCGAGCATGAGGTTCTGCGCCGCGAGGCAGCAATCCTGCTTCGCCATGGCGTCGGGCGCCGTGGCGCAGATCACGATCAGCGTTGGTGCGTTGTAGAAGATGCGAAAGCCCGGCGAGGAAAGCATTGGGCGATAATCGCCGAGAAGGGAAGATTCCGTCAGCGTGGCCAGCATGTGGGCGCGAGCGCGGTCTCCGAACCTCGCTAGAGCGGTACGATCTGTCACGACCACGAACGACCACGGTTGCCGGTTCATGGCGGTCGGGGCTTGGATGGCGGCGGCGATGACGAAGCGGATCTTCTCGTCCTCGACCGGCGTTTCTAGGTAGTTGCGAATTGCGCGGCGGTGGTAGATGGCGTCGACAAGATTCATCTGCACCCTCTCCGGCCCAGCGCCTTAAGGGTAATCCGGATGCGGTGTTTCGCCTTGATCCATATCAACGACCGGGGGCGGTGGCGGGTGATGGTCTTTGATCAAGCCCGGCGGCTTCCGCGGCGCGCGCGACATAAGGACCGGCGGGACGCACGACCATGGCCGCAGCCGAGCACAGGAACTTTTCGATGGCCGATCCTAAGGCGGCTACGCTCCAGTCCGAGATCGTCGCCTTTCTCTCGGCGGGCGCGAGCTACGGCGCGCCCGGGGGCGCGGTGCAGCGCGTCGAGACCCACGGTTCGGAAATATTTCTGATTGGCGAGCGGGCCTACAAACTCAAGCGGCCCGTCGCCTTCTCGGCGCTGGACTACCGCACCCTGGCGCGCCGCGAGGCCGCCTGCCGGGCCGAGGTGGCGCTCAATCGCCGCACCGCGCCGGAGCTCTATCTTGGCCTCCGCGCGATTCGCCGTCGCGCCGACGGGGGGCTCGGGTTCGACGGCGAGGGCAAGCTCCTCGACTGGGTGGTCGAGATGTGGCGCTTCGACCAGGCGGATCTCCTAGATGCCCAGGCCGATTTCGGGCTGCTCGGTGCTGGGCTGATGCGGGACCTTGCTGACGAGATCGCCGGCTTTCACGAGCTCGCGGAGCCGACGCCGGGGTTCGGCGGCGCCGCCGGATTGGGCCGGGCGATCGAGCGGAACCAAGCGGATTTCGCCACTGTCGGCCGAATTCTCGATCTCGAGGCCGTTCGCGCTCTGCAGAGCAAATCGGCGGCGGCGCTTCGCGATATCGGAGATCTGCTGGATCGTCGCGCCCAGACGGGAAAGGTGCGGCGCTGCCACGGCGATCTCCGTCTCGCCAATATCTGCCTCGTCAACGGCCGGCCGACGCTGTTCGACGGCATCGAGTTCAGCGAGGCGATCTCGTGCATCGACGTGCTTTACGATCTTTCGTTTCTGCTCATGGATCTCGGCAGCCGCCGGCTCGGTCATTTCGCCAACATCGTGTTGAACCGCTATCTCGATCATGCTGGCGATGGCGATACCCTCGCGGCGCTACCGTTAATGCTGTCGGTTCGCGCCGCCACTCGGGCCTTTGGCCTTGCCTTGGGCGCGAAGCGTCGGGCCGGGCGGCCTCACGAAGCGCAGGCCTTGGCGGCATCTGCCGGCCAGCACCTCGCGCTCGCGACCAAGCTTCTTGAGAAGAGGGCGGCGCGACTTGTCGTGCTCGGCGGCCTGAGCGGCAGCGGCAAGAGCGCGCTTGCCTACGGCCTTGGCGCCGGTCTAGCGCCGATGCCGGGTGCCCGTGTCTTGGCGGCCGAGGTCGTGGAGCGGCGTCTTCTTGGCCTCGCGCCGGACGCGCGCATTCCGGCAACAAGCCGGACTGGCGAGCTTGCCGCCGGGGTGCAGGCGGCTCTCATGCAAGAGGCGACCGGCGCGGTGCGGGCGAGCCGCTCCGCGGTTCTCGACGCTCCGCTGATGCGAGACGTGGATCGCGCCGAACTTCGAGCCTTCGCGGCATCGGAGGGCATGCCGTTCTTCGGTCTTTGGGTCGGGCCGCTGGAGGAGCTTGGCGAGGCAGAACGACCGGGCTGGCATGTGTTCGGGCGGGGCGGCGACCTCGCGGCTCTTCTCGCGCACGCCCGATCCCTGGTCGATGCGGCCCCGCTTGGCGCCGTGCGTTAGTCCCAAAGCGGCTCCTCGTGTTCCCCGGCGTGTTCGAGCCCGGGCAGCAGTTGGCGCAGCCATTTCCGCGTCGATGGGTGGATGGTGTACCGGCCCTCGGCCCGGCGATAGTGCCAAAGCCGCGCATCGGAATCGCCCGTGGTCTTGGCGCTCAGGCGGTTTATCCTGGCGAGGTGGCGACCGAGCTTCTCGCGCTCTTTCGCCGACAGCGCCTGGGCCAGTTCGCGGCGGGTCGGCGGTTCCGGGCGCGCGAAGCAGTCGAGCAGCCTGCGCAAGGAACGCCCCGATCGGTCGAAGCTGACCTCGCGCAAAAGGGCGGTGGTCTTCTTGCGATCGAGCGGTGCGTCTTTAGTCAGGACCTTGAGCGGCGAGGTTCTTTCGCCCAGGTAGCGCAACAGGGCTCGGCGCAGGCCGCTCGGCATGGCGTCCAGGTCGGCGCCGGTAATTTTCCATTGCCGCGGCGCAGAAGCGCGGGGTTTTGCTGAATTCCGTGTCGACATCGTTACATTCTCCGCTGCGAGGGACCGAGGCTCGGGTCTGGTGGATGCGTCGGATCGGCGCCGGCTTAAGGCGGCGCCGCGCCGCGCTGTTCCGCCGCACGATTGAGGAGCTCGATAACGGTTTCGTCTTCGACCGGACGAAAATCGGCGTAGAAGCAGCCCACGGCCTGGAAATCCTCCGGCGTGTCGAGGCAGACGACGTCATCCACTTCCGCCTTCAGCGCTGCGATCGTGCCGGCCGGCGCGACCGGCACCGCGAGGATCAGCCTCGCCGGACCTTGCTGGCGCACGGCACGAAGCGCCGCTCGCATCGTGGCGCCGGTGGCGATGCCATCATCCACCACGATGGCGGTGCGGCCCCGAATCTCCACCCGCGGCCGATCACGGAAATAGAACTGGCGGCGGCGAGCGATCTCTCCCTTCTGCCGCGCGATCTCGCTCTCCAAGTACGCCGTGGAAACGCCGAAGCTCGCCACCATCGGCTCGTCGATCACGGATTCGATCGTGGTGCCTTCGGCGATGGCGCCGACCGCAAGCTCGGGCGAAAGCGGGTGGCCGATCTTGCGCACCAGAACCACGTCGAGAGGCGCTTCGAGCCGCACCGCGATCTCGAAGCCGACCGGAACGCCGCCCCTCGGCAGGGCCAGGATGACCGGATTCGCGGTCTTGCAGCGCGCGAGCCGCGTGGCGAGCTGCTCGCCGGCCTGCTTGCGGTTGGCGAAGCCCATGCGCTTAGGCTCCGGGGCGAATGGCGAGGTGGCGCAGGAACCACGCCCGCGCCAGATCGACCACCAGTTCGAGCGTGCCGGGCTCCTCGAAGAGGTGCGTCGCGCCGGGGATCACTTCGAGGCGCCGCTCGCAGCGCATTTCCGCGAGCGCGTCGCGGTTCAATTGCAGGACCACGCCGTCGTCGCCGCCGACGACGAGCAGCGTCGGGGCCTTGACCTCGGGGAGCGCGCTGCCGGCAAGATCCGGTCGACCGCCGCGCGACACGATCGCCCGGACCCGGCTGCCGGGTTTGGCGGCGGCAACCAGCGTTGCGGCGGCGCCTGTGCTGGCGCCGAAAAAGCCGGCGGGCAAGCCGGCGATTGCGGTGTTCGCCTTGGCCCATGCGGCGGCGGCGACGAGCCGTTCGGCGAGCAGCGGAATATCGAAGACATTGGCGCGGTCTTCCGCCTCATGTTCGGTTAGGAGATCGAACAGGAGGGTCGCGAGCCCCGCCTCTCGCAGCGCAGCCGCGACCATGTTGTTGCGCGGGCTGAAGCGGCTGCTGCCGCTGCCATGGGCGAAGATCACGAGACCGAGCGGCCGGCCGTTCGGAAAGCCCAGAGAACCCGGCAGCCCGAAGGGCGGGATGCCGATTTCGGTTGCGAGGCTTTGGCGGAGTTCCTCGCTCATGGGCAACCGATCAAGGCCTTCAGGCGCCGCCATGCGCTTTGGCGATTGCGCTGCCGACAAGCGTGGCCGATTTCACGATGGCGAGCCGGTCGCCGGCCGCGCGGGTCACCTGCTCGCCGATCGGCACCGTATCGGCGACGGCGAATCCGTCGAACTCCGTGCCAGCAAAGAGGTCCGGCGCGCCGCCGACGAATAGGCCGTGCGCCGCAGCGGCGAAGACGCGCGCGGCGCCGGCCGCGCGGCAGGCGCGGGCTGCACGCAGCAGCGTCCCGCCGGTGCTGATCAGATCGTCGATGACGATCGCGGTCTTGCCCTGCACCGAGCCGATCAGCGCGCCGCCCGAAACCACGCCGCCAGCGCGATACTTCTCGATGAAGGCGTTGTCGATGGCATTGGGTGAGGCGCTCTCGAGGGCCCGACGGAAGCGTTCGGCGCGCTTGACGCCGCCGGCGTCCGGCGACACCACCACGATCCGCTCCTTGCGCGCGAGGGCGGCGAAGTGCTCGGCGAAGATGGTGCCGGTTTCGATATGCAGCGTCGGGCGGTTGAAGGCGTTCTCGAAGGCGGCGACGTTATGCACCTCCACGGCGAAGACGCGATCCGTGCCGACGGCCTCGAAAAGCGCCGCCACATAGCGCGAGGTGACCGGGTCGTGCGGCTGCGTCCGGCGGTCCTTTCTTGCGTAGCAGAGATAGGGCAAAACGGTGGTCACCCGCGCGGCGCCATGGTCCTTGAGCGTGCCGATGAGAAATAGCATCCGGCACAGCTTGTCGTTGACGCTCTCGTTGCCGTCTCCGTGGAGCGCGTGGATGACGAAGGCATCGGCGCCCTCGACCGAGACCAGCGGACGGATCTTGTGCTCGCCGTCCTCGAAGGCGCGTTCCTCAATTGGGTAGAGCGGGGCCTCGAGAAATTGCGAAACCCGCTTGGCGTAGTCTGCGCTCGATGAGAGGGTGAAAAGGGCAAGAGGACCGTGGGACATGGGACGCTCCCGAAACCTTGTCTCAACAAACGCCGCGGGCGCGGTTCCGGCATTGATGTGGGTCAACCGGAGGTCGTGGGTGGCTGCGCGAGATGAGGGGGGCGAAATTCTGCTAGGCTTGGGCCTTGCTGCTTGGCGGTTGCCACCTGGGCAGCGGTCCGCCTGCTTGCATCGAGTCGAATTGCCAGATTGTGAGATTAATATTCATATTGTGGTGAAAAACCGAAGTTGTTCCGCTACACTGACGTTGCGTTTGGCGGCCCGGACGGCCGGGGTGGGGATCGACTGCGCGGAGATTAAACTGGGGAGGAATGGATGGGCCAGAAGGCGGTGGTGACTTGCGCCTTGACCGGCGTTTTGACCGATCCGAAGCAGCATCACGTGCCGGTCACGCCGGCGGAAATGGCACGCGAGGCCAAGGCCGCCTACGACGCCGGTGCCGCGGTGGTGCACGTCCATTTTCGCCGCCAGGAACCGGGCAAGGGGCATCTGCCCTCGTGGCAGCCCGAGGTTGCCGCCGAGGTGATCGCGGCGATCCGCGCCACTTGCCCCGGCGTCATCATCAATCAGTCGACCGGGGTGGTCGGCCCGGATTATGCGGGGCCCTTGGCCTGCATGCGAAAGATCAGGCCTGAAATCGCCGCCTGCAACGCGGGGTCGCTGAACTATCTCAAGGCTAGGTCCGACGGCACTTGGGCCTGGCCGCCGCTGCTGTTCGACAATCCGGTGGAAAAGGTCGGCGCCTTTCTCGATGTCATGGCCGAGACCGGGGCGCTGCCGGAGTTCGAATGTTTCGACGTCGGCATCGTGCGTTGCGTCGAGATGTATATCAAGACTGGGATGTACAGGGGCGACGTCGAATACAATTTCGTCATGGGCGTCGAATCCGGCATGCCGGCCGATCCCGAGCTGCTGCCGATCTTGACGAAACTCGCCATGACCAGAGCGAACTGGCAGGTCACGGCGATCGGCCGCGCCAATATCTGGCCGTTGCACCGCCGTGCGGCCGAACTTGGCGGTCAGCTTCGCACCGGCCTCGAGGACACCTTTTATCAGCCGGATGGCGTCAAGGTGACGTCGAACGGTCCCCTGATCGAGACCCTCGTGCGTTACGCGCGGGAGGTCGGCCGCGACATCGCGAGCCCGGCGGAAGCGCGCAAGATCATGCATCTGCGCTGAGGTCGGGGACATCGGGACCGTCGCGCCGCGTCCATTGGCGCGGCATTACTATCGAGCCTTTTTGTTTGCAGCAAGCCGCCGGCCGAGGGGACCGGCAGAGAGGATGAAGACATGAGTGCGTTACCGACAAAGATGACGGCTATCGAGATCAGCGGCGTGGGCGGACCCGAGGTGCTGAAGCCGGTGGAGCGCCCGTTGCTGCCGCCCGGCGCCGGCGAGGTCGTGATCGAGGTCGCGGCTGCCGGCCTCAACCGCGGCGACGTCATGCAGCGCCAGGGCACTTATCCGCCGCCGGCCGGCGCGTCGGATATTCCGGGGCTCGAAGTCTCCGGTCGCATCGCGGCCGTCGGCCCGGACGTCACGCGCTTCAAGGTCGGCGACGAGGTCTGCGCCTTGGTCACGGGCGGCGGTTACGCCAGTCATTGCGTCGCCTGGGCGGCGCACACGCTTCCGGTTCCGAAGGGCGTCAGCCTGGTCGATGCGGCCGCGCTGCCAGAAACTGCCTTCACGGTATGGACCAACGTCTTCGAGCGTGGCCGCTTACAGGTCGGCGAATCGATCCTGATCCACGGCGGTTCGAGCGGCATCGGCACGACGGCGATCCAGCTCGCGCACCATCTCGGCGCCCGGCAGGTTTTTGCCACCGCCGGGAGCGACGAGAAATGCCGCGTCTGTGAAGAGCTTGGCGCGACGCGCGCGATCAACTACCGCGACCAGGATTTCGTCGAAGTGGTGCAGAAGGAGAGCGGCGGGCGTGGCGTCGACGTCATTCTCGACATGGTCGGTGGCGACTATCTGCCGAAGAATGTCGGACTTCTGACCCTGGAAGGCCGCCTGGTCTATATCTCCTTCCTCAACGGCTCCAAGGTTACGCTCGACTTCATGGCGATGATGGCGAAGCGGGCGACCATTACCGGATCGACCTTGCGCCCACGCACGGTGGAACAGAAGGCGGCGCTCGCGGGCGTCGTCTATCGCCAGGTCTGGCCGCTGATCGAGCAGGGCAAGGTGAAGCCGGTGATTGCCGCGAAGTTTCCCTACAAGGAGGCACCGAAAGCGCATGCTCTGATGGAAAGCGGCAAATATATCGGGAAGATCCTGCTCACCATGTAAACTGGGCCTTTCGGGTCGGCCCGAAATGCATCGGGCCGATCCGATCCCGACGCCGGTTAAGGAGGGGGCGTGGCAGAACCTGTCATATTGCTTGAGCGCGCGAAAGGTTACGCGGTCGTCACCCTCAACCGTCCGCAGGCGATGAACGCGCTTTCCCGCGAGCTCCGCCGCGAACTTGCCGCCGTCATCGATGGCTTGACCGATGATCCCGAGGTGCGGGTGCTCATACTGACCGGGGCCGGGCGCGCGTTTTGCGCCGGGCTCGACTTGAAGGAGATCGGCGCCGGCGGCGCCGGCGCGCCGGCTTTAAGCGATGGCGGGATCGGCGATCCCTGCGTGTCCTTACTGCGTTTTCCGGGGCCGGTGATCGGCGCCGTTAACGGTCCGGCCGTGACCGGCGGATTTGAACTCGCCCTTGTTTGCGACGTTTTGCTCGCTTCGACGAACGCGCGCTTCGCTGATACGCATGCCCGCGTCGGGCTGTTGCCTGGCTGGGGCCTGTCGCAACGCCTGAGCCGCGCCATCGGCATCCGGCGGGCCAAGGAATTGTCGCTGACCGGGAACTTTCTCGAATCCGAGACCGCCGCGGCCTGGGGGCTTGTCAACCGCGTCGTGGCGCCGGATGCTTTGATGCCGGCGGCGCGGCGCTTGGCCGAGGACATGCTTTCCGTCGTGCCGGAAATGCTGGTCGCCTACAAGCGCCTGATCGACGAGGGCTACGGTGCGACGCTGGCTGACGGCCTCCGGCTTGAGGCCGCGCGCTTCAAGGCCTGGAATGCCGCCGTGCCGGCCGCGGCCATCAAAGACCGCCTCGGCGGCATCCTTGCCCGTGGGCGCGCCGAAACGAAAGATCCGCGGACGGGCCGCTAATCCTCGGCGGCGGCCAGCCGGTTAACATTGTCCTCGCTTGGCAGCGGCATGGGGCTGTCCAGAAGCGGCGGATCGCCGCGGGTCTGTTCCCGAGCCTTTCACGTTGCGCGCCCCTGCGCGCCGCGTGGATCCCGGCGGAATCTTAATTGATCGGGCCTTAAATTGCGTCCGTTAGAGGGCCGCTATACTTTAACCATTCCATAGAATTTTCTTGTTTGACCATGGCCGTTGTCCTAGGCTGCGGGCTCTCCAAATTGCCGAGACCATGGCCAGATCCGCAGCTCGACACCGGAAGCGTAATTTTGTTGACCGGCTGGTTGCGGGCGCTCTGGGGCTTGCGGTTGTGCTGGTCGGCGGGGCGCTGGGGAGTCTGGCTGCGTCCGGCGCGGCGGTGGCCGCGACGGCGCAGGTGCCGCAGGAGGCCAATCCCGGCAATATCCTGAATCAGCAGTTGCTAAACCGACTCAATCACCCGCTCGGCGCGGCGCCCGGGCCGGGCGCGCTGCCGCCGGTATTGAGTGCGCCGAAACCCGAAGCGGCGCCGCAAAAGGTCGGTCCCGGCGTACACTTCGTCCTCAAGGGCGTGCGCATCGGCAAGTCGCATTTCCTGAAGCCGGCGGAGCTTGCCGCGATCTACCGGCCCTATATCGGCCAATCCGTGCGGTTCTCCGATCTGCAGAAGATCGTCGAGAAGATCGACGCCCTCTACCGCGCCAAGGGGGTCGTCACTGCGCGGGCGGTGCTGCCGCCGCAGCGGATCGCCAATGGCATCGTCCGCATCGATCTGGTCGAGGGCAAGATCGGCACGGTCGAGATCAAGGGCAATACCGTCACCCGATCCGTGTATATCCGAAAGCGCATCGATGCCGTTCCTGGGCAGGTGGTCGACGCGAAGAAGATCGAGAACGAGCTGATCTATTTCAACCGTACCAACCAGACGCAGCTTCACGCCAGCCTGAAGCCGGGTGCGTCCTTCGGCCTCACCAATATTCTTCTGCGAGCCACCGACCCGGCGGCGGCTCAAATCGAGATCTTCGGCGATAACGAAGGCGTGGCTTCCACCGGGGCAGACGAGGGCGGAATCTATATTCGCGACAACAAGATTCTCGGCCTCGGCGACGACCTTGAAATCTATGCCGTGCGGTCAGCCGGCAGCACCACTGGCAACGCGATCTACAATATTCCGGTCAATCGCTGGGGCGGCACCGCCGGGGTCAGCTTCGCCCGGGGCCAGATCAAGATCGTAAGTGGGGCGGCGCAGCCGCTCGAGATCACCGGCAGCTCATGGACCGGCGCCTTTAATTTCGTGCAACCGTTCTTCGTCACCGATCAATGGAAGCTCGCCGCGGCGCTCGAATTCGCGCGCGACACCTCCTATAGCGAGATCGCGGGGACGTCGCTCGGCACCACCGTCGTCAACAAGACGTCGCTCGGCATTCGCGCGCAGTATATTGCCCCGACGACCTACTCGCTGTTCACCCTTTCGATGACGCCCGAGCGCGCGTACGGCGCCGGCCGCCTCGGGTCGGCGACGGTTTATAACGGCACCTATTCCCTGGTGCAGCGGCTGCCAAAGCCGCTCGCGCGCTATTCCGTGGCGCTGAAGAGCTCCTGGCAATACGCCAATCGCTGGGCGATCGCGCCGGCCGAACAGTTTTCCATCGGCGGCGCCAATTCGGTGCGTGGCTATGCGCAAGGGCTCCTTAGCGGCTCGAGTGGCTATTACCTGCAACTTGAGCTGCACCGCTCCTTTCCTCATCATGTCGATGGCTTTCTCTTCACCGACAACGGCGGCGTTTACAACACGTCGCCCCGCTGGCAGGTGATCACCGGCATCGGCGCCGGGTTTTCCTGGACATGGCGGCATTTGACCACGTCGCTCGCCGGCGGCTACGCCGTTGATCGGACTACGCCTTCGCAGGGCAGCTATCAGGTAAATCTGCGCGTGGCACTAAATTTTCCGGTTTCGTGAACGCTTTGAAACGAAAAGACTCAGGATATAGGAGGCATTCATGGCTGAAGTCTTATTCTACGAACGCGTCATTCCGCTGAATCGCGACGTTCATCGCGAACTTAAGCTCCAGGCGGAGGTCGAAGGCTACCGCTTCGCGCAGGGCGTGATCTCGGTCCCGGTGGTTGGGGTCGAATTCCCGGCGGTGTCGCGGGAATACCCGATCCTCTTCACCGGCGCGGGCGGTGAGAACCTGCCGGTTGCGATGGTCGGGCTTCGCCCCGGCGAGAACCTCTATGTCGAGGGGGATGGCCGCTGGAGCGAAGGCGCCTATGTGCCGGCCTTCGTGCGACGCTATCCCTTCGTCTTCGCGAAGGGCGAAGGCGACGACCGTCTGACCGTCTGCGTCGACGATTCGAGCGTGAAGCTCGGCTCCGAGAGCGGTACGCCGCTGTTCGACGATAGCGGAAACGAGACGCCGCTGCTCAAGCAGACCTTGAGCTTTCTGCAGGATTTCCAGGCCCATATCGAGCGGACTCGTAACTTCGTGAATCGGCTGGACGAACTCGGGCTGTTGAAGACCCGCGATCTGCAGGCGGTGCTTCAGGACGGCAGCCGCTTTCTGTTGCGCGATTTCCGCGTCGTCGACGAGGAAAAGCTGCAGAGCCTGGCCGACGCCGAGGTTCTTTCGCTCTTCCGCTCGGGCGAGCTGGCCTGGATCCAGGCGCATCTGCTCTCGGTCTCGAATACGTCGCGGCTTCTGGAGCGGCTGATGCGCCGGCGCGTCGCCACCGCGAACTGAGAGCAAGAGCCAAGGCGGCGCGTTGTCCGCCGGGTTGTGGGAACAGTGCACGGGCACGGTTTTGGGTCGGGCCGGGCCGGCCTAAAACCATCGTGCGCTAGCCCGGAGAGTGCCGCTCGGGGAGTATCCGCGCGCTCTTCCGCTCGGGATCGAGCGCTGCATAGACCGGGGTAAGGGGCCCCGCCTGCGCGATCCGGCGCAGGCGATCGAGGGCAACCGGATTGTCGGCAATCTCGGCGACATAGCGGCGTCGGAGCTCCGGCCAGCGCTCGAAGTCATGGGCAAACCAGCGACGAAGCTCGGGGCTCGGGGCGATTTCCTTCAGCCAAAGATCGATCTTTGCCGCCTCTTTGGTCAGGCCCCGTGGCCACAGCCGCTCGACCAGCACGCGACTGCCGTCGCTGGCTTCCCAGGGCTCGTAGATACGTTTGAGCTTCGGCTTCGGCATCGTCCGCTCGTGGGGGAGGACGTCGCTGCCGCCCTCGACATCGAGGCCGAGGGCGCCGATCACGCCGGTCGTCGTGCGCTCGCCGAGACCGTCCTCGACGAAGCGCATCCGGTAGATGTACAGGGCCGGCGCGTCGTCGGCCCGGAGGATGCCCGCGCGCTGCCAGGCATCGAGGAGGGCCGCGGCGTGAGCGTAGCGGTCGAGCCCGCGCTCCTCGTCGGGCACGGGGAGCTCGACGTGGATCGCGTTGTAGGGGCTGCGGGCGGCGAGGAGCGCCCGGCCCTGCTCGTCGACGACGTCGTAAGGTGGCGCGATCACCTCTGCGAGCGGAGCCACTTCGGTGTCGTAGCGCATGCCGGGGAAGGGCTCGAAGCGAGGCATGGCACCTGCGTAGCACACCCGGGCGGGTCTCCGCCCCGGTCCGTAATGCCCCGGCGGGCACGGCGGGGCGCCGCCCGCGGGCCATGATGGTCCGGTGGACGATCCCTGCTGGCTCATCGATCTCGACGGCGTCGTCTGGCTCGGCGGGACGGCGATCCCGGTGGCGTCGCCCGGCAGGACGAGCGGCGCCCCGGCTGCCAGCGTTGCCGGGTCGACGGGGACCAGCTGTTCGTTGCCGAGATCGGCCACCAGCGCCGTACCGCCGGCCCGCACCGGGAGGACGGCGACGGCGTCCGGCTCGGTCCCGACCGGGATCGGTGCCCCCGCCCGCAGCGTCCCGAGGTCCACGGGCGTGACCGTCCCCGCCCCGAAGTCGGCCACCAGCGCCAGTCCCTTCCCCCCGGTGCCACCCGGCGCGACGGCGACGGCGTCCGGCTCGAGCCCGACGTGCACCTTGCCGGTCACGGTCCCGGTCGTCTCGTCAACGATGCTCACCGTGTCGCTTCCCTCGTTGGCGACCACCAGACGCGATCCACCCGGCGCGACGGCGATCGCCGCCGGCTCGCTCCCGGTCGTGACCTTGGGTCCCGGCCGGCCGCGAGAGACGTCGACGCGGCTGACGGCGTCGCCCGGGCCACTGGCGAAGGAGAGGGTGGTGACCCACGCTTCCTGTCCCCGGTCCGATCGGCTGGCGACAGCCGAGGAGCCGGCCCCCGCTGCCGCGCACCCGGGCAGGAGGGCCACGCCGCCCAGGACGCAGACGGCAGCCGCCGCCAGAGCCGGGGCATGGCCTCGTCGGCCCCGTCCGCCACCAGACCGCCGGATGCTCACCCCTGGGCGCATCCGGAGCCGGTCGGGCGATCGGACTCGGTCCAGC
>OFHJ01000174.1_pt1 | contig 26966 bp, 31 predicted proteins | sample 1522001 | NCBI WGS metagenome assembly OFHJ01 (sample SAMEA2464838, study PRJEB22497) | soil metagenome | biome: Grassland; feature: Farmland; material: Clay | place: Australia | collected 2013-02-01 | depth 1.2 m | reverse complement strand
CGCGGTCAATCTCGGCATTCTCGCCGCGCTGCTCGTGATGTGGCGCTGGACGCGCCTCAGCCGGGGCGTGATGTTCTGGATCGCGTTCGTCGTCTCGCGGGTGCCGTTCTAGGGACGATTCCCGCCGGGACGCCGCTACCCGGCGCAGGCGCTCAGGCGGCACTCACCAAGCGGGCAGTGCTCTGCGCGAGGCGCTGCCCCAGGTGCTCCCCGTGGCTTGCCGCGCAGGGACTGAGTGAAAGCCGCGGCGTTCTCTGCGCGGCGTTGCCGAGCAGCACCCGTGCCACGGCCGGGGCAAGGTCGCACCACTCGAGGCCGATGCCGTCCCGCGAAATCCGTGCGACGTGCGCGGCGACCCGGTGTAGCGCGCCGACAGAGCCGTCGTCGAGCAGTATTTCCAGGTCGATTCGAGCGCCCGTGGGAGCCGCTCGAGCGGTACTGACGAATGCGCCGCTGATGCTGATGTTGTTCAGGTAGCCGTGGGCGCGCTCGGTGCCTGCGATCAGCAGCCGAACCGGAATGTGCAGGTCTAATCGTTCACCCCAGCGATGTTCCACGCTGCTCCCCCCGCGCCCGCGCGCCATGCTTGTCACCGTGGCGACACGATTGCATCGCGACCCCGGGGCTGCCAATACGCAATTGCCGCCGCTGAACGGTGCAGACGCCGGCGCCCCGGGGTGGGGAATTGATCGACCCACCCGCAGCCCGGAGTCGGTCCCGGAGTACGCAGATTCCACGACTCCAGTGCGCGCTTGCCCTCTTACCGTGTCGCTGCAGCTGAGCTATACGTGTTCTTCGTGAATCGGCGCGGCACGTATTCCGCGCAGACGAGGCGCTGGGGCATGGACACACATTCTTGCGTGGCGAGCGGGCCCGATGGCTGACGGTAGCAGCAACAAGTTGACGTCATTCTGGTACTGGGCCGCGCTCATCGGGCTGCTGCTCGGCATGCAGTATTTCCTGATGGCGCCCCACGCCGCGACGCTTCCTTACAGTGATTTCAAGACACTGTTGGCCGCCGGAAAGGTACGTGAAGCGGTCGTCGGGCAGAGCGCCATCGAGGCACAGGTCGACATCAAGGGCGCCGAGTCGCTGCTGTCGGCTGCGGACTACAAGCTGCTCAGCGCCGCGCCCGTTGCGGCCGGACCCGATGTGCGCCGCATTCTCACCCAGCGCGTCGACGATCCGAAGCTCGCCGGGGAGCTTCAATCGGCCCACGTGCGCTACTCCGGGGCGGCCTCCAACCCGTGGATGCGAACATTGCTCGAGTGGGTGCTGCCATTCGCACTGCTGATTCTGGTGTGGAGCTGGTTGATGCGCCGTGGTCTGGGCGGTGGGGGCGGCACCGGGTTCGCGATGGGCGTGGGACAGAGCAAGGCGAAGCTGTACGTGGAGTCCAAGACGCCGGTGCGTTTCGCGGACGTGGCCGGGATTGACGAGGCGAAGCAGGAGCTCGAGGAGGTCGTACAGTTCCTGCGCGACCCGGAACGCTTCCGCGGACTCGGCGGCAAGATTCCCAAGGGCGTGCTGATCGTAGGGGCACCCGGCACCGGCAAGACGTTGCTCGCCAAGGCCGTGGCCGGCGAAGCCGGTGTGCCGTTCCTCTCGATCAGCGGCTCGGAATTCGTCGAAATGTTCGTGGGCGTTGGCGCAGCGCGGGTGCGCGACCTGTTCGCACAGGCGCGCCAGCGGGCACCGTGCATCATCTTCATCGACGAGCTCGACGCGCTGGGCAAGGCCCGGGGCATGGGCGGCATTGCCGGCAATGACGAGCGCGAGCAGACGCTGAACCAGTTGCTGGTGCAGATGGATGGGTTCGATTCGGACAGCGGAGTGATCATCCTTGCCGCAACGAATCGCCCGGAAATTCTGGACCCGGCGCTGCTGCGGCCGGGGCGCTTCGACCGTCATGTGGCGATCGACCGTCCCGACATCAAGGGGCGCGAGGCGATCCTCAAGGTCCATGCGAAGAACGTCAAGTTGAGTCCGCAGGTCAACCTGTCCCAGGTCGCGGCCAAGACACCGGGATTCGCCGGGGCCGATCTGGCCAACATCGTAAACGAGGCCGCGCTGCACGCGGCGCGGGAGAACAAGACGGCGGTCGAACCACAGGATTTCGACGAGGCGATCGATCGGGTGATCGGGGGACTCGAGAAGCGCAACCGTGTCATGAATCCCAAGGAGAAGGAGACGGTGGCCTACCACGAGGCTGGGCACGCGCTCGTCGCCGAGAACCGTGAACATGCCGATCGGGTCAGTAAGATCTCGATCATCCCGAGGGGCATCGGCGCGCTCGGCTATACGCAGCAATTGCCCACGGAAGATCGCTATCTGCTCAAGCGCAGCGAGTTGCTCGACCGCCTCGATGTGCTGCTCGGCGGTCGGGTCGCCGAGGAACTCGTGTACAACGACGTGTCGACCGGTGCGCAGGATGACCTGCAGCGCGCTACCGACATGGCGCGGCACATGATCACGCAGTACGGAATGAGCGAGCGGCTCGGACAGGTCGCCTTCGACACGACGCGGCGTGCGAGTTTCTTGTCCGTGCCGGATGCGCCGCAGCAGCCGCCCTACAGCAACGAGACTGCCCGGTTGATCGACGAGGAAGTGGCGCGGCTGATTCACGAGGCCCATGAGCGCGTCGCCAAGACCCTCAGCGAGCAGCGCGACCGGCTCGAGGCGCTCGCCCACCTTCTGCTCGAGCGCGAAGTGCTCGATCGCGCCGCGCTCGATGCGGTGTTGGGGGCGCACACGGCCGGCGCCGGCGAGACCACCGGGACGCAGCGGCAGCATGAAGTCGTGGCCGTTGGTTAATGCCCAGGCTGCGTTCGCGCAGCACTGCGGCGTGACAGCGACAGGTTGCACTGCGCGCATCGGCCGCTATCATCGAAACGAGTGGATCTGAATCCCGGGGAGGGGACAGCCAGCCGTTTTGCGAGCGAATGTTGCGAAACTTAGGCCATTGCGGCAATTGCGCGCCGTTGAGCCGTTGCGGGTCGCAGTGCCGGTGCGGCGGGCGTGCGTCGGCCGAGAACCAGCGTCGTTGATCCATCGCCGGAATGTTCCATGAGCGCCGTGGTCGAGAGCCTGCGGGACGCGCGAGGCGATTTCCATGGAATGATCGGCCGCAGCGCCCCGATGCAGGCGCTGTACGGGCAGATCCGCCAGATCGCCCACGCGTGTGGCTCGGTGTTGATCTGCGGAGAAAGCGGGGTCGGCAAGGAATTGATCACCCGGGCGCTGCACGCCGAGAGCGAGCGAGCCGAGGGCCCCTTGGTGCCCGTCAACTGCGCGGGAATTCCCGCGGAATTGCTCGAAAGTGAACTGTTCGGACATGCCAGCGGCGCGTTCACCGGCGCCCGCGGTGCCCGGCGCGGCCTGTTCGCAGAGGCGCACGGTGGGACGTTGCTGCTCGATGAGATCGCCGAATTGCCGCCCGAGATGCAGGCGAAGCTGCTGCGGGTGTTGCAGGACGGGCGGGTCCGGCCGCTTGGGGCCAACCTCGAGCAGCGGGTGGACGTGCGGATCGTGGCCGCCACGAACCGCGACCTCGAGCGGGAGGTGGCACACCGACGGTTCCGCTCGGACCTGTTTTTCCGGCTCGCGACGTTCAAGCTGCGGGTGCCACCGCTGCGTCAGCGCGGCGAGGACCTGCGACTGCTGGCGACTCATTTTACGCGGCATTTCAGCGCGCAGGCCGGGCGGGACCTGGATGGCTTGAGCGAAGCGGCGCTCACGGTGCTGTCCGGCTATTCATTTCCGGGAAACGTGCGCGAACTGGCCAACGTGATCGAACGGGCGGTGACGTTCTGTCCCGGTGATCGGATCGCTGCGCTGGATCTGCCCGAGGAACTGCATGCCTACCATGCGGGCCTGCCCGCCCCGAGGCGCCAGGGTACCGAACCGATGAGCCTGCCGAGCTTGCGGCAGATGCAACTGCGCTACATCCACTACGTGCTCGAGCAAGCCGGTGGCAACAAGCGCCGGGCTGCGGAAATTCTCGGTATCGGGCGGCGCACCCTCTATCGGTACCTGCAAGAGTAGGGGTGCGCCGTGTGCCTATTTGGCACATGTGCCGATCCGAGCCGTAGCGGATGCCCCGGCTGCCGACCCGCGCTGCGCGCAGGGACGCGACGCTGCAGCGCGAGCGCAATAATGCCTCGACGTACCGGTGGCACGTGACTTGCACCGAGAGACTCAAGCCCTCGACAGAGGGTGGAGTTACAGGAGATCTTGATGCAGTTGAAATTCAATGCCCTGGCCCTGGGCCTCGGCGCATCCGCGCTGCTGGTGAGCGGCGCGGCGCTCGCGCAGCACTACACTCCGCCGCCGCAGCACCAACCCTCGATGCACACGCCGGGTACCGCGCATGCACACGTCAGTGCGCAGACGCTGGCGAAGTTCAAGCATGCGTATCGCTCGGTGAAGGCGATCGACCGCCAATATTCGGCGAAGGTGCGCAAGGTCCATGACCGTCAGGCCGCGCTGCGGCTGCGCCAGTGGGCGCAGAAGAAAATGGCGCACGCGGTGAAGTCCTCAGGTCTGACCATACCGCAGTACGACCACGTGATGCTGCTGCTGCAGCGTGAGCCCGCACTACGCAAGAAGGTGTTCGGCCACTAGCGCTTCGCAGTCGGGCGGTTGATGCGCTGCGCACGCAGGGCGTCAGTCGTCCGCGCGCCGGCAGGGAAGCCGGTGGCGGCGCGGATTACTGCTTCTCACGGCGCGTCGGCTTGGGTGTCGCCTCGGGTTCGAGGTTGAATACGTGCAGCACTCGATGCACCACCGGTACCAGGATCACCGTCGCCACGATGAGGAAGGTGATCCCGCCGATGACAGCGAACAGCAGTTCGAACAATTCGCTCGCCGTTGAGCTGGCCGGCACCAGAGGACCGTTGCCGGTGAGCACGAGACCGGCGTTCAGCGCGGCCCGCATCCAGGAGATCGGTTCGAGCGCGTGAAAGCCGATCGTACCGATGAGAATCAGTCCCGCATCGAGCAGCAGCGCCAGGCCGCCGAACCATGCCATGCGGACCAGGAACCGATTGAACGGGATGAGGCGCTGGCCGCGCCGCTCGAATTGCCTGAGCATGAGACCCTCCGCTGAGGCCCTGTCCCGCGACAGTGTAGTCGACTCCGCCGCGGTAGCGCTGCGGCTGCGCGGCTGCTACCTTTTTGCGCGCTGATCCGGCCGCGGGCGATCTGCCGCGCGGCGTTGTGCGGTGGTGCCGAACCGATTTGAGGAGGCGATATGACGGCGAGCAAGACTGCAGCGGGGACGATGAAGGTGGCGCAAGTCGCCGCGCCGGGTGGGGCCTTCGAGATCGTCGAGCGGCCCATTCCCGAGCCAAACGGCGGCGAGGTCCGCATCAAGGTGCACGCCTGCGGGATTTGTCACAGCGACGCCTTCACGCAGGAGGGAACCTGGCCCGGGATCCAGTACCCGCGTGTGCCCGGGCACGAGGTGGCCGGTGTGATCGATGCGATCGGCGGCAATGTCGGACAGTGGCGCATCGGGCAACGTGTCGGGGTGGGCTGGCATGGTGGCCAGGACAATACGTGCCCGGCCTGTCGTCGTGGCGACTTCCGCAATTGCGCCAACGTCCGGGTGCCGGGCATCAGTTACGACGGCGGATATGCCGAGTACATGATTGCCCCGGTCGAGGCGCTGGCGGCGATGCCGGACGGCTTGAATCCCGTCGAAGCCGCGCCGCTGCTGTGCGCCGGGATCACCACGTTCAACGCGCTGCGCCACAGCGGTGCCCGACCGGGGGATTGCGTTGCCGTGCTCGGTATCGGCGGGCTCGGGCACCTCGGTATCCAGTTCGCGAGCAAGTTCGGCTATCGCACCGTCGCGATCAGCCGTGGCGCGGAAAACGCGCTGCTCGCCCGCAAGCTCGGCGCCAGCGAATACATCGACAGTACTGCCGAGCGTGCCGCGGATGCACTGCAGAAGCTCGGCGGCGCGCGCGTCATCCTGGCAACGCCGCCGAATTCCAAGGCCATGAGCGAGGTGATCGACGGGCTCGCCGCGGACGGCAAGATGATCGTGGTGGGCGCGGACTTCTCGCCCATCGAGGTCACGCCGCTGCAATTGATCCCGGGCAGCCGCTCCATCCAGGGGTGGGCCTCGGGTACCCCGAGCGACTCGGAGGATACGCTTCGATTTGCCGAGTTCTCCGGCGTTCGCCCCATGATCGAGACCTATCCGCTGGAGAAGGCGGCAGAGGCCTATGCCCGGATGATGAGCGGCAAGGCGCAGTACCGGGTCGTGCTGACGATGTAGATCCCCCGGTGCTGGGGGCTAGAGGCCGGCGAGGGCCTCGGTGCACGGCTGGCTGACTTTCAGCGCCAGCAGCGCATCGGCCCGGGTGCGCCCCAGGTTGACCGCCGCGATGGGTAGCCCCGCGTCGGCCGCGGCCTGCGCAAATCGGTAGCCGGAGTAGATCATTAAAGAAGAGCCGACGACCAGCAGCGCGTCGGCGCGCCCGAGGGACTGCAGCGCCTGCTCGACGCGCGGGCGCGGTACGCTCTCCCCGAAGAACACCACGTCGGGCTTGAGGATTGCGCCGCACCGCTCGCAGGCCGGCACGTTGAACTGCTCGAACGGCAAGCCCTCGAGATCGGCATCCCCATCGGGCCCGGCGAGTGCCGGCAGGCGCTCCCAGTGCGGATTGTCGCGCAGCAGCCGAGCCTGCAGAGCCGCCCGCGTGGAGCTCTGGGCGCAGCCCATGCAGACCACCCGATCGATGCGGCCATGCAGGTCGATGATCCGTCGGCTGCCGGCGGCCTGGTGCAAGCCGTCGACATTCTGGGTGACCAGAATTTCGACCTGGGCGGCCTGCTCGAGCCGCGCGAGTGCCTGGTGCGCCGCGTTCGGGCGTGCTGCGTGCACCCGTGGCCAGCCGGCGAGGCTGCGGGCCCAGTAGCGCTTGCGCACCGCCTCGCTGCCCATGAACGCCGCGAAATTCACCGGTGGCGGGCGTTTCCAATTGCCCTCGACATCGCGGTAGTCCGGGATGCCGGACTCGGTGCTGCATCCGGCACCGGTCAGCACGAACAAGCGGCGGTGGTGCGTCAGAAACTCGCGTAGCGATTGTGTCGGCATCAGCTCTCTAGGGTGCATCATGGCGCGCGGTCCCCGTTTGCCGCACGATATGCTCGGGTCGGCGCAACCGCCCGGCGTGCCGCCGGGCAGCGGGCGCAGGACCCATCGGATGCTTCATAATAAACGCAAATGCTAACGTGCCCCTTGAGGGGCTGCGGGGAACCTGAATGACAGCACGAGCGCCATCGATCGTAGCGGCCCTGGCGGCCGCGAGTCTTGCCACCCCGGCACTGGCTGCACCACCGAACATCCCCGCGCTGAGCCGCATCGTGGCGGTGTCCGGGTATGAGCAGCCGCTCGCCACCGCGATTGCTCAGCAGCTGCGCTCACAGGGACTGCATCCGCAGATGGACAACATGGACGACGTCTGGGTGAGCGTCGGCAGCGGCGCGCCGCATCGGCTCATCGTCGCCTCCATTGACCAGCCAGGCTACGTTGTCAGTGCGATCGACAAGCGAGGGTACCTGCGCGTGCAGCGTCTGCCGCAGCGCGACCCGAACCCCGTCTTTGATACCTTGCGCTTTGCGCAGCCCGTGCACGTACTGACCCCGCACGGCGTTCTGAACGGTGGATTTGCGGGACTGAGCATCCATCTCTCGCCGGAGCATCTCGATCCGCCGCCCATGACGCAGGTCGGCAACCTGTACGTGGATATCGGTGCGACCTCGGCAGCCGAAGCGCGCGCCGCGGGCGCTGACCTGCTCGAACCGCTCGAGCTGGCACAACCGCCGATGACCGTGGGCGCCGATGACGAGGCCGGCGCGGCGGCCGGCGACCGCTTCGGATGGGAGGCGCTGCTCGAGGCGGCGCAGGGCCTCGGGCATGCGCGGGTGCGCGGCACCACCACCATCGCCTTCGTGACCCAGCAATGGCTCGGCGGGCGGGGCCTGGCCCGGCTGCTCACGGAGCTGCCGGCCCAGCAGATGATTTTCGTCGGGCGCATCCAGGCGCAGACGCCGGGCGCCAATGCCACGGTCGCAGGGGTACGGCCGGGGGATGGCATCCTGGTCGGCTCCACGGGCCAGGGGGCGGACACGGGCCTGCCGGCACAGCTGCTGCAGCTGGCCCGCGCGCACCACTGGATGGCGCAAGCGGTCGCGGCCCGGCCGCCGGTGATCGTCGGGTTCGGACCGAAGCCGCACCTGCCGGCGCGGTTTGCGCTGCTGGGCGTACCGACTCTGTTCCCGGTGACCCCGGCGGAGACCTTTTCGCGGTCGGATCTGCGCAACTTGACGCGTTTGATCGAGACGTACGTGGGCGAGCCGCTGACACCGATGAGTGCCGCGAACGATCCGTTCAACGCCGCGCGGGCCCCGGAGCGCACCTACCAGCCGGTACTCGACCAGGCCCGCGCTCCGGATGCACGGTTGCTGAAGACGCTCCAGACCATGACGACCGCGTACGGTGCAAGCGGCCATGAGCAGGGCGCCCGAGAGGCGATCCTGGCGCGCTTGCCGGCCTGGGCCCGCCCCCTGGCACACGTCGATCCGGCGGGCAACCTGGTCCTGCACATAGGGCATGCAGTTCCCGGCGTACACGCCCCGAGTATCCTGTTCGATGCGCACATGGACGAGATCGGCTACCAGGTCACGCACATCAAGAGCGACGGCGAACTGGTGGTGCGGGAACTGGGCGGCTTTTACGGCCGCTACTACCTCGGGCACGTCATGCTGGTGCACCTGCCCGACGGGCACAGCGTAGGAGCCGTACTGGGGTTGCCGGCAGGCTGGGACCGACCCGGCTTCAAGTGGCCGCCGGCGCTGCACACGCTCAGCGAGTCGGCCGACGCATACGTCGGTACCGATTCGCGGGCGGCGACCGAGCGACTGGGCATCCGGGTGGGAGACTTCCTGACGATGCCCAAGACCTACCGGCCGTTGCTCGGCTCGCATTTCGAGATCAGGAGCATTGACGATCGCGCAGGCGACACTGCGTTGATCGAAGCGGTGCGCGCGCTCGGACCGAATTTTGCGAAGGAGCACCCGGGCCGTGAGCTGACCTTCCTGTGGGCAACACGGGAAGAGGTTGGACTGCAGGGCGCTGCGGCCTACGCCGCCCGCGTCGCGAAGCTCGGACGCGAGCCGGACGTGGTGTTCGCAGTGGACATGTTCGTCAGCAGCCAGTCGCCGCTCGAGACGGGACGCTATGGGGATCAACCGCTGGGTCACGGTTTCGTCGTGCGTGCCGTGGATCTCTCACATGTCGACTCGCCCGATGATGTTGCGCGGGTGGTTGCCCTGGCGCGTGCGCACCATATTGCGGTGCAATACGGTGTCACCGGTGGTGGCAACGATTCGGCCGTCTACACCCGCTACGGTGCCAACGCGGTGGCGCTGGGCTGGCCCACGAAATACTCGCATTCTCCGGCGGAACAGTCCGATACGCGGGACGTGTACGGCCTGAGCCGGATTTGCACGGTGCTCGCCAAGGACTGGTAGAGGCGAACACGGCGGCATCGGGCCGGCCTCGTGGCGGACCCGCCCGGGCCGGTTGCACGGTCACGGGAGAGGCTTTGATGCAGCGTCTGGCGCGCGAGTTGGCGGCACAGCTCGGCACCGAGTGTGCCGCAGAGCCGCTCGAGCAGGTGGCTGGCAGCCGGGCACACCGGTGCTATCGGTGGCGCTGCGCGGACGGCGAGCTGTTCGTGAAGGTCGCTGCAGAGTCGGCCGGCATGCGGCTCGCGGCCGAGGCGGCGGGGCTCGGGGAGCTGGCACAAGCCGGTGCGTTGCGTGTGCCACGGGTTCGCGCGCTCGGCACCGCCGGTCAGAGCGCCTTCCTGGCACTCGAGTGGATCGACGTGCGGGCGAATAGCGTGCAGAGTGAACGCAGCCTGGGAGAGGGCCTGGCCGCGCTGCACGCATACCAGGCTGAACGCTTCGGCTGGCGCATCAACGATTTCATCGGTCCGACGCCGCAGGCCAATGGCTGGTGCGATGACTGGGCGACGTTCTGGCGCGAACGCCGGTTGCGCCCGCAACTCGAACTGGCGGTGCAGCGTGGCTTCGGGCGGGTGCTCGAAGCTCCCGGATCGCGGCTGCTGGATGCCGTCGAGGCGCTGCTCGGCGGGCACCGACCGAGCCCGGCGCTGCTGCACGGCGATTTGTGGGCGGGCAACTGGTTTACCGACCAGGACGGCAGGCCGGTCGTTTTCGATCCGGCCGTTTATTACGGTGACCGCGAGACGGATCTGGCCATGACACGGCTGTTCGGCGGATTCGGGCCGGATTTCTACACCGCGTACGAGCAGGCCGCGCCGCTGCCCGCGGGCCACGAACTACGGGCAGAACTGTACAACCTGTACCACGTGATCAACCACGCGAACCTGTTCGGGGGCGCCTACGCCGGCCAGGCGCGCATCGTGATGGAGCGGCTGTTGGCCGCAACCCGCGGCTGACCAGCGCCGCCTGAACCATCGTTGCACGATAAATTGACCATTGTCAGGGGTGTGAGCACAAGGGGCGAGTAACATGCCGCGATGGCAGCGAAAATTCCGCTTCACCCCGGCCACCCGGAGCGTATCTGCTGGGGGTGCGAGAAGTTCTGTCCGGCCAATGAAATGCGCTGCGGCAACGGAACCGATCGGGCGCAGCATCCGGTCGAACTGTGGGGTCCGGATTGGATGAATTACGGTCTCGACGCGCCGCAGCCGGCGTCCCCCGCTGAACCCGGTTCCTGAGATCCCGCCGGCCGTTGCGCGCCGCTCAGCGATGATTCATCGCCGCACCCCGGAGTACACGCGACGGGCTGCGCTCGCCGGGGGGCATTCATCACCGGGCGTGAACGCAGTCTGCCGCACGGGAAATGCTTTGCGCTCCGCGGTGCGTGAAGGGGCCACTGCCACCCATGATGTTCATCCGGGAGGGGGCGGTGCGTGGCTCGCGCGGACCTGTTCCCATTAAGCTCAAGCTCAAGGCCTGCACGGCGAGGCACCATCAAATCCCGTCGGGTCAGGTGCGCGCGTGTCGTGCGAAGTGCATCGTCGGAGCCGCTCCCGGGTGGGCATTGCGAGCGAGGAAGCGGGGTTCCCGGCAGCTCCCGCCACGGTGCCTCTGGGGGCACTGGACTGCGCGACACAGCCCCTGCGCAGCGCTCCCAGACGGTTGCCGCGACCGCCTCAAGCTGCCAAACTCAAGTGCGTCGACGGGGGCCGCGCAATACCAGAGCGTGTTCGCATCATGATAACCATGCGCCTTGCTCGAGCGATGTTCGAGCGCATACACCCGGTTGAATGCGACGGTGGCCCTCGTTTTCGGGGCGTGTGTTCGCGAGCGCAGCTGCGGGCCGAACTCGGGCCCGGGCATATGGTCCCGCGAGCAGCACATGACACTGGGATTGCTCGCAGAGACGCCAATGCCAGATATCACCGGAATAATTGATTTCATCGGCTTCGTGTTTGTATTCGTTGCCGCGGGCTACAGCGTGGTGGCGCTGGTCGCGGTCCTCGCCTGGCATTGGCGCAGGCGCCAGAGCGCTGCAGCGCCATTGCCTCCGGTGTCGGTACTGAAGCCGCTGTGTGGCCCGGAACCGGGCTTGTATGAAAACCTTCGTTCGTTCTGCCAGCAGGACTTCCCCGAGTACCAGATCGTGTTCGGCGTGCTCGACCGGAACGATCCGGCACTCGCGGTCGTCGAGCGCCTGATCAGTGAATTTCCAGCCGTGCCGATCAAGGTAGTCGTCAATCCACGGCAGCACGGCGCCAACTGCAAGATCAGCAACCTGATCAATATGATCGAAGAGGCGCGTCATGACGTGATCGTCATGGCCGACAGCGATGCCTTCGTTGGACCGGATTACCTGAGCATCGTCACGGCGCCGCTGCTGGAGCGGGGGGTGGGGTTGGTGACGTGCCTGTACCGCGCGGTCCCAACGCATCGAATCTTTTCACGCCTCGGGGCAATGTACATCAACGAGTGGTACATGCCGTCTGCTCTGGTCGCGTGGCTGTTCGGGTACAGAAATTACGTCTCGGGGCAGACTCTGTGCATGCGGCGCGAGACGGTGCGGGCCATTGGCGGGTTGCAGGCCATAGCAAACCATCTGGCCGACGACCACGAGTTGGGCGATCGAGTGCGCGCGCTGGGGCTACGGATCGTGCTGTCTTCCTACGTGCCGAGCGCGGAATGTCATGAGGCCAGCTTCGAGTCGTTGACCAGCCATGAAGTGAGATGGATGCGTACGCTGCACGTGCTTCGTCCCCGGTCGTTTCCGTTCATATTCTTCAGCTTCAGCATGCCGCTTGCGCTGCTCGGGGTCATCCTCGCGACCGGTTCCCCGGCGTTGTCTGTCGCGGCATGGACGCTGTTCGGGATCACCATCGCGGGGCGTCTGGCGATCTACTTTGCGCACCGTCTGCGTCCGGCCCGTCCAAAGTTCTCGGACCTGATGCTCGTGCCGGTGCGCGACCTGTTGTTGTGCTGGGTATGGTGCTCGAGCCTGTTCACCTCACGGATTACCTGGCGGGGTAATCGCTTTGCCGTGGATGCCCACGGCGTCATGCACCGCTTGTCCTGAGCGGCTGTGCAGCTTTTCGGCCGTTTCGACCCCATACAGACTGTCTGCTGAGCAAGGAGTGCCCCTGAGAATCGCCAGCTACATCGGTGGAATCCTGGGTCTTGCGTTGCTGGTGGGCCTATTCGTTCGGGCGGACCTGCCGGCCATGCTGCACACCGTGGACCTGGCGGGGTGGAATCTGCTGTGGCTCGTTCCGTACCGGGGCGCCTTCTTCCTGTTCTATGCGATTGGCTGGCGCGCACTGCTGCGCCCTTACGATCCCAAATCGCGCGCCAGCTTCTCATACATTTACTGGGTGACCACGGTACGCGACGCGATCGATCGGCTCTTACCGGTCGCGAGTGTGGGCGGGGGTGTTGCGGCAGTTCGCCTGATGCGCTGGCGTGGATTGCCGTCAATCCCGATCGTCGTGAGTGTCATCGTGGAGATCTTGCTGACGCTCATCGTCGTCTACGTCTTTACCGCGATAGGTCTTCTGCTGTTTCTTCACCTGAGCGCGACCGATGGGGATTACCATCGAGTGTTGTGGGCCTTCCTGCTCAGTCTCCCGGTACCGGCGGTGGCAGCACTGTTGGCGCGATATGGTTCGGTCTTCAAGCGCCTGCACGGCCTGCTGCGACCGCTCGTCGGTGAACGCCTTTTGGCCGAGGGCGCCGAGTCACTCGATCAGGAACTCATTGCATCTTTGCGGCGAGCTGGGGCACTGCTTCTCGCCGGCGGGCTGCAGCTCGTGGCCTTCGCGTCCGCAGCCTTCGAGGTCTGGTTCGCGCTGCGGCTGTTCGGTCATCCGATCAGCGCGCAGTCTGCCGTGGCGCTGGAGAGCCTGACCCAGGCAGCTCGTTATCTGGCGTTTGTGGTACCGGCGGGTATCGGCGTGCAGGAGGCCGGCTTCGTGCTCTTCGGCCATATGCTGGGTCTGGGGGCTGACTTGGCGCTCGCCGTTTCGATGGTCAAGCGGCTGCGCGAGGTTTTGTGCGGAGTGCCCTCGCTCGTGACTTGGCAATGGGCCGAGGGCCGGCGGCTGCGCAACGTGCGAGCGGGCTCGTCGTGAGGGCCTGCTCAGGACACAGGCGCGGATGACGAACAGATGGCGTCGTCGGCTTGTGGGATGCAGGAGCACCTGGCCTGGAATCGTGCGACGAGCGGAGCTTGGCAATCAGCAAATGGCTGGTGTAGGATGCTCGCCTCCTGCGGCGCAGCATGTCATTTTAAATCAATGACTTAGGGAAATTTCCTGCGCCAAAAAGTCGGAATCTGACGAGTGCGTCGGCTTCCCTGGAGCGCCCGGTATCCACCACCGGGACATCTTGAGGATGAGGCTAGGTGGCAGAGTGGTCATGCAGCGGCCTGCAAAGCCGTCTACGCCGGTTCGATTCCGACCCTAGCCTCCAATAAGACAGCGTGTTCGCTGCGCCTTTCTCACCACCCCGTCAGCAGGAAGCCTTCGATGAGCGATCGAGATGTGCTGATTGGCGCCCGGTTCAGCATGTCAGACCGTGAGCGCGGCGTAACAGCGGTGGACCGGCAAGCGTTCGGGTCGGCCCGCCATGATGGGCGCAGCATCGGCCGATGCTGCTTTGCGTGCCCACGTTCTGCCGGGTATGCCTGATCTTGAAGATCCGACCATCAAATGCTATCATGATAGCATTTGATGAGGTGCTTCATGGCCCAGATCATCGTGCGCCAATTGGAAGACGAGGTTAAGGAACGCCTGCAGCGCCGGGCGGACCGGCATGGACGCAGCATGGAGGCCGAGGTTCGTGACATCCTGCGTGCTGCAGCCAAGAACGACGGTCGACCAACCGGCGGGCTGGGGTCGCGTATCGCGGATCGGTTCCGCGGCCATGGTCTTGAGTCCGACCTTCCCGAGATCCGCGGGCAGAGGCCCAATCCAGCAGAATTCCACGATTGATCATCCTGGATACCAACGTGCTCTCGGCGCTCATGCGAACCGAGCCCGAGGATCAGGTCGTGCGCTGGCTCGACCGACAGCCCGCGGAGTCGGTGTGGACCACTAGCATCACCGTGTTTGAGGCGCGCTTCGGTATCGCGTTGCTGCCTCAGGGTGGACGCAAGAGAACCCTGGAGCAATCGTTCGCGCGAGTCCTGCAGGAAGACCTCGAGAATCGCATACTGGACTTTGATAGCTCGGCGGCAGATGAAGCGGCAGCGCTCGCCGCCAACCGACAGAGATCGGGGCGCTCCGTCGATTTTCGCGACACACAGATTGCCGGGATAGCGCTCTCGCGTCACGCCACAATCGCCACGCGAAATGTCCGGCATTTTCAGGGGCTGAAGGTCACTGTCATTGACCCTTGGAAGGCCGGCGGGCGATGACGGCCAAATTCGGTCAGTCGTCGTATTCGAGCAGCACCGGGTCGAGATTCCGCTTCGAACCCGAGAGCCGTCGGATCGCCTGGAAGCGCACGCCGCCCAAAGCAGCCGTCTTATCTCAAGGCGCGTGTACCTGAGAATCGCGCGGTCGTCTTGGCGTTTTCCAACCGCATTCCGCTAATTCGCGATCGAGAATCGCATGGTTTTGAAGTCCATGATCCATCGCGTGCCCTCACGAAGTATGTTCGCCCCAATAACTCCGTCCTTGGTTGCGCTTTCGCGAGAGCTCACAATAACATTCTTCAGTACGACTCTACGCCCTCCTATGACCAGTGGCGCCTTCGGAAGGCGCAGTGCCCATTGTTCCTTGACAGCGCCGCCGACACCGCCGGCGTGCCATACGTAACGTTTGGCCCTCGAAAAAAAGATCGGCGCAACAGCCATTGCGTTTTTCGTAAATATAGTCCTGTTTGAACCGGTATCCAATTCCATGCGCAACATGACTCTGGATCCCGCGGCATGCACGAGGACATACGGCGTGAGGCTAGAGAGCAACATGTTCGAGTGAGTGAAGTGATGAACGGCAGTTTGAGCGCCTTGCACGTCGTAAAGAAGAGTGGGTGTGGCAGAGTCCAAAAATTCAAGACGCCCGAGATTCATTATTACTGGTAAACCAACGATGGCACCGATTCTCAGTCTGCGCGGTATAGGCAAATCGGAATCTGGCACAACGATGAACACGACGTTCTTGAGCGTCGCGTTGCCGATCTGCAATTGCTTAGCCATGCCAAGTCGAATACCGACCGAACGCCTAGTGGAACTTCCGACTGCCGCGCCATGCCTCAACATCTTTATTCCGAACCGCGTCGCGAACGAAGCGCTGATTGTTGAAAAAGATGCTCCGGTGTCGAGCATTGCCCCGCTCCGGTGTCCATCAATCTCGACTGGCACTCGAATGACGTTGGCTTTCGCATCCGTGATGGGCAGAGAGCCCGGCGTTTCGTGCACCAATCGCATAGGCTTGACTCCAGAGATCGCATGGGCAAACACCATGGCCTGACGGTACGCCATGTTGACTGATTCTGGGGATAGCTCTTGTGCAACGCGGATAGCGGAATAGCACGCCAAATAGCGTTGGTTGCGGCAATAGACGTCTGAGAGCACAAGATATGCGGTGGCGCGCACATTACGCGCTCCCGGCGACCGGGTGACCTGCATCAGCATCGCTATGGCCTTGGCGTCTTCGTGTCGTAGTGCCATGAGGGCACCGGCGGCCAGCATTTTCTGCGGTGCTGTTGGGGCGGACGTGGACAGTGACTCAAGTGCCGCTACGTTGATTCCATTGACGGCAGAGACCACTGATTCAGAAGCGACGCTTGCACGGGCACAAATCAAAGTCAGGCTGACGAGTGCTATACCAGTGGACCTCATGTAATTCCAGAGATGTGGTGCCATGTCACCCGTCCAATGGTGAGGTGGATTTTGAACTCACTATGCATCCGAATTCTGACGTTCGGTCAGTGCTCGGAAAGCAAATACTGCGCAGATAGACGTTTCCAAGGGCGAGCCAGAGCCACAAGCGAGGCAAGCTCGGAGAATCCGGACGCATACCTGGATATTTACCGGCTTGGGTTTGATACCTCGGACTCCGAGGTATAACAGACTTTGCTTCCGAAGGAGACAATCAGCCGTAGTGAGGCACTAATCCAGTCCTCGGAGGTCGCGAGCTGATGGCAGTCATGCGGGGGTGAGGTGGCTCGCTGCACAGATCTTGCGCCAATAGCTTTTATGTTCATCTTGAGGTCGTGTTTCACACAACTTCAATTCACTGTGGGCATTCTGTCAACGCCGGACGGGGCAGGGATACGTGAGACCACGGCTCGGCGCTGGCCTTTCAGGGCGCTGGGTGTCAAATGGGGGTGTAAAATTACGTAAGGTATTGAAATGTAAGGAGGAGCAGCGGCCTGCAAAGCCGTCTACGCCGGTTCGATTCCGACCCTAGCCTCCAGATGGGCGATCTTCAGGCCCACCGTTACGCGCGTTCAACCCTCAACCCTGCAACACACGCAGCAGAAGCATGTCTGAACAACCAGACATGTCTGTTACTGGTCGCTGTGCTCGACCTCGGCGAGCGCATCCCGAAGTACTTCTTCCGCAACGCCACGCCGTTTGAGCGCGTCCGCCAGCTTTCGAGCGCTGTATTGATCGTACTCCGCCTCATCACGCCGAAGACCCTCACTGATGTAGCTCTTCAGAAGGGTCTGATAGCCAGAAAATCCTTTGGCGGGAGCAATGGCTTTCAACGATTCCACGACGTCAACAGGAATTCGCATCGTGATCGTGGTGCTTGGTCGATCCTTCTTCAGGCGCTTACGCAATCGTTCATTGAGCATAGATGGTTTCCTCGGTGGCCGAGGCACGCCTCGCTGAAATCAGGCGAATGGAGTCGTCATGCACCTCGATGTGCACAACGGTCAGTAATCGTCCGGTCGAGCTGAAGCCGATCGCTGCATCTCGGCGCTCGTCATTTCGACTGGCATCCCGCAGGACAAACAGGGGATCATCGAAAACGGTCGCGGCTTCCTCGAAAGCCACACCGTGCTTCTCCAGGTTTTGCGCGGCCTTCGCCGGGTCCCACACATGTGGTGCCGTGGTGAACGAACGCGCGATCCGCCATGGAAAGACAGCCTACTGAATCGTCTTTACATTGTCAACACAGAAAGGGTCCGGGGCTGACACAGACTTCGATAGTGCGGCTGGGGATACGCGACCGTCTCTTCGCGCACGCTGGCGAGCGGGTTGCTGCGTGCGCATGGGCTGCTGACCGGCAAGTGCAGGCCGGCGATTGCGGCAGCTCTCGTGGCCTACGGATAGCGGACGTTCCGGGAGCAACCAGTGTGTTCCATCAGTCATATCCCGCGCGGGCATTCTTTTGCCAATTTCAGTTCACGCACAATTACTGACGACATGGAATTTCCCGGCATCTCAAGGGGCCGGATAGATTCCCTGGACTAATATGTCACAACATTCACTTGGTAACAGCTGTGGGGCGCATGCGAATGATGTAGGAACCTGGTCTTTTCGGGTCCGCAACGATCTTTGCACGCGGAGATAGTTTCAATACCCACCCTTTTCCATGTAACGTTGCGCCTGAACGTCGTGATGGAGCCGCGACCGTCAGTTCACTGAAATTTCTATTTATCAGTACGTTGCCATGAGAAACGACAATTGTCCCCCACGCAGCATTGAGTTTCAGATGGTGGTACACGGAACCGTATGAATCAAAATGGTCCACATCGGCGGGTTTGTAGGTAATATTAAATCGCCTCAGGGGCATGCGCAGCGTCCGGCCTACAACGAGTTCTGCGTGGAACAGTGCATCCCGCGCGGCCTGTCGTGCGCTACGAGAAGCTTCTTCTCGGTCAATTGCAGCGCCACCATATAGAGGAGATGGTTCAGTGTCTGGAATCACGGCCAGATCAAACGGCCCTGGAGCTCCTGGTCGAGTTCCAAGCGCGCTACCCAGGAAGGTATAGCGCTCGGAACCAGCGAACGCTGCGCAGGCGCGTAAAGGCATGGCGACAACAGGCCATACGGCGGTTGATCTGCAACGTGGGGGCGGGACTCGCGGTATCGCCTCCACCGCTTGGACGACCATAGTCCGTGTGCCCATCAGGGACTTCTGCGGCCTCCGGCGGCAGACTGACCTTCCGCTCTGCGGTTTACGACCAAGTCAAAAAGCGGCGGAAAGGAGGGCTCCGGTAACATCGCTGATGACGCAGTCGGTAACAAAATTACGTGAGGCAATACGGGGGTGAGGCTGTGCCGCTTTGAGATGCAGGAAATTCCGGCGATGCGGCCGTCTTTGCCTCATCCTCGCAGACATTCAGGGGCCTGGAACGGCAGGACGTCACAGCAGTTCGCATCGGCCAGTGCCTTAGGGCTTTAGGATTGAATGGACAATTAGCCTAAACAGAATTAACCTAATCATAAATAGGTCCGGGAATCCATGATGTTCGTCGGACGCCGCAAAGAGCTTGCCCTGCTGCGCGAGGAACTCGCCGTGCCTCGCGCGTCGCTCGCGATAGTCTATGGGCGTCGGCGCGTAGGGAAGTCGACCCTGATCCGGGAAGCCGTCGACAAGCGGCCCCACGTCTTGTATCAGGCGACCCGAGTCACTTCCTCGCTCAATCTGGAGGCATTCAAGACCGAAATCGCCCGGATGCTGGGAGCCGACGAGCTCCTGACGGGAATTGGCGACTGGCTGGGCGTGCTGCATTACCTGGCACGCGCTGCCGAGGACCATGTCGGCCTAGCGGTCGTGCTCGATGAGTTCCCCTATCTCGCTGACGCCGATCCTGCTTTGCCTTCCGTTATCCAGAAATTCTGGGATTCCGGGGCGGCTCGCGCCGGAAAGCTGAAGCTCCTGCTGTGCGGATCAATTATTTCTCAGATGCAGGAATTGCTCGCCGAACGGAATCCGCTCTACGGTCGCAAAACCTTGGCGCTGGATCTTGCTCCTCTGCCTCTCGGAGATGCTGCGCAATTTGTACCGCGCTACCTGGCCGAGGACAGGCTGGCGACTTTCGGTGTTTTCGGCGGGATGCCTTTCTATCTGCAATTCCTGGATCCCGGAACACGACTGCGGAACAACATTATCCGGCTGCTGCTGACCGCTACGGGAAGCCTGCTCGATGAGCCAATGGTTCTGCTGCAATCGGAGTTGCGGGAGGTCTCCCGATACGCCAGCGTACTGGCGGCGATCGCCGCCGGGTGTACCAAGCACGGCGAAATTATCGGAAGGGTGAGGGAGATCAGCGATTCCAAGGCCCTGGGGCCCTACCTCGAGAAGCTCGCTCGCATGCGGTTGATTCGCATCGAAAGATCAATGGACGCGCACCCGAGAGAGCGCGACCGCCGCTATTTCATTGCCGATCCGCTGATCGCGTTCTGGTACCGCTTCGTGCAGCCGAACCTGTCCAGCATCATCGAGGGTTTCGGCGGGGACGTCTGGCGTCATCGAATCGCGCCTCACTTCGATGAGTATATGGGAAGGATGTTCGAGGAGATCTGCCGGGAGCATGCTCGGCAACATTCGCAGGACCGATTCCCCGCGCCGGCGCAGGAAATCGGCCGCATTTGGCAGCCCGATTACGACATCGATATCGCAGGCACGCTTCTCGACGGATCGATCCTCTATGGTGAGTGCAAGTGGTGGAATACCCCCGTTGGGGAGAACATTCTCGATGAGCTGATCCAACGCGCCTCCCATACGAAATACGGACGCGGAGTCGACCAACGGCAGTTCGTCCTGTACTCCAGGAAGGGGTTCACAACGGCATTGAAGAAGCGCGCTGCGACCCAACCGGGAATCGTTCTGCACACACCGGAGACGATGCTGCGGTCAGCACGGCGACGCGCATCGCAGGCAACACGCTCGGCGCGTTCACGGCGATGAAGACTTTGAGTCCGAGGAGATAGCCGCACTAGTGGTGCGATTCTGTCGGCGTTAAATGCTCGGCGGACGGATCTTGTTGAGCGCAATGGACGCCATGTCGATCTCGGTATAGAGGGCATCCAAGGAGGCAAGCCCCTTTTCGCAGGAGAGATTCCTCGTCGTACGCGACCTTCAGGTGCTGGAGCGATCGCTGCCTATTCAGAATGAAGACGACGGCCTAGTGCAGGTGGGCCATCCCATTGGTGTAAAGCGGTTACCTCCGGTGCTTCCTGCACTGCGGTCCCTTGACTGTGACATGTCACCCCGCTACGATGCGCTGATGAAACCTTCGGAAGCTCTAGCCATTCACCGGGAGCGTATTCGTGCCATTGTCGCGCATTACGGTGGCGTGAATCCCCGAGTCTTTGGATCCGTCGCGCGGGGTGAGGACACCGAGGACAGCGATCTCGACATCCTGGTGGACGATCCGAAGGATCACCGACTGAATCTATTTGCCCTCGGGGGCATGAATTACGACATATCGTCACTTATCGGACGCCCGGTCGACGTGGTACCGGCGGCTGACCTGCCTCAGCGGATGCGCAACGAGGCATATTCGGATGCGGTGCCGCTTTGAAATCCAAGAAATTTCGGGATTCCGAGTATCTGGATCACATCGCGGACCGCATTGCCCGGATCGAGCGGGCAACGTCGAATGTCAATCTCGCGGGTTTCCTCAGTAACCAGGATTTGCAGGCCGCCATCGAGCGGTACGTCGAGATCGTTGGAGAAGCTGCGGGTAAGTTGAGCCAACAGACCAGAGATCTGGCGCCGGATGTCCCGTGGAGCCAAATCATTGGCGCACGGAATGTCATCGTGCATGGATATGCAGAGATAGAGCCCGATCGAATATGGGATATGGTGAAAAGTCACATTCCCTCGCTACGGCTTGCGGTAGATAGATTGCGGCAACTCATCACCGAGCAAGAACGGGCGGAATCGCAGCAACAAGGACGGCCCGAAGGGAACCCGGATCGCAGCGAAGACCGACACCGATGACCGGGCCTGCCGACGGTTCCGCTGCCCGCCGCAAACGCGCTGAGCGTGAGCGGCGACGGAAAGCAGGGTTTGTCTTGCGACAGATTTGGGTGCGCCCGGGGGACTGGCCGCGTGTGAAGCGGTTCCTGGATGCGCTCGATCGGCCTGTCAGCCGGTAGCCGAGCACCGCGATGATATGGCGCCGACGGCTTGGCAGACTTTCCTGTCACGCGCCGGTTCAATGATTAGGTTTTGTCTCTCTGTGCTGATCTGGTGAATAAGGGGCAGGCAGGTATTGGGGACATCGTCGCGAAGAGCACGTGAATATCTGCGAGAGAACATCTGGGGGATAACGACTGTGTACAGTCTGTTGTATAAGTCGATGGTCGCCCACTACAAACGGCGACGGACATATCTATCCGGTCCATATGTCTACGCTGCGGCGATGCTCTCAATTCTGGCATTGTTCAATATTGTGTCCGTGATTTCAATTTGCGCTCATTTTCATTTGACTTGGGCGCTAAAGTTTTTCGAGACTGGAAAGAGCCCAATTGCGTGGGCAGGAGTTGCCGCCGCACTGTTTTTCCTCCATGTCGCCTATGCTCGCAGGCAAGGTGAGCCAACAGAGCTTGCGCCCCGGTGGATCGCTAATGACTACCTGCTGGGATCGGCAGCGCTGTTCTACTACGCATTTGTAGGGGCTTCGCACCCTCCGTAGAAAGGTCCTGAGAGGGGGGCAGTAAAGTGCAATGCTCAGGACCTTGTGTGCTTGAAGAGCGCAATGGACGCCATATCGGTCTCGGTGTAGACGGCATCCAATGCGGCAATCCCCATTCGAAGGAGGGATTCCTCGTCGTATGCGAGATTCAGGTCGTGCAGTGAGCGCTGGCTGACCGGATGCAGACGATGGCACGGCCCAGATGCGCCATGATTTGGGAGAGATCCGGCATTTTCGGTGCGGCGGGACGTTTCCGGACAGAAGAGGACACTTTGGTCGGGCGCTGACGGGATCTCCGAGTAGAATTGGCACGGCGAGTTGAAGTACCCATGATCGGCCTCTTAACCAGGCTCGTCGTGATTGGCGCTCGCTCGTGTTGACGCGCGGACGGGCGCCGCCTTGAACAGCGCTGAGCCGCGAAAGGCAGGGGTACCGGGGTGGGGTAGCCGGGGAGGCGGGCGGTCAGTTCGTCTTTTTGTTCAAAGGCTTACGCAGACCTTGGATTCCGACCCTAGCCTCCGGAATCCTGTTCTGCGACACCGTGATTCGCCTTCGTCCATGCAATTGAGGTCTTAAGCGAAGGTCACGACACTGTACCGACGGCACGATCTTTTCGCGACCTGACGCATATTTCCAAATCTTGCCCCAACGCCAGCAGTAAGTTCAAAGGCCGCTCGACAGCAAAGCCGTCGAGGCGATAGTTCTTGAGCGCGGAGATCGTTTGCTGACTGACGTTCAATCGGGCGGCCGCCTTGACGTGATCGAGTCGGTGGGTGGCCACCAGTCGGTTAATGATGATTGCGAGGCGCACTTTCGCATCAAGATCTTCCGCATCCGGGAGCCCGAGGTCCGCAAATATATCGCCGGAGCTCGGCTCGACGGGAACGCGCTGAGTTGCTTGTGTCGCCATTTCAATTCTTGAAGTCGAGCTGCGCCCTTTGCAGGCGCCGTGTAACCAGAGCGGTATCGGACTCGACCTGGAGGGGAGCGGTTTCGTTTCGGTGTCCGTACAGCGATGAGGTCATGCGAAGGTGACTGACACCGCGCCGGCGCCACGTTTGTCCGGTCTCCTTCGGACGACGATTTGTACATCCTGTCCGAGGAGAGTGAGGCAGTCCATGAGCTTGCGTTCGGAGAATCCGCGGAACTGCCCGCGAAGCATCTTGGATAGCTTCGGTTGGGGGATGCCCAGGACGGTTGCTGCTCGGGTCTGAGTCATGCCTTTCTCTTCCAGAAGTTCCGCGATCCTGCTCACGAGCTGTGCCTTAACGAGCATGGTCTCAGGGGCACGATAGCCGAGATCGGTGTACACATTGGTGCTGCCGAGCACGGGATCATCCTTCTTACGAGAGCGGGGCTTCATGTGGGCTTATCTCTGCGGTTCTTTTGCTGCTGTTTCATGAATTCCGTAGCGTCTTTCAAGCGAGCCCGGATGAGATCCTTGTCTGGTTTTGGGGTTTCTGATCCCGACTTGGACCTCTTCTGGAATACGTGTAGGACGATGACCGCATCAACGAACCGGACCGTATAGACTGCCCGGTACGTGCTGCCAGCTTGCGATTCCACAACCTCCAGTACGGCCGCATCACCGAAGCCACGGAGTATCTTCGTGCTCTCATGGCGTTTGCCGCATTGCGCCAGATAGAGCGCATATCCGAAGGCATCGACCACGGCGGCAGGCAATGCACGCAAATCCTTCCTTGCACTTCCCATCCAAATCAATGGCTTGGGCTGCGGCAGTTTCGACGGCTCAATTATACCCATATGGATCTACCTTGAAAAGGCTATCTTCCGGGCAGGGACATGGATCCAGCCTAGGGCGACAGCGATGCAGATTTCGAGCAGCTGCGGCCATTGGGTATGCTTCCTGCGAAGCCCAAGAACACGAATATCGTTACGGAGCGTTGAATGAAGACCTTCAAGAAATTCCTGCTTGTAGCGTGCGCGGGGGTGCTCATATCGGGGACCGTGCCCTGCGCAGCAGCGCAGCCTCTCGGCAAGGGATGCCCGGTGACGGGCGACGATTTGGCAAAGCTCATGAAAATCACCAAGGTGGATTTCATTCCGCAATGGAACAAGCCGGAAGCGCAATTCCAAGAGGACAAAGATCCTGAGTCACTTCAGATCGTGGTGGTCTCGGACCCGAAAGACGGTCCCAATGCAGTGTCCAGTGACGGCCAGGTGATCTTCCAACAGAAGAACGCGCCTGACTCGGTAATGCAGAAGTTGATACGTCGAGCGTTCTATATTCGGTTCGTATTAGCGAATCATCTGACCGCGAAGTGCAAGGGGCCATGGAATCATTCGAAATGACATAGCCCGATGCCATAGCAGAATCAGTTATTCCAAACAGATCATAGTCGTTTGAAGTGTGATTCAGAAAAACTCCGGGAGCATGGCCGCGACGAGTGTGAGCGGTTCTTTCGAGAAATTCCATTCCAAAAAAAGGAAATCTGCGTTCGGAGCAGACGTTATAGTTGCGTGGTGTCTTCAGCGTCAGGGGAGAGCGTCGATTACCCCGTAGATAAGGTCGAGGGCGCGTCGACGCCGTATCCGACGTGAGACAACGACGTTCAGTACCGTCCTTTCTTGAACAGTGCGATGAATGCGAAGTCGATCTCAGTGTAGACGGCATTCCGGGCCGCGAGCCTCTTGCGCAAGAAGCATACCTCGTCATAGGCGACGTCCAGCTGATTGAGCGACCGCTGGCTGACGCGGATGAAGGCGATGGCGTCGGCGAGGTGCGCCATGATTTCGTCAAGGTCCGGCGCCTCGGGTCCGGCGGGACGTCGTCGGACAACAGAGGACACTTTGGTCGGGCGGGAGCAGGATCTCCGAGTAGATTTGGCACGGCGAGTTGAAGTACCCATGATCGGCCTCTTAACCAGGCTCGTCGTGATTGGCGCTCGCTCGTGTTGACGCGCGGACGGGCGCCGCCTTGAACAGCGCTGAGCCGCGAAAGGCAGGGGTACCGGGGTGGGGTAGCCGGGGAGGCGGGCGGTCAGTTCGTCTTTTTGTTCAAAGGCTTACGCAGACCTTGGATTCCGACCCTAGCCTCCGGAATCCTGTTCTGCGACACCGTGATTCGCCTTCGTCCATGCAATTGAGGTCTTAAGCGAAGGTCACGACACTGTACCGACGGCACGATCTTTTCGCGACCTGACGCATATTTCCAAATCTTGCCCCAACGCCAGCAGTAAGTTCAAAGGCCGCTCGACAGCAAAGCCGTCGAGGCGATAGTTCTTGAGCGCGGAGATCGTTTGCTGACTGACGTTCAATCGGGCGGCCGCCTTGACGTGATCGAGTCGGTGGGTGGCCACCAGTCGGTTAATGATGATTGCGAGGCGCACTTTCGCATCAAGATCTTCCGCATCCGGGAGCCCGAGGTCCGCAAATATATCGCCGGAGCTCGGCTCGACCATGCGCGCCACTCAGCGATGGATGAGGTCGTTCGCGCAGAATGTCAGGGAATCCGGCTGGATCTGCCCAAATCGGGGCATCTGCAACTTTCGCGTCTATGCGGTGTTCTATGGTGCTATTGGCCAGGGTATGCCATGCACCACGCGAGGAGAGCAACGCCGGCAGCTCACACGTCGAATCTAGTTCCAGCATGCGCGGATATGCGCTGTACGTCAGCGCGTGTTCCGGTTGCGCGGATTGGTACCGATGTCGGCATCATTAATGGCGCGAGCGCGGAGTGCGTGAGACCCCGGCACAATCAATGGAGCGGCAGAGATGAATCGATCGACGCCCGAGCCAATGGTGGACAGTATTCTTGCGGTGCGCTTCTGGGAGGCTGTCGTTAGAGTTTCGCCCGCGCGAGTGCCGCTCCTGTCGTTCAGGATGCCATGGCATCACATCTGGCCATGACTTACATAGAGCTATTTAAACTTCGGACGTTCACAGAGTGAATTCATGAAAATCGCGTATTCAGTTCGGTCTGCTGGTTTTCTTTTGTCTATTGTTGCACTTTCGGCAGGCGCCGTCGTATTCCAGAAGGCGCGTGCGTCCACCGGACCATTGACGTGTGCGGATCCTGGGGTAACGCTGCACGTCCACGATGCACTGCCGGCGTTCATGAAATTTTATCGGAAGGCGGTTGCCGAACATCTGAGCCCCGCGCGCAGATGGACCCTCTGGGAGAAGGAATACGGAATGGCGGCGGTGCCACCGACGCCGCAGGGACGGGCGCTCGCGCGTAGGCGGCTCGCTCGCTCGTGGAACCGTTATGCGCACATCATTCCGAGCTTGAGTCGCGACGCTCGGCGCGCCGAGCTTGCCGCACGGTGCATGCTGCCGCGAGTTGCAAAGCTTCTGCGCTCGGGCTCTGATCCGATCGACGTCAATCTGGTGCTGTTCGTCGGGGAATTCAGTGGCAATGCTTACACCGTCCCAGGACAGCACGGAGCGCCTTCGACCGTTTATCTGCCGTTGGAAATGCCGTATCCGAGGCAGCGCATCACATTGGCACACGAATTCACTCATGCGGTGCACGCAGAAGTCGGTCATCTGCAGAAACTGTATCTTGAGCCACTCGGGGAGACGTTGCTCAAGGAAGGGATCGCAATGCACGCGAGTCGAGAGCTGGTTCCCGGGCAGCCGGTGACCGCATACACCCCGGCGGCCGTCTATGGTGGTCAGTTGTGGCAGAAGGCGTGCGAGTTGAAACAGCGGGAAGTAATGGCCGGAATGAAGAGGTGGTCTCGCTTTTTCGGACAGGGGTGTAAGTGGATTTCTGCCGGGGCAATATAGCAACCGGAGGACAGAGATCCATGCGAAGACCAAGACGCAATCACTCGCCGGCGTTCAAAGCGCGAGTG
>OFHJ01000173.1_pt1 | contig 27031 bp, 29 predicted proteins | sample 1522001 | NCBI WGS metagenome assembly OFHJ01 (sample SAMEA2464838, study PRJEB22497) | soil metagenome | biome: Grassland; feature: Farmland; material: Clay | place: Australia | collected 2013-02-01 | depth 1.2 m | reverse complement strand
ATTGCTGAGGGATGTAAGGCATCCACGTCGGGGCGGTGGCGACGATGAGGCCAAAAAACGAAATCTCGAGCATTTTCAAGAACAAACTCGAAAACCACTCCCCGAGATCGTTTTTTCGCAGTGCGTTTGTAATGCCCCACCAGATCAGCTCGAGCGTCGCGAGTGATGTAAAGATCACCCACCCGATACCCGTCTTACCGGCCCCGACTGACACCCAATTCGCCGTCGCGCTCTGCACCATGGAGAGGATCGTGTCGAAGAACCCATTGGTGAGACAGGTCGATGCCGTGCCCGCGACGCCGGGCGCGCACGTGCCCCCTGCGGCCTGCGCGAGGGCGAGGCCCGGGAGCAGTAGGGCCGCGCCCCCGAGCGCGGCGAGCAGAACGAAGCGATGACGATGGCGCATGCGGCTAGACATATGTATCTCCTGGGTCACTCGGCGAGGGCCGCGTAGACCTCGCGGCAGTTGGCGAGCGCGGCTTGCGCCGCGTCGCGGCCAGCGAGCAACGCTGACATGTCTGACAGCGGGGCGGCGCGGATCTCTTCGTCGGAGACGTTGGCGAGCCCCCCGACGCCACCGTACCGCCTCACCAGTGGATGCGCCGGGTCGTATAAAGCCGATTCGCAAAGCGGCGCCAAGCAGAGCTGTGCGCCGCCTTGGCGGGCAACGGAACGCGCGGCGCGCGCGATGTCACTGTCCTTCAGCTCTTCCTCGGACCGCACCCGATTCCACACCGCCCTCACCGCCGGGCGCAGCGCATCCGGAAGTTGACGGAGCAGCCATCGCAGGCCGGCCACGGACTTACTGTCGCAGAGCAGAGGCGTGATGATGCGCAGCCGCGCTGACAGGCCAGAGTCCTGGCGGTACACGAGCGCGAGCGCGGCGAGTGCCTCATGCACGTCGCCCACGCCGACGTCGAGGATGACGCCACCGGGAGGCGCGGCGAACAGATGTGCGGCCAGAACACCGCTGTCGATGGGGGCTGCCTCATCGCCGGACGGCGAATGAGACTCCAGGGTCGCAATGCTTGCACCGCTGCCGGGGGCCAAGACATAGCGACAGAAGGTCGTTTTTCCAACATTTCCGACGCCGGACAAGGCCAGGTAATTCATCGGTGCGCGCGTATTCATCGTGATGTCCTCGAGGGTGGGGTGAAATTGGATGCGGCGAGCAGCGCCTCGGCCGCCGCGTCATCGGTGTCTTCGGCGGAATCCGGCGCAGCCAGCGGGGATGGGCTCGCGCCAGCCGCAGACTCGCCTGCGGAACGGGCGGCTGCGGCCGAGCGGCGGAGCCAGCGGCACAGAGTCGAGCGAGACAACCCGAGGCCGAGGTGATCGAGGATCTGCCGCAGGCTGTAGCCCTCGCCCCTCAGCCGGCGAATCTCGTCCTCATGCAGCCAGAGCTCCGACCGGCGATGCCACGGCCGCTCGGTGGGTTGTGCTGGTGTTGCGTGTGTTTCCATGCCTGTTCTCCGCCGCCCGGGCCCTCACTAGGACTCGCCGATAAATTTGCGGAGCTCGTCCGGGGTTTTCGGTTTACCTGCGACCCGCTTACGGCGCCCGTAGTAGGCGAGGTCCTCCCCTGGGCCCAGATCAGAGCCGTCAGCCCACTCGGGGATCCGGTACTGGGCGCGCTGCTCGGCCGTAAATGGCACCGCGACGGTCCCTGCTGCAGGTGCGGCAGCGTCCGCACACGTGCTGGCATTGCTTGTGGCGGTGGCCTTGGTACGGGGCGGAGGTGCGTCAGAAATCGGCACGTCACTGCGACCGGCGGTGGGCATTGCACCGTCCGGCGCGGTCTGCTGGGCCGACCCCGTAGGGGGAGAGTCACCGCTCCCGGTAGTCCCTGCGCGGTTCCCCCGCGGGGATTTCCGCTGGCGCCCATTCTTCCCCGCCGTACTCTCCCGCGCCGCCTCGCGGAGCGCGGCCCGGACCGCGCGGATGCTCATCGACGGAATCACGGTCCGTAGCGCGTCTGTCACCTGGCCGGTCGTATAGTCCTCCCCGGAAAGGGACTGCAGCCGATCCCGCACCGCCCGCAGAACTGCTGCTTTGCCGCCCCGTCCAGATTTCGCACCGGGCCTTTGCTCGGCCCTCAGTTTGTCGAGCGCGGCACCACATTTGGCCGCGGTCTCCGCAATGTCATACGTCTCTCTCGGCTTTGCGGCCATGTCCATCTCCAAACCATCGCGGGTCACATGCCCGCCCTCACCAGTGCTCGGCACGGTGGGCCCCTGAACTCACATGGCTCGAATAGCGATAGGAGTTCTGGCCCCAACCATGGGCACTCTGGTGCCATAGGCGCATGCCTGTCTCGCGACTATCTGCAGCGTGAGGGGGGATGGTGCTGCGCCACCAGGAGAGTTCAGGTAGCGCCGAATGTGTCGGGAGTAAGAATCACAAGACGGCACCCTGCACACATCGTCGCTCCGCGGCCGATGCGTGAGGGTGCATTACGTTCGGCGGCCTGCGGCCTTCTCACGTTCGGTGATGTTCGGCGCTTCGCTTCTCACATCTAGGCCCGCGCGGCGGAGAAGAGAGGACGACCCACGAGGATGAAGCGATGCGAAAATCCACCACACCCCGCCGCGCGGTGCTAAACATTCACGTCGCTACCACCGAGCGCAAAGCGGTGCTCGAACAGGCTCGTGCGTGCGGACTGACCCTTTCCAGCTATTGCCGCTCGCTCATCTTGGGCAGGGTGGTGACTGCGCGATCTGATTTGACCGCCATCGGTGAGCTGCGTCGGGTAGCCGGCCTGCTCAAGTTCGTGCACACCACGAGCGGCGGGGCGTACTCCGAAAAAACGGCGGCCGCGATTGCTGACGTGCGGCGCGCAATCACTCGGATTGCAAGAGGCGGCACGTGATCGGCAAAAAGATTCAAGCGAATGGCGCCGGTGGCAAGGTTGCGCGGATCAATGATCTGCTGGACTACATCAGCGCGCCCGAGTCCGCGGATGGCTCGGAGAAGTGTGTCTACCAAGGGTCGCAAGGATTTCTTTCCGACACGCCCGCCGGCCAAAAAGCGGAAATGGCTGCTCTAGCGATTGCCGCGCCGCAGAGTGCCGACCCTATCTGCCACTATGTGCTCTCGATGTGCGAGGGTGAACACCCGAGCCGCGAGCAGGTGGACGAGATGGTCCACATCGTGCTCGCTGAGCTCGGACTCCAGGGGCACCAGGCCATCTATGCCCTCCACCGCGACACGGACCATGACCACGTGCACCTCGTGGTTTCCCGGGTGCATCCCGAGACCGAGCGCGTCGTACGCGCCGGCGGAGGGTGGGACCGACGAGCGCTTCTGCAGGCAGTGTCGCGGATCGAAATAGCACAGGGATGGCAACAGGTAGCAACACCGGCTGCGCAGCGCGAAGCGAGAGAGGCCGAGCGCCGGGCCAAGATGGGCCGTGACGACCGACGGCGGAAGCGCGCTCAGGAACGCCCGCGCGGCAGTGACCGTGCCAAGGACGGTGCTCACCGCCACGGTGAGCGGTCGGCGGCGGAGATCGCACGCGAGCGCGCCGGGGAACTGTTCGACCCGCGGCGTGGGGCGCGGACATGGGCCGGGCTTCACGCCGCGCTCGCCGAACGCGGCTTGCGCTATGAGAAAAAAGGCAGCGGCGCGCTGATCTATGTGGGCGACCAGCCCGTGAAGGCCAGCGCGGTATCGCGATCCGCTTCCTTCGCCGCCCTTGAGAAGCGCCTCGGTAAATACCAGCCGGCGCGACCCGAACAGGCCGATCAGGCGCGCGCGAACTCTCCCGGTCCCGAACCGACGGATCGGGCCGCACAATCGACCGACCGGGCGAGTTGGGCGGAGTATCAGCGTGCCCGTAAGGAGCGGCAGGCCGAGGGACACAGGGAGCGCCAAGCGATGACGCAACGGCACCGGCATGAGCGCGCGGCGCTCCAGGCCGCGCAGCGCGAGCGCCGCAAGGCGGCGACCGCCGGCAACTGGCGGGGACGCGGCGCAGCGTTGAACGCGCTGCGCAGCCAATTGGCTGCCCAGAATGCCCGCGAGCGTCTCGAGCTCCGCGACCAGCACGCCCGCGAGCGGGCCGCGCGGGCCAAGAAATCCGCGAAGGGCTATGAGGACTGGCTGCGGGCGCAAGGGAAAGCCGCACAGGCGGACAGCTATGCTCGCTGGGTAGCCCCGCGGCTCCTTGGCGAGGACCAGCCGGCCGTCCCCCGGGACATCCGGGCATTCTCGAGCCACGTGGTGGGCACGACGGTCGAGTATCGCCGCAATTCGGACCGCCACCTCGCGTTCGTCGACGCGGGCCGGGCCATCAATGTGTCCCCGACCCGAGAGGATGATGCAACGCTCGCGGCGCTGCAGCTTGCGCAGGCAAAGTGGGGGCGCGTACAGATTTCCGGGTCGCGCGAGTTCCGCGAGCGGGCCTCCCGCCTCGCGGCCCGCGAAGGCATCCGCGTCATCGATGCCGATCTTGTCGACATCGTGCGGGACGAGCAGGAGCGCATGCGCCGGGGAGAGCCGTCGCAGGCACGGCCGGCCGTCGAACGAGACCTTCGGGCAGATGAGCTCGCGCAGGCGCAGCGCGTCACGCAGCGGCTCATCCACGATATGGTGGGGTCGGGGGACTATCAATGCTCAGATGCGGAGTGGGCGCGGGCCTGCGCCGACGATGTCGAGGTCGTCCGTGGAGAGTGCCGCCGATGGGCAGAGGCAGCACTGGAGGCGGGGTGGACCGTCTCGGCTGAGGCGCTCGCCGCCGCCGGCCTGGATGGCTCCGACGCGCCGTCGGAGCGGCATACCACGCAGGATCTCGGCCGATGAGCACGCGAGAGGAACGCGAGGCAATCGCCGCCGCCGAGGCCCTGCATGCGATTTCCTGGTGCCTGCGGGCCGTGGCGTGCAGGTACGGCCTCCTGCCGGCCGAGCGGGCCGCCTGTCTCACCCTCCTCGCGGGCGGCGTCCCCGGCGCGGAAGCCGCCGATCTTGCGGCGGCTGTGAAGCTCCTGCAGGCGCCGCGCCGCCTCAGCGGTCGGCAGCGCGAAAAGGCCGGCGAGCTCTCCGTGCGGCTCGCAGAGCAGGCTGCGGCGTCAGTGCGCTAGAATCTCCCGGAGGCGGGGATCCAAGAGCCAAAAGCCGCCCGCGAGGGAGGTGCATAATGCTGATCCTGACCAGGCGAGTCGGCGAGTCCGTGATGCTTGGGGATGAAGTCACCATCACGGTGCTGAGCGTCAAGGGCAATCAGGTGCGCGTCGGCGTCAATGCGCCGCGCCATGCCCCTGTGCACCGGGAAGAAATCTACGAGCGGATCAAGCACGAGCGGCGACTGTCGACGCCGGAAGGCCAACAGCCGGAACAAGTCCCGAGCTTCGCCCCGCAGGGAGTCGTCCACGACTGAGCTCAGACACTGACTCCGCCCTGGAAGATGCGCGTAGAACAGAAGGACCAGCGATGGCCGCCTACAAGGCTCTCACAGAGCGCAATAAGTCATGAACAACACTTCAATATCGGACCCGCGGATTATTTGCCCGAATTGCAAGACGGAAATTCGACTGACTGAATCGCTTGCGGCACCCCTGATCGCCGCCACACGTCAACAGTATGAGCAGCAACTACGCCAGAAAGACGAAGAGGTTGCCAAGCGAGAACAGGACATCCACGATAAGGAAAGGCAAGTTCTCGATGCGAGACGCACCCTGAACGAACAAGTCGCGGACAAAGTTGCTGCACAGCTAAAAGCCGAGCGCGAACGCGTCATCGCCGAAGAAACCAACAAGGCACGACTTGCCGCCGCCGCCGAACTAGAAGCAAAGTCGCGCGAACTCGTCGATCTGCAAGAAGTGTTGAAATCCAGAGACGCGAAGCTATCCGAAGCGCAAAAAGCACAAGCTGAGTTAATAAAGAAGCAGCGCGAGCTGGATGATGCAAAACGCGAAATTGACCTTACCGTAGAAAAGCGTGTCCAAGAGAGCCTCAGCAATGTTCGCGCCTCAGCAAAACGGGAAGCCGAGGACAGCCTCAAGCTCAGGGTACTGGAGAAGGACCAGACGATCGCTTCCATGCAACAGAAGATCGAGGAATTAAAGCAGAAGGCCGAGCAAGGCTCTCAACAGTTGCAAGGCGAGGTTCAGGAAATGGATCTTGAGAGCCTTCTGCGAACGAAATTTCCGTTCGACTCTATCGAGCCAGTTCCAAAAGGCGAGTTTGGTGGCGACGTGCTCCACCGCGTTAACAGCTCTACCGGACAAGCAAGCGGATCAATTCTCTGGGAGTCGAAGCGCACTAAGAACTGGAGCGATGGATGGCTTCCAAAGTTGCGCGATGACCAGCGGACCGCCAAAGCGGAAGTGTCGATTCTTGTTAGCCACGCGCTACCGAAAGGTATTGAGACCTTTGACGTCGTGGACGGCGTATGGGTGACCACACCTCGAGCCGCACTGCCCGTAGCCACTATCCTGCGCCAGACACTGATTGAAATAGGTGTCGCGCGACAAGTCGGTGAAGGACAGCAAACAAAGACAGAAATGATCTATCAGTACCTAACTGGTCCGCGATTTCGTCACCGCGTCGAGGCAATTGTTGAAGCCTTTTCTTCGATGAAGGAGGATTTAGACAGGGAACGTAAGGCAATCATGAAGCAATGGGCAAAGCGTGACGAACAAATCGAGCGAGTAATGGTTGCCACGGTGGGAATGTATGGTGACCTTCAGGGCATAGCGGGGAAGACGTTACAGGAGATCGAAGGCTTGAGTTTGACTGCGTTGCCTGGCCCTGGAGATGATAACCAAGGAGAAACGGCACCATGACGACCGGTCAAACGCCGGGCACCGTGCCGACTGCCTCGGCCGCTTCAAACGCGGCCTCATCGTCGGCGCTACCACAGCTCCATGATGCGAATCAGCAAACAAGGAATCTCCGTCAAGTTCTTCAGGACGACAAGCAGCGCATCGGCTGCTTCCTTGGCGCCGGTTGTCCACTCGGCGTCTACGATGCGGATGGCCAAAAGAGCGTCGCACTAATTCCCGCTGTCGTCGAATTAACAAAGCGGATTGCCAACGGATTGCAGGCTACTGACAGCGCGCAGGGCGCCACTTCCAAGTTCAAAACTCATTGGGATGCGATGTATGGCGAATGCAAGACATCGGATGAACATGAGCCGACAGTCGAGGATGTTCTGACCGAACTTCGAGCATTAGCAAATCGCCGGGGAAACGCGGAAGTCCTCGGGATGACGAAAAAGAACCTAAGCGACCTCGACGAGGCAATCTGCACATTAATCGCCAAGGAGATGAGCAAGAGCCTTCCGGCGTACCGAAATTCGTACAACCGTTTTGCCTCGTGGATCGGCGGCATCCAGCGAGATTGGCCTGCGGAGATATTCACGCCTAACTACGACCTGCTTTTTGAGCAAGCTCTTGAGCAGCATCCACTCCCACATTTCGACGGCTTTGTAGGCTCGCGCGAGCCGTGGTTCGATCTTTCCTCGATCGAACATGACGCAATCCCAAAACGCTGGACGCGACTTTGGAAGCTTCATGGCTCAATAAACTGGGAGAAAAATGAAGAAACCGCAGTCTCGCCGACGGTGACACGCATCGTTCGAGTGACTCGTGCCGCAGCGGCTGGCAAGGTGATGATCTATCCCTCGCATCTAAAGTACGATCAAAGCCGCCGGATGCCGTATCTAGCGATGCTTGATCGTTTGCGGGCCTTCTTTCATGGGCAAGATGCTCCTCGGTTGATCGTCTGTGGGTATTCCTTCCTCGACGATCATCTGAACGAAATTCTACTTGATGGTCTGCGCGGCAACCGCAACGCTCAGTGCTTTGCCTTGATGTACTCCAGTCTCGACGCTCATCCACGCGTCGTCGAATACGCATCCAAGCAGAGCAACCTGACCGTACTTGCCTCGGATGGGGCGGTAGTGGGAACACGCACTGGACGGTACCGGCCCGGAACTACGGGTGGAGATGAAAACTCGCCGTGGTTGATCGAAGAATCGATTGCCGGCAGCGACCCGAAGGATTGCGTACCGCGCTGTCGACTTGGCGATTTTCACTACTTCGGCATATTCCTGGAGCAACTTTGCGGCGAGGGCCTTTTCCATGCGCACGCCACCATCTAACCCTGCCCCTTCTCGACTCGGAACCGTTGAGAATGTCGACGGATCGAACATCAATGTAAAACTCGAGGACAATACACCGGGAGGACTCCTGTTTGTCCACGGGGAGGCATACCGGGTCGGCCAAGTTGGGGGGTTCGTTCGCATTCCTTCTGGCTATGTTGATCTTTATGGCGTCATCTCTCAGGTTGGCGCAGGGGCAGCACCCGGACCGCCAGAACTTGCTCCGCAGTTCGGCAATCGATGGCTTCGCGTAGAGCTTATCGGTCAGGGTCGTCGTGGCACGAGGTTTGAGCGAGGCATAGCCCAATATCCGTCTATCGGCGACTCGGTACACGTAGTTACCGAATCTGACCTGAAGACCGTGTACGCTCCGGGGGACGAAGACGGCTACGTCGCAATTGGCCGTGTTGCCAGTGCGGAGTCGATTCGCGCGTATCTTGACCTGAACCGGCTCGTCAGTCGCCATTCGGCCGTCGTTGGCAGCACGGGCGCTGGCAAGTCCAATGCAGTTGCGCACTTGCTCGGCGCGGTCTCAAACCGCGACCATTTCAAATCCGCCCGCATTGTGTTGTTCGATCTTCACGGGGAATACGGAAATGCATTTGGCGACCTGGCCAGAGTCTTCAAAGTCGGCGCGGATGCCAAAGCGGGAGAACGCGAACTACATGTACCGTTCTGGGCGCTGACGGCTGAAGAATTCATGTCGATGTCGATGGGTTCGGTTACTTCGACTCCGCTGACGCTGCTGCAAGAGTGGATGCTTGTGAACAAGAGAGCTTCTATGGCTGGTGGCGCGGCTCACGGATTGGCCGATCTCTCGGTGACGATCGATACGCCGCTGCCATTTTCTGTTTATCAACTCTGGTATGACTTGTATTCGCTGCATTGCGCAAGCCACAATGTTAGCAAGAATCAGAACCAAACCGAGAGCACGCGCGTCTACGCAGAAGAAGGCTCGCCTCCAGTGAAGATGGTTGGCGATGCGGACAAGATAGAGCGACCGCGATTTCGACCGCTTAAAGACGACAAGAACGATCCGGACAAAGTCTACGCCAGTCGCTACTCCGATATGCCACGCGCACACTTGGATCTCCTGGAGAGCAAGCTCCGCGATCCCCGGATGCAGTTCCTCTTTCGTCCTGGAAAATGGTCCGTCGACAAGAACAACACGACATCCGCAGATCTTGATGCGCTACTTGAAGAGTGGATAGGTGCAGACATTCCGATTTCCGTATTTGATCTTTCGGGAATTCCCACTGCGGTTGTTGACGACCTCGTCGGAGCCGTGCTGCGCATTCTCTACGACGCCGTTTTTTGGGGGCGTCAGAAGCCGGAAGGCGGCCGACAAAGGCCATTGATGATTGTGCTGGAGGAAGCACACGTATATCTGGGAGCACAGTCGAAAGGCCGTGCGGCAATCGCCGCGCGACGTATCGCAAAGGAAGGACGGAAGTATGGCGTTGGCTTGATGCTGGTCAGCCAACGCCCCACCGAAGTTGATCCCACGATTTTGTCTCAGTGTGGAACCATCATTGCAATGCGGCTGACGAATGAGTCAGATCGCTCCCAGGTCACTTCTTGCGCTTCGGACAACTTGAAGGGACTATTTTCGATGCTCCCGATTCTGCGTACCGGCGAGGCGCTGGTGGTCGGAGAAGCGGTCAACATGCCTGTCAGGGCGGTCATCGACAGACCCGCTGAAGGTCGGCGACCCGACAGTGATGACCCTATGGTCGTTGTTCCAAAAGATTCAAACGGAAAGCGGGTACAAAGTGGCGGCTGGACAGAACCAGTCCAAAATGAGGACTACAAGCCTCTTGTCGAGGCGTGGCGCAAGCAGGACCCGGACGCAGGCGCAACTGCACCGATGATATCCAAATCCTAATTTAACCAGGAGATACGACCGTGGAACGTACGCCAGTCAGCTCAAGCGATATCGCTTCAATCGGCTACGATGAGGATAATCAGATACTTGAGGTTGAGTTCAATAGCGGATCTGTCTACCAATATTCCGGTGTGCCTTCCAGTGAGTATGACGGAATCATGAGTGCAGATTCCAAGGGAAAGTATCTTCACGCCAATATCAAGAATCGATATCCATTTGTGAAGCTATGATTCACGGTGACCGCGGCCGGCGTCGTCCTTTGCGGAAGTGATGCGCGAGATCTTCCGGGAAGAGTTTGCACGCGTACGCTGAGCTGCCTTCACAGCTTCAGGTAGGGCTTCGGAATGCTACCTGAGGCGGCGCCGGATCACGATGACCGCGCACGATGCGGCAGCAGAGACTGCCGCGATGCGCATCGCCGAGGCGAAGTGGGGCGGCCGGATCTCGGTCCAAGGGTCGTCGGAGTTTCGCGAGCGCATGGCGCGCCGCGTCAGCAGCCGAGGCATCCAATACCTCACGCATCGGCGCAAAGGCGAACGACTCGCTAGGACGTGGCCAGGCGTGATCGCCGCTCAGGCGGCCGTACAGCGGCTTATGCGGGGTGCGCGGGTCGTGGTGTGACGCTCAGCGGTGGAATCCTTCCCGGACGCGCGCCAGGAATTATCCTTGTTGGTGGTCCGTTTTATCTCTTCTCTTCTGACAGGCGCGCTTCAATCCATTGCCGCACGGTGGTGGCCTTGATGACGTAGACTCCCTTCTCATGCGGCAGAACACCGAGCACTTCGTGCGCAAATTGGTGGCGGAACTGCCAGGCAAACTGACTGACGAAGCGAATCTTGGCGGCATCCCCGAGATCCATCGCATCCTCGCCGTCGGAGCACGGCGGCACAAAGGCATTGAGTGCACTCAAGCCGAGTTCGGATGCTCCAGCGCCCGCAAACCCGTACCCGAAGTCGCGAGAACACCCGCCGACCAAGGGAACGTTTGCGCGGACCTCGTCCGCCGTGCGCGTGATCTCAATGTCCTCAGTCCACTTGATATCGATTTTCGACTTATACATCTACGTTCAACTCCAATGGGTTAAGATCACCAACTAATAATCTGAAGACTCCAACCGCTGCAGAAGACGTTCTACATCGGCGATCCGATCTCCCAATTCATCGCACACGCAGTGTCTGAGCGCCAGCGCTATCTCAAGATCTTGCTCCGCCGCCTGACACCTCAGCGCAAGTTGCGCCGCTGCGGCGGCAGCGTGAATAGCTCGCAGCCGAGAGAGAAGCACCTCAAGGGCAGAAACGAGGGACTGCCGGTGCCGAGAGCTGATCGCCTGTGTGTGATTAGTTGCCACGCGCACGAGCATAGGCCGTTCGCGACGTGTAGGTGGCGGACGTAAATTGCACAGGTATGGCGGACCAAAATTGCACACTCGGGCAAAGTGGCCACTCCGTGAACGATCGTGGAGCCGGTCATGTACGCACGGGAGCATCGAGTGCTACTACGTCACTACCTGCAGCAAGGGCTGAGCAAGGCTGAGATTGCGCGCAGCCTGGGCGTGAGCCGCCGGACGGTCTATCACTGGATCGAGAGCGGGCAGCTCGAGCGTGAGCTCGATGACGGTCCGGCGCGCTACGGGCCGAGGCCGTCGGTGACCCGGTTGATTGATCCGTACCGCGGGATCATTCAGACGCGGCTGAAGGAGTATCCGCTGCTGACGGCCACGCGGATCTTCGAAGAGATCCGCGCCGACGGCTATGCCGGCCGTTACACGCAGGTGAAGCAGTACGTGCGGCTCGTGCGCCCGTCGCCACCCCCGGACCCCGTGGTGCGCTTCGAGACGCCACCGGGTCAACAGGGCCAGGTCGACTTCGCGGAGTTCAGGCTGCCCTGGGGGAAGCGTTTTGCGCTGGTCGTGGTGCTCGGATACTCCCGGCTCCTGTGGTTGCAGTTCTATCCTCGCCAGACGCTCGCGGTATTGATGCGGGGCATGGAGGAGGCGTTTGCTGCTTTCGGCGGCGTGCCCGCCGAGCTGCTGTTCGATCAGCTGAAGGCGGTAATCATCGACGATCAGCGTCCCGACGGCGGCAAGGTCCTCGAGAACGCGGAGTTTGCGCGCTTTGCGGCGCACTGGGGCTTTCGCATTCGGGCCTGCCGCCCGTACCGGGCGCGCACCAAGGGCAAAGTGGAGCGACCGATCCGCTACGTACGCCAGAGCTTCTTCTACGGTCGGGAGTTCGTGAACGATGCGGATCTGAACGAGCGGGCACTGTCCTGGATGCACCAGATCGCCAACGCTCGAGTGCACCGCACGACCCGTGAGGTGCCGCGCGTGCGCTTCGAGCGTGACGAGCAGGCCGCTCTGCAAGCTCTGGCACGTCAGCCGTATCAGCCCGTGGCGATTCTACCGCCGCCGGCGCAGCCCTCGGCACCGAGGAGCGGCCTGCCCACCGTCGAGCGGCGTCCGCTGACGCATTACAGCCGTATCGCGACAGGTCAGTCATGACCAGCGCAGCCCGCTCTGAACGCGATCAGATCCGCGCCATGCTCGCAGACCTGAAGATGCCCGGATCACTCGAGGCGGTCGATGCCATCCTCAGCGAGGTCGATGGCGGGCACCTCGGTGCCACGGGTGCGATCAACCGTCTCCTTGCCGCGCAGATCAACCTGCGCAACAACCGTCGCCTACAAGCCGCCATGCGCTCCTCGCGCTTGCCGGCGGTCAAGACGCTCGAGACCTTCGAGTTCTCCTTCCAGCCCTCGATCAAGCGCGAACAGATCGAGAGTCTGCACGAGCTCGGCTTCGTCGAACGCAAGGAAAACGTCGTGCTGCTTGGACCGCCTGGAGTTGGCAAAACCCACCTTGCCATCAGCCTGGCGATCACCGCTGCGCAGCGCGGACGGCGCGTCTATTACGGCACTTTGGTCGACCTGATCCGATCCCTCGAGGAGGCACAGGCTGCAGGGCAACTCTCCCGCCGCTTAGCCGTCCTCACCCATCCCTCACTCCTGGTGGTCGATGAGATCGGTTATCTGCCGATCTCGCACTCCGGCGCGGTGCTGTTCTTCCAGCTGATCAACCGCCGCTACGAGAGCGCTTCCACGGTACTGACCTCGAACAAAGGCTTCGAGGAATGGGGCGAGGTGCTCGGCGACGAGGTCATGGCCGCCGCCCTGATCGACCGGGTACTGCACCACTGCCATCTAGTGAACATCCGCGGCAACAGCTATCGGATGCGCCACCACCTGGAGCTGCATCGAACCCTCAGAGCCGATCTCGAACAATCTGCCGAGACTGCGCTGCCGCCACGACGATCAAGGGCTGGGAGCACCAAGAGGGTCTAGAAAAGTGTGCAATTTTCGCCCGCCATACCTGTGCAGTTTTCGTCCGGCGTTGACACGACGGGCCGAAAGTGTGCATTTCTGTCGCGTTTGTGCAGTTTTCCCACTGCCAAAGCCTGACAACGACTCGAAGATTGACCAGAGGCAGCGAGGGCTTCTCGCTGAGGCCACCCATCGATGCTCGCCAGCTGCCGGCTTCCGTAGCACGCTGCAGTCTTGAGCGGCCGCCCGGCCGATCGGATCGCGTATCTTATTGATCTTAAAACGAATTATTGATCGGTCCGATTTTGATCATGATGATCGTTCGGCGGTGCCCGCTAGTCCATTGCAGCACTTTGCTGTACCCTGATGCAGCAGTGCTGGAGACCCGATGGGGAGTCGAAAATCAGCGGTGAGTGGCGCGCCGCGCAGTGAATCGCGCACGGTGAGAGCGTCGGTGACGCTGCGCGCCGAAGTGTATCGGACCCTCGAAGCCCTGGCGAGACAGAAGAAGGTCTCCACAGCATGGGTACTGCGCGATGCCGCAGAGAAATACGTCGCTGATCAATGGCCGCTATTCGGGAAACCGGATCATGAAGGCTAGGAAATTACCCGTGAGCAAGGCCGCTTCCGCGTCGCGAACCGCCGAGAAGACTCCCCGCGCTGCCGGGAATGTCCACAACGTCGCTGGTCTATTCGCCGGCATCGGCGGGCTCGAGCGCGGCTTGCATCGTGGTGGACACCAGCCGGTGCTTCTCTGCGAGAACGATCTGGGCGCGAGCGCAGTCCTGAGCGCCAGGTTTCCCGAGATCCCTCTTCACTCGGACGTGCGCGAGCTCGCGAGCTTGCCGACGAATACGACGTTGGTGGCCGCGGGCTTCCCCTGCCAAGATCTTAGTCAAGCGGGACTGACAGCCGGAATCTCCGGCGCTCGCTCAGGATTGGTAGGCGAGGTTTTTCGGCTCATCCAGGACCACAGAACACCGTGGGTGCTGCTGGAGAACGTCCCCTTCATGCTTCAGCTCGGACGGGGTCGCGCCATGGACGTCATCGCGACCACCCTCGAGTCACTGGGCTATCGGTGGGCGTACCGCGTTGTCGACGCTCGCGCGTTTGGTCTGCCTCAGCGCCGGCGCCGCGTTTACCTGCTCGCAAGCCTCGAAGGCGACCCGCGCAGCGTGCTTTTTGCGGATGAGGCTGGACCGGTCGATGAACCCAAACTCAATGGCCACCCCGTCGCGTGCGGCTTCTACTGGACCGAGGGTATCCGCGGCCTCGGATGGGCCGTCGATGCTGTGCCCACGCTGAAAGGCGGCTCGACAGTCGGCATCCCCTCTTCTCCGGCCATCCTCCTCCCGAACGGGGAAGTAGTGATGCCGGATATTCGCGACGCCGAACGTCTGCAGGGATTCCCGGCCGATTGGACCAAGGCCGCGGAGCAAGTCACGCGCGCCGGCGCACGATGGAAGCTCGTCGGGAACGCCGTTAGCGTCCCAGCAGCAACATGGATTGGCCGCCGGATGGCCAAGCCCGGCCGTATCCGCGATTTTGTAGCAAATCCCCTCCGGGACTGCCACTGGCCAACTGCGGCTTGGAACATCGGGGACGGGCGTATGGCCGTAAAGGCATCCGAATGGCCCGTACGCCGCCGGTACCATTCACTCGCGGAATTCCTCAAGTACGCACCGCGGCCGCTTTCTGTCAAGGCCACTCGCGGCTTCCTGGGCCGTACTGAGCGCAGTGGACTGCGATTTCCACCGGGCTTTCTGGATGCCTTGCGCGCGCACGAGAAAAGAATGAACCACGACGCGGAACAGCTAATTTCAGTGAGGCGGCCGACGGGCGGAGCTCGTTCAGCGTGAACGGCCCAGAGATCCTCGCGCGTTCCCTCTCGCGCCCGAACGTCGATGATAAGTATGGCAATCACTGGCAGTACCACTCTCGCAGCGATCAACACTCTAAAGTGTGCTGTTGGGGATTGCTCTTTGACCTCATTGCGAATTGCCCCCTTCTGAGGGCACACCTCAAGGCAGGCAAAGTCGGCTTCGGTATCAACCATGAGATGCACGACTTTCGCACCGGCCGCAAGAAGAACCTCGATCTCGTTCTGTGCACGCCCGGGTCCGGCACCATCAAGCCACAGATGTTCACGGACCTTGCCAAAGCCTACGGGATCGCGCTCACGCCCAAGCAAAAGCAAGCCTTGTCAGGGTTTCCTGATCTGCCGCGCGTCCCCGTCGGTTCCGTTCACGTGGCATTGGAAGCGAAGGCGACGATGACGGCCCACATCAAGGCGCTACCGCGCCTATATGATGAGCTGAATTCGAGTCATCTTGCCGTTCATGGCTCGAATGACTTCGCGATCGCCGCCGGATTTGCCGTCGTGAATGTGGCTGCGACCTTCATCAGCCCTGGACTCAACCAATTCGACATCACCAAGCGCAAACCGAAGATCAACACGCACCGTCAACCTTCGGACACGGAGCGCACCATCGAAAAGATCAAGGAAATTCCGAGACGCACGCAACCCGGCGTAGAGGGGTTCGATGCGCTCGGGATCGTCGTGGTCGAAATGCAGAACGATGGCTCTCCGGTGTCGATCGTAACTGCGAAACCAGCACCACAACCCGGCGACTTCTGGCACTACGACGCGATGATCCATCGGATCGCGTCGCTGTACGCCTCCAAGTTCGGCAACGTGTGACTGCGGCAGCACAACCATTCAAACGGGTCGAGAGAAAACTCGCCGGTTCAGCGGCGCTGCGAACAGATGCAGAGACCTCGGCCCGGATGGGGCGAGTTCGACAGCGCGATACTGGGCCGGAATTGCTCGTACGGCGGGCATGCCGATCACTCGGGCTGCATTACAGGACGCGAAATCGAGACCTTCCCGGTTCCCCGGACCTGGCCAACCGCACTCGCCGGTGGGCGCTGTTCGTGCATGGCTGTTATTGGCATCGACACGAGGGCTGCCCCAAAGCGACCACGCCGCGCAGAAACTCCGAGTTCTGGAAGGCCAAGTTCGCCGCAAATGTCGAGCGCGATCGCGCGGCGCTCATGGAGCTAAGGTCTCGTGGCTACCGCGTGCTCACAATATGGGAATGTGAGACTGCACGCCCCACGGAAGTCCACCGTCGACTCGTCAATTTGAGACGCATACTTGCCGCCAAGGAGCGCTCACGGTGCTAATCGTTTTCGAAGTTCGGCACGGCAAGACCGTGCTCGTGTGATCGGTGTTACAGGCAAGCACAACTGCTGAGAGGGAAGCAGCGGTGGAGGACATCCGCTCCTTATTATCCACGTGGACAGCTCCGAAATGATCAGGCCAAAAGGCTATCTCAAGTTGTCGCTTTTCCTCAAACGATGCAGCGCGGCCACAGCACGGCGATCGGAGGCGATGCTATGACATCCCCGCGCATCTTCAATGTCTATTGCGACGAGAGCTGCCACCTGGAGCATAACGGAATTCCAGTTATGGCATGGGGCGCGGTGCTGTGCTCAGCAGGCGACACCCGAACCATTTCTGAAGCGGCCCGTAGACTAAAGATCAAGCACGGACTCTCAAGAGATTTTGAGGCGAAATGGGTAAAGGTCTCACCAGCAAAAGTTACTTTCTATCTCGACCTGATCGACCTTTTTCTCTCAGATGACCGATTACGATTTCGCGGACTGGTGGTCCCAGACAAGAGGTTGCTTGACCACGCGCGATTCGAGCAATCGCATGATGAGTGGTATTACAAGATGTACTTTACGATGCTTCGCCCGATCTTCACGGCTCCGCATCGATACCGCATCTATCTCGATGTGAAGGATACTCGCGGTGGTCCAAAGACACGCGAGCTCCATGACGTGCTTGCGAACAGCCTCTACGATTTTGATCGTCAATGCATCGAGCGAGTGCAGCAAGTGCGATCGCATGAAAGCGAAATATTACAGATCGCCGACGTGCTAATAGGCGCGCTCACATACGCAAATAGAGGTCTTTCCTCAAGCACGGCGAAGACCGCGATTATCGAACGCCTGCAGGCAAAGCTGGGATCTCGGGTGCTTGTCCGCACTTCGTCCTTCGCGGCCGTGAAGTTCAACATTCTGGTCTGGCGGGCGCAGGAAGTGGCCTGATGGTTCCTCCTGACTTGATGTCTATCGACGGATTTGGTGGCGACTGGGCGGCGTACGAAACGGAGATTTACCGCATCTTTTTCACGGAAATTGCGTGCGGAGCACTTCAGTTTCGCGGGCTACGTGTTGGATGTCGTCGAGTCCCAGAGTCGAGGGGACGGTGGGCTGCCTTCTGGCATCTGGTGCAAGAAGGGCGCGTCGAAGATGATCGCACACCGGATTTACGTCGGTGCGAGCGCATCCGTTGGGTACGTTGGGTCATCGAAAATGCGACCAGTCACACCGAAATCGATGAGTGGCAGAACACGCGTGAGAACAAGACCAATACGTTGCTTTGGTACCGTGAGGAATATCTAGTGGTCCTTGCTGAACGCAGCGATTACTGGCTATTGATAACAGCCTACTGCACGAACCAGTCAGGACGAATTAGACAGCTTCGCAAGGAACGCGATGCGTATTGGCAAGCGAAGAAACAGGGTGCCTGAAATGACTGAGGCCGCCACAGCGGACTGGGGCGGCCTCGAATGCTCTTCCTACACATGGTAGGTGAACATCACCAATTTGTCGGTTCAGGTCCAAAATGTCAAGGGAAACGGAGCACAGATTTCGACGAGCTCGGTATCGCAAGAATCGTGCTGAACGCCAAGCTCGCCCGGTCCCGCTGGAATCATTACTAATACATTCAGTCACTTGGCTGCCTCAATGCGGATGATCCAGCCGTATGAGCTCTCATCCGAAAGCCCCTGATGCTGCCGCCGCGCCCTGCTCACAATGCACCGGGAGACACGGCGGCCTCCTCGGCCCCCACCACTGGCTGGAGCGCATATAGCACCCGTCGCGCCGAAGTCTGCTCCAGTCGAGCCTTAGTCGAAGAACCCGCACTGGCCGGTCCTGTGGCTCCTGAGCCTGCGCTGGCCGCACCCTCCCCTCGGAAGGAGCCCCCCCCCTGACCGGAGCCCGCCCAGGAAGGGCGGCCGGAATATGCGGGGGAAGAATGGGAGGCGACCTCGGCGGTGTCGGTCACCCCGCTCGGGCCGTCCCTGCTGCACGGAGCGTAGCGCCACCCCTCTTCCGCATTTCCTCTCCGACGCCTATGCCGGCGCCGGGCAAAGGACTAGTTCATCGTGGTGGTGCCGGCCCTCCATGCGGCGTGCCATGCCGACACGCAAACGGGGTGCAACCAGACGTGGTACGCCTCGCGTCGAGCGCCCATGCCGGTGTAGTACGGCAGAAGATCGAGACCAGCCTGCCCGTGCCGACCACAATAGACGCAGGTCCCAGGTGCAGAGCGCACCGGAACAGGTGCGGGCCGTCGCAGTGCAATCAGGATGGCCGGCTTGTGCCGCACGATTAGCGTGCGCAATTCCTCCGAGAGGCGCTCACTCGGAGAAACCAGCACGCCGTCCGGGCGCTGCGGATCAGGGCGAATATGCACGCCCGCGGCCGCGAGCTGGGCGAAGATGGCTGCCGGGGTCACAGCGGTATTTCCTCGGCGCCGATCCCCCCTGCAGCGTTTCCCGCGTTTCCCGCGTTTTCCGCGTTTCCGGCCGCACATCCCATATGATTGTCACTGCCATTTTCCGCGCGTACGGTGTGAGAAACGCTGGAAACGCGGGAAACGCGGGAAACGCTGACAACCCGATACCGCGGCCGGCAGGTCGCCGAGTCCTCACCAACGCGTTCTATCCGCCGCCCTCCCTCGATGCGGCCCGCGAACCGGGCCAACCATCGGCCCAGGCTGCGGGCGTTGAGTGCACCGCCTCGATCGCGCCCAGCGGCCTGTTCAATCGCCGCCGCGAGACCCGCAGATAGCGCGGGGCCACTCGCAGCATCTATAGCTTCCGCAACCGTCGCCGGACGGTCGGCGAAGGTGTCCGCCCAAGCCTGCAGCATTTCCAGCAGCGATGTCCGTACGGGGTCGACGACGCGCATCTCATCCTGGGTCGCAAGCGGGTCCGGACACCCTACCCATAACAGTGGCCGCCTCACCAGCTGATCCCACGCGCGGAAGCGACTCGGACTCCATCGGCCTGGAGCTCCCGCTGCCAGATACGCCAATGTAATGGTCAGCGCGGCAGCCAGCAGTTCAGCGCGGTGCGCCAGCGCGTAGACTTTCAGGTCTCGACTAAACTCGCGAGAACCCGGCTGCTCGCACTGTGGATCAAGTCCTGACATCAGAATCCTACTAGTTAGATCGCCACAGAATTGTAAGTTGTTCCCGGTGGCGATCAACGTTACCCTCGTCGGTAATACCGCGTTTCGACTCTCGCCCAAGATCCTGTCTTTATAGAACTCGCTGGTAAGCGCCGCGTTGAGCGCAGCGGACGAGACGGGTTGCTCAATGTTATCGATGAGCGCGATCGGATCTCCGGCGATCAGCAGTGCTAGCAACGCTTTCCGGATCTCTTCATCATTATCGGCCAGCGGCATCACACTGGCGTCCCGGCCCGTCACGATGCGACTGACCGTGTGCACCAGCTCTGTTTTGCCGGATCCCATCTTGTGGGCATCGATGCCAAATCCCGGAGCTATCGGCAGGGCAGAGCGCACGGCGGCCGTCAATATTGAAGCCAGAGCTGCACTCTCATGTGGACTATTTCGGCCGTCGCGAAAGTCGAACTCGTTCAGCAAGTCGCGCAACAGCGCAAGAGCTTCGGCCGCTTCGGCCGCGGATGGCTTTGGGTTGATCTCCGGCCACACAGTACCGTCATTCCAGAACAACAGGCCGCTGTCAGGATCGTACCCTGGTGTGGACAGCAGTGATCCGTCGCACCGCAGCGTCGGCGCGGATACTACGCCTCGCAAGCTAGGGAACTGCCACTCACCGGCTGCCAACAGCAGTGCGGCCAGCGTCGACGACGGATCGACCTGCCGCCACTCATCCATTCTCCCGTCATATTTGCGGAACGTGACGTGTCGGGACAGAGACAACAGCAGAAATTCACGGGTTACCGGCATGATGATTGGCGTCCCTACCGCACGCGTGATGGTGTTTCTTGCACCGCGTGGCGGAGGGTCTGACGGCACCACCCGAACGAGCTGCCCGCCGCGTTGATAAATGCCGGCATCAGCGGCGAGTAGTGCTGCCTCGGCTAGATCCACGGCTCCCGCAAGTTCGCCGGGGCGGATCTCGATGGTGCGGCGTTCGCCTGTGCCACGAGCGTTGACGCTCATCGGGCACCCCCCTCCCTGCGGCGAGGTGGCTGCACGGCGACTGCCGGTCGGCGACCTCCGCTCGGCACGCCGCCCCTCCTCATCCTCTCGAGGAGCACCTCTGTGTCGACCAGGATCCGCCTACCGCAGCGGACGAAAGCGTCCTCGACGCCCCGCTCAGCACGGGTCCGGAACAGCCACCGCCAGGATTCTCGGGTGGATGGGTAGTGGACGCCCGCCTCACACAACGCGTCGAGCTCGTGCATCGGAATGAGTGCCATCAGAGTTCTCCGGCGGCCACCAGTCGCAGCCGCTACAGCACTCCTCCGCCTGGTGGGCCCCACTGCCCCACACACCCCACCCACCGCCTCCGTTGTGGCAAAATAAACCCGGTAATGCGGTGCGCAAGGTGACCTGTGGCTATTACCGGGTTTTTTACTGAATCAGCGAATGCTCAGGCCCAACGAGAATATCGACGCCGCCGCGCCCTGCGGTCCTCCCGCCGCCTCGACCAGCAGGGGAACGCAGACCCGGATGTCCGCGTCGAGGCGTGGCTCTCCACGCGAGCTCTCCGCGCCCTGCGCGCACTCACCCGCACTGGCCTGGATATTCGGGACCGGGGCGGCATAGTGCAGCGACTGCTGGCCCTCAAGGACGACCGGGTGCGCGCCACGCTCTCGGCCGCAGCCATCGAAGCATACGAGGCAGCGGGCGCCGCACCCTTGCCCCGCGGCCGTCCGCGCCGAGACCGCCAGCCGGAGCGCGGTCGAGAGCAGATCGAGATGTGGCTGCCCTTGAGCGCACAGCGCACTCTCCGGGCGCTCGCCGTGCACTACGGAATGGATCGCGGCACCCTGCTAGCCCGCCTAGTGCTCGACGTGGACTCGCAGGCCCGCACTCGACTCGCTACCGCACCCTCGGCGCTCGCGCAATACGAAGCGGCCGGCAGCCAGCGTCGCCACGGCCGCAAGCCCAGCGGCTATCAGCCTCTCGAGCGTCGCAGGAGACGCAAGCGGCGCGCGGGACTGCGCCGGTCGCGCTGAGCGCGCGCAGCAACGCTCCTCGAGAATGGCATGCGCGCACATGGACTAGTTGATTTGCCTTTGCCGCCGATGAAGGATCAAGGCGATTGGGTAGCGCAGTCCGAAACCAAGGAAAGCGCTCCGCCTGCCACGGATTGACGCGCTAAGCAGAATCCTTCCCCTTCCCCTTTCCCTTCTCCTCCCCGCCGCCCACCTTCTTGCCGAGCTCGGCGAGCAATTCCTTCACATCGTCTCCGGCCAAGTGGACATACTTGTTGACGACATTGGACTTCCACCCGCCGATCGCTCGTAGCTGCTGTTCGGTCGCGCCGGCTCGGGCGAGATAGGTGGCGGCCGAGTGTCGAAGATCGTGAAAGTGAAAATCTTCGAGACCCGCAGCTTTCACGGCATCGCCGAACGGATCGTCGTAGTTGTATACGCTCTGTCCGCCTGAGCGACCCGGGCTTGAAAACACGCGGTCATCATCCCGGTGAGGAGTCTGGGCGCGCTCTTGCAATAATCTCAGCGCCTCGCCGCTGGCCCACGCCACCCTCGCCGTGCCATTTTTAGTGGCGAGTCTCGATTGTTGGCCCGGCTTTCGGCCTAACAGCATGCGGCCCTCTTCTAGGTCCACATCGCGCCATTCAAGGTGCAGCAACTCACCCGCCCGGCTCGCAGTGGAGAGCGCAAGCACCACCAGAGCGTGGAGCTGCGGATCCCTGGCTGTTTCGGCGAGCAGACGATCGCGTTCCTCATCCGAGAGATATCGGACGCGCCCCGGCCCTTCGTGGAGTTTGCTCACCCCCTCCATCGGGTTGCTGCTAATCCAGTGCCATTCGCGGCGTGCGACCGTGAATACGTGACTCAGCACCTCGAGATAGCGATTGACCGTGCTGTTGCTGCGCTTGTATTCCGCTGGCTTCTCGCCCGGCTTCAGCGAAGTCCGCTTCGCGCCCGTGCGCGCACGGGTATAGGGCTCTCGCGCAAGTTGACCGCGCGCGTCCACAATGGCCACAGGTGTTATATCGGCCATCTTCAGGTGCCCTAGTCGGGCCCGCCACCAGGGCAGGCAGTAGCGATGCATGGTGTCCGCTCGCTTCTTCGGCAATTCTTCTTCGGTGTAGCGGTCGATCGCATCGGCCAGTGTGCGGCGGCGCGCCTCGACATCGCGGAAATGCCGGCCCTCGATCATCTGTGCTTTGATCTTGGTTTCCCACCGCTCGGCGAGTCGTCGTGTTGGAAAAGTCGCAGTGCGGGAGGGGTAGCCCACGATGCGCACCTGCACCTGGTACACCGTCTTGCCCCGGTTTTTTCGCTCTCGGATGTTGCCCTTGGGCTCGCGCTTCTTCACTTCACGCCCCTTAGTCGTGCGACGCATTTCCACCTTGACTATAGCTCGGATCGGGTGAATATTAGTGGCAGAACTGTGGCGAAGGCCACTGCCACAGTTCCCGTTTAGCGCACAACTTATTGTTTTTATTGCATTTATTGGCGCGCCCGGAGGGATTCGAACCCCCGACCACCTGGTTCGAAGCCAGGTACTCTATCCAACTGAGCTACGGGCGCCCGCGCAGCGGTAGTCTATCAGGCACGCGCAACTCGCCGATACCACGCACGCACCCACTCCGGCCTCAGACCACGGGCGGCCCTGAAGCCCGACGCACCATACCGGCATCCGTGAGCCGCCGCTCGGGCATCGGCACGATGCCCGGGGCAGAAACCGGGACCATTTGCTCGCCGACCGGGGTCTGTGCGGCCGAACTCTCTGCGACTCTCCGGGCACGGGCGCAAGACCTTGAGCATCCTGCGTACGGGCCTGGACCTGTGCTTGCCCTGGTTGGCCGAACGGCGTCATGCGCTCAGCGTTGCCGATCTGCGCAGCCGGCCGTGCTCACTCCCCGCCCAAGGGCGCCTGCACGCCCTGTAGCCCCTCACAGTGTGCAGTCAATCCGTGCGTGGACCGGCCAGTCGTCCCCGCCCAAATGGGCGAGCAGCGACTCTCCCAGGATAATTATTGACCGCATAGTCCATAATAGCCGATGCTACGTGCGTCCGATGAATCCCCATTGAACCGAAAGGACTGCACATGCCGAGTTTCAAGTTGCATACCACTGAATCTGCCCCGCCCGCCAGCCGTGCCCTGCTCGAGGGGTCGCTGAAGGCTTATGGCTTCATCCCCAACCTGCATGCGGTGATGGCCGAATCGCCCGAGCACCTGGACGCTTACCAGAAGCTGCACGAGCTCTTTCAGCACACCAGTCTCAGCGTGGCCGAGCGCAACGTGGTTTGGCTCACGATCAACGTCGAGCACGACTGCCACTACTGCGTGCCGGCACATACCGCGATTGCCAAGCGCCAGGGGCTCGACGAGGCCACCATTGCAGCGCTGCGCGCGGCGCGCCCGCTGCCTGAGCCCCGCCTCGAGGCGCTGCGCCAATTCACCCTGAAGCTGGTGCGCCAGCGCGGTGCGGTGGCGCAGCAGGACATCGAGCAGTTCCTCGCGGCCGGATTTACCCGGCGCAATGTCCTCGATATCCTCGTCGGACTGGCGCAGAAGGTCATGTCCAATTACGTCAATCATCTTGCCGCAACCCCGGTCGACGCACCGTTCGCTGCGTTCACCTGGGCGAAGCCGCAGGATGCGGCCGCATAACGCGATTGGCACCATGGCCGGACGTCCCCGCAGCTTTGACCTCGATGTCGCGCTCGACAGGATTGTCGAGGCCTTCTGGGATCAGGGCTTTGCGGGGGCGTCAGTGGACAGCCTGCAGCACTGCGCCGGTGTCCAGCGGGGCAGCTTCTACGCTGCGTTCGGCGACAAGGAAGGTGCCTGGCGACGGGCCCTCGAGCGCTACACCGCCACGGTGACTGCCGCGGGCCTGGCGACGCTGGAGGAGCCCGGGGACGCGGCATACCAGCTGGCGCAGTTCATCCGCTTCGTCGGCCGGTTTCTTGCCGCGAACCGCGGCCGCGGCTGCATGTTCCTCTCGGCCGCCAGCCAGCCGCTGCCGGTGAGCCGGACCACGCGCGCGCACCTGGCCCGGCTCGAGCGGGAGACGTTTGCCGCCATCCGAGCACGTGCACCGGGAGCGGCGGGCTCGTACGTGATCGCGGTGCTGCTCGGCCTGAACGCGATGGCCCGGGCCGCAATGGACGTAAGCGCCATTACGGCGGCCGCCGAGACGGCAGCCGCAAGCTGCACGGCCGTGCTGGCGAGCGAGGGTCCCGAGCCGGCAAGGCACTGAGCCTGGAGGCCGCGCGGCGCGCCCCGCAGCGCCCCTGCGCCGAGGCGACTTACGTGGCACTCGTGGCTTGCTAAGATACCGATTCAATCACCCAGAGGCTCTCTAATGAAATTACTGCTCGCCGCAGCGGCTCTCGCAGCGCTCACCGTCGCTCCCGCCTACGCGGACTGCGCCTACCCGAAGCCGCCTGCGAACCTGCCCGACGGAAACGTCGCGACGCTCGCGCAAATGCTCGCCGCACAGAAAAAGGTGCAGGCCTACAACCACGACATGACCGCCTACTTGGCCTGCATCAAGAAGCAGAGCGACGCGACGATCGCCCACCAGGCAATGAAGCTGACGCCGAAGCAGATCAAGGCGCTCGAGAAGATGGAGATCCAGCGCAACAACGCCGCCGTGGACCAGCTGCAAAGCGTTGCCAACCGCTTCAATACCCAGGTACAGATCTACCAGAAGAAGCACAGCAAGCAGAGCAACTAGCCACTTCGCAACGGCAACGGACCATGCTCACCCCGGCGCAGGCAGACGAACTGATCGGACGGCACCTGACGTGCCTGCCGACCGTCTCGTTACCACTGTTGCAATGCGCCGGCGCGGTGCTTCGCGAGGAGATCCGCGCCGAGCGTGACCAGCCGCCGTTCGACCGCGTAGCCATGGACGGCATCTCTCTGCAGAGCGCCGTCCTGGAGAGCGGGCAGCGCCGCTTCGCGATCCAGGCGACACAGGCTGCCGGCGAGGCCGCGCTGAGCCTGACCTCCGCGCAGCATTGCATCGAGGTCATGACCGGCACCCCGCTGCCGGCCGGATGCGACTGCGTGGTCCCGGTCGAACAGATCAGCGTGGCGGACGGCACCGCGACCGTGCACGAGGGGGTCAACGCGGCCCCTTGGCAGCACGTGCACCGGCGCGGTACGGACGCACGTCAGGGCGAACTGTTGCTCAGCGCTGGGGCTCGCCTGGGCCCACCGCAGATCGCAGTTACGGCGGCTGCAGGCAAGGCGCGGGTACGCGTTGCCAGCCAGCCGATGGTTGCCGTGCTGTCGACGGGGAACGAGCTCGTCGAGCCGGGCGAACCGATCCTCGCGCACCAGGTGCGCCGCTCGAACGCTTATGCCATCGCCGCGGCGCTTGGGCTGCACGGGCACCAACGGGTGGCCACCGAGCATATTCGCGACGATGCCACCGAGCTCGAGGCGCGGCTGAAATTCCACCTCGAGACCCATGACGTGGTGGTACTCAGCGGCGGGGTGTCGATGGGCAAACTCGACCTGGTCCCCCAGGCGCTCGAGTCCCTCGGGGTCAGGTGCATCTTTCACAAGGTGGCCCAGCGGCCCGGCAAACCCCTGTGGTTCGGCATGGCGCCCTCCGGCACCGCCGTGCTGGCCCTGCCGGGCAACCCGGTGTCCACGGCCGTATGCGTCTCGCGGTACGTGCTGCCGGCACTGGCGGCCGCCCAGGGTATGCGCGCCACGCCGCGGGAGCCGATTGCGCTCGCCGAGCCGGTTACGGTGACGGTCCCGCTTACCGTCTTCCTGCCGGTACAGCTGACCACCGACGCGCAGGGCTGCTGCCGTGCCGTGCCGCGCCCGACCCACGGTTCTGGGGACTTCACCGCGCTTGCCGCCACGGACGGGTTCGTGGAATTGCCACCCGGCCCGAACACCTACCCGGCCGGCTTCGTCGCGCCGCTTTACCGCTGGTAGCCGTCCGGAGGATGGCGTTGCGCCGCCGCGAGTGGTAAACGATGGCCATGAGTGCGAGCGAGACTCCCAGTGCACGCATGCCGGCGGGCTTGCGCGACCGGCGCGGCAGGATACTGCACGATCTGCGCATATCGGTCATGGACCGCTGCAACTTCCGCTGCCCCTACTGCATGCCGCGGGAGACGTTCCACGAAACCTACCGGTTCCTCGCCTCGCGCGAACGACTCTCCTTCGATGAAATCGTGCGCCTGGCGCGCCTGATGGTACGCCTCGGAGTGCGCAAGTTGCGCCTCACCGGCGGGGAACCGCTGCTCAGGCCGAACCTCACGGACCTCATCGGCGACCTGACCGGCATCCCCGGTGTAGAGGACGTCGCGCTGACCACCAACGGCACGCTGCTCGCCAAGTACGCCTTGGAACTGCGCGCCGCCGGGTTGCAGCGCGTGACCGTGAGCCTGGACAGCCTCGACCCGCAGGTCTTCATGCGC
>OFHJ01000172.1_pt1 | contig 27158 bp, 23 predicted proteins | sample 1522001 | NCBI WGS metagenome assembly OFHJ01 (sample SAMEA2464838, study PRJEB22497) | soil metagenome | biome: Grassland; feature: Farmland; material: Clay | place: Australia | collected 2013-02-01 | depth 1.2 m | reverse complement strand
CGAGCCACACCGGGGCGGGGTCCCCGCCGGTCCGCCGCCCCGCTAGTCTCCCTACAAGTGCCGTATCGGGCGGGGGGTGCCCGCCCCCCCGCTCCCCGCCCAGCGGGTCTCCCGGCGCCGGGGGGGGGCGGGCTGGCGCGCGGGAGACCCCATCGTCAAGGACTACGTGCGCGCCATCCGCCCGCCGCAGCACAGGAGCTTCCTGACACTCTCCTTCGCCGCGGGGGTGTGCGCACAAGTCGACTGGGGTGAGTACGGCACGATCGCCGTCGGCGACACGCGCCGCAAGCTCTCCTTCTTCGTGATGGTGCTGTGTTACTCGCGGATGATGTATCTCGAGTTCACCGTCTCGCAGACCATAGAGCACTTCCTCGCCTGTCATGAACACGCCTTCGCCGCCCTCTGGGTGCCCGAGAAGATCATGGTCGACAACTTGAAGTCCGCGGTCCTGCGTCGGTTGATCGGCCAGGCGCCGGTCCTGAACCCCCGGTATGTGGACTTTGCCCGTCATCATGATTTTAAAGTCCCCCGTAGGGGATCCGTAAATCCCTCGCCTTTAGGCGACGGGGAGGTCGGCTGGATATATCATCAGAACGATGAAGGACTACAAGAGCAGCAGCCACGCCGTTTGGGACTGCAAATACCACCTGGTTTGGATTACGAAGTACCGGTACCCAGTCTTGGTAGGGGATGTCGGGCTGCGGGCCAGAGAGCTTTTGCGGGAGATCGCTCGGAGTCTGGAAATGACGATCTACGCCGGGGCGATCAATCGGGACCACGTGCATATGCTCGTGTCGATACCGCCGAATGTGTCGGTGTCCCGAGCCGTACAGTTTCTGAAAGGGAAGAGCTCGCACCGGCTGCTGAGCGAATTTGGTGCGCTGAAGAAGAGGTATTGGGGTCAACACTTGTGGGGCCGAGGCTACTGGGTTGCTTCGAGCGGTAACGTTACCGACGAGGTATGGCAGAAATACATCGAGGACCAAAAGCCTGAGGAGCCGGACGACAACTTCAAGATTGTATGACTCTGGTTGGTCGGCCCCGGGCCGACTACACTCGGCTTGAGCCGTACTCCGAAGCCACCGGCTTATAGCCGGTGGTCGTTCACGATCAAGCCCTGCAACGTGAGAGCGGGATGGGAGAAGGGGCGGGTCGAGTCAGGCGTTGGCTACGTCAAAAAGAACTTCCTCAACGGACTCGAGCTCAGCGACTTCTGCGCCGTCAACCCCGCCGCACGCATCTGGCTCGTGCGGCGCCAATGTACGCCTCCACGGCGAGACTCATCAAAGACCCCTCGACCTCCTCGAGTCCGAACGGGTGCGGCTGAAGGCCCCGAACCCCAACTCCTACGACTTCGCGCGCGTGCTGACGCAGCGCGCCTCTCCGCAGTTCCGCGTACGCGTCGACACCAACCGGTACTCGGTCCCGGCCGAGTACGCCGGACGGCTCGTGACGATGAAGTTGTGGCTCGACCGGCTGTGCGTTTACTACCAGAACCAACTGATCGCGCGCCACAACCGCAGCTACGACCGTCGAAGGACTTCGAGGACCCCGATCACCCAAAGGCTCTGCTTGCCCAGCGCCGCAACGGCCGCGAGCAGCGCCTGCTCTCGCAGTTCCTCACCCTCTCGCGGAAAGCTCAGGCGTACTACGAGGGGCTCGCCGCCCGGCAGATGAACGCTCGCATCCACCTGGCGAAGATCCTCGCGCTCGCCGAGATCTACGGCCGCGAGGCCACCGCCCGCGCCCTCGACGACGCGCTCGCTTTCCACGCCTTCTCCAGCCAGTACATCGCTCACCTGCTCGAGGCTCGCGCGCATTCCCGCACCCAGCCGCTCAGTCCGCTCTCCCTCACTCCCCGCCAAGACTCCCTCGAGCTCGAGCTGCCGGAACCCGATCTGTCCATCTACGAGGTGCCCGACGATGAGTGACGATCACGACGACAATCAGAACAATATCGATGACCTGCCCGCCGCCCCGCCGCTCTCGGAGCAACTGACCCGCCTGCGCTCCCGGCGGATCTGCCGGCGATCCAGAAGCTGGCGGCGCACGCCTCGCACTGGCTTCTCTACGCCCTGATGCTCCTCCTGCCGCTCATCGGCTGGGCCATGCTCTCGGCGGGTGGCTATCCGGTGATGCTGACCGATTCGCTGCGCTTGCCACCCATCTTTCCGGTAAGCTTCGCAGCCTTCGCAGTGCTGCGCCACCTGCACACCTGGCTCGCGATACTGCTGTTCCTGACTATTCTGGCGCACATGGCGGCGGCGCTCTATCACGGCCTGATCCGCAGGGACGGGGTGTTGTCCAGCATGATCACCCGGCGCGCCTCACTGCTGCGTCTGTTCGAGGCTGATGAGTAGCCCCCGCGCCTCAACGCGGGCAGCCCGGAGATCGTGTGGCGGGCAGGTCCGTGCGACAGCGGACTCGGCAGGGCGCTGGCGCCTGGCGAGTGTTCCCTGAGTCCATCATTTCGGTGATCACGTTTGCCGCCTTCCATTACGAGACGGTCGACCGACCCGATGGACCGGCTCAGGGTGTTTGCCTGTCCCGCGGCACGGATCTACACTCCGCACCCCTGTTTCATGACAGTTCCATTGCGCCCGCCGGGAAAATAACAAGAGTCCATTGGCTTTCGATGCACTATTCAAGCGTCTGCGGCGCGGCTATGAGGAGCAAATGAGTCATGGGGCAGAGGAGTATGTTGCGGAAGCGACGCAGAAGCTCGGGCTCAACCAAGGACTGGTAGGCGTCGATGTGCAGCAGAGCGAGAGAGACATTGGCAACTTGGCCACGCGACGCCGGTCCCGGGTCGCGCGGGACCCCGAGCAGGTCAACGGCGCCCGTTGCGTTGAAGAATTACTCGCATGCATCAGGTGCGGCATTTCTCCCTGACTTCACTTGTGGACCAAGCAGTGGACTTGTGAGCGCGTTTCGAGACCTTTAGAATCAAGACGTTGGATTCGCACCCGGCGTTTTCGCAGGAAGCTTCCTGGAAAGCCGCAGCTTATGCGTACATGGCTGGCGAGAAGCGCATTTCATGGGGTCCGTCAGGCGCAACTTATGGTGTCAGGTGCGGCGGTAAGCGGCTGGTTTCAGGGTGACACTGGTCGCAGCATATGCGCTGACCCACGATTTAGTCAGAGTCAGGACTTGGTGGACTTGCAGGCCGACGCCGCCGCATATCGTCAGGCTTCCCCCAGCGCCTCCCGCAGGGGCCCAAGCCACGGCTCAAAATGGCGCCAATGATCGATGCCGTCCCTGAAAATGGGCCGACGTACCTGCTCCGAGCTTGCAGTGCGCACGCTGCGCGTCGTCTTGTGGAACTCCAGACATCGCGGCTCGAACTCGAGGTCGCAGAATTCCAGAATCTGACGCACATTTCCTTCGAGGTCCTCAACCAGATCCTCGTATTGAACGCGAAATATCTTCCCGGGAAACACGTGATCCCAATGACGCATGAGCTCCACGTAGCCGCAGTAATACCGCCCGATGTCTCCGAGGCTATACGTAAACTCCTGACCGGCTGCAAACAGCTGTTTGAAGTTGCTGAAGCAGCAAGCCATGGGTTCGCGACGCGCGTCAATGATCTTCGCCCTCGGCAGAATCATCCGGATCAGGCCGAGATGCCGGAAGTTGTTCGGCATCTTATCTATGAAGAACGGCTTGCCCTCACGGTATGCCTTCGTCTCAGCTACGTACGCGTCCCCGAATTCCCTCAGCTGATCGCACGTAAGCTCGCTCAGAATTCCCGGATATCGCGATTCTCGACCGCGAGTCTCGCGACCACTCAAGCGCAGAACCAGACGGGGAATCTCCGAGAGCTCGCTCGTGCCTTCGACCAGCGAGTGCGATGCGAGGATCTGCTCCAACAGAGTCGAGCCCGCGCGTGGTAGACCAATGATGAAGATCGGAGCTGCGCTATCGCTGCCGCAGGGTCCATTCGAGAGCGACTCTGCGGTGCAGCAGGCGATCTGCTGCTGCACGCTTAGCTGGAAGGCGTTCGCATCGTACCGGGTTTCCCGGCTCTTGAGCGCATTGCCGCGATCATAGTACTCGAATGAGCGCGCATAGTCCGCTCTGTCCTCGAACGCCTTGCCGAGGGCAAAGCACAGATGATACCGGTCAACCTCCGACACGCCCGAGTCCGCCTCATAGGCCAGCATTCGTCCGATTTCATCATCCTCGAAGCGATACGTCTTGAGATTCGCCAAGCTCCAATACGCGTCCCCGAATCGCGGCCGTGCAATCGCCGCAGCGCGATAGGACTGAATCGCTTCCTGCCGCCGGCCGAGTGTCTTGAGCGAATGCCCGGTCGAGAGAAGGACCTCCGCGTTTTCCGGGGTCTCGCCGCCGAGCTCGGCAAATATGCGCAGCGCCGCCTCATGATCGCCCAGTCCGACCTGCGCGTTTGCATGAACCGTCCGAAACGCGCGGTTCTGCGGATCGATTTCCAGCAGCTGCCGCGCCACTTCCGACGCGCGCATGTACTTGTGCCGGCGCAGGAGAACAAGCGCATACTCGTACCGCGCCTCAAGGTCTCCCGCCGAAAGCGCCAGGACACTCTCGAGCAGGAACTCCGCATCATCGAGTACATCGAGCTTCATGCCCACCTGGGCCAACAGCCGCATCGCCGCAACGTCCGTCACATGCGTACGCAAGTGACGGCGAAGCAGCTGCTCGGCTCCTAACACGTCTCCCTCCATCAACCTCCCCGACGCATGCACCACGTCCTGAGGGGTGCTTCGAAGCCGCAGATACTCCCGTCGAGCCTTCTGCGCCTCCGCCATGCGGCCCAGCGGATGGTATAGCTCAGAGAGTGCGCGCCAGCTCGCCGTAAGCGCGGAATTGAGCTCCACCGCCCGCTCATAGGCGATGACGGCCGCCGCCGTCTCGCCGGCCGCCCGATGGCAATGCCCGCGCTCCTGGAACAGCCTGCCGAACCGCGGGTGACTGTCCTCGAGCGCCATCAGCGTTCTCAGCGCATCCGCCACCCGACCCAGATATCGTTGGTTGACCGCAACGAGATACAGGGCGTCCCGATTCCCCGGGAACTCCCGTCGAAGCCGCTCTGCGATTTCCAGCGATTCCGAAAATCGTCGCAGCTTCAGAAGCGCCCGTGACTTTCGCACCAGTTCTTCGGCGCGAGAGGCAATCGCCATTTCGTCGCTGTCGGTCATTAGCTTGAAGAAAATGTGTTCTGCCCGATGGCGCCGTGTGCCATTGCAACTGCGGTCAACAGAGCCCTCGACGAGGTGCGGCCCCGTCCGCCGAGGCATGACTATCCACGCGCGGTCACCTCAACGTTCCCGACTGTAATGCGGCCCGGCCGGTGTCCGACGGCCGCCGTGATCACGCGCATGCGTCCCTTCCCTTGATCCGGCGAAACACCGGCCTCGCCGGGGGCTCGCTACATTCTACCGCCCAACCGCATACGAAAATTGAACGCCGTAGGTGCGCGGCCTGATTATCGTCACCGACTTGACGTACTGATCGTAATTTGCGAATACCTGGCCGCGCGAATTGCCCAGATTCTTTCCATAGAAGGTAACGGTCCAGTCCCCCTTGGATATTCCCGCCGCGGCGTTCCAGGTCGAATACGAAGGCTCATAGAATCTCTCCGAATTTCCCTGCAGTGTAGTCGACAGATAATTTGTCGTCGAATACGCGCCGCCGGTATGCGTTGCGCCGATTTGCCAGTAGGCGTCGTAATTTCCCAGGGCAAAGTCGTCCCGTAGCAGGATATTCCCCTTGAACGGCGGCGACTGCGCAAGCGGTGACCCAAGAGGGCCGAACGGATTGAGTGACTGCGGAATGGGCTGGCCGTTACTCTCGCGTAGAGAGAGATTTGAAATCACCGCGCTGCTATTTACCGCGGCGCCCGCGCTAACCCTGAAACCCCACCCGAGCAGCGCGTCCGCGTGAATTGTGGCGCCACGGACACGATAGTTCGGTCCATTTGTCGTAAACGATATGTCTCCGGTGACACCGGGATCGAAGATCGACAACTGCACCTTGTTCCAATTCTCCTGGTACACGGCTCCATCGACGCGCACTCGGTGATCGAACAGATCGGTCTTCCAGCCGAACTCATTGTTTGTAAGCGTATCAGGACTATATGAGATGGGTACGTGCCACACGCCGTACAGCGGCGAACTCGTGCTGAAATTCGGCACCGCCCGATTGAACCCGCCGGGCCGGAAGCCCTGAGACCAGGTGTAGTACAGCATTACATCCGGAGTCACGTGCCACATGACGCTTGCGCGGCTTGTGAATCCACTGTAGGTCTTGTTCAGGTGCTTGGCATTGAGATTATTGAAATTACTCAACACTCCGGTGACCGGTGTGCTGACACACGGATCCGGCGGCGCGACGCCGGTATACGGGCCGTAGATCTTGCAGCCGAAACTGCCGACATTGGATCCCACTTCCGAATCGTCAATGCGGTAATAACGGGTACCCACGCTCAGCGTGAGCCGCTGCGGAATGACGTGGTATGAGAGCGACAGAAAGCTCGCCTTTTGCGTGTAGCGGTACGTGATATCGTCAAAATACGAATCTCCTTTTGGCCGCACGGATGGATCATTGGACGTCACCGGATAATATGCTCCGGTGGCCGGATCTATTGTCGGCGGCCCAATGGGATAGAAGTTCGGGTCGGTTCCGTAGAACCAATTTTCGTTCAAGTGCTCGGAGTCCCTCTCCCAGTAGAAACCAAGCGTCCCAGTGACTCGCCAGTCATCGGGCGTGCTGATCCGCAGCTCTTGAGTCGGATGGCGCAGACTGGTGTCTTCCGTATAGTAGCCGCTCGGCGAGTAACAATAGCCCGCAGACCCGGGTGTCGGGGTAATGCCCCCGGCGGCGTTTGCCTTGAACGGATATCCCGGATAATTGCACTGATAATAGCTCGCGTAATAGCCACGGGAATAATTCGTATAGTCCTGCTCGGTGGTGTAGTGCCGCGTCAGATATCCGCCGATATATACGAGCTTGAGCGCTTCTATCCGTCCGTTGATCGTCAACTGGGTGTCGTTGAAGTAGTCCTTGTGCCAATCCGGATTGAACTGGGCGACCGATAGATCCGGCAGCGCATGACCCTGCCCGTCGTACGCCTCGACCCAATCGACGCCGTCTGCTTCGATGTCCTGGGTCATGTCCATGAGCAGAACGTTCCAGTCGTCGTTGACTTTGTAGAGCGCCTCTATTCTCGCGCCTTTGTAGGTGACCGGGTTGAAGTCCCTCTTTGCGACCGCGTAATTGTTTATCGGGCCGCTGTTGGGCGGAACGACCCCGCCGAAATAATCCACGATATTGTGATCCGTGGCCGCCCTCGCGAACGTCGATGGAATATTGTTTATGTATCCACCGCGAGTCGCATCGTACACGACTCCGCGAAGCGCAAGCGTATCTTTGATGACGGGTATGTTTATGGTCGCATCGACGTTTGTGCTCGGCCTGCCTCCCGTCGTCCAAGCGTATCCGGCGTTCAGCTTCCCTTCGGTGGCGTCGAGAACCGGTTTGTTCGTGATGTAGCGGATTACGCCCGCTTCCGCGCCCGCCCCAAACAGTGTGCCTTGAGGACCCTCGAGGACCTCAATGCGGGTGATGTCCGCCGCATATATATCGAGATTTTCTCCGGGCGCCTGTCCCGACTGCTGATCCAGATAAGTCGCGACGTTCGACCAGCCGGCGCCATCTGAGTAAAGGCCGCGAATGATCACCGTGCTTTGTCCCGCGCCGTAGGATGCAGCGGTCACGTTGGGGATGTGATTCAGGAGGTCGTCGAAGTTCTGCACCTGCATTTGCTTGAGGTTGGCGCTGGTTATCGCCTGAATTGCAATCGGTACGTTCTGTATGTTTTGGCTTCGATGCTGAGCGGTCACGATGATTTCCCCAAGGGTGGCGCGGGGACCGGCCGCAACAGCCGCATTTTGCGCACTTGCGACGCCTGCGGCCGCCACGCAGGCGGCGACTGCAAGATCGATCAAATGCAGTCTCCTGGTGCCGCACCTGAAACCTGACGTGGCGCCGTTCTCTATGGTCATGCTGTCGCTCCGCAATTTCGTGATTAAGCGCTAACGCTGCAAAATTTGTGACGTAAACATCCGGGCCATCGCGTGATCTTGGCGTCTTGGGCCGCGCACTCCGATGGATGCGGACGCTGAGGCGTAAGAATTCTCGGGTTTAATCGGACCTGCAACGCGGGCAAATTAGGAAAAAAGCGAGGCCATCTCCTCGTCGGGCATTCTGTTCTTGTCGTCGTGGTTGAGTTGGCGGCGGGTCATGTCTGCTAAAAGGAGGGCGGTGAACCGGCGTGAGTTATCACGTGGTTTTGGCTGCCGGTTGACATCTATGTCGTCCCTTCAGCAGTTCATTCGCCGGCGCAGGCGCCACAGCGGCAGGCGTGCCGTTGTGCCTGTGAGAGCGAGGACGGTTCCGGCCGCCTGCGGCAGTGAAGTCATTGGCGTCGCTTTTGGACAAACGCATCATTGAATGGGCTCGCGTAGCGATCGTTGCTCGTCAGGCTTGGAAGCCGAAGAGCGGCCTCGATGGTGCGTGCGGTGCTGTAGTGGTCGTACCAGTGCCGGCTGACGTAATGGGCGCGCACCGTGTGGCGCGAGCCCAGTACTATTGTCGCGACGTGATTGTTCTCTGGGGTATCGGATTCGTCCCAGGTGATGATCAGCAGGCTCCTCTGACTTTGCCACGCGGGAGATCGGAATAGGGGCTGCAACGTTCGTCGGAGCCATTTGTCCTGGACGCGCAAACTCCGTGGCGAGCCGTTGCCCGGCACTTCGCCGTCATCGTAGTCGTCCGCGGCAATCCAGGCGAAATCGGGTGTCGTCTTGCGGTGCCGGAGATCACGAGGCCATTCGCGTATATCGACAAGGTGGGCACGGCAGCGTTCTACGTTACCCCGGATATCGGTGAAGTTGATGAATGGGGCGTCATCGGGTTCGTAGTATTTGTCGTAGGCCGGGGTCGTATTGCAGGGAGTGCCCATGCCCTGCTCGTACGCCTTCCAGCTCTTCCCGGCGGATTGAAGCAGATCTCCCAAGTTGCGTGCCGTAACGTGAATGTGAGGAAAGTACATAGGGCCTCTGACAAAAGTGGCCCCTCCGGCGATCGCAAGGTAATTTTCGTCGCTGGGGTGGTATACGGCGTGGTAATTGGCGAGCAGCGTACCTTGGGTTGCCAGCCAATTCAGGTAAGGTGCATTTCTCGTGTCGCCGACGAGCTGCCGGTAATCGGTATTTTCCATCATGATCATGAACACATGGTCGAAGCGCGGTACCTGCGCCCGCGGTGGCGCCAAGGGCGCAAAGACCATGGATGGCGATGCCTCGAGCCGCAGTCCGCCGATATAGCTCTGCGCTTTCGCGCCCGCGCGGTTTAGATGGAGATGGAGCTTGAGCGCTGTTGCCCCGGAAGGGATCCGTGCGGCCGCACTGGCTCTGACAAAATGGGCACGCACGTGTCGCTGCGGGCGTGCCACGCCCCCGAGCCGGATCGTCCGGCCCAGGTTCTCGCCGGACACTCCGAGAAACTTGCCGCTGAGCCATGACCGGGCCACGCCGTGGCCGGATGTACTGAACCATGCAGAAAGCGTAAGCCTCGACCGCCGCCCGTGCTCTGGACGCAGAGGAATCACGCGCTCCAGCACGCTTGCGCCGTACGGACCGCTTGCGAGGACGGCTCGTGGTATCGCAGTCTTTGGCCACGCCACACGCACTGAATGGGTGCACCGGAGCGCAGGATTTCCGCTGACGATGGTCCATCCGGGAACGCTGGTCGCAGCATTCGGGTCGGAAGTGCATCGAAGGGCGGAAGCGAATCCCAGCGGATTCGGGTTTGCCGCGTGAACGGGCTGGCCCATGAAGCAGGCGGTGCCGAGGATCGAGACGATAGTTGTGAGTTTTATGGGGGCCACGCCGCTGCCTGTTCTCGTGCAAAGCCGATTTTGATCGGCTCGTCGGTGTCATCGTACGGATGCTATGTTGCGACTATATGAAGGTAAGCGGCCCCGGGGACTGCACGGTGGCCGCGTAGCGCGGCGATCAGCATGAGGGTGGTGCAGGAAGAGCCGAAGCAGCGCGAACTCGGCGCCCAAATCGAGCACCCCAGACCGCGGGATGCAGCCACCGGCAAGTGCGGAGCGGCGGCGGTCGATGAGGACACAGAGCGCGGCGAAGCACTCGGCTATGTCAAGGAGCGGACGGCCCGATGCAAGACCTGCAGGATCTGCGGGGCGATGCGCCCGATCAACGCAAAGTCATAACCGTTCGCCGAGCCGTGCTCGGCGATCAGGTCTCCCTTGCGGCGGCGGCCGACGGGCAACTCTCCGCGGGGCGAGGGCGGACGGACGTAGAACGTGATTGCATCGCCCCGGGCATCCACGTAGAGCGCTATGGCGGCCGGGCCGTCAGCAGTAGCCCCCAGTCTTACCCCCACGGGACGAAGACCCGCCAGCGCCAGATCGGGCGGCCTCGGTGCGCCCACGAAATGCGCTTCCATCCATGCCCGCAGGTCCGCGTAGTGCCGGGACGCGAAGTCGAAATGTCCGCTTCCCCGGCGCGCGAACATGCGATAGGCCTGAATCGCATCGGCCATGGGAGGCCGCAGCGCCGCATATCGCCAGCTGCGTGCCTGCCAGCCCGCGAGGCCGCCGATCCCCACGCCGAGCACCACCAGGGCGGCGGTCGCCCATCTCGTTCGCGCTCGGGCCCGCCGGCGGTCGCGAATTCGTGCCACATCGAGCGCCGGGTTGGGGAGAAGCTCCGCAGCGCCGTTCAACTCGGCGCGAAGCTGCTGTGCGTCCCGTTGCCAGGCATGCACCTCCGCGGTGCACTCGGGATGTTGTGCGAGATAGCGGGCCACCGCCTGACGCTGCCATCATTTCGGCGATCACGCCTGCCGTCTTCCATTACGGGACAGTCCGCTGACCCGATGGATCGGCTCAGGGTGTTTGCCTGTCCCGCGGCTCGGGTCTACACTCCGCACCCCTGCTTCATTACAGTTTCGTTGCGCGCGCCGGGAAAATAAGAAGCTTTCGTAAATTCGCGGCTCACCGCACCACCGGCAATCACAAGGAAGCGAGCGAATGGAAGCCAATCGGGCGACCCTCTCGTCTATCCGAGGGGGTATTGCCTCGTCTCTCCTTCTCACGACGCGCGTGCGGCGGCAAATGCGCTGTAATCGTCGAGCAACAAACTGAAACGGAGAACATCGAGTGAATCAGCGTAAAGCCGGGTTGGCGGCCCTTCTCGCCAGTGCATGCCTCGCCACCACCGCGTTCGCCTCAGCGCCGGCGGTGGTCTCTCACGTGTCGGCGTACAAGGTCGACAAGAGTGGGCACGTCGAACAGATCCACGGCAACGTGGTCCGCGGCGAGAAGGTGGAGTACCGCGCGACCTACACCAACCTGTCGCATGCATTCGTCCGTGACCTGCCGGCGACGCTGATCGTCCCCAAGGGACTGTTCCTGGTCAAAGCCAAGGGCGCCGCGGCGGTGAGCTTTGACGGGCGGGAGTTCTACCGGCTCGCGATGACGGGCAGCACCCCGGCCGCCCCCGAGACGAAGACCCCGTACCGGTACATCCGCTGGAACGTTCCGTATCTGGCCCCCGGCCGGACGCAGGTCGTCTACGCGGTGTTCCGAGTCGAGAAGTAATCCCCCCGCCGGCTCGACGCGACAACCCCTTGCCCGGATTGCCGGGCAAGGAGTTTTGTTTATCTGCGTCCCTTTGCGGCGAGATCGGATGTCAACCTCCGATGCCGGTCCTCATGCGCCCAACGCCTCAATCACCCGCCGCGTCACCAGCGCATGTTCACCAACAAGGCCACACAGAGGAGTACCCCGGTGGCAAGCAGCACGCCCCGCCACCAGGGAACGAAGTACGGTGCCTCGCCGGATGACACGCGCGACTTGAAGCCATGAATCATCGCCGGCACCAGGCTCTCATTGCGCGCGACGCGATGGAAGCCGATCGCGGTCAGATGCACCCCGATCATGATCAGCAGCAGGTCGAAATTGGCGGCATGCCAATGGGCGAACCGCCGGCCCGTGCTGAACGAGACCCACCGGGCCAGGGGCCCCGAGGCGACCCCGTCCACATTGACGGCGAACAAGCCGAACACGGTCTGGGTCAGCAGCAGGCTGAGCATGACCAGAATGCTCAGCGCGCCGAGCGGATTGTGGCCGATCGGGGCCGGCGCATCGTCACCCGCGCGGCCGAAGAGCTTACGCAGATAGCGGAACGTGTCCGCCGGCCCGCGGACGAAGCTGGCGAACCGCGCCGTCTGGCCTCCGCAGAACCCCCAAGCGAGCCGAAAACACACCGCGCACAGCAAGCCGTATCCGGCGATGCGGTGCCACTGCATGTGGTCACTCTCCGCGGTCCACCAGCACACCCCGAACAGAATGGCCATCGTCCAGTGCGAGAGCCGGGTCGGCCAATCCCAGACCCGAACGCGCCCGCTCGTCGCCGATTGATCAGTCACGGTGAATCACCACCAGCTGCTGCGGGCGCGGAACCGGCGATGACAGCTGTCACAGGCCTGGCCCAGTCCTCTGATGTGCAGCCGCAGCGCGCGCAGGTCATGACTGGCGGCAGCCTGCGTCAGGCCATGCGCGCGGTCCAACAGTACCCGGGCGGCTCGCGCGAACGCCTGGGGTCTCTCCCAGATGGCCGCCCGCGCCCGGGTTTTCACGCCGTGGCCTTTCCCGCTGCCTGCGGGAAACCAGCGTGGCAGCGCCGACGCCAGGCGTTCGAGCCGGCTCGTGTCGCTCGAGACGATGCGCCAATTGGGACGTGATCGCTCGATCTGGTCCCTGAAAGACTTGGTGATCCTGCCGAGGGCCCGGAAGTGATTCTGGCGCGCATGCACGATCTGCGGAATCCCGGTGGCTCCCGCGCTGCCCACGGCGCCCATCATCCATGCGGCACCGATCAGTAACATTCGGCGGCGGACGCCGCCGCTCCCGATTGAAGTGAAGCTCATGTTCCTCAACTTTCGATAGGCACGATACGACAAAGCGGTCACCCCGGCGCACAGGCGCGGGGCGGGCAAAGCGACAGTTCATTCTCGTCAGATCTTACGGCGGGGGCGCAGGAGCGTCTCTGACAGCCTGCCGCGATGGCCACGTCCTCCTGACATACGCAAGAAGGGCCTGGCGCGAAGTCAATTCACCTGTCGCAACGGGGCGTCACCTACCGCGGAGCGGCACAGTTGAAAGACGTTTGTCCGAATGATTTCCCGTAAGTCGGGAAGCCACCAAAGTCCGCAGGCGATCGACCGGGATCGGTGCAGGGACGCTGGGCTCGACTCGAGCGTTTACTCCTTGGGGGCGACCGGTATGTGACCTCGTGAGGCTCGGGAGAGTTCCGACCGGCGCCCCGGAGAGGGAACAAATCGCGCCGTGCGCCGGAATACGACGCCGGCCGCGGGCCCTTGCCGTGCGGAGAATAGGACGAAATCGATGACGGCACAGGTTCCCAAAGCAATGATCCGGTTGATCCCCCATGACAAACGCTCCGCGAGCATACGGGGGATTTGTTGCAGTTTTGAGTCATCCTTGACGTTTGCCTGCGGCGGACCATGCCGAATGGGAGTGCGCGGCAATCGACCCTCCAGGATAGCTGCGTCGACGCTGCGCCAGGCCCTCCGACTGCGAGTGCCACGTCCGTCGGCCTGATCGAACTCTCTCCGCCGAACCCGATCCGCGCCAGGCGGACGATCGGCATGCGTCAGAGTGTAGTGGTGGGTCCCTGCGACGCGGCGTCAACGTCTTCTATTGCCGCGGAGTCTCCGGGGCGGGGTGTTCGAGCAACGTTCCTCGACCCGATTGGCAAGTCGGTCGCACGTCTTCACGGAAGCGCCATCGAAGTGCGCAAGGACCTCCTCGAGGTAGGCCTGGACGTGCTTGGGCGATTGCCGGATCCAGCGAACGAACGCCTCCCGGTCGGAGGCCGAAACCCTGCCCATGCGAAACTTGACGAACCAATCCGCCGCCTCCTCCAGAACCATGGGCGATAAGTGCGTTCGTGTGCTCACGGGGATGCGTCCTATGATCGTCGGTGTCGGGTACGCCTCAAACAGTGGAGCGAACCTCGTGCCGCCACCGGCTGACACTCGCCTGACCGAAGAGGCGCTTCCGCGCCGATTGGGGCACGCGGCCGATACTCCAATGCGGTTGACGGAAGAGCCATAACATGCCTCTATCCGATGACGAATCGATGACACGCGCAAGCCGTCCAAAGACGGGTTGACAGCCCGTTGGTCCAGGAGTAAAGACCGCCTCCGCCCTGGATTCCCGCCTGCCCGGGGCAGCGGGCCTACCCGCCGTGTCCAGTGAGCCGCAGGACATGCTGGCAGGAGTGCTGCTGCGAGCCTCGCCACTGTTGCGCGTATGGGACGATGAGGCGGATCAGGGGGGGGCGACCGGGGTTCGCGGGAGAGGCACACCCCGGGGCTTCCGGACCAGCTCCCGGGCCGCATGACGACCGCGTCAGCGCATATGCGAAGGGCCTCGCCCGTGCTCGGAGACCATCCTCCGTGCGGTGTCAGCCAATGGCGGGTATCGCTCCCCACGTCCATCGCCCTCCTTGTCAACCTGCGGCCGCGCGCCCGTTCAGGGGCTAAATAATCTGCAGCACTGGACCGCCAGAGCGAATCCGCGTCAGGGCGCCGCACTGGCGCGGTCACCGCTTTCGCTCGTGCAGGCCAGCACCCCCATTTTCAGAGGGAGTGGGCTCTGCTCAAGGGTGAACGGGCACGGTCCAGCTCTCGGTCCTGTCCGGCTTCGAATGACGTCCATCGTCTTCAGATCGATATGGGCGGGAAGGGGGGCAAGTGAGTCAGGAGGTTCTCGAAGAGATCCGTCTTGCCGCGACGAGATTCGACAAGGCTCTCGAAGCGCGCATGGCGCGAGATCCGCAGCGATTTTCCGGGAGACCCGGCCAGTGGCTCTCCTGGACTCGCCTCTCCGAAGTCGCCCTTACGTTCCGCCAGGCGCGCGCCGGACGCATGGCTCGCGCGCGCTCCGTGGCCTGGAAATCCCTCTTTGGCAACCGAGGTGGTTCGTGGATACGGTCCGATTGCAGAAGATCCAAGCGCCCTCGAACATCGAAAGGCTCCTGGACCGGCTGGTCACGCAGGCCGGTCTCGTGCCGGTGCACGCGTATCCGGTTCGTGATCCGAACGGCGTACCATCGGCATTGCTGGGGGCGATGACCCGGGCGGCTGGCGCGCAACGCGTCTGGACCTGTTGGACGGACAGCCTTCGCAGTTGGCTGTTCACGGCGAAGGTGTCCCGGGTCCTGTCCCGTGAGCACGGGGAGCCGGTGCTCATGGTGAGTGAGTACGACGAGCGGGGAGACCTCAAGGAGGTGGGTCATTGGAGGGCCGACCCGCAAGGGAGCTGGCGACGCTGCGCCGACTGATGACGGGGAGCATGTTCCGATGCGACGCCTGAATTCGTTCATTGTGCTGGCTGCCGCCTCACTGGCGGGCGCGGCCGCTCTCTCGCCTGCCTGGGCCGCGGGCAAGTCCAAGGCCGCGCCCGCTCCGGCGGTTTCGAATCTTTTCGTGCCGCGCGCCGTCAAGACCAACGGCTCGGTCACTGTCGAGGGACACAAGATCGCCTACCAGGCGGTGGCGGGCACCCTCATCGTGCATCCCAAGGGCTGGAACGATGCGGCGCCGCCGCCCGTGGGCAAGGCGGCGCTGGGCACGCCCGGGGGACCCCCGGTGGCCTCGATGTTCTATGTCGCGTACTTCAAGCGGGGCGCCGCTCCCGGTACGGGGCCGATCACTTTCCTGTACAACGGCGGCCCCGGCTCGTCGACGATCTGGCTTCACATGGGCGCTTTCGGGTCGCGCCGGGGGGTGACGGCCGACCACACGCAGACCCCTCCCGCCCCCTATCGGGTGGTCGACAACGAGTACAGCCTGCTCGATGTCAGCGATCTGGTGTTCGTCGACGCCCCGGGCACGGGGTTCAGCCGCGTCGTGGGCAAGCATGGTGCGAAGGCATTCTACGGAGTGGATCCCGACGCCCGCGCGTTTGCGTCCTTCATCCTCCAGTTCCTCTCCCGGTACGGTCGGTGGAACTCGCCCAAGTACCTGTTCGGAGAGAGCTACGGCACGCCCCGCTCGGCGGTGCTGATCCATGACCTCGAGGCGGATCACGTCGATTTCAACGGCGTGATCCTGCTCTCGATGCGCCTGAACTTCGACTTCAGTGCCGATGATCCGGGCCGCAATCCCGGCGTCGAGCTGCCTTACGAGCTCGAGCTCCCGAGCATGGCGGCCACGGCCTGGTATCACCACCGGCTGCCGAATGCGCCGGCGCTGCCGGTGCTGCTCCAGGAGGTCGAGCACTTCGCGCTGGGCGACTATGCCGAGGCGCTGGCCCAGGGCGCGGACCTCTCAGAGGAGCAGCGCGACGCCATCGCAAAAAAACTGCACGAGTACACCGGGCTCCCGGTCTCCTACCTGGAGAAGGCGAACCTGAGGGTCAGCGGTCCCCAGTTCGAGCACGAGCTGCTGAACCAAGACGACCTCACGACGGGCCGGCTCGACACGCGCTTCTCCGGTCCCTCGATGAACCCGCTTGGCGAGGAGGCGGAGTACGACCCGCAGGGGGCGGCAATCAGTTCGGCGTATGTATCGGCCTTCAATGACTACGTGCGCCGAGTGCTTCATTATCGGACCGAGCTGACGTACATACCGCTATCGCTCAAGGTGAACAATGCGTGGAACTTCGACCATCGAACGCCGGATGGCTCGAAGGACTCGCCGCGGGGGACGAACGTGATGCCCGACCTCGCGACGGCAATAAAGCGAGACCCGACCCTGAAGATCATGGTGAACGGGGGCTATTTCGATCTCGCGACGCCCTTCTTCGAGGGAATCTACGAGATGAAGCACCTGCCCATCCCCCGCAAGCTCCAGGGGAACATCCAGTACCACTACTACCAGTCCGGCCACATGGTTTACGTGCACGTGCCCGCGCTGAAGCAATTGCAGCACAACGTCACGACGTTCATTGCCGAGACCGACCGGGTGCACTAGCGAGATGAGCGGTGGAGACACCCTGGAGATCCGCTCCAGGGTGCAGACCCCGCTTCCCCGGCAGCACCGGGTACCCGACTACAACTAGGTTGAGGCCCGGTCCGGCCCGAAGGCCAGGAACTCACTGTCCGCCCAGTCCAAGCAGCCGAAGATCGGTTCGGGCGGACGGGAACCCGGATCTTGCACCTGCACCACGCCTAGTGAAGGCGGCGTTCACCATTGGCTTCGTTTCGCAGCAAACGGGTAGGCCGGTCGTTTGGGCATGGACCCCCTGGAGAGCTGCCCTAGAATGAAAAGCAGTCGGAGACGGTTGCAGATCCTCGGTGCGGGGTGACTCGCCACCCGGACAGCGCCGCCGAGATTCACGGGGGCATCATGGAGCACCAAGGGGCACCGGTAGCGGAGGGCACTCGGCGAGAGGCCGGGGATAGTGTTCCATTTGATGCAGCACCTCTTCGACTGACACCCAACTTCAAGAAGAATACTGGGTGCGCTCTGCCGACGTCGCTCGAGCCAACGTCGGTCCTCTGATTTGCGTTTTGTTGAGCAGCCGCGCGCTTCACGCCATCGTATCGTTGTGCCTGGTGCATTTCAGGGAGTACCTATTATGACAGCGCAAGAAACCGCTGCGTCAGTTGCCACCCCCACTCTCTGATGCAATGAGCTCTACTCAGTTGGAGATCTTCATTCCTCTGACATCAGACCTTGAGTAACTCATCCAACAGCCGTTTCGTCGCCTCGCTGGCGCTTCAGTACGGACGCGGGCTGCGACGGTTCCTGTCCGTCCACCTGCGCAACGTCAATGACGTGCCGGATCTGGCTCAGGAGGTCTACCTCAGACTGCTGCGGGTGAACAGTCAGGAAGCGATCCGTAACCCGGAGGCGTATCTGTTCACGGTGGCGAGCCACGTCGTGGCTCAGCATTCGCTGCGCCAAGCCGCCAACCGGTCATTCGTCGACGTCACCGAAGCGATACCGGAGCTGTTGACACCTCCGGGGGAAGAGCCTTCCGCAAAGGCCGAAAACTCCGAACGCATGGAGAGACTGCAGAAGCTCCTGAAGAAACTCCCTCCGCGTGTGGCGGCGGCCCTCGTGATGCACCGGATCGGCGGCTATACCGTCCAGGAAGTCGCAGACGAATTCGGCGTGGCCCGAGAGACCGCAAAGAAGTACCTGAGCCGGGCCGCAGAGCACTGCCGCAAAGCCGGATACGGTGGCGGCCGAGACGCATAGGGAGACGCCCATGGACAACTCCATCCCGATTGCGCATCCGGATCCCATCGTCCAGGCATCCGAATTCTTTATCGAGTTTCGGGCTGGCGACGGTACGCCCGCGGTCCGCGCACGATTCGAGAAATGGCTGCGCACCTCACCGGAACATGTCCAGGCGTACCTTGAAGTCGCGTCCGGCTGGTCCGATCTGCCCACCGCGGATCCGGAAGGACGTATTGACCTCCAAGCATTGCTGGACGCGGCGCGTAATGGCGCCGACGACAACGTCGTGCCACTGCGTCCAGCCGAAGCGGACGCTGCACGTCCTCCCTCTCCGTATCGGGCCCGACCGTGGGCGATTGCCGCATCCATCGCCTTGATCGTCACCCTGATCGGAGCCGGCCTCTGGCTTTCACTGCCCACAGGTCGGGTGTACAGCACCGGAATTGGTGAACAGCGAACGCTCATGCTGGCGGACGGCTCGAAGATCATCCTGAACGCGCTCACCACCGTGAGAGTTCACATGACCAAGCAGACCCGCGAAATCACCCTCATCCGGGGACAGGCGTATTTCCGCGACACGGACGAGCCGAATCGTCCCTTCATCGTGCGCAGCAGTACCAGTATGGTGCGTGCAATCGGCACTGAATTCGACGTGGACGCCGAGTCCGACCGCACTGTGGTCACTGTGCTCGAAGGCCAGGTTGCGGTGGCAAAGTCACTGGCCTGGATCGAAAGCATCGGCCGCCGCGAGCTTCTTCGGGACCTGGCGCTGCCGGATCACAAGCTCAAGGCAGTCCTTCTCCGCGCGGGAGAGCAGGTCACTGTACAGGCACGGACCATACCTGTGCCGAGGACGGTCGACGTGGGCGCCGTGACGGCGTGGCTGCAGCAGCGCCTGATATTCAACGACACGCCGCTCGAGAAGGTTGCGCAGCAGTTCAACCTATACACCAAAAGGCGCCTCGTGATCGCGGATCCTTCCTTGCGAAACATAGGCGTCAGCGGCATGTATTCCGCCTCCGACCCGGAAGCGCTGATAGGCTTTTTGCGCTCGCAGCCAATCCTGCACGTCGTCGAAACAGGACGCAACATAGTAGTTACCCGCAGCAAAGGGAGCTAGCTACACCCACATTTCAATTCAAACCGCTCTACCACAGTGAAAGGCAGCCAGAATGCCTGGCTGCCAAACAAGAACATCATTAGGGGCGGGGATGTGAACATGCGGACGGTAGTGATTGCGATTGGCGTCTGTCTGACCCTCACGGGGTTCTGCTATGCCCAGGTTGTTCCGGCTCCGACAAGCCGTGTAGAAACCAGAATACGGCCGCAAGCTCTTGGAAACGCATTAAAGGAACTCGCCCAGAGTCGTAACCTGCAGGTCCTATACCTTACAGCGGAGGTGAAGGGGCTGCGATCATCTGGGGTTCGGGGAGATCTAACGGTGGACGAGGCGCTAAGGCGCATGCTGCGCGGCACGGGATTGAAGTATCGATACGTCGATAGCGATGCGGTAAGCATCGTCTCTGCCAACAGTCAGACAAGCGCCGTGCCGCATGCACCTGCCACAGAGACGGACAAGCGGAAAATCGGCCCGACGGGAGAAAAAACGAGCGAATCCGTTCGCAAACATAAGTCTGACCCGGAGGTATCAACCAAGTCTCGCGACAAATCTGCAAAAAAGAACAAAGTGCCCACATTGCAGGAAGTGGTCGTGACTGGCACGCATATCAGCGGTGGTCCACCGCCATCGGCGCCCATGATCACTATTACTCGCCAGGACATAGAGGACTCCGGCTATCAGTCCGTTGAGCAGGTAATGGACTCGCTTCCGGAGAACTTCGCAGCCGTTGGCTCCGGACAAACCTTCGACATAGCAACTCAAAGCAACGCCGGAAATGACGCGAACGGTGCAACCGTCGACCTGAACGGACTAGGCTTTGACACCACGCTGATCTTGGTTAACGGCCACCGCCTGCCGCCCAGCGGGGCAAACGGAGCATTCACCGACATATCGGTTATTCCTCTGAGCGCTATCGAAAGGATCGATGTCATGACGGCCGGCGCGTCAGCAATCTATGGTTCAGACGCTATCGGCGGCGTTGTGAACTACATCCTGAAACGACATGAGGAAGGCGCGCACACGTCTGTGGAATATGGATCGGTGACCAAAGGGGGGCTGAAAGACTATCGAGTCTCACAGTCTGTCGGAGGAAGTTGGCATGGCGGAACAGGGCTGCTCTCGTACGAGTACCACCGGCAGACACCTCTCTCCGGAGAAGACAGGCCATTCAGCAGCTTTGCGCATGCATACGAGCCAACTGATCTACTTCCTGGATTTACGCAGAACAACGTCTATGGGACCGCCTCCCAGAGCCTCGGTAACGATACGAAAATTGAAAGCGACATCCTTTATGAGCATCGTAATGCACGTAGCTCGCTAATGGATACGCGCATAACACGAGTAGACTCGTCGTCTGATGAGTTCTCCGGAGGTGCCCAGATTTCGCATCAGACATCTGATATGTGGACCGTCACCGGAAGACTCGATTACGGAGCGAATGACGCCACCTCCGGCGATTCTCTGGGGACAGATCACGATGCGTCTGGTTTGTTATCGCTCGACATCGGAATAACCGGTCCGCTGCTCCGCCTTCCATCTGGACCGGTCAAAGCGGCATTTGGTCTTCAGGGTCAGCGGCAAACGTTCTCATTTCGTCTGTCTGGGCCGGAGGCGTCGAACTCCGTGCCTATCCGAAAGAGCAGAATAGTGTATGCGGCATATGCGGAAGCCAGAATTCCGCTATGGGAAGGTCCGGGCAATGACAAGTCCCCTGCGGCTACTTTAGACCTGGCTGGACGCTACGAACACTACACTGACTTCGGTTCGACCCTGAACCCGATGGCGGGACTCGCCTGGGAGCCGATTGCGCCGCTCAGAATTCGCGGAACGATCGGAACGTCATTCCGAGCCCCCAATTTCAACGAGCTATACGGTTCGGATCAGGCGTATCTGGTGAACTCTCCAGTTGCGAACCATCCGGCTGTGTCGCCTCTGCTCTTCCTCGACGGTTCGAATCCAAACTTGAAGCCGGAAACAGCGACGGAATGGACTGCCGGAATTGATGTGTTGCCGAACGACTCAAGGATGACTGCCAGCGCAACCTACTTCCATATCCACTTCAAAGACGAAATTGCGTCTCCGAATATTCCTCTGCTCGCTGCCCTGGATCAGGGCGGCATCTACGATCCATTTATACGGTCAAATCCACCCTCGCTCGAGTTGACATCAATAGTCGACACGACGAATGAGTATCTCAACCTTACGCAGTTCCCCGGCTTTGGGCCTCAACGGCCGCTGTCGGCAGCCGTGGCTATTGCCGACAACCGGCTTCAGAATATAGGTGCGCTGAATGAAAGTGGGATAGACGTCTCATTCTCGCGACGCGGTCATCTAAACGAAGCAACATACCGTCTCGGCGCCGAAAGCACGTATTTATTCACATATGAAGATGTGTACTTGCCAGGAGCAACACCGCAGAAGCTGCTGAATACTTTCGAACACCCGGTAAATTTCCGCGCGAGAGTAACCGCTAGTCTGGGACTACACAGATTGGCTATAAGTGGAGCCGTTAATTATACGAATCATTATAACAACGCAGCGGGCTTTCTTCCGCCCCGGATTGCATCATGGCTCACCGCCGATATGGGCGTCACCTATCGACTACCCAGATGGCGGTACCTGACCCAGTCGAGCGTTCAATTAAGCTGCACCAATTGCCTGAATCGTCTGCCTCCATACACCGGAACCGGCCTATATGTATTTGCATTCGACCCCTTGAATGCAAGTCCATTGGGAAGATTCATTAGCCTCATGCTACGAGCAAACTGGTGATGACCGGTCGGAGCAGCGCCATGCGCTTCAATCCATGCCACAAGAGTGGCAGTGCTAAGGTGTACACCCATATGGTGACAGCGGCTAGCGCGGGCCGACCCTGGGTGCTCTGCGCGCTGCTTTCAGCGATGTGCATTTTTCTTCCAAGGTCTTCCTGGGCGGGAGCAACTTCGAACGTAACCGCGCAAAGCTGGCGCATTCTAGAATTTGCCCTGAATCCGAACGGCAATTCATTAGCTGAGGTCGTCAGCACAGACAACGGCGGTCGGCCTCAAGATCAAGTATTGATCAAGAGCCTTCGTGAGAAGCGCCAAAATAGGAGAATTTATGTGACCTTGGGAGTGCACAGCCTGATTTGGTTGGGCACGAATGAAATAGCATTTGTCGTGCCAGGAAAGAAAGGCGGAATCGTAGCCGAAAATGTAACGACGAGGAGAACCGTGGCTCTGGTCCGCAACGGAAGCGGAATATCCGACCTCAAATTCGACGCCTCAACCCGGAGGCTTGCTTACGACCATACGGTGCAGTGGTCCTGGGGGAAAAGAATCTCAATACGTGTGCCCAGAGCACTCGGTACGCTCGCATTGCTGTTGCCTAATGGAGATAACGGATGGTCATCGACCTCTGTGCGGGTTGTGACGTTAGGAAGGCAAGATTACGCGAATAAAGGATTCAGAATCAAAACGCTCGGTATGTATAGGGGGCCTCAGCTGGCGTGGAAGCACGGAAAGTTGCTTGTCCTGACGCAGTCGGTGTCCAGCTTTAGAACGAGAATTCTTAGCGCCACGACTGGCCGCGACGTCACTCTTGCCACGCCGCTATATCGCATGGCCTCGATGTCGGTGTCGCCAAGTGGCCGGATCGCGGTGGTAGCGCTGGGGGGCATCTGGAAGGGTGGAAGAAATTGCGGCTGCTCGTTACCTATGCGTGTATACGTGCTCGGAAGCGGGACCGAGGTGCATCCGGTGAACGGATTTGCGGGAGTGGTCGGATCGGTATGGTGGATGAGCGCGGATACACTGGTCGCTCAGGTAATGTCGAAAGGTGCGCCTTATTGGAAGCTCATGGAAGTGAACTGGCGAACGGGACGAGTTCTCAGAACCATCCGATGGTCTCACGGTGATCTCGGCGGTGCGAATAGTGGCTGCACCCTCGATCGCCGGGCGAATGTTGCCGTGTGCGTAGCTCAGAGTCTGACGTCGCCACCGAAGCTAGTCAGGGTAGACTTGCTCAATGGTACGGTGACGCCGATAGGAGCCATGCGATACGGCGAACACAAATTGAACTTTTCGTTTCGCGAAATACACGTGAGAAACCGGTTCGGCTCGGTGAGCACGGGCTTTCTTGCATTGCCGAACGCGGCCTCTCATCGGGCCGTTCCCTTGGCGGTGATGCTCTACGGCTTTACCGAGCAGTATTCTCGAGACGCGCAGTGGATCACCTCGTATCCAGTCGCTCGGTTCGTACATGCGGGTATCGCGGTGCTGATGTTGAATTGGGCTCCTCACCCCGCTGACCCAAGTCAGAAGTGGCCAATGTTCAGGGATGACATGGAAAGCGATCTGTCCACGATTCAGAACGCGGTGCCGACGGTCCGATCTTTAGGCGTCAAGATAAGTCGCAGCATGGTCATGGGCTGGAGTTTCGGCGGACTATTTGCGGTCTTTGCCATTCAGCGCTTGCACGAATATGTCGCGGCAGAGGTGGGTGATCCGGCGCAATGGAACGCCACGGAATACGCGCTCGGCGGTGCGTTTTGGCGCCATTTTCAGAACTTGGAATTCGGTGGCCCGCCTAACAGACGTTACGTAAAGCGCTACTTGGAGCTGGATCCAGTCGCAGACGGACAGCGGGCGCACGGCCCAATTCTCTTTGAATTCGTCCGGCGCAATCCGGATGCCGGGCAACTATTGAACGAATTGCGTGAGGCGGGAAGTGAAGTTGAGGCGTTTGTGTATCGCGACAGCATCCACTGGCTAAATGTTCCCGGCGAAGCCAGATTGTCGCGCGAGCGAAATCTGGATTGGGCAAAATTGAACTTGCTGGGACCGAAGTCTGTCTCTGCTGCGGAGTTGCGCCGGGCGGAATTGACGATGCCTGTCAGCGGCTGGTGGACTCATAAGACGCCGCTTGGGAGGGTTTTGCAGAAATCCCGCCGACGAGCGGCGAGCCGAGCCAACTATTCAGCCAAACTTCAGCCGCCACGCACGCGAGCAGTGAAAATAGCGTCGGACCGGCAATCGGCGCGTGTGGCTGCAGGGTCGCACTGACCCTGTCCCGATTCAAGAGTCTCTGATTGGCCAGGTGTCCATTGATCAATCGAGTCTTCATGAAGGGCAAGTTCGCTCGGATCAGACCCAGAGTGTGATGAGTAGTCTGACCTTTCTGCTGGCGATTAAGAATGGCCGGCGGCAGGTCGCTTCGAAAGGCCGTACGGGCTAGACCGCGAGTTCTCCCGCCAGTCAGCAGGTGATAGACCGGAATCCGAAGACAGAGCTCGATCAGGGGTTGCGAAAGCAAGGGATGGAATTCTTCGAGTTTCTGCATTCCGTAATTTGGGCGGTGTCGGTTTAGGAGTTCTGCGAGGTAGATGACCTGCAGTCTCTTCGCGGGTGGCAGCTCAGCGGAGTCCAGGGTCCAGGGATGGCGTGTGTAGTCGTCACCACATTCCGGTAGAAAATCGACTGCCAAAAAATCCGGCCTTGATTCGAGTTTTGCAATTGAGAAGATTTTTGAAGAATGCCGAAGACCCCGAGCTTCCCAGGCGAGGCGCAAGTATGACTTTCCGGTCAGGATGGCAGCGTCCCGAAATGCAGCTTTGAGGTGGTGTCCGAAACCATGGTGCCTGCAGCAGTCGACCACGGCCATTCCCGTCTTCATCGCCATGAACAGGTGATCACCGCCCTGGCCGGTCCAAATCGCCTCTGCATCACTACCTGCGGCGAACACTCTGTTCATGGCCGCGTCCATGCCGGAGAACACCTGGGTGATGGTCGGTTTCACGGTGACAGGAATTGCCGCGCAGAGAGCTTCGAGCCGCTGCTCATGATCCCAAGGCAGTTCGGTCAGTTCGACACCGGCTGCCTGGGCGGCCAGTCGCGCGTAGCGGCGTTCATCTTCGGCGGGTCCGAGGGCGAAACGATTGACGGATACCACTGTTGGCCTTTTGCTGGCGCGCATAAGCAAGGACAGTACCAGCGAGGAATCAAATCCGCCGGAGAGACTGTGCACAATGCTGTGGTGTAATCCGGCCCAAGCTTCGATGCAGTGCAAGGTGGTGTCGCGCAGCTCGTGGCACGCATCTTCTACGTTGCCCGGCGGGTTGGAGTCGGCAATCAAAACCGGATTCCACAGATTGTGAACGGACCGCCGACCAAGGGTTGTGTTCAGGGACTCGCCGGCGAGGAGTTCGTATATGCCCCTGAATCCGGTCTCACGGATCTGCATTTGGCTGTCGGCGACAAATCCTGCTATGTATCGCCAGTTGATCTTGAGCGGAACGAGCCAAGCGTCGTCGTCGGCGCTGTCTGCGCGCCTCCGCAGGTCACGCAAGTCGGAAAATACTATGATGATGCCGTGGATGGTCGTGTAGTAGCACTCAATCATTCCAGAGCAGTCGCGGAACACCGTGGAATTTGCGTCTCGAGGATCGGAAAGCAGTGCCACATATGCGCCCCAATAGGTATTCTTCAGGTGCCTCCCCCGGGAAGCAACACATGCCTCGGCGAAATCCGAGTCAGCTTTGATCTCCGCGATGCTTGCGCGCGAACCATCTCTTCGTCGGAACAAGGTCCCGATGATGACACCGAGCTGGCCGCTCAAGGTATAGGTGGTCGGGTGCGGTGCTGGCCCGTGTGGGAGACGAGTGAATACTGCCAGCCCATCGCGAGCTATGAGCTGACGCAGTCCGCCTCCATCACGTCGGAGTCTGCGCAGAATGCGTAACGCCGCGATCGACTGCTGCCGGTCACTAGGAAACCAGAGCAGGGCGACATAAGGGCATTCCACGTGGAGTCCTCAAACCGTCATGATGGGCGTGTAGTGGAGTACGTGCTCAAGATCATCATTGAGAACCAGTGCGCCAGCCTGAATCCAGCAGTGAGCATTGAATGGGTCGCCTCGCACTCCGAATACCCAGTCCGGGTAAAGGTCGAAGCGTGACAAAAAGCGAATAAGCGCCAAGGAGTCAAATAGGCATCGGTAGTCGGAGGGGAACAGGGGGCGGTAGTTGAGGAACACACCGGTGAGGCGCGCAGCGCTATCCTGTTCCAAGGGGCTGATGCTCGGTAGAGCGTATTTGCGCTTCTTGATCGCATCCACTATCAAACCTATCGGGGTAAAGTGTAGCGAAAGGGTCGCTGAAATCAACGAGGCGCAGATGGTCGCGAAAGGGAGGAACCCTTCCCGAATTGGGTGCGGCGACGCCCAGATTGTCGTGAGATCGCTGGCTGCGGTGGGACAGATCCGTGTTGGAGGCCTTGGTTCCGCTGGATCTTCCCGCAGCACACCGACGGCCATGAGTTCTTCGGCTAACGCGGTTGCTGCTTCTGACGCCTGTGTGCTCATAGATGGCTCGTTGGGCGGCGCGAGCGGCCACTCGTGAATCCACGGGGTGAGCTGCTCCATATCTCCTCGTGGAATGGAGAAATACGCATCCCGTGCGAGATCCAGGAACACGTAATATCGGCCCGTCATGCAGACGAACGCATCTCTGGAAAGGTAATACATGGGTAGATGCAATAGTGCGCCTTAAGAAACATCGCCGCTAAGTTAAATTTCGTGTACAACATGAGCAAAGGGGCGTAACATCCTGTTTTCAAGACAACAGGAACTCCTCTTTGAGGCGACGCCAGCTCGAGCTGGCGGTCGAGGAGGTGCCGTCCGCGCAATATTTGTCGATCGTATGGAAGTACCTGACCGAGTCGTTGTGTCAGGAAGTGTTTGCGGCCACACGGGAACGCGAGCGGCAACGGAAATG
>OFHJ01000171.1_pt1 | contig 27176 bp, 18 predicted proteins | sample 1522001 | NCBI WGS metagenome assembly OFHJ01 (sample SAMEA2464838, study PRJEB22497) | soil metagenome | biome: Grassland; feature: Farmland; material: Clay | place: Australia | collected 2013-02-01 | depth 1.2 m | reverse complement strand
GAGCGGGGGCGTCCTCCGGAGAAATGGCGGCGATGGCGGCGGCATCGCGGCGCAAGTCCACATGCAGCCAGCGGCGCGCGGCGCGCGGAGGAGGGCTGCCGGCGGTGAGAATGGCGACGATGCCGGCGGTCGGGAAAGGAGGCAGTCCGGGGCCGTCGCAGGGAACGTAGGCGGCGCCAAGGTAGACCACGGCCAGCATCGCCGCCGCCAGGTCGAGCGAGCGGGGCAGGGCGAGGGCGACGCGATCGCCGGGGCGCAGACCGAGGCCGCGGAGGTAAGCGGCCAACTGGCGGGCGCGAAGGTCAAATTGGCGATAGGTCCAACTCTGGCCATCGCAGATCACGGCTTCGCGGTCGGCGCTGCGCCGGGCCACGGCGGCGAGGCGCAGGGCAAGGTCACCGCCGGGATCGGCAAAGGGCACATGTGGGTCCGGCGCTGGCGGCGGTAGCGGATCGGGAGATCGGAGGTGCGCGACGCGCGGCGGCGGCGCGGCGGTCGAGTCGAGCGCGGCGGAGGCGTAGGTGGGGAGCGCGAGGCGCGGCGGCGGCGCCGGATCGGCAAAGGCGGCGACCCGGGCCGGGTCTGCGTCATTGGCGGCAGGGGGGCCAGGCGCGTTGGGTCGGGACGGGGCAGGAGGCGGCGGAGTAAGCGGCTCAGCCGTCAGATCCGGATCGTTCCCGCTAGCTCCGCCCCACGGCGTTCTACTGCTTGCGGGCGCCGGCTCGCGCCCCGAATCGGCGGACGGCTGCGGGGACCCCGGTCGGTGCTCGGGATCTGGGCAAGTGGCCGCGGAAAGAGATGGCGGTGGGATGCAGGGCGCCGGTGGGGGAGTCGCGAAGGGGTAGGTGGGGAGCGCGAGGCGCGGCGGCGGCGCAGGAGCGTAGAGCGCTTCCCAGGTTGGCTCCAAAGCGGGCTCCGCGGCGCGGAGCCATTGATCTCCCAAGGCCGTGAGCCAAGCGGTCCAAGCAGCAGGGCCGTCGTGCGATGGGGGTTGCACGACGGGTTCGGACGGCGTCGCGGGGGCAGGCCGCCCAGGCGGCGAATCGCCCGGCCAGGGCATGCCCATGGCGGCGTCAATCAGCGGGAGGCGCGACTCCATGATGAGCAGGGACGGGGGCTGCGGCGGGAGGGGCTGGCGATGCAGGCAGGCGGCTAGGGCGTCTTCGACGGTGGCCAGGCCGGCGATGGCGGCGGCGGCGTAGAGCGCCGGGCCGGAGGCGCGCAGGTGGCGTGGCCGAAGGCCCCAATGCAGCAGCAAGCCGGCATGGGCGAAGGCGGCCAAGAAGATGGCGTAGGGGGAGCCGGGAGCATCGCGCTCGGCGGGCGAAAGGCCGATGGCGTCCGCCGCCTCGGCGCAGCGGAAGCAGAGTTCCTGGTAGGCTGGCGGCGCGTGGCCGGCGGCGGGCACGGAGGCCGGGGGCAGGGTCAGATCGCCGCCATCGCCCGCGGGCAGCGGAGCGGCGGCTGCGAGAGCGGTGATCAAGTCCTGGTGATTGGCGGCGACCACATAGCGGCGGCAGACCAAAGGATGACGGCCAACTTGCAAGGTGAACGCGGCAGCGGCGAGATCCAAATTCGGATGGGCGGAAACGAAGGCGGCCAAAGCCGCGGATTGGGCCATGAGGGCAGACGGGCTGTGAGCGGAAAGGGGAAATAGCCACGGATGCGCCGGGTCTGGCGCCAGCGTCGGCGACGGCGCCAGCGACGGTCGAAACGAAGCCAGCGGGGACATTGCGTCGGCGAGGGGCGCTATGGCGCCATCGGTGGCAATGCGAGCGTAACGGGGCAGGCGCAGCGCGCGAGCCTCGTCCTCACGCGCCAACAGCCAGACGGGCCCCGGCGTGGCGGCCAAGGCCAGGTCCACCGCTTCGCCGGCCAGGGCGGCGATGGCGGGCGCCAGGGGGTCATCGGCGGTAACCGCGGGTATGGCCAGGCGCAACCGCTGCCGCACCCATTCGGCGGCCTCGGCGGGATCAGAGGCAAAGAGACCGATGCGGCCGGCATAACGCAGAGGGTCAATGCCCGCGGTTTCACAGGCGCGCCAACAGGCAGGCAGCAATGCCGCGGCGGCCGCCCCGAGGGCGGGGTCGGCGAGCGGCGCGGGGTCGGGTGTTGGGAAAGATGGGTCGAGTGCGGCGCAGGCGGGACGGGCAGACTCGCCGACGACGGCAAGGGCGGAAACCATGGCGGATGAGGCGGGCACGGCAGGCGGGCAGAGCCGCTGGTTGGAGGGTCGCGGTGGGGCGCCAAGTTGCCCGGACGAACGGTCACATGCCGGGGCGGGCGGCGAACGGCAGCCGGGACGGCCACCCCACTGTCGCTGCGCGAACGGCGGCTGACCGCTTGGGCGGGCGTACCACGGTTTCCCCGCCAATCGTTGGGCGGAGCGGCTGCGGGCTGAGGTGCACAGCGCAGAGCCTGAGGCCTCCCAGCGCGCGCACGCAAGCCGGAGGCATACCCCACGGCGTTCCGTCCGTCCCGCGTCCCCCGGCCCTATTCGTGGGGTAGGGCTCCTGCCCTGCGTTGCGTCGCCCTCCTGGGCGGCGGCAGATGGCTGCCGGGACGGCTACCCCACCTTTGCCGCACGGGCGGCGGATGGCGGCCAGGGACGGCCATCCCACCGTCTTCCCGCGAGCCGGGCTAGTCGCCGGTGAGGCGGGCGAGGGTGGGGAAGAACTCTGGGAAGGAAATAGCGGCGCAGCCGGGATCGTGGACTTCGCTGTCGCCGGCGGCGGTCAAGGCGGCGATGCTGAAGGCCATGGCGATGCGGTGGTCGCCGCAGCTCTCCAGCGCCGCGCCGCGCAGCGATTGCGGGCCGGGAACGTCGAGCCCGTCGGGATACTCGGTGCATTCGGCGCCCATGCGGCGGAGGTTGGCGGCGATGGCGGCGATGCGGTCGCTTTCCTTAACGCGGAGTTCGGCCACGTCGCGGAAGCGGATGCCGCCTTCGGCGGCGGTGGCGAGGACGGCCAGGATGGGGATTTCGTCAATCAGCGCGACGGCTTCGCCGGCGGCGATTTGCGTGCCCTGGAGGCGGCCGGACTCGGGCGGCCGGGCGGTGAGGCTGCCGGCCAATTCGCCGTTCTGTTCCTCGATATTGACGACGCCGATGCGCGCGCCCATGCGGCGCAGAACGTCGAGCAGGGCGGAGCGGCGGGGATTGAGGGAGACCTGATCCACCAGCAGATCCGCGTCGGGAATCATGGCGGCGGCGCAGAGGAAGAACGCGGCGGAACTGGGATCGCCGGGAACGCGCAGCCGCTGCGGCGCCAGTTCCGCGGCGGGCGGGCGAAGGGCGATGCGGTTGCGGGCGGGAAAATCCAGGGCGACGCCGAACTGGCGCAGGGCGATCTCGGTGTGGTCGCGGGTGGGCTGCGGCTCGGCGACAATGGTTTCGCCGGCGGCGAACAGGCCGGCGAAGAGGACGGCGGTTTTGACTTGGGCGCTGGCGACTTGGGGCTGGTAGGTGATGCCGCGCAGGCCGGCGACGGGGGTAAACGCCAGCGGCGGGCGGCCGCCGTCGGCGGCGGCGATCTGCGCCCCCATTTGGCCCAAAGGCTCCAAGATTCGGCGCATGGGGCGGCGGCGCAGGGAGGCGTCGCCGCTGATGCGGCTGGCGAATGGCTGGGCGGCCAGGATGCCGCTGAGCATGCGGATGGTGGAACCCGAGTTGCCCGCGTCCAATTCGCCGCTGGGGGTGTGCAAGCCGCGGCGGCCGCGGCCGGTGATGGCGAGAGCGCCGTCGGCGGATTCGGCGTTAGTCGTAGCGCTAGCCGCGGAGCCAGCCCCGGCGTTGGCCTCGGCGCTGGACTCGGGGCCAATTTCGACTTGCGCGCCCAAGGCGGCGACGCATTGCAAGGTAGAGCGGCAGTCGGCGCCGGTGGAAAAGTTGGCGATGGTGCTGCGGCCGTCGGCCAAGGCGGCGAGCATGGCGTAGCGGTGGGAGATGGATTTGTCGCCGGGCGGGCGAACGACGCCGGAGAACTGGCGGGCGGGACGCAGGCTCTGAACGGAAGGGGTATCGGTCATGCGGTGGAGAATGCTGCGACGAAGATGGGGCGATGGCGATGCGGCGATGGCGATGCGGCGATGGAGAAGAGAAGTGGCAGGCGCCTATAAGCCGGATTCTGTACGCCCCGCCGAGGCGGGGTGGCAATCATTCCTCTCGAACGGCCATTACTGGCCGCCTCTAGCAACCTACCCGGAAGTTTTGGCGGACCGGGCCGGCCCGCGCCGCCCGCCTTGCGGCGAACGGCTCCTCCCCTATTTGGTCTTGCTCCGCGTGGGGTTTTCCCTGCCTCCGGCGTCGCCGCCGGAGCGGTGCGCTCTTACCGCACCTTTTCACCCTTACCCCGCCGAAGCGGGGCGGTATGTTTTCTGTGGCACTGGTCCGTGACGGGGCTTTGTGAAGCCCAACCCCTGGCCGTTAGCCAGCACGCTGCCCGGTGGAGTCCGGACTTTCCTCCCCGCCCGCCGGGTGGCGGACGGCGCGATTGCCCGGCGCCTGCCGACTTCAATTATACGGGGTGGGGTCAGAGCGGCGGAGGCGGCGCGTCGGTGGCGGGGCCGTCGAGGCTGCCGGAAGGATGATGGGTCGCGTGGGCGGCGTGCGGGCGCAGATGCACGTGCGGCAGGCGGGCCACGCCGCGCGCCGAAAGCGTGGCGCCGAACAGCAGCAGCAACGCGCCGGAATAGCCCCAGACCAGCAGGGTCACGGGAAGCGCCAGGCTGGCGTAGACCTTGGCAAAGTCCAAAAGCGGCAGAATCCAGCGGAAGACGGTCTGGAAAATCTCCGCCAGCACGCCGGCGTAGAGGGCGGCGGGGAAGACGCGTTCCGGGGAGATCTTGCCGTTGGGCAACAGCCAATAAATGAAGAAAAAGCCGAGGATCGCGGCGGGAAAGGCGAAGGTTTTCAGCACGCAGAAATCGAGGAAATTGGGCAGCCACCAATTGCCCGGCGTAATCCAATCCACCGCGCGCTGGCCCACGACCGCTAATTGGATGGAGATGACGCCCAGGGCGCCGCAGATGGCGACGACCGCCAAGGAAACCGCCTGGTTGCCTAGATAGCTGCGGTTTTTCTTGAAGCCCCAGATGCCGTTGAGGGCGACCTCCAAGGGCATAAAGACGCCGGTGCTGGTGACCGCCAGCATGATGACGGAAAAAATGCGCGCGGTTTGCTGCGAGGCCAAATTGTGGATGTCGCGGATGATGGTGGCGCCGCCCGTAGGCAAGTAGGCGACGACGAATTGGCCGACGACGGATAAAACAAAACTCAGGGGCGAAATTTGCCGCGACAGCCAGACCATCAGCAGCATGAAGGGCAGGAAGGCGAGCAGCAGATTGGCGGAGACCGAATAGGCGTAGGTGTGGGCTTCGGTGGTGGCGAGAAATTTGGTGCTAGGGCCGAGCAGCTTGCCGGTGGCGCGGATCAGCCGCCACGCGAGCCGCCAGCGATGGCGCCAAGCGAGGCGAGGCTGCGGTGCGGGTGCCTGGGGAGCGGCGGTCACGGGCGAAGTGGAGGAGCTGCCCATGGGAGTGAGCATAGCCGAATGGCCGACTTACGGGGATACATCGCTGCCGGCGCGGCGGCTAGGCCGCATGGCGACGAAGCCAGCGAGGGGACCAGAGATGCCGTTGAACGGCCACGGCGCCCCGGCGGTAGCTGCGCCGGACGCGCCTCTGCCCCGCCGGCAGCGGGCTATTCGTAGCGCAACGCCTCGACCGGATCCAGCCGGGAGGCCTTGACCGCCGGCGCCAGGCCGAAGAACACACCGACGCCGGCGGAAACCGTCAAGCCGGTGATAACCGCCCACAGCGGCACGCTGGAGGGCAGGTTGGGCAGCAGAACGTTGATCAGCAGGCTGATTAGCCAGCCGCCGGCAATGCCCAATACTCCCCCGGCGGCGGTGAGCACCACGGCTTCCGAAAGGAACTGGGCGATGATGTCGCGGCGGCGGGCGCCGATGGCCTTGCGCACGCCGATTTCGCGGGTGCGCTCGGTAACCGAGACCAGCATGATGTTCATCACCCCGACGCCGCCGATCAGCATGCCGATGGAGGCGATGACGACGATGACCAGGGCGATCTCGGCGGTGATGTCGTGGAACTGGCCGATGATGCTGTCGGCGGTGGCGATGCCGAAGCTGTCGGGGGCGTTCCAGCCGTCGCCGCGCGAACGGCGCAGGGCGCCACGGATCTGGCCAATGGCTTCGGACATTGCGCCGGGCTTGGCGGCGGCGGCGAAGAAATGCTCGCGGGCCTCGGGGTAGAGCTTGTGGTAGGTGTTGTAGGGAATTTGGACGGTGAGGTTTTGCCGGTTGCCGGTGATCTTCTGCTGGGCGAAGACGCCGACCACACGGAAGTCCAGCCCATCCACCAGGATGGTCTTGCCTACGGCGTTGCCGCCATGGGGAAATAGGGCCTTGGCGACGGAATCGCCGATGACCACGACGCGCTCGCGGTGCTCATTCTCGAACTGGTTGAAGTAGCGGCCCGCCGAGAGGGTGCGGTTCAAGACCTCGGGGGCGTTGGGGGTGGCGCCGGTGAACTGGATGGGCGTGGCGTCGTGGTTGTGGTATTGCGCCGCGTCGCTGCTGGTGCCGTAGTTGGTGAAGCCGGTAAACACCTGCGCGGTGATGGCCTGGCAGGCGGTGCACTGTTCCTCGACGGCGCGGATATTGGCCTGGCTGATGGGTTTGCGCATCCGCTCGGCGCGGGTCAGGCCGCCGACGTGAATGCCCGGAGTGAATTTGTAGACGAAGATGGTGTCGGTGCCGAAGCCGCGCAGTTGCTGCACCACCAGGTTGTTCATGCCGGTCAGGATGCTGCCGATGGCCATCAGCGTGACGGTGCCGACGAAGACGCCGAGGATGGTCAGCAGGGAGCGGAGCTTGTGCTGCCGTACCGTGTCCACGGCCAGATGGAGGTTTTCGCCAAAGTGCGCGGCCATGGCCTAGACCTCCGAGTGCAGCGCCGCGATGGGCGTCAGGCGGGCGGCCTTGCTGGCGGGATAGACGCCGAAAAAGAGGCCGACCAAGGTGGAGATGACCACGGCCAGCACCACAGCGCCGATGGGCAGGGAGAAGGGAATGGGCGTCAGCGCGCCGGCGGCCAAGGTGAAGAGATAGGCCAACAAGACGCCGATCAAGCCGCCGACGGTGGACAAGACTGCGGACTCCACCAGGAACTGCCAGAGAATGTCGGAGCGGCGGGCGCCGACCGCTTTGCGGGGGCCGACCTCCTGGGGGCGCTCCGGGACGGCGGCCAGCATGATGTTCATGATCACGATGCCGCCGACCACGAGGAAAACGAAGCTGACGCCGACCATGACGCTGGCGATGGCGCCGGTGAGCGTATGCCATAGGGTCATCAGCGCGTCGGAGCCGATGATGCCGAAGTTGTCCTTCTGATTCCAACTCAGATGGCGGCGGACGCGCATCAGCATTTCCATCTCATCCATGGTGGCGGGCAGCAGCCGGGCGCTGCGGGCCTGGACGTCTAAGGTGATGGAGTCCTGATTGCCATAGATCTTCTGGTAGGTCCGCAGCGGAATCATGACGAAGTTGTCTTGCGATTGGCCGAAAACGTCGCCTTGGGCGGTGGCGACGCCGATGACCTCATACTGCTGGCCGCTGACCAGGATGTGGCGGCCGAGCGGATTGGCGCCGCCGAACAGGTGGGTGACGATATCCGGGCCGACGAAAGCGACATAGGCGCGGCGCTGTTCATCGGTGGGGGCCAGGAAGCGGCCATTCGCCACCTGAAACGCCGACATGCCTAGCACATTGGGGGTGACGCCGCTGATGTTGACCGCATCCAGCGAGCGGCCATTGTGCTTCACGGTGCCGGTGCGCTGGGCTTGCGCGCCGATGGCCCGCGGCAGGCGGGCGTTGGCGCGCAGGTATTGGTAGTCCGAGTAGCGGATGATGGGATGGGTTTCCTTGGCGCGCATGAAGCGCACCGGGTTGGTCATCTCATCCAGGGAAAACTGGCTGACGCTGAAGATGTTGCTGCCGAGGCGGGCGATTTTGCTGCCGACGTAGGTGTTGACGCCCTGCACCATGGCTACCACCGCGACCAGGGTGCAGACGGAAATGATGACGCCCAGCAGGGTGAGGAAACTGCGCAGCTTATGCGCCCGCAAGGTGCCGAGCGCGACGGCGATGGCTTCTCGGATGCCCATGGTTCGGGCGCGCGGGGCCTAGGCGGGCGGCGCCGGCGGACGGCTGGCCAAAGCTTCGCCGCGGCGGGTGCGGGCATCGCCGGCCACTTGGCCGTCACGGATATGGATGACGCGGTGGGCGTGCTCGGCGATGTCGTTTTCGTGGGTCACCAGCACGATGGTGTTGCCGCGCTCCCACAAGATTTGCAGCAGGCCCATGATTTCGTTGCTGGTGGTGCTGTCCAAGTTGCCGGTAGGCTCGTCGGCCAAGATAATGCTAGGGCGGTTGACCAGGGCGCGGGCGATGGCCACGCGCTGCCGCTGGCCGCCGGAGAGCTCATTGGGCTTGTGATGCATGCGGGAGCCCAAGTCCACCTGCTGCAATGCCGCCATGGCGCGTTCGGTGCGTTCAGCGGGCGGCGCTCCGGAGTAGACGAGGGGCAGCTCGACATTGTGCAAGGCGCTGGTGCGGGGCAGGAGGTTGAAGGTCTGGAAGACGAACCCGATCTCCTGGTTGCGGATGCGGGCCAGCTCGTCGTCATCCAACGCGCTGACCAGTTGGCCGCTCAACCAATACTCACCTCGGGTGGGCGAATCCAGGCAGCCGATCAGGTTCATCAGCGTGCTTTTGCCGGAGCCGGAAGGACCCATAATGGCGACGTATTCGTTGCGATAGATCTGGAGATTGACGCCGCGCAGCGCCGCCACTTGCTCGCTGCCCATTTGATAGATCTTCCAAAGGCTTTCCGTGCGAATGACCACCTCGCGATCGCCGGCATAGGGAGTGGCGGTGGTGGTGCTGGGCTGGTGGATGGTAGGTGTGGCCATGGTCGGATCTACAGGGAGCTGGTGGTGCTGGCGGTGGATACGGTGTTGTCAATGCGGACGGGTGAATGGTTGGGCATGGTGCGCAGCGCGTGGTAGGGGCCGATGACGACGGCATCGCCGGGCCGCACACCCTTCGTCACTTGTATATTATCCACCCCGGTCACGCCGGTGGTCACGGGCACAAAGACGGCATGCCCGGCGCGCAGAACAAACACGCCTTGAATCAATTTCGGATTGCGTCCGCTGGCGGCGGGCGGAGCGGCCTGCACGGCGCCGTCGCGGGGTGGATCCAGTTGCGCCTGGGTACGCTCGACAATCGCCTGCAAGGGTACGGTGACGGCGTGGGTGGCGGTGGCGGTCACGATGTTGGCGGTGCAGGAGAGCCCGGGGCGGACATCGGCGGGCGGATGGTCCAGGGTCAACACCACCTTGAAGTCCTTCGCCTGGTCGGTATTGGTGCCGGTATTGGTGGAAGCGGCTTGGCCGGTGGAGCGGAGGATGGCGGTATCGCCGACCTCGGTGACCGTGGCATGGAAGACGTGATTGCCGTAGGCGTCGATGGTGAGGGTGGCCTTTTGCCCGATCTGGACGGAGTTGATATCGGTCTCATCCACCTGGAGATCGGCTTGCACGATCTTCATATTGGCGACGCGCATGACCTCGCTGCCGGGCTGGTTTTGGATGCCCACCACCACGGTGTCGCCCACGTGCACGGGCAAGTAGGTGACCAAGCCATTCAAGGGGCTGCGCAGCTGGGTCAACTCATAGACGTTTTTGACGCGGGCCAAATTGGCTTTGGCCTGGGCGATGGCGGCGGCGGAGCTGAGCAGGTTGGCGGCGGATTGGCGCACCTTGGCGGCGGAAAGGTCGCGCTCGGCGCGGGCGGTATCGAAGGTGGTTTGGTCGGTTTGGTATTCCTGCTTGGAGATCAACTGATCGCCGTAGAGACTTTCGGCGCGGCTCCAATTGGCCCGAGCCTGGTTCATTTGGGCTTGCGTGTTCGCCAAGTCCGCCTTGGAGGTAGCCAGGGTGGCTTTGGCGGCGGCGTACTGGGCGACCGCGGTGCGGACCGCGGCTTGGAAGGCCTTGACATCGGCGGCCTGCTGGACGTTTTGCACCACGGCCAGCAATTGGCCCTTATGCACGCGGGCGCCTTCCTTCACCAACAATTGCGTGACCTGGCCAATCGAGTTGGCGTCAATGTCGGCGTAGGTCTTGGGCTGGATCTGCCCGGAGGCGTTGACGATGGCGCGGATGGTGCGGCTGATGGCGGTGGCGGTCTGGACCTTGACCACGCCTTCCTGGCTGCGCAGCACCGACACACCGACCAAGATCGCTACGGCTAGGAGGGCGCCTAGCGCGAGGAGAGGTTTTTTCCAACGTTTCATGCTTCAGCCGGGGCAGAAGGCCCGCGTGATGAGATAACGGTTACGGCGCCGGATTTGTTTCAAAAAAGCCTTACCCCATTGTATTCCGGGGTTGCCCCCGCGGTGGAAACGGGCCGGCTCGCTTGGGGCCGCCGCGGCGCTTGCGTCCAATCTGCCTTGAACATACAATGCTGGCAGTGGAACAAACCCGCCCAATGCTCTTCCGGCCACGGAGAGCGGGCGCGCGAGGTGCTGAGCGTTGATCAAGCGTGGGCTTTGGATGCGGTCGGGGAATATGGGCCGCCAGGAACGCCGCAGGCGCGTCGCCGGTTGGGTGGCGGGCGTGGTGATCGCGGGCTGCGCGGGAGCGCTGGCGCCGCCGTTGCGCGCGCAGCAACACCCGCGGCAGTTGACCGCGAAAGAGCGCAAGAAACAGAACAAACGACTGCAGCAAGAATTGGGCGGCTACTACAAGAAGTGGCTGAACGGCGTGGTGTCGTACATCATCTCGCCGCAGGAGCGCAAAGCCTTTCTGCAATTGAAGACCAACGAGGAGCGGGACCGGTTTATCGAAGCTTTCTGGGCGCGGCGCAATCCGACTCCCGGCTCGCTCTACAACTCCTACAAAGAACAGTTCTATCGCCGCGTGGCCTACGCCAACGCCCACTTCGCCGCCGGCGTGCCGGGCTGGCGCACCGACCGGGGGCGGATCTATATCGTCTTCGGCCCGCCGACGGAGATCACCGCCCATCCCAGCGGCGGGACCTATGAGCGGCCGATGTCGCAGGGCGGGGGCGAGACCTCCACGTTTCCGTTCAGTGATTGGCGCTATCGCTATATTCCCGGCATCGGCGAGAACATCACCATGGAGTTCGTGGACACCTGCATGTGCGGGGACTACGAGCTGACCGACGATCCGTCGAAGAAGGACGCGCTGCTGGAGGTGCCCGGAGCGGGCCTGACCCTCTACGAACAGTTGGGCATGTCCAGCAAGCTGGCGCGATTCCAGAACACCGATGGCACGCACGATCCCTACTCGCCGTTCACTCCGGAGAACATGAACGAGTTCAGCCGCCTGGAGCGGTACGCCGAGGAGATGACGCCGCCGAAGGTGAAGTTCAAGGATCTGGAAGCGGTGGTCAACCACAACGTCAGCTACCATCTGCTGCCCTTCGAGTTGCGCACCGACTACGTCAAGATCACCAACGACACCGACCTGGTGCCGTTCACCGTGCAAATCCCCGACAGCGCCATGACCTTTCACCAAAAGGACGGCGTGGATACGGGCAAAATTCACGTGCTGGGGCAGATTTCGACGCTGAGCGGCGAGGTGGTGGACACGTTCGAAAACACCGTGGCGCTGAACATCCCCTCGGAATTGATGTCGCAGTACGCCAACAAGGACAGCCGCTATTGGCACGGCGCGCTGCTGCGCCCGGGGCGGTACAAGGTGGTGCTGGCGCTGAAGGATGCCAATGCGCCGGACAAGATGGGCACGCTGCGCACCGCGATCACGGTGCCGCACTATACGAACAACAAGCTGGCGACCTCCAGCATCATGCTGGCGGATCAGATCGAGCCGGTGCCGGCCAAGCAGGTGGGCACCGGGGAGTTTATTATCGGCGACACCAAGGTCCGGCCGGTGGTTGGCAACCGCTTCACGCGGAAGCAGTCCATGGGCATTTGGATGCAGGTGTACAATCTGAAGCTCAACAAGGCGACGCACAAACCCTCGGCGACGATTGACTGGAAGATCACCAATCTCGCCAACCACAAAACCATTCTCAATTTCGTGGAGAAGGCCAGCCAGGTGAGCAACGCGGCCGAGCAACTCACCTTGGAAAAGACGCTGCCGCTGGCCAGCCTGTCTCCCGGGTATTACCGCCTGACGGTGAGAGTGACGGACAATTTGGCGCGACAATCGGTGTCGCCTACGTCCACGTTCACCGTCATGCATTAAGCGAAGCGTGGTTTCCCTTTGATGCGTTGGGCTACCTCCCCCCGGAGCCCGGATCGTGCGGGCCGCAGCCGCTGGGCGCTGCGCGCGGCGTGCTGCTGCGCCCTGTTTGCGGCGGCATGGGCGGCGCCGCCTCCGAAGGCGGCGGCGGGCCGGCTGCTCGGGGTGGTGACGGATGCGCTGGGCCAGCCGTTGCCGCATGCGCTGGTCCGCCTGACGCCGGACGCGGGGTTGCGTTCCGGCGGCGGCGCACGGCATTGGGTGCGGCGCACCCGCGCCGATGGCGTGTTTCGCTTCTCCGGGCTCGCACCGGGGTTGTATTGGGTGGAAGCGGGCGCAGGCGCGCGCGTGCTGGCACGGCGCCGGATCCGCGTCCGCGCCAGCCGCACCTCCTATCTGGCATTGCCGCTGCTGAGCGTGTTGCGGACCATCCGGCTGGCGGCGCCGAATGCGGCCGCGGCGCGGCGTTTCGCCTGGGTGGTCCGCACCGACGCCGCCCGGCCGGCGCTGCGCTGGCGGCAAGCGGGCGACGCCGCCGGCGGCGCGGCGGAGGCGGCGGGGATCAATGGTTATGTGACCTTCATGGCGGGAACGGCGGCGCAGCCGATGGGCAGCGATGGCGCGTTGTCCACCAACTTCGCCGTCGAGCACCCGTTGTGGGGCCAATCCGAGCTGGCCCTGAGCGCGGACATGGGCGTCGCCAGCGCCGGCCAGGGCGGCGGATCCGGAATGCAGGTGGCGTTCGCGCCGGAAGGCGACGGCGGCCAGGCGCGCATGATTTTCGGCGTCCAACAACTGCCATTGCCGGCCTTCGCGGGGGCGCCGGAGTTGCGGGTCTACACCTTCAACTTGGCCAACGGCATGGACATAACCCCGCGCCTCAAGGTGCAATACGGGGTGATGGTGGACGACGTGGCGCTGGCGTCGGCGGTGCATCAAATCGCGCCCTACGCGCGGGTGCGCTGGCGGGTAACCCCGCACGCCACCATCGAGTATCGCTTCGCCGCCGCGCCGCCGCCGGGGCATTTCGCGCCGAGTTATGCGGAGAGCGGCAATCCCGCACCGCGGCTGTCGGTGGCCGATTTCGCGCCGCAGATCGAGCAGGCGCAGCACCAGGAAGTCGCCTATACCGACGACCTCTCGCCCTACGATCAGCTCAGCATCGCGGTCTTCCATGACGCCTTTACCCATGCCGCCGTGAGCGGCAGCGGCGCGGACGCGACGGATTTGGCGGCGGGATATCTGTTGCCGGACGCCTTCAACAACATGTTCAGCGCCGATGGCGGCGACTATTCCGGCACCGGCGCCCGTGTGGTCTACGCCCGGCAATTGGCGCACGGCATGGATGCGGTCGTGGAATGGACCGACGGGCCGGTGCTAGCGCCGCGGGCGGGGCACGGGACGCTGCGGCAAGGGCAGGTGGCGCCGCTGCTGGCGCCGGCGCAGCGACAGGCGGTCACGGTCAAGTGGGGGGCGGTGATTCCCTTTAGCGGTTCCCATGTCACCTGTAGCTACCGCTGGCTGAACGGCGCTAGCGCCACGGTGCTGGACCCCTACGACGACAGCTTCGGGCGCAGCGACGCTTTCGCCAACGTCTCCATTCGCCAGCCCTTACCGGATTTCGGTTGGGCGGGCGGAAAGGTGACGGCGTTGGCCGAATTCCATAATCTGCTGGCGCAGGGGTACATTCCGGTGATCAGCGCCGACGGCCACGTGCTCTACCTCATCCAGTCCGCCCGTTCGTTCCGGGGTGGCTTGAGCATCAATTTTTAGCCGCCATTATGGAATCCAGGATCGCCGTTATGGGAATCCATATCGGAATCCATATCCGCCTTCCCAAATGGGCTGGCTCCGCGCCGCTGGACGGAATTGGCCGCGTGGTGGATAGAGCCTCCGGCTGGCAAGGCAATTGCTGGGAATTGGGCGGATAACTTTATCTGATCGCACCGCCCTTGAGTTCGTCCCGTGCCATGCCCGCCGGTCCCGCTTCCGAACGTTCCTTTCTGCTGAGCCCGACCGGGGCGGCTCTAGTATTGGCCACGGCGGTTCTGCTGGTTTTGGGGCTGCTGGGCATCCGGCAGCAGTTCATTTTTCACGCCCCCACGGACAATGTGCGCTGGCGGGCGACGGCGCAAGGTCTGGAAGCCGCCCGCGTGCAGCGCCAGGGCGCGGCTGCCCGCGCCGGGGTACAGCCAGGGGACCGTTTGCTGGCGGTCGGTGGGCGGCCGGTGAGCAGCCCGGCGGCATTATCCCGGCGCTTGTATGCCGCCGGAACGGGGCATCACCTGACGTACGCCCTGTTGCGCGATGGGCAGATCGTGCTGGCTCGCCTGCGGTTGGCGGCGCAGGCTGGGCATGCGCGGCGCTGGCTGTGGGAAGACCTGATCGGCCTGATTTACCTGGCGGTGGGAATTTTTCTCTTGGTCCGCCGTCCCAGCGCCGTTCACGTTCGGCTGTTTTACCTCTTCTGCCTGGCCTCGTTCGTCCTGTACGCGTTTCATTTCACCGGCGAGCTGAATGCGTTCGACTGGACGGTGTTTTGGGCCAATGAGACGGCGCTGCTTTTGGCGCCGGCGCTATTCCTCCACTTTGCGCTCGTATTTCCCCGGCCCAAGGGCGTGCTGGCCCGTCTGCCTGGCCTGGCGGCGCTGCTCTATCTGCCGGGAGCGGTGCTGCTGGCGGTGCAGGTGGCGGTGGCGCGCGGTGCGGTGGTAACGGCGGCGCCGCTGCCGCAGTTGCAGGCGGCGCTGGACCGGCTGCCGTACCTGTGGCTCGCGGCCGCATTCCTGGCGGCCATCGCGGCGTTCGTCCATACCTATCGGCAAGCGGCGCTACCCCCCGCCAACACCCAGCTGCGGCAGCAGATGAAGTGGGTGACGCGCGGCGCGACGCTGGGACTGCTGCCCTTTTTGGCGCTCTACGTCATTCCCTACGTGGCCGGCGTGGACGTGCCGCGCTGGACCAGCTTGTCGCTGCTGTCGCTGATCCTGATTCCGCTCACGTTCGCCTATGCCATCATCCGCTACCGGCTGATGGACGCCGATATTTTGTTCCGCCAAGGGGTGGTGTACAGCCTGGCGGCGATGGCCATCATCGCCGTGTACTTCTTGACGGTGGCGGCGGCCGGCGCGCTGGTGCACGCGCATGCCCCGGACCTGGGGCCCGCGGGCTGGGTGCTGGCGATCGTGGTGACGGCGCTGCTGTTCGAGCCGGTGAAGAATTGGCTGCGCGAGCGGCTGGACCGGTTGTTCTACCGCGAACGCTACGATTACCGCCGCACGCTGATCGAGTTCGCCCGCCAGATGAACGCCGAGCCGCGGCTGGAGCCGTTGTTGTCGCAAGTGGCGGACCGGCTGAGCGCGACGTTGTCGCTGAGCCGGCTGGCGGTGTTTTGCGCCGCCGACGGGGGCGGCTACCGATTGGCGGCCGGCCGCGGGTTGCCGGCGGATTTGCCGCCGGAGGCGCAGCAGGGGGCGGCGCTGGATTTCCTCGCTCCCACGGCGGGGCTGTACCACGGGGGGCGCATTTTCTTTGAGAGTCCGACCCATCCAGCGGCGGCGCCGGCACCGTATGGGCCCACGGTGGCGGCGCTGGATTTGAACTATTACCTGCCGTGCGAAATTCAAGGCCGGGTGGTGGGCGTGCTGGGGTTGGGAAGGACCAGCGGCGGCAGCCTGTTGTCCTCCGAGGATGTGGCGCTGGTGGAAACGCTGGCCGGATATTTGGCCGTGGCCATTGACCATGCCCGCCTCTATGCCACGCTGCGCCAGCAGGCGGGGGAATACGAGCGGCTGAAGGAATTCAACGAAAACATCTTGGAAGGCGTGGCGGTCGGCATCGCAGCGGTGGACGCGGACGATCGCGTGGAAAGCTGGAACGCGCAGATGGAGGCGCTGACCGGTTATCCGCGGGAACGCGTGCTGGGCCAGCCGCTGGGCCAGGCGCTGGGACGGGCCTTTGCCGCCGAATATTACCGCCGGCGGAATCAAAGCGGCGGGCACGCCTACCGCATCCGCTTGGCGCTCGGCACGGAGGGCGAACGGACCATCCATTTCGCCTTGGCGCCATTGGTCAACCGGCAGCTGGCAGTGGTGGGGCGGATTGTTTTGATCGAGGACATCACGGCGCAATGGGAGCTGGAGCAGCGCCTGGCGCAGGCGGAACGGCTGGGATCGGTGGGCCTGTTGGCGGCCGGCGTGGCGCATGAAGTCAACACGCCGCTGGCGGTGATCGCCAACTACACGCAAATGCTGGCGAAGCAGCTGGGACCCGAGGATCCCCGCGCGGCCATCGTGGCGACGATTACTCGGCAAACGTTCCGCGCCTCGGATATCGTCTCCAACCTGCTGCATTTTTCCCGCACCGGCGGCGCCGAGCTGCAAGCCATCAGCCTGAACCGCGTCATCGGCGATACACTGGCATTAGCCGAGCATCCGTTGCGCAGCGCGGGCATTCAGGTGGCCAATGACCTGGCCGCGGATTTGCCCGCCATCGCGGGCGATGCCGGCCGGTTGCAACAAGTGTTCCTCAATCTGATCCTCAACGCGCGCGACGCCATGCCCAACGGCGGCCGGCTGCGGCTGCGCAGCTTCCACCGCGACGGGCGGGTCTGCGCCGAGGTGGCGGACGACGGCGCGGGAATTTCCGCCGAGGTGCGCAACCGCATCTTCGATCCGTTTTTCACCACCAAGACCCAGGACCGTTCCGGTCCGGTTCCCTCGTCCGGCACTGGGCTCGGCCTTTCCGTCAGCTACGGCATCATTCAGGAGCACGGCGGCCAAATCACCGTCGCCAGCGCGCCCGGCGAGGGCGCCTGCTTCCGGCTGGAGTTTCCTGCTGCGGCGGCGCAGCTGCCCGCGCTGGAGGGCGCGGGGCAGAGGGTGCATGCCTGACGCCTCCACCGTCGTCTCGCCCCTCGCCGCTCCGGCGGGTCCGGACGTGGAGGCGCCGCGCGGACGCGTGCTGATCGTGGACGACGAGCCGGCGGTGCGGGAGGGCTTGGAAGCGCTGCTGCGTTCGGAGGGCTTCGAGGCCCTGACCGCCGCCGACGGCGCCTCCGCGGTGGACCTGTTCGGTGCGGCGCCGTTCGATCTGGTGTTGCTGGATGTCGCCCTGCCCGGCGAGAACGGCCTGGACGTATTGGAGCGGCTGCGAGCCCTGGCCGATACGCCGGTGATCATGATCTCCGCCTACGCCACGGTGGAGATGGCCGTGCGGGCGATGCAGCGCGGCGCCCGCAACTTCCTGCAAAAGCCCTGGAATAACGAGAAACTATTGGCCGACGTCGCCGCTGCCATCGCCACCAGCCGGGTGGAGCGGGAGAACGCCGAACTGAAACGGGCGCTGAAGCAACGCACCAGCTTCGGCAATATCGTCGGCAAAAGCGAGGCCATGCTGCGCATTTTCGACCTGGTCGCGCAGGTCGCCCCCAGCCGTTCGACGGTTTTATTGCAAGGCGAAAGCGGCACGGGAAAGGAATTGATCGCCAAGGCGGTGCATTCGCATTCGCCGCGCGCCGACCACGCCTTTGTGCCGGTCAATAGCGGCGGGATGCCCACCGACCTGCTGGAATCCACCCTCTTCGGCCATGTGCGCGGCGCCTTTACGGGCGCAATCGCCCCGAAGAAGGGGCTGTTCGAAGTGGCCGACGGCGGCACCATCTTCCTCGACGAAATCGGCAACATGTCGCTGGAAACGCAGGCGAAGATTCTGCGGGTGCTGCAAGACCGGCGCTTCATGCGGCTGGGAGGCGTGGAGGAGATCCAGGTGGATGCGCGCGTCATTACGGCGACCAACGTGGATTTACAGCGCATGGTGACGGAGGGGAAGTTCCGCGAAGATTTGTACTACCGCTTGAACGTCATTTCCATCCGGCTGCCGGCGTTGCGCGAGCGGCGCGAGGACATTCCCGCTCTGGCGGATTTTTTCCTGGGCAAGTATTCCCAGGAAAATGGCCTGCCGCCGCGCAAGCTGCTGCCCGAGGCGCTGCGCATCCTGCTCGATTACAACTGGCCGGGCAATGTGCGGGAGTTGGAAAATGTCATCGAGCGCGCGGTGGTGCTGTCCACCGGGCCGGCGGTGGGGCCGGAGCTGCTGCCGGACTCGCTGGTCGGACGGCCGCCTTCCTGGGCGGGCTGGGCGCCGGCGACGCACGGCGCCGGCGACCGCAGTCCGGCGACGCTGTTCGACATTGTGGATGAGTTTGAAAAGCGGATTATCTTGGACATGCTGGAGCAGACCCATGGCCGGCAGACCGATGCCGCCGAGCGTTTCCAAATTCCGCTCTCCACCCTGAACCAAAAGATCAAGCGTCACGGCATTGACGCCAAACGCGTGCGCGGCCAGGAAAGCTAGGCGGCGGCCAACGGGCTCGGCCGGCGCGCCGTGGGACCGGCTGGCGCCGTTCCCGGCCAGGGGCTGTTTGCTAAACTAGGGATGGTCCAATTAGGCCCTGGGGCGCCTAGCTCAGTCGGTTAGAGCGCTGTCTTCACACGGCAGAGGTCATAGGTTCGAGTCCTATGGCGCCCACCACGGCCCCCGGGGTCTGGCGGAATGCCGCCCGCCACCCAACCGCCATGTTGATTGCGCTTGAAGAATTGGCCCTCGGGCCAGTGACGCTGGAGCGGGACTTCGCCGCCGGGGAGCTGGAGGTGCGCCATCCGGACCTGGATATGTCGGGCCCGGTGCACGCCCGCGCCGAAGCGCGCATGGCGGGCCAGGAGTTGCGGGTGCATCTGCAATGGAGCGCGGCGGAGAATCTGCTCTGTGCCCGCTGCCTGCAACCGCTGCCCTCCAAATACGCTGGGGATGCTCATTTGGTCTACCATCCGGCCGGAGAATGGTCTCCGGAGCATGCGGTGGAGATTCACGATCGAGACACGGACATTGACTTTTACCAGCCCCCCGGCCTGGAGTTCGAGGACGTGCTGCGGGAGCAAATTCTGTTGACGCTGCCCATGCGGGTGCTCTGCCGGGAGGATTGCGCCGGCTTGTGCCCTCGCTGCGGCCATAATCTCAACGCCGGGCCCTGTGGCTGTTCGCCCGGCGGTTCCGCCCAATAACCACTGCCATGCCGAATCCCAAACGTCGCCACTCCAAACGCCGCACCAGCACCCGCCGCGCGCACGACTCCTTGTCCGCGCCGTCGCTGTCGGAATGCCCCAACTGCCATGAACGCAAGCTGCCGCACCGCGCCTGCCCGCACTGCGGCTATTATCGGGACCGTGAGGTGATGGAAGTCGCCGAGAAGTAGCCCGCTGCACGCCCGTGACCACACCCCTTACCATTGCGCTGGACGCCATGGGCAGTGACGGGGCGCCGCGGCCGGAGGTGGCCGGCGCCATCGCCGCGGCGCGTGAGTATGGCATCCGCGTGCTGCTGGTCGGCCAGGAAGCGGTGCTGCGCCCCGCGCTGGCGGCGGCCGGCGGCGCGGGGCGTGCCGCGCCGGGCGCCATCGAGATCGTGGACGCGCCGGAAGTCATCCGCATGGATGAGAAGGCGGTGCGCGCCGTCCGCACCAAGCGCAAATCCTCCATCCATATCGCCGCCCGCTTGGTGCGCGAAGGCGAAGCCGTCGGGCTGGTCAGCGCCGGCAACACCGGCGCGGTGATGGCCACGGCCAAGATGGCGTTGGGCAGCCTTCCGGTGGTGCAGCGCCCGGCGCTGGCCGCCGTGGTGCCAACCGCCGCCGGGGGTGCGGCGGTGATGCTGGACGTCGGCGCCAACGTGGATTGCCGCCCCGAGCACCTGGAGCAGTTCGCCATCATGGGCGAGATCTACCATCGCGTCATCCTCGCCTCCGCCCGTCCCCGCGTCGGGCTGCTGTCCATTGGCGAGGAGGAGATCAAGGGCAACGACCTGACGCGGGAAACTTTCGCCCTGCTGCGCCAGTTGCCGATGGATTTCATCGGCAACGTCGAGGGCCGGGACGTCTACAACGGCAACGTGGACGTCATCGTCTGCGACGGTTTCGTCGGCAACGTCGCTTTGAAGATCAGCGAAGGCTTGGTGGAGACGGTCCGCTCCCTGCTGAAGACCTCGCTGCAAAGCACCTGGGCCAGCAAGCTCGGTTACGCCCTGTCCCGCGGCGCCTATGCCCGCTTCAAACGGCAGCTCGACTACAGCGAATACGGCGGCGCGCCGCTGCTGGGCGTGCGCGGCGTGGTGATCATTGCCCACGGCCGTTCCAACGCCAAGGCCATACAAAACGCCATCCGCGTGGCCCGGGAGTTCCACATCCGCCGCATCAACGAACAGATCGAGGCGGAGATCCTGCGCCACCCCGTTCCCGGCGCCGCTCCACTGGCCGCCGCCGCGCCTACAGCCGAAGGCGAGGGCGCCGCGCCTGCCGCGCCGCCCGCCGCGCAATCATGACCGCTACCGCTTTTCTTTTTCCCGGCCAGGGTGCGCAGTACCCCGGCATGGGCCGCCAGTTGGCCGAGACCTATCCGGTCGCCGCCGCCACCTTCCATGACGCCGACCAGGCGCTCGGCTTCTCCCTGTCCCGCCTGTGCTTCGAGGGGCCGGAGGAGGAGTTGCAGCGCACCGCCAATACGCAGCCCGCGGTGCTGGCGGTGGACGTCGCCGCCGCCCGGGTGCTGATGGAACAGGGCCTGCGCCCGGATTACGTCGCCGGCCACAGCCTGGGCGAATATGCCGCGCTGGTGGTCGCCGGCGGGCTGGACTTCAAGGACGCCATCCGCACCGTGCGCCGTCGCGGCGAGCTGATGCAGTCGGCGGTGCCGGAGGGCCAGGGGGCCATGGCCGCCATCCTCGGCCTGGACGCGGAAGCGGTCGCAGCCCTTTGCGCCGAGGCCGCCCAGGATCAGGTCTGCTCCCCCGCCAACTACAATGCTCCCGGTCAGACCGTCATCGCCGGCGACGCCGCCGCCGTGCAGCGCGCGGTTGCGTTGGCCGAGGCGCGCCAAGGACGGGCGGTGCTGCTGCCCGTCAGCGCCCCGTTCCATTGCTCCCTGATGCTGCCCGCGCAGGAGGCGCTGGAAGGCGACCTGTGGAACACTCTCTTCTGCGAACTGGAGATCCCTCTGGTTAATAACGTGGACGCGGAGCCGATCGAAGGCGCGGAAGAAGCGCGCGACGCGTTGATCCGCCAGGTCGCCTCGCCGGTGCAATGGGAAAAGGCCATGCGCTGGCTGCTGGCGCGGGGCGTGGATCGGTTTGTCGAAGCCGGCCCGGGCCGCGTGCTGTCCGGTTTGGTCAAGCGGCTGGACCGGGGCAAGACCGTGCTGGCGGTGGATACCCCCGAGGGCGTGCAGGCCGCGCTGGCCGCCAAGGTGGAATAAGCGCAATCACCGGCGCCGCGGCGCCGATGGCCATTCGGATCGTCCTATGTTTGCCGCATTGGAAAAAGTCTACGACCCTGCCCGCATCGAGCCCGGCTGGGCCCAGCGCTGGGAAAGCGCCGATTGGTTCCATGCCGCCGCTTCCAGCCCGCGGCCGGCGTGGTCCTTGGTGATTCCGCCGCCCAACGTCACCGGCGCGCTGCACCTGGGCCATATGCTGGAGCACACCGAAATTGACGCCATCGTCCGCTGGCGGCGGATGTGCGGCGACAACGCCTTGTGGCTGCCGGGAACCGACCACGCCGGCATCGCCACGCAGATGGTGGTGGAGCGCGAACTGCGCCGCCTGGGCCAGGACCGCCGGCAGATGGGCCGCGAAGCCTTCGTGGAAAAGGTCTGGGAGTGGAAGCGGCACAGCGGCGGGACCATCCGCCGCCAAATGGTCCGCTTGGGCGCCTCCTGCGACTGGTCGCGGGAGCGGTTCACGCTCGATCCCGGCCTGTCCCGCGCCGTGCGCGAGGTCTTCGTCACGCTCTACGAGGAGGGTCTGATCTACCGCGGCCGCTACATGGTGAACTGGTGTCCCGGCTGCCAAACCGCCATCAGCGACCTGGAGGTCAACCACGAAGAATCCGTCGGCCATTTGTACCAGATCCGCTATCCGCTGGCCGGTTCGGCGGGGGAGTTCATCACCGTCGCCACCACGCGGCCGGAAACCATGCTCGGCGACGTCGCCGTCGCGGTGAATCCGCGCGATGAGCGCTATCGCCAAATGGTCGGCCGCAAGGTCCGGCTGCCGCTGACCGACCGCGAGATTCCCGTCATCGCCGATGAACTGGCGCAGCCGGAGTTCGGCACCGGCGCGGTGAAGGTGACGCCGGCGCACGACCCCAACGATTTCGCCGCGGGCGAGCGCCATGGCCTGCCGCAGATCGAGGTGATGGACGCCGCGGGCCGGATGAACGACCGCGCCTACGCCTACGCCGGCTTGGACCGGTTCGAGGCCCGCCGCCGCATCGTCGCCGATTTGCAGGCGCAGGAGCTGCTGGCCGGGGTGCAAGACCACCCCATGGCCATCGGCCATTGCCAGCGCTGCCGCAGCGTCGTCGAGCCGAGGGTTTCGCTGCAGTGGTTCGTCAAGATCGCGCCCTTGGCCACCGACGCCATCGCCGCCGTCGAGCAAGGGCATATCGCCTTCACCCCCGGCAATTACCGCGCCATCTACCTGGACTGGATGGCCAACATCCACGACTGGTGCATCTCCCGGCAACTGTGGTGGGGCCACCGCATTCCCGCCTGGCATTGCCGCAATCATGGTTGCGTCATCGTCAGCCGCGAAGACCCGGCGAACTGCCCGAACTGCGGTGGACCCGTGGAACAGGACCCGGACGTGCTGGACACCTGGTTCAGCTCCGCCCTGTGGCCGTTTTCCACCCTTGGCTGGCCGGAGCGGACCGCCGATCTCGCCACCTTTTATCCCACCAGCCTGCTGATCACCGGGTTCGACATCCTGTTTTTCTGGGTCGCCCGCATGATCATGATGGGCGTGCATTTCCGCCAGCGCGACGGCCGGAGCCTGGCCGCCAGCGTGCCCTTCCGCCAGGTCTATATTCACGGCCTGGTGCGCGACGCGGAAAAGCAAAAGATGTCCAAGACCAAGGGCAACGTCATTGACCCGATGGTGGTGACGGAAAAATACGGCACCGACGCCGTGCGCTTCACTTTGGCGGCGATGGCCGCGCCGGGCACGGACATCGCCCTGTCCGAAGCGCGCATGGAAGGCTATCGCGCCTTCGCCAACAAGATTTGGAATGCCGCCCGTTTCATCTTCATGAGCCTGGACCGGGCGGAGCAGGAGTTCGGTTGGCGGCGGCCGCCGTTGCCCGCGCAGGCGGTGATGCAGCCGGAAGACGGCGATCTGGCCAGCCGCTGGATTTTTTCCCGCCTGAACGGCCTGGCGGCACGGCTACAGGACAGCCTGGCCGCGTTTCGCTTCCATGACGCCGCCGATGGGCTCTATCACTTCTTTTGGCACGAGTTCTGCGACTGGTATTTGGAGCTGGCCAAGCTGGCCTTGAATGGCGGTGACGCCGCCGCGGGCCGCGCCGCCGCCGATGGCCTTTTCCACGCCCTGGACGCCGCGCTGCGCCTGCTGCACCCCCTGATGCCGTTCATCACCGAAGAGCTTTGGCACGCCCTGGCCGGCGCCGAGCCGCCGGCGCCGACGCTGTCGCTGGCCGCTTTTCCCGCCGCCGCTGCGCTCGATCCCGACGCCGAGCGGCAAATGAATCTGGTGCAGGAAGTGGTGAGCCAGGTGCGCCGCTTGCGGGCGGAGAATCAGGTGGCGCCCAAGGCGCGGCTGGCGCTGCGCGTCGAGGGGCATGGCGGCGAAATTGCCGCCGTCCTCTCGGCGCAGGCGGCCCTGATCGCCGCCCTGGCCAGCGTAGAGCCGGCCGTCGCGGCGGTTCCCGCCGGCGCGGGCCGCGGCCATGTCGCCACGCCGGAGTTCGATTTGCTTTTGGATCTGCCCAGCGCCGACCTCGGCGCCGAGCGCGAGCGCCTGGAGAAGGAAATCGCCGGCCTGGAGCGCGCCTTGGCCGGCGTCGAGAGCCGCCTGGCCGATGCTACCTTCATGCAGCGCGCGCCGGAGCATATCCGCCAGGCGCAGCAGCAGAAGCGGGACGAATACGCCCGCCAACTGGAGCGCCTCGCCGCCGCCCGTTCCGCGTTGGAGTAGCGGCTAGGGACGACAGGGAAGGTACGGGAGCACCGCGCCGGGGGCGCCGTGCGGCGGCCGGCGGCTGGCCGCCGCTAGCTGGGCCAATTTCCCGGCGCCTGAAAAATCTCCGGGATATAGCCGCCGCCGCGGATAACGCCGATCAAATGCCCGATCGAGGCGGCGATGCTCTCCGCCGTCAGCGCCCCACCCAGAGCCGCCGCGCCGAAGGCGCGCTCGGTCAGCTCCGTCCGCACCAATCCGGGCGAGACCACGGCGACGCGAATGCCTTGGCCGCGCAACTCCGTGTCTTGGCTGATCGCCAGCCCCATGACGCCGTGCATGGCGCTTTGATAGGCGCTTTCGCCGGCGAAGGGATGGTGCGCCGCCAGCGACCCAATATGGATGACCGCCCGGGGCGCGGCTCCCGCGCCCGCCGCCAGCAGCGGCAGCAATGCCCGCACCAGCAGAAACTTGGCTTCCACCGTCAGCCGCCACATGCGCTCGAACTCGGCCGCCGTGGTTTCCGCGATGGGGCGGACGAAAAAATCTCCCGCGCTGGCGACCAGCGCGTCCACGCGCGGCCGCCAGGCGCGAATCGCCGCCGCCGCCGCGGTAATCTCGCTTTCCTTGAGCAGGTCCGCCGCTACCGGCAGCACGCGGCCGGCGGGAAACTCCGCCGCCAGCGCCTCCAGCCGCGGGCCGCGCCGGGCCAGCGCGGCGACGTCCCAGCCGTCTGCCAGCAGCCGTCGCGCCGTCGCCAGGCCGATGCCCGACGATGCCCCGCTGACGACCGCCACCTGCGCGCTTGCCCCCAATGTTTCCGCCGTGCCATGTCCCGCCATTGCGTTGCTCCCGTCTTCCGCCTTGCCGTTCGCCGCGTCTGTTCGAGTATGCCAAACGCCGCCACGCGAGGGCGGAAGCCCGAATGCAAATGCGCCGCCGCCGGCGGAATTGGGCAGCGGTGCCGCAATCCGTTACTCTGGAGAGTCCAACTCCTCCGGCGTGCGTGTGCGGCGGCGGAAGGGAGGGACCCAAAACCGTGGGGCGCTCCGCCCCGCTTGCCGCACCCGGAGGTTGCATTGCGTATCGCTCTTTTCACCCGCGAATTTCCACCCAACATTTATGGCGGCGCCGGCGTCCACGTGGACTATTTGAGCCGGGAGCTGGCCCGCCGCATCGAGGTCGAGGTGCATTGCTTCGGCGACCAGCATGAGGATCGCGGCGGCTTGCACGTCCGCGGCGACCAACCCTGGGCGGCGATCAGCGATGGAACCGAAGGGAAATTCAAGGGCGCGCTGGAGGCCTTGAGCGTCAACCTAACCTCCATCAAGAACCTGACCGGCGTCCAGTTGGTCCACACCCATACCTGGTATGCCTCCATGGCCGGGTTCTGGGCCAAGAAGTTGTACGGCGTGCCGCAGGTGCTCACCACCCACAGCCTGGAGCCGCTGCGCGCGTGGAAGGCCGAGCAGTTGGGCAGCGGCTACCGCATGAGTTCCTGGATGGAGAAAACCGCCATCGAGGAAGCGGAAGCCGTCATCGCCGTCTCGGCCGAAACCAAGGCCGATATCTTGCGCTGCTATCCCGCCATCCGCCCGGAGCGGGTGCGCATCATCTACAACGGCATTGATCTGGAAGAATACCGCCGCACTACGGACCAAACGGCCCTGAAGGCCTATGGCGTGGACCCGTCGGCGCCCTACGTGCTGTTCGTCGGCCGTATCACCCGGCAAAAGGGCGTGACGCATTTGGTGGACGCCATCACCCACCTGCCCAAGGACGCGCAGGTGGTGCTCTGCGCCGGCGCGCCGGACACGCCGGAGATCGCGGCGGAAATGCGCGCCAAGGTGGAGGCCGTGCGCCGCACTCATCCCCGCGTGGTCTGGATCGAAAAAATGGTCACCCGCGCCGAAACCGTGCAGCTCTACAGCCACGCCGCGCTGTTCTGCTGCCCCTCGGTCTATGAGCCCTTCGGCATCATCAATCTGGAGGCCATGGCCTGCGAATGCGCCGTCGTCGCCAGCGCCACCGGCGGTATCAAGGAAGTCGTGGTGGACGGCCAGACCGGCTATCTGGTGCCCTTCGCCGCCGACGCCAAGACCGGCATGCCCAGCGATCCGCAGCAGTTTTCCCGCGACCTCGCCGCCAAAATCACCGCCGTGCTCGGCGACGCGCAGTTGCAGCGCCGCTTCGGCCAAGCGGGCCGCAAGCGGGTCGAGGAGAAATTCGGCTGGCCGGCCATCGCCGCGGAAACCATCGCCCTCTACGAATCTCTGTTGCGCTAGCGGTGGGGCCAATGCTGGCGCGAGCTGACCGGGGCCCGCTGGGCGCCGCCCGTCTCGGTAGCCGCGTTGCCGCCCCGCGCGGCGCTTGTTGCCACCGGGCCGCCGAAGCGGGGCAAGGCTGCAGCGGGGCTAGGTTGCGAGGTTTCGGCTGGGTTGGCCGCCCTGGTCCCGCCGGCCCGACGCTCGAAATTGATGAAGCCGACCCGACCCTTCGCCCGCCCCCACACGGTCGCGCGTGCGGCACGAAGCGCGTGTCACGGGGCAGAATCGGGCCGCGGACCGCGCGGACCGCGCGGAGCGCGCGCGTTCGCCCGGCATCGCGATGCTAAACTGAATATTCCTGCCTCTGCCGTCCCCGTCGTCTAGCCCGGCCTAGGACATCGCCCTTTCACGGCGGTAACACGGGTTCGAATCCCGTCGGGGACGCCCACAAATCGAAGCGCCAGGGTCAAACCGCCCGTTTGGCTCATGGTCCAGTTTGGCCCACGAAGACCGGGGCCCGTGCGGAATGCGTGCGAGCAGCCAGGCGGCGCGACCCAACAACTCTAACTATT
>OFHJ01000170.1_pt1 | contig 27280 bp, 22 predicted proteins | sample 1522001 | NCBI WGS metagenome assembly OFHJ01 (sample SAMEA2464838, study PRJEB22497) | soil metagenome | biome: Grassland; feature: Farmland; material: Clay | place: Australia | collected 2013-02-01 | depth 1.2 m | reverse complement strand
ACCGCCAGTCGATGGACCTGACGTCGTCGCCCAGCACGTACGGGCGCAGCGAGTCGAACTCGCTGCCCTGGCCCCTCCGCATGGACTTGTGCTGGCCGTCGAGCTCGCGCAGCCTGGCGAGCTTTTCCGGCAAATGCTTGCGAGACAGGAACGGCGGCAGCACCCGGACCGTGAGCGGCGCCTCGCGGTTGCGCTGGCGCCCGGCGAGGCCGAACGGCCCGAGCGAACGGATCGTGACGAGCCCGGCGGTCAAATCTCCCCGGCGCCGCGGCGTCAGCGTCGTGATCAGCCTCGCGCGCTGCCCGGCCGCGACGTCAGCGCCTGCCCTGGCCGGCCGCGCCCCGGCGCTGGGCTGCCAGCCGTCCCTGATCACGCCGCGCAGCCGGCGACGGCGCCCGCCGCCGGGCCGGAGCGCGGCATCGGCAGGCACGGGCACCAGTCTCGCCCGCGGCAGGGCGCCCCGCTGGGATCCGCCCGCCCATGCCGTACGCCGCGTTCCGGCTAGGCAGGGCCGGGGCGAATCCGCGCCCGGCGCTAGTACGCCGCCGCCGGGGCGGGGTCCTCGCTGGCGAAGAGCCGGGCGTAGTCCTTCACCGTAACGTCCAGTTCCCGGTCCCGGCTGCGGCGGGCGATTTCCTCCAGCGCCGCGGCCACCGCCATCGCGCCGCGGTCCTTTTCCTGATAGGTGCGCACCGCGACCGTTCCCTCCGCCGCCTCGCGCTTGCCAACGACCAGCATGTAGGGAATCTTTTGCAGCTCCGCCTCGCGGATGCGGTAGCCGATTTTGCTGCTCGCCGCCCCGACTTCCATTCGCAGCCCCAACGCCCGGCCCTGCGCCGCCACCTGAGCTGCGTATTCGTCCTGCCCTTCGGCGATGGGCAGCACCACGGCCTGCACCGGCGCCAGCCAGGTGGGCAGCGCCCCGGCGAAATGCTCCAGCAAAATGCCCAAGAATCGCTCCACGGAGCCGAACAGCGCGCGATGGATGACCACCGGGGTGCGCGGCTGGTCGTCGCGGTCAATGTATTCCAGCCCGAAGCGCCGCGGCATTTGGAAATCGAGCTGCACGGTGCCGCACTGCCATTCCCGTCCCAGGCTGTCCTGAATCTTGACGTCAATCTTGGGCCCGTAAAACGCGCCTCCGCCGGGATCGGTGGCGTAGTCCAGCCCGGCCGCGCGCAGCGCCTCGGCCAGGGCGTTTTCCGCCGAGGCCCACAGTTCCGCCTCGCCCATCGCCTCCTCCGGCCGGGTGGAGAGCGTGACCGTGTAGCGCAGGCCGAAGAAGCCATAGATCTTGGCCAGCAGCGCCAGCACGCCGGCCATCTCGTCCTGGATCTGCTCCGGCCGCACGAACAAATGGGCGTCATCTTGGGTGAAGACCCGCGCCCGCATCAGCCCGTGCAGCGCGCCCATGGGCTCATTGCGGTGCAGCAGTTGGCCTTCCGAAATGCGCAGCGGCAGGTCGCGGTAGGAGTGCTGCCGGGTCTTGTAAAACAGCATGGTGTCCGGGCAGTTCATCGGTTTGAGAGCCATGGCTGGCTCGGGCTTGAGAGCCATGGCCGGCTCCGGCTTCGCCGCGGTGGCGGGCGCGGGTTTGGGGGCCGTCGCCTCCGCCCCCGCCTGGCCGGGCGCCGCGCCGCCGTCATTCTCCGAGCCAGCCGCCGCGCCGGTCGGCTCCAGCGGCGTGCCCTCGGTCACCAGGAACATGTTTTCCCGGAAGTGACCCCAATGGCCGGAGGTCTCAAACAGGTCCTTGCGGTACAGAACGGGGTTGAGGATTTCCTGATAGCCCGCCGCGGTGTGCGTTTCCCGCCATAGCCGCAGCAATTCATTCCGCACCATCACGCCGCGCGGATGCCACAGCGGGCAGCCCGCCGTCCAGGGATGGAAGCTGAACAGATCCAACTGCTGGCCCAGCCGGCGGTGGTCGCGCTGCTTGGCGTCCTCCAAAAACTGGAGATATTCCGCCAGCTCGGCGTCGCTCTCCCAAGCGGTGCCGTAGATGCGCTGGAGCATGGGCTGGTGTTCATCGCCGCGCCAATAGGCCCCGGCGACGCTGGTCAGCTTGAAATGCCCGCAGATTTCGCCGTTGGCCACATGCGGCCCAGCGCAGAGGTCAATGAAGCGGTCCTGCTTGTACAGGGAGACGCGGTCGTCCGCGATGCCGGCCAAAAGCTCCAGCTTGAACGCCTGCCGCCACTCGCGGAACAGCTCGATGGCCCGCTGCCGCTCGATCTCCGCCCGGCTGAACGCCGGCCGCCGCGCCACGATTTTGCGCATGCGCTTTTCGATCTCCGGCAGGTCCTCGGGCTGGAGCGCGCGCGGCAGCCGCATGTCGTAATAAAAGCCGTGTTCGATGGGCGGGCCGATCGCCAGCTCCGCCTCGGGGAAAATTTCCCGCACCGCCTGCGCCATGATGTGGCTGCTGGAGTGGCGGATGCGGCGCAGCCGCTCGCCGCGGCTCAAGCCGGCGGGCACGGCGTTGGGCTGCCAGTGCAAGCTGGCCAAAATTTCTTCTGCGGGCATGCTCCTCAGGTTAGCAGTTCGCGCCCCGCGCCGCGCCCTACGGCCGCGGTCCCAGTTCGCATCCCGCTGCCCCGCCGCGCCGGGCAGTCCGGGGCCTTGCCGCGCTCACTTCCGCGGCGTCGCCAGCACCACGTCCGTATTGTCTTCGCCCCGGCTGATCGCCAGCCGCCCGTCTTGCGACCAGGCGTAGCCGGCGATCTGCCCGCGGGTGAAACGAGTCAGCTCCCGCGGCGCTCCGCCCGCCACGGGCATGGCCCAAAGGTTGTCTACCAGGCCCTGGCGCCGCACATAGGAGATCGCCTTGCCGTCCGGCGTCCAGGCGTACTGGCCGCTGGCGTAATCCGCCTGCTCAGGGAAAATCGGCGGCATGCGGGTCACCGCGGGCGGCGTTTTCGTCAGGTCGAGCAACAGCGGCTGGTGCGCGCCCTGCCGCGTTAGGCTGACCAGGAACACGCGCCGGCCATGGGGCGAAACGGCGATGCCGTCTCCTAACGCCATTCCCGGCCAGAGCACCCGTACCTTGCCGCCGGCAAGCGGCACGCTCGCCAACTGTTGCTTGCCGTCGTGCTCAATCCAATCAAAGATGACCTCTCTGCCGCCCGGCGCTAGAGCAAGTCCGTTGGCAAGGCCAAAAGAGGCCGGCTTGGGAGTGAGGCGCTGCAACCCGCTGCCGTCCGCATTCGCGCGCCAGATCCCGCTCCCGCTCCCGCCCGCGTCGAAGAACACGATCTTTCCGCCGGGCGCCGCCGCAGGTTCTATGGGCATTAGGTTTCGATTCGTCACTACCGGGCTGGATTGGCTGCCGTCGGCATTTTCCATCCAAAGCTGCTGCCGGCCATCCAGATCCCGCGTCAGCAGCAGCCGTCCGTTCGACGTCCAGGCCAACGCGGATTGGAACGTCGGGTTTGCCGCGGAAATGACGCGGAACGCGGAGCGGCCGGCGCCCGGGCGGCCCACGGAAATGGCGTATTGCGGCGCCGCATGCAGCGTCACCCAGGCGCCCGAAGCCGCCGCGGATAAGCCGGCGTAGCCACCCAGGCTGCTGGTGATGGGGCGCAGATGTCCATTCGGTAGGGCAATGCGCCAGATCTGGGACGCGCTCGCCGGTTGGAGCGAGGTGCTGGCCAGCAGCGCCCGGTTGCCCGCCCAAGCTAAGCCGGTATAGGCGTTGTCCACGGCCGAATTCGCCACCGCTCGAATCCGTCCGTGGGCTACGCTCACGGTGACTAAGCGATCCAAGAAACCTGTGTTTCCGGGCCCGACATCACCCACGCTGGCCGCGGCGATGCGGTGGCCATCCGGCGACCAAATCGGGGCTGGTAAAACCGTCGTCGCCCCGCCGCTATAGGCATAGCAGGTGAATCCCTGGGCCGGCGGTCCCTTCGCCAGCACCTTGGCCTGACGAAAATATTTTCCGGTTTCAGGTCGCGGTGGACGATGCCCCGCTGGTGCGCCGCGTCGGCGCCGCGTTGGCGACGGCCGCGGCTGCTACGTGACTCGGAGGAGTTAGCGCGTGTAGACGCGGGTGATCTTCACCGCCGGTGGGGCTTGGTTCCATTCCGCCGAGACGTGATCGAAGCCCAGCCGGAAGCTGCGCTGCTTCCCCGGCGCCAGCGGGCCCGTATTGGCGTCCACCAGCGTCACCTTGCTCCGTTGCACCATCCGGCCATACATGTCGGTGAAGCGCAGCGTGGCGTTGACCTGCGTTACCGTGCGCGGCCCGAGGTTGGCCACCGTCCCCTCCACATAGGTCACGCTGCCCGCCATCATCGTTTCCGCCCGGCTGACGCGGGTGGCGACCGCGCGCAGTTGCCCGGCGTAGCCGGGGTTCACTTTTCCGGCCGGGCGCGAGGCCAAATGGCCGCTGGTGAAGACCACGGCCAGGATCAGCGCCGTGCCTGCCGCGCCGATCACAATCGGCAGCCAGCGGCGGCGGGAGGAAGGCGGATTGGTGGAGGACAAACTCGCCATGTCGTAGTGTGGCGCATTTTACGGGGACATTTCGCACCAACGTCTCGCGGCAACGGTTCGCGCTCACGCCGGGACGCGCGGAGCGCGGTCCGGGGTTCCCGCTGCGCTGCCCGGCTGCGCGGCCCGAAGCGCACCTCCGATGGCGGTATCGCCGCTCAGCCGCAGGTCGCCGCCGCGGCGCGGCCGTGCGGGAAATCCTTTGCCGGAACTGGGCATCGGAGCCGCTGCTGCCGCGCTGACGGCGCCGCCTGTACATCCGTCCAGGGATTAACGGTTTAGATACGTTTCACCCCTCGCCGGCGCGGTTTTCTCTGTTGACTTTCCTGCCAATCTCGGTACGATTGTGGGCGCGGGTGGGAAAAAGTGGATGAAAGTGGAGTAAGCTGGGCGCGGCACTATGCTTCGGGGCAATTATCCAGCACGCGTGGACGAGAAGGGAAGACTCAAAATTCCCACCGAATTCCGTGCGTACCTGGAGCAAGCCTTCCCCGGCGGCAAGTTCTACGTCACCAGTTTCGACGGCCAGAACGCCCGGGTCTATCCCATGAGCGAGTGGGAACGGATCGAGGAGAAGCTCGCCGCCCTGCCGTCCATGGATCCGGTCAAGCAGAAGCTGCTGAGCCGCACCAATTACTACGGCCAAGTGGTCGAGAGCGACGCGCAGGGGCGGCTGCTAATGCCGCCGGTGCTGCGGGAGTCGGCGCAGATGCGCGGCGACGTCGCGGTGCTCGGGTACCTGCGCCATTTAGAAGTCTGGAACAGCGAGCGCCTGTTGCAGGCGATGGACGCCAATCCCTTTACCGACGCCGACAAGCAGACGTTGGCCGACTTGGGCATTTAGACGCGATGACGGAACACGGACACATCCCGGTGATGCTGGCGGAAGCGCTGGAGTATTTGGCGCCGCAGCCGAACGGCGTGTACGTGGACTGCACGGTGGGCGCCGGCGGGCATGCCGCCGGCATCGCCGCCCGCCTGGGGCCGAATGGCCGGCTGATCGGCCTGGATCAGGATCCGGTGGCGCTACAAGCCGCGGGTGAGCGCCTGCGCGGGCTGCCGCCGCGGGTGGATTTCGCGCGCGCCAACTTCAGCCGCCTGGGCGCGGTGCTCAGCGAACTGGGCGCCGGCCCGGTGGACGGGCTGTTGGCCGACTTCGGCATGAGTTCCATGCAGATGGACGATGCCGCGCGGGGATTTAGTTTTGCCGCCGAGGGACCGCTGGATATGCGGATGGACCCCAGCCAGGAGCTGACGGCGGCGCAGGTGGTGAATCAGTTTGGCGAGCAAGAACTGGCCGATCTGATTTTCCAATACGGAGAGGAGAGGAGGTCGCGGAGAATCGCCAGAGCCATTGTCCGGTCACGGCCGTTGCGCACCACCACGCAGCTTGCGGGGGTGATTGCGGCCGTGACCCGGCCAATGTCCCGAGCGGGGCATTCGCGCCGCAGCCGCGGGCCGCATCCGGCGACGCGCGCCTTCCAAGCCTTGCGCATCTTCGTAAACCAGGAACTGGAGCATATCGCCGCCTGGCTGGCGCAAGCGCCGGCGTGGCTGGCCCAGGGCGGGCGGGTGGTCACGATCGCCTTCCATTCGCTGGAAGACCGCCCGGTGAAACAGAACTTCCAAGCCCTGGCCCGCCAGGGCGTCTATGAGATCTTGACCCCGCGCGTGGTGCGTCCGGCGCCCGACGAGGTCGCCGCCAACCCGCGTGCCCGCAGCGCCCGCTTGCGCGCCTGCCGCCGCTTGGCGGCCAGTCCGGCCGGGCCGGACGCGATGGAGGCGGCATGAGGGATTTTCACTTTACGCAGCGCATCGACAATTCCCGCCTGGTGCGGGTGGAGGACCCGCGCCGGCGCCGCGAGCAGCGCATGCTGCTGGCCGCGGTCAGCGCCGTCTGCTTGCTGCTGTTCGGCTACGCCTGGCAGAACTTCCAAACGCTGAATCTGGGCTACCAGATCGAAGCCGCCCGGCGGCAGGAAACCGGCTTGCAGCAATGGAACCGCGAACTGCGGCTGGAGCAGGCCTCACTGCGCGACCCCATTCGCATTTACGCGCTGGCGCACCGCCGTCTGGGCATGCAATCGGCGCAGCCCGGTCAATGGGTGCGGCTGAACCCGCCGGCGACGCCGGCCAGCGGCCAAGGTCCGGTCATGGCTGAGGCGCGGGCCCCGCGCGGCGCACCATTGGCGCGGCGCTAGGCATGCCGGCGCCGCGCTGCGGCGGGGAGCGAACTTCCCTGGCGTCCCCGTTAGGTTCCCGTCAATCGCCGCGGTGGGTGGCCTGCGCCCGTCGCGCCGGTCAGCCGTGGCCCGCAATTGCCCAGGCGGCATGCACCTGGGCGGGCGGGGCGCGGGCGGTGGCGTGTCGGCCGCGGCGTTTCAGGCGCGGCGTGTAGCCCGCGCCGATGGAATGACGAACGACTTATGAAGCCAGCCGGGCCCTCGCGACGCCGCATTTGGATCCTGGAGCTGGGCCTGGCGCTGTGGGCCTTGGCGGTGATCGTGCGCCTGGCGGGCCTCCAGATCGGCGATTACGGCGTGCTTTCCGCCCGGGCGCGGCGCCAGCAGTCGCGCACCATTGAGGTCTCCGCCCCGCGCGGCGTCATCTACGACCGCAATCTCCATCCCCTGGCGATGAGCCTGCGGGTGGATTCGGTCTTCGCCGTTCCCGCCCGGCTGACCCATCCGCGGCTTGAGGCGCGGGTGCTGGCGCGCATCCTGCACCTCGACGCCCGCGACCTGGAGGGCCGCTTCGCGTCTTCCCGCGACTTCTGCTGGGTGGAGCGCCAGCTCACCGCCAGCCAATCCCGCCGGGTCCGCGCCGCGCACTTGCCGGGCATTTACTTCCAAAAGGAAAGCCGCCGCTTCTATCCTAAGGGCGATCTCGCCGCGCAGGTGCTCGGTTACGTGGGCATGGACGGGCGCGGGCTGGCGGGCATCGAGCTGGCCCAGGACCAGTGGCTGCGGGGCCGTCCGGGGCGGATGCTGGTGCGCGTGGACGCGCATGGCCACGCCTACAGCCAAACCGAGCGCCCGCCACGCCCGGGCCACCGCCTGGTGCTGACGCTGGACGAGAACATCGAATACATCGCGCAGCAGGAGCTGGACCGCGCCATGCGCAAGACGCATGCGCGGCAGGGCACGGTGGTGATCGAGAATCCCCAGACCGCGCAGATTCTGGCCATCGCCAACGCGCCGACCTTCAACCCCAACGACTTCGCCACCACGCCGGAGCGCGATATGTCCGATCCCGCGGTCAGCGACGTATACGAGCCCGGTTCGGTGTTCAAACTGGTCACCCTGTCGGCGGCAATCAACCAGGGGCTGGCCAATCCGCGGCAGATCGTCTTCTGCGGCGACGGTTCGATCATGGTCGGCGGCATGCTGATCCACGACCACGCCAGTTACGGCGACCTGAGCGTGACCGGAATTTTGGTCCATTCCAGCGACGTGGGCGCGATCAAGGTGGGCCTGCGCCTGGGCCCGAAGCTGTTCTACCGCTATATCCGCGCCTACGGCTTTGGTTCGCCCACCGGCATCGGCCTGCCGGGGGAATCGCCGGGTATCGTGCGGCCCGTGGACCAATGGCTGCCCATGACCATCGGCGCGGTCAGCATGGGGCAGGGCATCGCGGTCACGCCCATGCAGGTAGTTTCGATGGTCTCTGCCATCGCCGATGGCGGTGTCTACCACCGCCCGCGCTTGATTCTCGGCGGTCCGCCGACGGCGCCGGGGGCGAAGCTGCTTGCCGGCCGGCGCATCATCCGCGCTCAGGTGGCGCGGGAAATGAAGGGCATGATGCGCCAGGTGGTGTTGCGGGGCACCGGCGTCACGGCGCAGATGCCGGGATATAGCGATGGCGGCAAAACCGGCACCTCGCAGATGGTCAACCCCGGCGGCCACGCCTATTCGCAGCGCGATTACGTGGCGTCGTTCGCCGGCATCGCGCCGCTGCACCATCCGGTCATCGCCATGCTGGTGGTGCTGTACGCTCCGAAAACCAATCACGAGGGCGAATACGCCGCCGCGCCGGTGTTTCGCGCCATTGCCCAGCGCGTGCTGCCGTATTTGGGCGTGCCGCAGGATCTGCCCGGCAACTCCCAAGCGCTGGAGGCCGCGGCGCAGCCGCAGGAGCCCGCTCACCTGTCCCCGCCGCCGGCGGCGGCGCAGCCAGCGGCGGCGCCCCGCCCGGGGATCGTGGTCGTCTCCTTGGGCGGGGCCATGCCAAATTTTCGCGGCCGGCCGCTACGCGCGGTGGCGCAGCAATGCGCCGCGCTGGGCTTGCGGCCCCGCTTGCTGGGCCACGGCGAGGCCATCGCGCAACGGCCCGCGGCCGGCGCCGCGCTGGCGCCGCGGCAGACGGTCACCATATGGTTTGGCCGCCACGGGCGCGGCAGTGGCGCCACGGGCGCCATCGGGCCGAGCGCCGCGGGCGCGTTCCGGGCCGCCGCCGCGGTGCCGCATAATTGAGGATTCCGATGCGCTGGCCGGAGCTATGGAAGGACGCCGAGATTCGCTCCCGGCGCGGGGAGCCGCCGGGACACTGCGCCGGATTGCATTACGACTCCCGCCGCATTCAGCCTGGCCAGGCCTTTGTCGCCATCGCCGGTGAGGTCACCGACGGCAACCGCTACATCGCCGAAGCCCTGCGCCGCGGGGCGGCGGTGATTGTCAGCGAGGCGCCGCCCGCAGCCGGAGTCGAGGCGGCCTGGCTCCAGGTGGCGAACGCGCGCCGGGCGCTGGCGACGTTATCCGCTAACTGGTTTGGCCGCCCAGCCGAGCGACTGCAACTGGTCGGCATTACCGGCACCAACGGCAAAACCACTACCGCGTGGCTGGCTGCGGCCGCTTTGCGCGCCGCCGGCGTCCCGACTGGGCTGCTGGGAACGGTGGAATATCAGATCGGCGAGGAACGTCGGCCCGCGCCGCACACCACGCCGGAGTCCTACGACCTGCAACAGTTGCTGGCGGAGATGGCCGCCGTCGGCTGCCGCGCTGCGGTCTTGGAGGTCAGTTCCCACGCGCTGGTGATGGACCGGGTGTGGGGCTGCCGCTTCGCCGCGGCGGTTTTCACCAATTTGACCCAGGATCATCTCGATTTTCACGGTACGCTGGAGGCATACCGCGAAGCCAAGCGCCGCTTGTTCACCGGCACCGGAGCGGGCCAGCCGCTGGCCGCGGTGGTCAACGCCGAGGATCCCAGCTCCGCGGCCATGATCGCGGGGTTCGCGGGGCGCGTGATCGCTTATGGCATGCAAGACGGGCCGCAGTTGGCGGCGGAGTTGCGCGCGGCCGCGGCCGAAGTGACGGCCACGGGCCAGCGCCTCGGCGTGCAAGGCCCTGGCGGCTGGCGCGGAACCATCGCCAGCCCGCTGCTGGCGCGGGTAAACGTGCTGAACACGCTGGCGGCGCTAGGGGCGGGCTGGGCGCTGGGTTTGCCGCCGGAGGAACTGGCGCGCGGCTTGGAGACGGCGCCGCCGCCGCCGGGACGGTTCCAGCGCATCGCCGCCGGGCAGCCCTTCACCGTCGTTGTGGACTATGCCCATACCCCCGACGCGCTGGCCAACGTGCTGCGCCTGGCGCGGGAACTGTCTGGGCCGCGCCGCGTCATCGCCGTCTTCGGCTGCGGCGGCGACCGCGACCGCGGCAAGCGGCCGCGCATGGGCGCCATCGCCGCCGAGGCCGCGGATTTCGCCGTGGTCACCTCGGACAATCCGCGCAGCGAAGCGCCGGAGGCGATCATCGCCGAGGTGGTGGCCGGCCTGGAGCCGGCGGCCGCCGCGCGCCACCATCGCTGGATCGCGGAACCGGACCGGCGCGCCGCGATCGAGCGCGCCCTGCGGGAAGCCAAGGCCGGCGACGTGGTCGTGGTGGCGGGCAAGGGCCATGAGAGCTATCAGATCGTGAAGGATGAGAAGCGCCATTTCGACGACGCCGAGGAGGTTGCCTTGGCCTGGCGGCGCATCGCCGCCGGCGCCGTGCCTGACGCCGGCCAGCGCGGCGAGGGCCAGCGCGGCGACGGACACGGCAGCAGTGGGCGGGAAGGGGGCGCGCGACCATGACGCTGGCGGAAGCGGCGCAGATTCTGCACTGCCCGCCACCCGCGCTCGCCGCCCGGGTGGAAGGCTATTCCATTGATTCCCGCACCGTGCATCCCGGCGATCTGTTCTTCGCCCTGCCCGGAGCGCATGCCGACGGCCACGATTTCGTCCTCGCCGCCTTGGGCACGGGCGCCGTGGGCGCGGTGGTGGCGCGCCACGCGTTTGAGCGCTTCCAGGCGCATTTCCGCGAGCGGCTGCTGCCGGTCGAGGATCCCGCCGCAGCGCTGCAAACCCTGGCCCAGGCGGTGCGCCGCCGCTGGGGCAAGCCGATCGTCGCCATCACCGGCTCCTCGGGCAAGACCAGCACCAAGGAAATGATCGCCCGCGTGCTGTCGGTGCGCTATCGCGTGCTGAAGAGCGAAGGCAACCTGAACAATCATCTCGGCCTGCCGCTGTCCCTGCTGCGGCTGAGCCCGGCGCACGACCTGGCGGTGATGGAGATGGGCATGAACCACGCCGGCGAACTCACCCGCCTGGCGGAACTGGCGCAGCCGCAGATCGGGGTGTTCACCAACATCGGGCCGGTGCATCTGGGCAATTTCGCCTCGATCGAGGAAATCGCCGCGGCCAAGCGGGAGCTCGCGCTGGCCCTGCCCCCGACCGGGGTGATGGTGCTGAACGCCGACGATCCGCTGGTTTCCCGCTTTGCCGACGGCTTCGCCGGCTCGGTGCTGCGCTACGGCTTGGAATCGGCGCTGGGCAATGCGCCGGCGGCGCCGCGGCCGCTGGATTTGGCGATCACCAGCATCCGCATGCTGGGGCTGGAAGGCAGCGAATTCACCGCCCAAGCCCACGACGCCGGCGGCGCTGGGCCGAGCGTGCGGGTCCGCCTGCCGCTGATGGCGCGGCACAACATCAGCAACGCCGCCGCCGCGTTGGCCGCGGGCATGGTTTTCGGCGTGCCGCTGGAACCGGCGGCGCTGGCCCTGGCCGGCATGACGCCGCCCGCGGGCCGCGGCCGGGTGCTGCACCGGGCCGGCGCGACCATCATTGACGACTGCTACAACTCCAATCCCCCGGCGCTGGAAAGCATGGTCAATTTGCTGGCCAGCCTGCCCGGTGCCCGCCGCATCTTGGTGGCCGGCGAAATGCTGGAGCTGGGGCCGAGCGCGGGCGAGTGGCACCGCCACGTCGGCGAACTTGTGGCCCAGCGGCGCATCGAGGTGCTCTGGACGGTGGGCGGCGAAGCCCAGGAGATTCTCGCCGGCGCCCGCGCCGCGGGCTTCACCGGGCAAGGCGAGTTCTTCGCCAGCGCCGAGGAATGCGGGTCGCGGCTGGAGGCGCTGCTGCAACCCGGCGACGTGGTGCTGGCCAAGGCCAGCCGCGGCGTTCACCTGGAGCGGGCCCTGGCCAAGATTTTGGGCCCGGAGTCCGCCGCCCCGGCGGCCAGCGCCGCCCGACCCTGAACGCCCATGCTCTATTGGCTTTTTTACGTCAAGCTGCACACCGACTTCACGCCTTTGCGGCTGTTTCGGTATCTGACGTTCCGCACCGCCTTCGCCAGCCTGACGGCAATGGCCATCGCCATCTTCGTCGGCCCGTGGCTGATCGCGCGCCTCCAGGAATTTCAAATCGGCCAGTTCATCCGCGAGGAGGGGCCGAAGTCGCACCAAAAAAAGGCGGGCACGCCGACCATGGGCGGCGTGCTGATCAACATCGCCATCCTGGTGCCGACCTTGCTGTGGGCGGATCTGCGCAATCCCTTCGTCTGGATCGCGATGTTTTCCGTGGTGGCGTTCGGGCTGATCGGCTTCATTGACGACTTCGCCAAGCTGCGCCATCGCCGCAACCTGGGCCTGACCTCGCGGCAGAAATTCGGGCTGCAACTGCTGATTGGCGCGCTCATCGGCGGCGTGCTGGCGCACATGGCCACGCGCGGCCTGTACTCGACCGCGCTGGAGGTGCCGTTCTTCAAGCAGTTCCGCCCCACGCTGCTGATCAGCAGCCTGATGCACCACGGCTGGGTGGTGCTGGGCTTCGCCCCGTTCGTCATTTTCGTGGCCTTCATCATCGTCGGCAGCAGCAACGCGGTCAACCTGACCGACGGGCTGGACGGGCTGGCCATCGGCTGCACCATCATCACCGCCGGGGCGCTGACCGTCCTGACCTACATCTCCGGCAACGCCGTGCTGGCGACGTATTTGGAATTGGGGCGGGAACCGCAGGTGGCCGAACTGGCGATCTTCTGCGGCGCCATGGTCGGCGCCAGCATCGGCTTTCTTTGGTACAACGCCCATCCGGCGCAGATTTTCATGGGCGATGTCGGCTCGCTGGCCCTGGGCGGCGCGATCGGCACCGTGGTGGTGATGATCCAGCAGGAGCTGCTGCTGCCCTTCATCGGCGGCATCTTCCTGCTGGAGGCGCTGTCGGTGATCATCCAGGTCGGCAGCTTCAAAATGCGCGGCAAGCGCGTGTTCAAGATGGCGCCGCTGCACCATCATTTTGAGCAGTTGGGCTGGAGCGAGCCGAAGATCATCGCCCGGTTTTGGATACTGAGCGTGGTCTTCGCGCTGTTCGCCCTGACCACCCTGAAGCTGCGGTAGCCGGGCGGCGCGGAGCACGAAGCAAGGAGCAAGAAGCCGGGAGCGGCGGCGGGAGAGGGAGCGAAAAGCGCGAGAAGCGGAGCGCCGGAAGCAACGAAGCGCGAAAGGTAACGCGGCGCGATGAGCAAAGCAGCGGAAGACGCGATGGAACTGCAAGGGAAACAAGTTTCGGTCGTCGGCATGGCGGCCAGCGGCATCGCCACGGCGCTGTTCCTCCGCCGGCATGGCGCGCGGGTCGTGGTCAGCGAGCTGCGCTCCGCGGAGCAACTGCGCGCCGAGATCCCCCATCTGCTGGATGCGGGCGTGGCGATCGAGACCGGCGGGCATAGCGAGCGGACGTTTTTGAGCGCCGACTTGATCGTGGTCAGTCCCGGCGTGCCGGCGGACCTGCCGGTGCTGCTGCGGGCGCGGCGGGAAAACATTCCCGTGATCGGCGAAATCGAATTGGCGGCGCGGTTCGTGCGCGGCCCGCTGATCGCCATCACCGGTTCCAACGGCAAGACCACCACCACCGCCCTGGCCGGCCATCTGCTGGCGGCGCTGCGCCTGCCGACTCACGTCGGGGGCAACATCGGCACGCCGCTGATCTCGCTGGTGGAGGCGGCGGGCGAAGGGGAGTGGGCGGTGGCCGAGGTGTCCAGCTTCCAGTTGGAGACCGCGGAGCGCTTCCACGCCCACATCGCCGCGGTGCTGAACCTGAGCCCGGATCATCTGGACCGGCACGGCAGCATGGAGGCCTACGCCGCGGCCAAGCAGCGGATCTTCCGCAATCAAACCGCCGCCGATTTCGGCGTGCTGAACGCCGGGGACGAATACTGCCGGCGTTACGCGGCGGCGCTGGCCGCCCAGGACGGCGGTCCGCGGGTGGTGTGGTTCGCCGCCGATGGGCAGTTGCCGCGCGGCGGCGGAGGAGCCATCGCGCAAGGCGACCGCTTGCTGTGGTGCGATCCGCCGGCGGCGGGCGGCAGCGTGACCGAGCTGCTGCGGCGGGAGCAGATTCCGCTGCGCGGCGCGCATAACGTGGAAAACGTCCTGGCCGGCTGCGCCATCGCGGCGCTGGCGGCGGGGCTGCCGGGCGCCAACGCCGCCGGGCGGAGAACGATCGCCGCGGACATCGCCGCCGGCGTGGCCAGCTTCAAGGCGGTCGAGCACCGGCTGGAATTCGTCGCCAAGGTGGACGGCGTCGAATACTTCAACGACTCCAAGGCCACCAACGTGGACGCCACGCTGAAAGCCGTGGAATCCTTCGCCGGCGGTCTATGGGTCATCCTGGGCGGCAAGGACAAGGGCGGCGACTACGACGCCCTGCTCGCTCCCCTGCGCCAGCGGGCGCGCGGCGTGCTGCTGATCGGCGCGGCGGCGGGCAAAATCGCCCGCCAGTTGGCGCCCTTGGAGGACCGGCTGATTTCCGCCGGCACCCTGGAGCGCGCGCTGGAGATCGCCGCCGACCGCGCCCAGCCGGGCGACACGGTGCTGCTGGCGCCGGCCTGCTCCAGCTTCGATCAGTTCGAAAATTACCAGCACCGCGGCCGGGTCTTCAAGGAATGGGTGGCGCGCCGTCTGCTGGGCGCGCACGCGTAAGCCCCGATCCTCATGCCCAAGCGACTGGCCTACGACCGGGTGCTGTTCACGGTAACGCTCATTCTGGTCGCCTTCGGCCTGGTCATGGTCTTTTCCGCCTCCGCCATGGTCTCGATGGAGCGGTCGCACTCGCCCTATTTCTTTTTGTTCCGGCAGCTGATCGGCGCCGGCATCGGCCTGGCGCTGATGTGGGCGCTGATGCGCCTGGACTACCGCCGCTTGAACACGCCGCTGGTGGTGTACCCGGCGCTGTTGTGCACCGTCGCGCCGCTGGTGCTGGTGTTTTTCCTGGCCAGCAGCCACAACGCCCACCGCTGGATTCTGCTCGGTCCCATTTCCTTGCAGCCCTCGGAGATCGCCAAGCCGACGCTAATTTTGTTTCTCGCCTGGTATCTGGAAAGCCGCTGCCAAAAGTTGGACAACTGGCGCTCGCTGCGCCCCATCCTGGTTTATCTGGCCCTGCTCTGCGGCTTGGTCCTGCTGGAACCCGACCTCGGAACCACCATCGCGCTGGCCATGATCGCGGCGGTGATGCTCTACATCGCCGGCTTGCGCTGGCGGTATTTCGCGGTGGGCGGGCTGGCGGCGGCGCCGGTGTTGTATTGGGCGGTGTTCCGCGTGCCCTACCGGCGGGAGCGCATTCTGGCGTTCCTGCATCCCTGGGCGCACGCCGAGGGCGTCGGCTTCCAAATCGTCCAGTCGCTGATCGCCGTGGGCAGCGGCGGGCTGACCGGGCTGGGGCTGATGGACGGGCGGCAGAAGCTGTTCTTTCTTCCCGAGCCGCACACCGATTTCATCTTCGCCGTCACCAGCGAGGAGCTGGGCCTGATCGGCGCCGTGGCGCTGGTGCTGCTGTTCGCGCTGTTCATGGCGCGGGGCATGCGCGTGGCGCGGCGGGCGCCGGATGCGTTCGGGAAGCTGATGGCCGCCGGCATCACCGCCATGATCGCCATCGAGGCGCTCATCAACTTCAGCGTGGTCATCGGCCTGATGCCCACCAAGGGCATCGCGCTGCCGTTCATCAGCTACGGCAGCTCTTCGCTGATCGCCACCCTCGCCGCCACCGGCGTGCTCTTGAACATCAGCCAGCACTGCGGCTAGGGCGGCGAGGGCCGCGGCCGGAGCGCGGCGCCAACCGTCCCGCCAACCGTTGGGGTGCTCGAACGTCCCCCACGAAAGCGGGGTTGGACGTCTCGGCATGTTGCATCGCCGAGCATTACTTTTCATGCAGTTAGCCGCCTAAATGCAACATTTTCGAGACTGCCCAAACCGGCGCCGCCGGCTCTGGCTCCGCTCGCCTGGGGAGGCGCACGGGAAGCGCGCCGATTCGTTCGGCGCTGCGTGGCCCTGGTCCTTGGGGCTGCCCGGCATTTTCACTTTGATTCAGAGTCTCCGTGCGGAGTTGCCCGAAGGTGGGGCCTCAAGGGGTGGAATATTCCGTGTCGAGGCGCCCGTTGCCCATGCGGGTTGTCGCCCACGCGCGGGCGCGGCGGGTTGGTCACGGGCGGCGACCGGGCAGGCTCCGCACCGCCGCAAAAGACGCCGCAGCCGGACGAATTTTGCCGCCGACGCGCGGAGGATGCCGGCGCCGTCAGGGTGGGCCCGAGGCCGCGACTTGCGCCCTGGCTCGCATCAAAATGCCATCGTTGACATCAAATGACGGAATCGCGCATCATGTTGGCGATATGCGCACCACGCTGGCGATTGATGATGATGTGCTCGCTTTGGTCCGCGATTATGCCGCGGAACGGTCGGTGCCGCTCGGCCGGGCCGCCAGCGACCTGATCCGGCGCGGCCTTGCGGCGCCGCGGCCGGTGCGCCGGGAGCAGGGGCTGGTGGTGGCGGCGCTGCCGCCGGATTCGCCCCGGGTGACCAGCCGGCGGGTGCGAGCCCTGCAAGGAAATCCGGATTAGGTGCCCCTCGCGCTGCTCGACGTCAATTTGCTGGTGGCGCTGCTGTGGCCGGCCCACGAGGCGCATGCGCGCGCCGTTGCCTGGTTTGCCCGCGTCCCCGGCAGGCAATGGGCCACCTGTCCCTTGACCGAATCCGGCGTGATCCGCATCCTCAGCAGTCCCGCCTTTTCGCGGGACTGCCTAACGCCTTGGGAAGCGCAGGCGTTGCTGGCGGCTAACACGCGCGCGGCGGAGCACGAATTTTGGCCCGATGACCTGCCGTGCGCCGAGGCGCTCGAGCCGCTGCGAGGCCGCCTGCTTGGGCACCGGCAGGTGACCGACGCCTACCTGCTGGGGCTGGCGCTGCGGCGCGGCGCGCAGCTGGCGACCCTGGATCGCGGCGTCGCGGAGTTGGTCCCGCCCAATTCGCCGTACCGGCGCAGCATCGTGGTCGTGGCGGACGCCTAGCCTGCGGTTAGCCGCGCCGCTTCGCGCTGCCCTGGGCCCGACGCGCAGCCGCACGTTCATCGCTAGGAACGGCGGGAGCGTCCCGAATGGCTTCCGGAACCGGGCGACGCAGCCGCGGGCGCGCGGCCTCCGCCCGGCGGGCGTCCGCCTACTGGTGCAGCGGTTCGGATTCGTCGCGGTGGGCGACCGGCGGTTCCACCGGCGGCGCCAGGCTGGTCAGCGGGCGCTCCAGCGCCAATTCCAGCACCTCATCCATGTTTTCCACCAGGTGAATCTCCAGCAAGGAGCGGATGTTCTCCGGCAGATCGGGCAGATCTTTCTCATTGTCCTTGGGCAGGATAATGCGCAGGATCTTCATGCGATGCGCCGCCATCAGCTTTTCCTTGACGCCGCCGATGGGCAGCACCTTGCCGCGCAGGGTGATTTCGCCGGTCATGGCGAAATCGCGGCGGGCGGGGATGCGGGTCAGCGCGCTGGCCAGGGCGGTGGCGATGGTGATGCCGGCCGAGGGCCCGTCTTTCGGGATGGCGCCTTCGGGCACATGGACGTGGATGTCCAGGTTGCGGTAGAAGTCCTTGGGCAGGCCCAGCAGATGGGCGCGGCTGCGGATGTAGCTCATCGCCGCCTGGGCGGATTCCTGCATCACGTCGCCCAGCTTGCCGGTCAAGGTCAGCTTGCCCTTGCCGTCCATCAGCGTGGCTTCGGTGGCTAGGATCTGCCCGCCCACCTCGGTCCAGGCCAAACCGGTGGACAAGCCGATTTCATTCTTTTCCTCGTGCTGGGTGTCGCGGAACTTGAGGATGCCGAGGTACTCGCCGACGTTTTCGGCGCCCACCTCGACCGCCACTTTCTCCTTGCCGTCATGCGCCTCGACCACGCGCCGCGCCACCTTGCGGCAGATATTGCCGATCTCCCGCTCCAAATTGCGCACGCCCGCCTCGCGGGTGTAGCCGTTGATGACCGCGCCGATGCCCGCGTCGGCGAAGCGCAGATGATCCTCCGCGACGCCGGTCGCCTTGCGCTGCTTGGGCACCAGGAAGCGCTTGGCGATCTCCATCTTTTCCTGCTCGGTGTAGCCGGGCAGGCGGATGACCTCCATGCGGTCTTGCAGCGGCTGGGGAATGGTGTGCAACACGTTGGCGGTGGTGATGAACATGACCTGGCTGAGGTCGTACTCCACGTCCAGGTAATGGTCCATGAAGGTTTCGTTCTGTTCCGGATCCAGCACCTCCAGCAGCGCCGCCGAGGGGTCGCCGCGGAAGTCCATGCTCATCTTGTCCACTTCATCCAGCAGGAAGACCGGATTCACGGTGCCGGCCTTGCGCATCATTTGCAGAATCTGCCCCGGCAGCGCGCCGATATAGGTGCGCCGATGGCCGCGGATCTCCGCCTCATCGCGCACGCCGCCCAGCGAAAGCCGCACGAACTTGCGGCCGGTGGCGCGGGCGATGGACATGCCCAGCGAGGTTTTGCCCACTCCCGGAGGCCCGACGAAGCAGAGGATGGAGCCCTTGGGGTTCTTGACCAACTGCCGAACAGCCAGGAACTCCAGGATCCGTTCCTTGATCTTGACCAGCCCGTAGTGATCCTCGTTGAGGATGGTCTCGGCGCGCTTGATGTCGCGGATTTCCTTGGACTTGGTTTTCCACGGCACCGCCAGCATCCAGTCCACGTAGTTGCGGGAGACGGTGGACTCGGCCGACATCGGCGGCATCAGCTCCAGCCGCTTCAGTTCCTGCATGGCCTTTTCGGCCACCGCCTTGGGCATGCCGGCGGCTTCGATCTTTTTCTTCAGCTCGTCAATTTCGCTCTTTTCGCCCCGGCCCAATTCCTTCTGGATGGCCTTGATCTTCTCGTTGAGGTAGTACTCCTTCTGCGCGCGCTCCATCTGCCGCTTCACGCGGCCCTGGATGGTGCGGTCCACATTCAGCTTTTCGATCTCCGCGTCCAGCAGTTCGGCCAGGCGGGCCAGGCGGTCCAGCGGCGAGAACAGCTCCAGCAGCTCCTGCTTGTCTTCCACCGGCAGGCTCAGATTGGCGGCGACGGTGTCGGCCAGGCGGCCGGGCTCATCCACCCGCACGGTGTTGAGCATGGTTTCGTAGTTCAGCGCTTGGCTCAGCTTGACGTATTGCTCGAAGAGCCCGGTGACCTTTTGCATCAGCTCTTCGCTTTGCGGCGTCACGCCTTCGCCGCGGGCGGCGGAGACGCGCACCGTGGCGCGGAAAAAGCCATCCTCGTCGCTGACCTCGACGATCTTGGCCCGCTCCAGGCCCTCGACCAAAACGCGGATGTTGCCGTCGGGCAGCTTGACGCTCTGCACGATGGTGACGATGGTGCCGACCTGGTAGATCTCCTCCGGTTTGGGCTCGTCCAGCGTGGCGTCATGCTGCGTGGCCAGGAACAGCTTCTTGTCCTGCGCCAGCGCCTCATCCAAGGCGCGGACGGAACTCTGCCGGCCGACGACGAACGGCGTCATCATGTGCGGGAAGATGACGACGTCCCGGATGGGCATCATCGGCAGACCGCGGGTGTCGGCTTTTTCAGTTTTGGGCATAAGCAAATGCGCCTGTAGGGGCGGCGGCTAGGCCGCCGCGGACCTCACTATCCATACTATCGTGCGGCGAGCGGAGCCGTCCGCCGCATGAAACTTGCCTTTGCGCGAAGACGGGAGTTGGAATTGCGCCGGGCGCGATGGCCGCCCGGCCAAGAGCGCCTAGCCGGCTTTTTCCAGCGTGGTCAGGGCCAGATCGCGCTTCTTCACCATCTCCCGCGTCACCACGAACTCCCGCACCCGCTTCTGGGCCGGAAGGTGGTACATCAAATCCAGCATCAGCTCTTCCAGAATCATGCGCAGCCCGCGAGCGCCGACCTTGCGCGCCAAGGCTTCATCCGCCACCGCCTCCAGCGCGTCATCCTGGAAGCGCAGCTTGACGTTTTCGAACTCGAACAGCTTCTGGTACTGCCGCACCAGGGAATTGCGCGGCCGGGTCAAGATTTGAATCAGCGCCGGGCGGTCCAAATCGTCCAGCACGCCGATCACCGGCAGCCGGCCGACGAACTCCGGGATCATGCCGAAGCGGATCAGGTCGCCGGGCTGCACCTGCGACAACAGTTCGGTGTCGCGCAGGCCGGACTGCGATGGGATGGCGGCATCGGCCTTGGCTTCCTCATCGCTGCGGAAGCCCATGGCGCGGCGGCCGACGCGCCGGCCCACCACCTTTTCCAGCCCGACGAAGGCACCGCCGCAGATGAAGAGGATGTTGGTGGTGTCCACCGGGGTGAACTCCTGGTGGGGATGCTTGCGCCCGCCTTGCGGCGGGACGTGGGCCACCGTGCCCTCCAGAATTTTCAGCAGCGCCTGCTGCACGCCCTCGCCGCTGACGTCGCGGGTGATGGAGGGGTTTTCGTCGCGCTTGCTGATCTTGTCAATCTCGTCAATGTAGATGATGCCCTGCTGCGCCCGCGCCACGTCGCCTTCGGCGGCTTGCAGCAGCTTCAGGATGATGTTCTCGACATCCTCGCCCACGTAGCCGGCCTCGGTCAGCGTGGTTGCGTCGGCGATGGCGAACGGCACGTCCAGCATCTTGGCCAGCGTCTGCGCCAGCAAGGTCTTGCCCGTGCCGGTGGGGCCGATCAGCAGGATGTTCGCCTTTTGCAGCTCAACTTCGCTGTTGGCGCGGTTGCGGTTCATGTGCAGCCGCTTGTAATGGTTGTAGACGGCGACGGCCAGCTTCTTCTTGGTATGGTCCTGGCCGATGACGTACTCGTCCAGGAAGGCTTTCACCTCATGCGGCTTGGGCAGGGTCTGGAGGCCCGCGCGCGCGGGCTCATTGCCCCGGTCGTCTTCCAAAATCGAATTGCAAACCGCCACGCACTCGTCGCAGATGTACGCGCGTGGGTATTCGCTGGGGCTGGAAATCAACTTGGTGACCGCGTCCTGCGTTTTGTGGCAGAACGAGCACCGAAGAACTTCGTCAGGTCCGTTTTTGGGACGCACGGTGGCTAAATCTCCCCCTATCCCGCCAGACCTGGCCGCAGGGCCAGGTAAGGACGGGAATCGTCAAAGTCAAATGGCTTGCTGGACCTTGCTCTTTCCCTTGCGCTTGCTCTTGCCTTGCCGTTCTGCGTCCGCATTCGAGGCTCCAAGTGCTTTAACGATGGGGTCTTATGCGGGGCGCAAATCCTGCCATGCGGGCTCGGCCGGCATGGGGCGGGACGAGGTGAATAGCCGGATTTTACCACTAGCCGCTCCTACCGCATCCGCCGCATGGGACTATTTGTGTTGGTAGATAATATCGTCCACGATGCCGTACTCCTTGGCCTGCGCCGCATCCATAATGAAGTCGCGCTCCACGTCCTTGGAGATTTTCTCCAGCGGCTGCTTGGAATGCTTGGCCAACATCTGGTTGGTGATCTCGCGCATGCGCAAGATCTCGCGGGCATGAATGTCAATGTCGGTCGCCTGGCCCGATAGCCCTCCCATGGACGGCTGGTGGATCAAGATGCGCGAATTGGGCAGCGCGAAGCGCTTGCCGGGGGCGCCCGCCGCCAGCAGCAGCGCCGCCATGCTGGCCGCCTGGCCGATGCAGATCGTGGTGACGTCGGGGCGGATGAACTGCATCGTGTCGTAGATGGCCAGACCGGCGGTGATGGAACCTCCCGGGCTGTTGATGTAGAGCGAGATGTCCTTGTCGGGATCCTCCGCCTCCAAAAACAGCAGTTGCGCCGTCACCAGATTGGCGATGTTGTCGTCAATCGGCGTGCCGATGAAGATGATGTTGTCGCGCAGCAGGCGGGAGTAGATGTCGTAGGCGCGTTCGCCGCGGCTGGTTTGTTCCACCACCATCGGCACCAGCGCCCCCTGGGGCGCGGGTTGCGGCCGGGAATCGCGCAGAGGGTCGTAGTTGTGATTCATGGGTGTTCTGCTTTTGGGCGGAAGTTGGCCAGCCGGGCGCCGCGGCGGCTAGGGGGTAGGCTGGGGCTCGGGAGCGGCGTCGCGCGCCGCCACGCCCAGCAAATAGTCCAGCGTTTTGTCCTGCCGGATGTCGGCACGCAGCGCGGCCAGCGTGCCGCTGGCGGTGAGGCGCTGGCGCACCGTTTCCAGCGGCTGGTGCAGGCGCTCGGCCCAGCGCTCAAGCTCCTGCTCGATCTCTTCATCGGATGCGGCAACTCCCTCCGCGGTCGCAATACGTTCCAGGATCAAACCCAGCTTCACCGCGTCGCTGGAGCTTTCGCGCACCGCGGGGCGGGCTTGGCCCCAATCCACCTGCGCCGGGTCCACGCCCTGCGCCGCGAGGCGGCGGGCTTCGCGTTCCAGCCGGCGCTGCACTTGCTCCTCCACCAGCGCCTCGGGGACTGGAAAGTCGTGCATCTTGATCAACTGCTGCGCCACCTGCTCGCGTTCTTCCGCGGCCCGCTGCCGCTGCCGTTCGGCGGCGATGCTTTGTCCCAGCTTGGCGCGCAGGTCGGCCACATCGGCGGCGTCCAGGAACTCCTTGGCCAGCGTGTCGTCCATCGCCGGCGTCAGTTCGCGCTGCAGCGCCAGCACGCGGAGTTCGAAGTTCACCGTCTTGCCGGCGATCTCCGTGCTGCCGAAATCGGCGGGATAGTGCACCACCACGTGGCGGACGTCGCCGACCGCGGCGCCTTCCAGGCCGGCGGAAAACTCCGGCAGCGTTTCCTCCGCGCCGACGCGAATCGGCAGCTTGTCGGCATGCGTGGTGGAGGCAGCGCCCTCGATGGTTTGGTCGGAGCTGACCACCGCGACCAGGCCCTTGCCCGCCCGGGCTTCCGGATCGGTCACCTCTTCCGTGGTGGTTTTGCTCTGCCGCAACTGCTCGATCGCCTTGTCCACCGCCTCATCTTGGTTGCTCGCCGGGGATTCCGGCGCCGCGATCTTGAGTTTCCGGTACTCGCCCAGCTCGAACGGCGGCACCACTTCGATGCGCGCCTTGAAGCGGATCGGCTCGCCGGGGTGAAAATGGAGGTCTTCGATCGCCGGGCGGGAGACGGGCTCCAGATTCTCCCGCTCGAAGGCGCTGCGCAAGTAGGCCGGCAACATGCTGTCCAGCACTTCCTCACGAATGCGTCCCGCGAAGCGCTGCTGCACCAGCGACAGCGGCGCCTTGCCGGGGCGAAAGCCGGGCAGGCGGGCCTTTTTTTGCAGATCGCGGGCAATGCGGCCGTACTCCCGTTCCACTTCGGCGGAAGGAATTTCGACCTCAACGGTGCGTTGGCAGTCCGGCGCGGGCACGATAGGGGTGGCTCAACCTCTTTTTGATTATTGGGCTAATTCGCGCGATTCCGCAACCGGCGCTGGGCGGCCGGCGGCGGAAACGCGCTGGCGGCGGTGGCGATGCGGGTGAAGGCATGATAGCGGCGCAGTTACGGGAGTTTTTCGCGCGGGTGCGGTTTGCCGGCGTGGTGGAAGGGGCGACGGCGCGGGCGGACGTGGAAAATCCCGTCTGCGGCGATCATTTGGTCCTAACCTTGCGCGCTGAGGCCGGGCGCGTCGCCGAGCTGCGCTTTTTGGCTCGCGGCTGTGTGGCGGCGATGGGCTGCGCCGCGGCGCTGACCGAGCTGATGCAGGGCCGCACGCTGGCCGAACTGGCGGCGTTTTCCCGCGCGGATTTGCTGGCCGCGGTCGGCGGCTTGCCCCCGGAAAGCCGCCACGCGGCGGCGCTGGTGCTGGACGCCCGCGACCAATTGCTCGCCGCGCTGGAACCCCAGCGTTAATGCGGTGCAAGCGGGGCCGCCGCCCCCCGCCGGGCGCCAAGTGGGGTATGCCTCCGGCTTGCGTACGGTCGCGCTGCGCGCGGCCGGGCCGGGCGCATGGAATCGTCGTCGCTCAACCTGTACGCCGCGGCCGGGCCGGGAGGAAGCGCCCCCGCCCCGTGCTGCCCGTCCCTCGCCCCTCGTCCCCCATCCCCAAATCGGCACGGCCGTCCCGGCTGTCGCCCACGCCGCCCTGGAGGGCGACGAACCGCAGGGCGGGAGCCCTACCCCACGCCCGGGCGCAAACGTCCCCGCCGCGTAAACGCTCCCGCCGCGCAACGCGCTCCCGAGGCGCGCCAAGTGGGGTATGCCTCCGGCTTGCGTACGGTCGCGCTGCGCGCGGCCCGGCCGGGCGCGTGGAATAGGCTTCAGCCTGTGTCCTGTGGGCTTTAGCCCGCAGCCCCCGGCGCCAGCCGGGTGATAAGGTGAAGAACTAGGGCTGGATTTCGGGTTGGGGTTTACGCCGGGCGCCGGGGCAGGCGACGGCGGCCAAAGAATACGCCGGGCGGGCGAGCAGGATCGGGGCGAACGCGGCATGGCCAAGACGCTAACGCTGGAGCACGAAGAGCATCTTTCGCTGATTACGCTGAACCGTCCCGAACGGCGCAACGCCATCTCCATGGAATTGATGGACGAGTTGCCAGCCGCGCTCGACGCCTGCGCCGAGCACTGGTCCCGCCGCTCCGCCGGTGCCCCTGGCGGCGACCAGGAACAGGACGGGCGAGAGGGCGGCCAGGCCCAGGGCGCCGGCGGCGCGAGCAGTGCGGCCGGCGGCGGCGCCGTGGCCATTACCGGCGCGGGCAGCGCATTTTGCGCCGGCATGGACATCGAGATGCTGCGGGAGATGGGCCGCCTCGGCCCGGCGCATGCCCTGACCGACGCGCAAAAAATGGCCCGCCTCTTCCAGCGCCTCTATGAATTCCCCTTGCCGACCATCGCCGCCGTCAACGGCCCGGCCGTGGCCGGCGGCTGCGGCCTGGCCTCGGTCTGCGACTTCACGCTGGCCGCGCCGGAGGCCAAGTTCGGCTACACCGAGGCGCGCATCGGTTTTTTGCCCGCGCTGGTGGCCACCTACCTGCTGCGCCAAATCGGCGAAAAGCGTGCCCGCGACCTGTTGCTGACCGGGCGGCTGATCGGCGCCGCCGAGGCGCACGCCTGGGGGCTGGTCACCGAGGTGGTCGCCGCCGCCGACCTGCTGCCGCGCACGCGGCAATTGGCCGCCGATCTGGCGCGCAACAGTCCGGCCAGCCTGCGCGCGACGAAGCAGCTTTTGCAGGATCTGCCCGTGTATTCCCGCCCCGAGGCGCTGGCCATGGCCGCCAAGGCCAACGCCGCCATGCGCACCACGGAGGACTATCGCGAGGGACTGGCGGCCTTTTTGGAAAAACGCCCGCCCCGCTGGGCCCCCCATTGAGCCCTCCTTCGCCGAGCCCCCCGCTGGGTCCCCCGTTGAGCCCCTGCCGAGCCCCTTGACCACGTCGATAAACAGCAGAACGAGCAGTGATATGAGCAGCGCCACCAATCCGCAATCCGCCGATCCCGCCGCCGCGGCCGCCGCCTGGGTGGAAACCCAGATCCGCGTGCGCTATGCCGAAACCGACCAGATGGGCGTGGTCTATTACGCCAATTTTTTCGTTTGGTTTGAGATCGGCCGCGTCGAGCATCTCCGCGCCCGCGGCTTTTCCTACCGCGACCTGGAAGCCGAGGACGGCCGCTTCATACCCGTCGTCGAGGCCCGCTGCCGCTACAAATCCCCCGCCCGCTACGACGACGTCCTGACCCTGCGCACCCGCCTGGCCCGCCAGCGCGGCTCCATCTTGGATTACGCCTATGAGGTCGTGCGCGCCGCCGATGGCCAACTGCTCGCCACCGGCGAAACCCGCCACGTCGTCGTGGACAAAAACTTCGAACCCGCCGAACTCCCCGCGGAACTGGCCTAGCCGGCCCGGCGGCGTACGATCGCGCGGGATATCTGCGCGGCCCCGCAGGGACATTTCCGCGGTTCGCGCTTCTGCCCCGACCAGGGCGCCGGGGTTTCCGGTCCCCGGCAAAATGAGACAGCCTGCGGGCCGCCGCTCGCGCCTACACGATGATTCGCCGTTCACCGAGATGAATCGCGTACCGCGGCGAACTGGAGAGTTTGGCCTTCGCATGGCGGAAAAGGGCCGTCGTTGGCGGCCCGGCGAGTCTCTAGAGACTCAACTGAGAACCTCCAGTGCTGCGGCGGTCCCCATGGCGTCCGCCTCGCCCGCGAGCGGAGCGAGCGGGCGAGGCGGATGCCAATCGGCGGCGAACTCCTCCGGGGCGCGGTCGCCCAGCGCGCTGTGCGGACGGACCCGATTGTAGTCGCGTCTCCAAGCCTCCAATCGCGTGCGCATCTCTTCGATGCTGGGGAAAACATGCGTGTTCAGGCACTCGTCCCGCAGCCGCCCGTTAAAGCTCTCGACATGGCCGTTCTGCTGCGGCTTGCCGGGCTGGATGTAATCCACCGCGATCTTCCGGCCTTCGCACCAGGCTAGGAAGTGGCGGCTGGTGAACTCCGGGCCGTTGTCCGAGCGCAGCCGCGCCGGCCGCCCCCGTTCCGCCACGAGCCGCTCCAGCACGCGCGTGACGTCGCCGCTAGCCAGCGTGTGCCCCACCTCAATGGCCAGGCATTCTCGGCTGTAGCTGTCCACCACGTTCAGGGTCCGCAACCGGCCGCCCCGCTCGAGCGCGTCGTGCATGAAGTCCATCGCCCACTCTTGGTTCGTGCCGCTCGGCGCCGGCCGCCCCGGGCCATCGCGCCGCACGTGCCGCCGCCTCCTGCGCCCCTACCCCGCTCCCCGGAAGATTTTCGGTTGGCGCTACACTCGCCCGTCCTGAAACGGTGGGCGGATCACCTGGACCCGTAAATAGGGCAGGTCAGGGTCTGCCAAGGCGATCGAATTGGCCCGTCGCCATCAGATGCGAAAGGGTCCCGCGCAACGGCAGGGCCTCGCTTCCACTCTGTGCGAATGTTCGGGCAACAGTAATCATGGCCCCGGGGCAACCGGGAGCCGAGAGGACAGACCGTGAACCGTCGGCCGGACCTGAGACCGCAAAATGCGGCCCGGGTTCCCCTTGAAACCGCGTTAATACGCCGACAAGCTGACGCCCCACCCGGGTCAAAGCTAGCTCCGAGCCGACCAAGTCCCCAGTGCCTCGGAGTCTCCGAACATCGGAATAGACGGACCCGAGACCCACCGCTCGTCTAAACGCAACGCTGAAGCGCTGTGTGCGGCTGCGCTCGTACTCAACGGTGATAACGACCTTTGTCGCTAACCCGCCCCCCTTCCCAACTACGGTGTACCTGGACCCATCCGGGGACTCTGCATGCCGGAGGGTCACTTGGTCGGACGGCCCGATTTCTACCCGGCCCCGAAGGAGGGAGGGCGAGACGTAAAGGC
>OFHJ01000169.1_pt1 | contig 27327 bp, 27 predicted proteins | sample 1522001 | NCBI WGS metagenome assembly OFHJ01 (sample SAMEA2464838, study PRJEB22497) | soil metagenome | biome: Grassland; feature: Farmland; material: Clay | place: Australia | collected 2013-02-01 | depth 1.2 m | reverse complement strand
ACGTAGCGGATCATTCCACCCCGCACACATTGGCTGGAGGGCCGACGGCCCTCCGCAGGATTGCCAAGGCGCGCCCCCCTTGGTCTGGTCCCGTCAGCGGGAGACTGTTAAAGGGACGGGCTCCTAGAAATTCCCTTTCTTCCGAACTCCTTCCTGACACGAGAGGCTTGCCAAATCGTCCTTTGATTTGTCCCCTTGGTTCAGATCAGCCGGGCGACCCCAACAGGGCCGGAAGTTCGGCAAGGCTCTTCACTTCATGATCCGGCGCGCCCGGCAGCCGCTCGCGCCGCTGACCGTAGCGGTTGCACCACACCACGCGCATCCCGTAGGCGGAGGCCGCATACGCGTCCCAGGCGTTGGAGGACTGGAACGAAACCTGATCCGCGCGCGCCCCGAGCTCTTGCAGGGCGTAGTCGTAGACGCGCGGATGGGTCTTGAAGACCTGCACGGCGTCGGCCGAGAGCACGGCGTCGAGCACATCGCGCAGGCCGGCGACGCGCACCAACGCATCCAGCATTGCCGGCGAGCCGTTGGACAGGATCGCGGTGACGAAACCCGCCTCTTTCAGCTGCCGCAGCGTGTCGGGAACCTCGGGGAAGGCCGACAGCGTCAGGTAGAGGTCCATCAGACGGTCGCGCAGAGCGGGCGTCGCGATGCCCAAGCTGTCAAGTGTGAATTCGAGTGCCTCGCCCGTCACCTGCCAGAAGTCGGCGTATCGGTCCTGCAGCGAGCGCAGCCACGTGTATTGCAGCTGCTTGTCGCGCCACAGATTGGTCAGCGCGGCCCGCTTGTCCTCGGGAATCTCCGCGCAGCGCGCGGCGGCGGAGGCGAAGTCGAAGATTGTGCCATAGGCGTCGAAGACGCAGGCGCGGATACCGGCGAGCTGGCTCATTTCACCGCGCCCCGGATCGGATAGGCCTTCTCGATGATGAAACCGAGCCCGCGCACGATGCGGTCGAGATCGGGGCGCAGGAACGGCGCGTTGGCGATGTCGACGAGGTGCAGCACGCCTTGGGGATTGACGACGAACAGCGCCGGCTCGGGGAAGCGATGGTCGGTTTCCTGCGCCGAGCGCGGCTCGGAAACATAAAGGCCGAGCAGGTGCATGGTCGCCTCGTCCATGCCATAGAGCAGCGGGAAGTTCACCTTCGCCGCCTCGGCGGTGATGCGGGTCTGCGCTTCGCTGTCGGCGGAGGCGGCGGTGACGGACACGCCGAGAGCCGTCAGAGCCTCACGCCTCTGCTCGATTTCCGAGAGATAGGACTTGCAGATCGGGCAATGCTGGCCGCGGATGACGAACAGCGCCTGCCAGGCGCCGGGGGCGCCGAAGGTGAAGTCGCCGCCATCGAGTCGCTTGAAAGTGACAGGAGCGAAGGGCTGGCCCGGATGAAGTTTGCGCGTCGTGTCCATTTGGACCTCTGATGTTGAAATGGGGCTGGCGATCCGGCCCCGTTGTTGCGGTTTCGTGTGGATCAGGCCGCTGGCGCCAACTTGTAGTCGGCAAACATTCCGTCGACTTCGGTGTGGAAGAGATGGTTCGAGTAGTTGCTCAGCGTCTTGACCGCCAACGCCAGAACGATCTCGAGAGCCTGCCGATCGCTGAACCCTGCGGCGCGGAAACTGTTCAGGTCCGCCTGCGAGGGCCGACCGCGCGTCTCGAACATCGTCTGCGTGAATTTCGCGAGCGAGGCGAGGCGCGCGTCGGCGATCGACTTGCGCGCGCGCAACGCCTCCAGGACGTCGGCGGGAACCTTCGACATTTTGTCGGCGATCATGCTGTGCGCGGCCGTGCAATAACCGCAGCCGTTCGACACGCTGATGACGAGGAACACCACTTCCTGCTCGACCGGCGTAAAGGTCGAGTCGCTGCGGAAACGCGCATAGCCGTCGAGATAGGTATCCAGCACGCCAGGCGAGTTGACCATGTTCGCATACATGTTCGGGATGAACCCGACCTGCGCCTTGGCCTTCTCGAGCACCCGGCGAACGGTTGCGTCGCCGCTCTCCGAAGTCTGAGCGGGCAGGTCGAGCTTGGCTTCTGTAGTCACAACAAAACTCCGTTCAAATTCGCGTCTGGGATTCTGTTTGCGGGCGCGACGCATGGCCAACAAAGCGACTTCATCTCCGCGGAGGAACGCTGAGACGTCTGAAGAGAGAAAGCGCGCTACGCGCTCGCCATCCGCTTCGCCGAGCGAGCGAGCCCGTCATAGGCGCCCAGCATCCGCTCGACCCAGCCGGAAACGGGATCGTCAGACGCTGTCAGGGCAATGGGGCTGATGACCCGCGCCCACTGGAAGGCGCCGAAGACGGCATGGTCGGCATAGGCCGGCGCGGCGCCGGCCACGAAGGGCTGGCTTGCCAGTGTGCTGCGAAGCGGGGCGAGGGTGCGGTTCAGCGCAGCCAACGCTTCGTCGCGCTCGGCGGCGATCGCCTCGAACGTGCGCCCGAAGGCGGCTTCGCGCGTCGTGCGGAAGTACTCCTTGTCCTTTTCGTGCAGCGCCGCGGGGATCTCGGGCACGACCACGCGCGCGACCGCCGGATGCAGGACTTCGCTCGCCCATTGGTTGACGAAGCGCGCCGCCGCGCGGCCCTGCGGACAGCCGAACAGCGAGGGCCGGTCGGGATAAGTGTCTTCCAGATACTCGGCGATATCCCAGCTTTCGTAGAGCCATTTATCGCCGGCCACGAGAACGGGCACCTTGCCCTGACCGGACTTTGCGATGGCGTCCTTCTCCGTGAAGCGCCAGGCCACGGTCTCGACCGGCAGGCCCTTGTGCGCCAGCGCGAGCCGCGTGCGCCAGCAATTCGGGCTGAAGCGGACGGCGTCGTCGGCGCCGGCCAAATCGAAAAGACGCAACTCAGCGCTCATGCTTTCGCTCCCGCTGGGTTGGCGGCGGACTGGCCGAACAGCAGCGCGCGCGATTGTTCGCTGACGACGGGCGTCGTGTTGATCTTTTTCGCCAGCGCATAGGCCCGCTCGACCGCGGGGCGGGCGCGGATCGTCTCGAACCAGCGCCTCAGATGCGGGAAGTCATCGAGATTCTGCTGCTGGCGCTTGTGCGGAACGATCCAGGGGTAACTCGCCATGTCGGCGATCGAGTAGTCGCCAGCGACGAAGTCACGATCGGCGAGCCGCTTGTTCAGCACGCCGTAGAGCCGGTTCGTCTCATTGACATAACGATTGATGGCGTAGGGCAGCTTCTCCGGAGCGTATTGGGCGAAGTGATGGTTCTGCCCGGCCATCGGGCCGAGGCCGCCCATCTGCCAGAACAGCCACTGCATGACCTCAGTGCGACCGCGAATCTCGGTGGGCAGAAACTTGCCGGTCTTCTCGGCGAGATATTGCAGGATGGCGCCGGACTCGAACACGCTGATCGGCGCGCCGCCATCGGCCGGCGCCGTATCGACGATCGCCGGAATGCGGTTGTTCGGGGCGATCGCCAGGAACTCGGGCTTGAACTGGTCGCCCGCGCTGATGTTTACGGGAATGACGCGATACGGCAGCCCCGTCTCCTCGAGGAAGATCGTCACCTTGTGTCCGTTGGGTGTCGTCCAATAGTGGAGGTCGATCATCGGCGGGGTCCTTTGCTCCTGGTTTGCGGCGGCCGGACGAGGCTGGCGATGGCGTGGTCGGTGAGCGCACGCAGCCGCTTAGGGTTGGGGTCGAGGCGGGCCATCACACGAATGGCGAAAACCGTGCCGAGCAGCGCCGTGGCGTTCGCGGCGACGTCGGTCGTCGGATCGAGGGCGCCGCTGGCGACGGCCCGCTCCAGCCGCTCGGCAAAAAACTGTTCGACCTCGCCGAGCCGTGTGCGCACGAGCTCGCGCGCCGCGTCCGACATAGCGGCGCCGTCGAGCGCCGTGTTGACCAGCAGGCAACCACGATGATGCGGATCCGCGAGCGACATCGAGATCAACTCGTCGAGGAAGTCGCGGATCGCGCCGAGCGGATCGGCGGCGGCGGAGAGACGCGCGAGACGCTCCACCAATCCCTCGTCCGCGTAGCGCCGCAGCGCTTCGACGAACAATCCGTCCTTGTCGGTGAAGCGGTGATAGAGCGCCGCCGAACTCAGGCCTGTCGCTTGGGTCAAATCGCGCAGCGAGGTTCCGGCGTAGCCGTTCTGCCAGAACACGCCGATGGCGCGTTCGAGAACGGTGTCGTCGGAAAGCGTGCGGGTTCGCGGCATCGACCTTGCTCAGAAGTGGCTCCGGTGCCATATATAATAGAACGACCCATCTAAAACAAGCCTAATCCGCCACCCCGTAGGAGACCGATCATGCACAAGCCTCACCTCGTCTATTTCGCCGACCCGATGTGCTCCTGGTGCTGGGGCTTCTCGCCGGTGATCGAAGCCATTCAGGAGAGGTTCGGCCCGTCGCTGCCGATCCGTCTGATCATGGGGGGACTGCGCCCCTGGACGAAGGAGCCGATGACCGCGCACGACCGTAGCGACGTGCGCAACCACTGGGAGCACGTCCACGAAGCATCCGGCCAGCCATTCGAATTCGCCTTCTTCGACCGGGAGCGCTTTGTCTACGACACGGAACCGACGAGCCGCGCCGTCGTGGTGCTGCGGCGCCGCGGCATGGAAACTGGCCTCGCCGCGCTGCGGCGCATCCACCGCGCCTTCTATGCGGAAAACCGCGACGTGACGGATACCGACACGCTCGCGGCCCTTGCCGCTGAGCTTGGTGTGGACGCCGCGACCTTCCGCGACGAGTTCGAAAGCGAGGCGGCCATGGAGGAAACGCGCGCCGACTTCGCGATCGCGCAGTCGGCGGGCATTCGGGGCTTCCCGACGCTGATCGCCGGCAAAGGCGACGACAATCAGTATGCGCTCGTCACCCACGGGTTCCAGCCCGGCGGGCGCATCGTCCCAGCGCTCAAACAATGGTTCGACAAGACCGCGGCCACTTCGTCCGCCGAAATCGGCCAAGCCTGCGCCTGAGGATGACGTGGCATGGACCTACTGCGGGAGATGCGCATGAAGCTGTTTGATCTCAGGGCCGGTATGAACCCGCGCCGTGTGCGCATCTTTCTTGCCGAGAAGGGGATCGACATTCCGCGCGTCGAGGTCGACATGCTGGCCGGGGAGAATCGAAAGCCAGCCTTCCTGGCGATGAACCCGATGGGCACGATGCCGGTCCTGGAGCTAGATGATGGCGCCCATCTCGCCGAATCTGTTTCGATCTGCCGCTATTTCGAGGAACTGTATCCCGATCCGCCGCTGTTCGGCACTTCGACGCTCGATCGGGCCCGCGTCGATATGTGGACGCGGCGCATGGAGTTCGAACTTGCGCGCCCAATCACAGTGGCATTCACCCACACCTCGCCCTTCTGGGCCGGCAGGCGACGCCAGGTGCCGGCGGCCGGGGAACTGGCGCGCGAAATGGCCAACACCACGATGGGTTGGCTCGACGACGAGTTGTCGCAACGTCCTTTCATCGCGGGCGACAGTTACACCATGGCCGATATCGTCGCCCAATGTGCGTTCGTCCTCGGCAAGAGCACAGGGACGCCGATCCCGCCGGAGCGCCGGAATCTGCAACGGTGGTATCAGGACGTGACCCAGCGCCCGAGCGCACGGGCATGAATGCCGGACCGAAGCCGTCATCCTCCCGTGTCGGTGTCGTGGTCGGCGCCGGCGATGCCTTGGGCGGCGCCATCGCGCGCCACTTTGCGCGGGAGGGCTACGCGATGGCGATCGCGCGGCGTTCGGCGGAGCGACTGACGCAGCTTGCCGAGCAGATCACCGCGCAGGGCGGCACAGCCCTGCCGCTCGCAGTCGGCGCGCGGCGGGAAGAGCAGGTGATCGACATGTTCGCACGCATCGTCGCCGAGCTCGGCCCGCCCGAGTTGGTCGTCTTCAATGTCGGCGGCAACGTGAAGTTCCCGATCCTGGAGCTGACCGCGAAGAAGTACTTCAAGACCTGGGAAATGGCGGCAATGTCCGGGTTTCTCGTCGGGCGCGAGGCGGCGCGGGTCATGCTCCCGCGCGGCAGCGGCACCATCCTGTTCACCGGGGCGACTGCGAGCCTGCAGGGTGGCACCGGCTTTGCCGCGTTCGCCGGAGGCAAGGCCGCCCTCGGAATGTTAGCGCAGAGCAGGGCCCGCGAACTCGGTCCGCAAGGGCTGCACATCGCGCACGTCATCGTCGATGGCGGCATCGACACGGAGTTCATGCGCGATCACTTTCCCGAGCGATATGCGCTGAAGGACCGGGACGGGATACTGAACCCGGAACATATCGCCGAGACATATTGGCATCTGCACTGTCAGCCGCGCGATGCCTGGACGCATGAGGTCGATCTGTGGCCATGGATCGAGAAATGGTAGATGCGCCGTCATCTCGTGCGGCCACACAGTCGAACCACCGACCCAGCGTGCCGGATGGCGACACCAAGGAAGCTTGAAGCGTCGTTGCGACACGGAAGCCCGCCCGAACGAGCGGATGAACATGGGCCTTGGGCGCCCGTCACACTCAATGGATCTGGTTGATAAGTAAGGATAGTCAGTCGTGCGCGATCCCATCACTCTTTTTTGGTCATTCCGCAGCCCCTACTCCTACATCGCACTCCCGCGTGTCATATCTTTATCGGAACGGTTCGATGCCCCGCTTGAGATGCGCATTGTTCATCCCGCGGCGCTGCGAAACCCAGAATACTTTCGCAGCATGAACCCTCTTGCACGGCCCTATTTCATGCTCGACAGCGCGCGTGCTGCAGCTTTCCAGGGGATGCCGTTCCGCCGCCCGGTCCCTGATCCGATCGCACAGGATCCGGTCACTCTGGCGTTTTCGCCCGGCCAGCCGCTCGCTCGCCGACTGGGCCACCAGGGCGTGGCCGCGGCGCAGCGTCGTCGCGAGGTCCCGTTCTGCCTCGAAGTTTCTCGCCTGCTCTGGGACGGGCAGGTGGACGGATGGGACAAGGGCGATCATCTGGCTCAGGCAGCCGCCCGCGCGGGAGTCGATCTTGGGGAACTGGAAGCCGCCATCGCGGCTGACCCGGACGCACATGAAGCCATGCTCGCACAGAACGACCGCGCCCTGCGTGAGGCTGGTCATTGGGGTGTGCCCACCATGGTCTATCGAGGCGAGCCATTTTTCGGGCACGACCGGATCGACGTCCTAGCCTAGCGTCTATTAAAGGATGTGGGCGGTCATTCTAATAGCGAAGCACGCTAACTGGCGACGTGGCGCGCCCCCGGGAGAGGGCGTCCTCGCTCAGCAATGTGCCGGCCATCGCAACGGGGCCGTTCCGCCACGGGCGATTGCGGAGTTCGATGCACACGACGAATGCCCGCATTCGCTTACCCGATGCCCTGCAAGGGGCCGGGTAAGCAAAAAGCGGCCCGAGGGACCGCTCTAATTCGCTGATTTCGTTGAAAAAACCTGGAGCGGGCGAAGGGATTCGAACCCTCGACCCCAACCTTGGCAAGGTTGTTCCGTGGGTTTGCTGCGATTTGTGGCAACCAACGCCAGTATGCAAGAACCGCTGGTACGCCTGCATTTATGATTGCCGACCCTTACCCTGATTTGCTATCATTTGTTCAAAGTTGGTTGCCATATGGTTGCCAGCCTCGAATTGGCAACCAGGAAGGGGGCGGCGATGAGCAAGCAGCGGCGCATAGGACTGCGGGACGTTCGGGCACTCAAGCCAAATGAGATTGTCTGGGACACAGCGGTTGCAGGCTTTGGCGCTCGGCGCCGGCAAGGCGAGGCGGTTTGGTACTTCCTGAAATACCGAACCAAGGACGGCCGGCAACGCTGGTACAGCATCGGGCGGCACGGCTCGCCTTGGACGCCAGACGATGCGCGCGACAAGGCCAAGGCCCTGCTCGCCGAGGTAACAAAGGACAAAGACCCGGCGATTGAGAAGGCGGCAAGGCGCAAGGCGACCACCATCGCCGAGCTATGCGACCTTTACCTTGCCGACGCCAAGGCAGGGCGCGTTTTGACCCGCGCCAGCATCGCCAAGAAGGCAAGCACGCTCGCGGTGGATACAGGGCGCATCGAACGCCACATTAAGCCGCTGCTCGGCAATCACGCGGTTTCGTCGATCACCCGAGACGACGTTGAACGGTTCATGCACGCGGTTGCCGAGGGAAAGACTGCCCTCAAGGCCAAGACGGCAAAGAAGCGTGGCCTTGCGCGCGTCACTGGCGGCCGGACGGCCGCGACCCGTGCGGTTGGGCTCTTGGGCGCGATCTTCACCTATGCAGTGCGCCACGGCATGAGGGCCGACAACCCGGCGCATCGCGTACAGCGTTTCGCCGACCAGAAACGCGAGCGACGGCTTTCCGAGGACGAATATGCGGCCCTTGGCGACGCCCTGCGCAAGGCGGCCGAAACGGGCATATGGCCGGCGGCCGTGGCGATGGCGCGCTTTCTTGCACTGACGGGCTGGCGCAGCGGCGAGGCGGCGGCGCTGAAATGGTCCGAAGTGGATTTACCTCGACGTACAGCAACTCTTGTCGATACCAAAACCGGCCGATCACTCCGTCCGCTTTCTCATGGCGCCTGCGACGTGCTGCGCACCATGACGCCGACCGGGATTGATGCGCTGGTATTCCCGCCGACGCGCGGCGACGGCTTGCTTCATTTCAAGAAATTCTGGCCGCGTATCGCGAAGCTCAGCGATCTGCCGACCGATATCACGCCACACACCTTGCGCCACTCGTTTGCGAGCCTTGCCGCCGATCTCGGCTATTCCGAGCCGACGATTGCCGCCCTGGTCGGGCATCAAGGCCGCTCTACCACGTCCCGCTATTTGCACTCGGCCGATGCGGTATTGCTCGCGGCGGCCGACAAGGTGGCGGATCAAACTGTGGAACTTATGGGTGACCGCAAGCCCGAGGCCGAGGTGGTTCCTTTCAAGCAAGCTCGCTGAGGGCAAGCTCGCAATCCGCCAGCGCTTCGGGGGCGCGGTTGCTATTGTCTTACATTGTCGTATATTAACGCGATGCGGGTGATCGCGGCGCGGGGTTATGAGCGACGGGCAAGGCGGTTGCTATCGCCGGAGGCGCGAGCGGCGGCCGAGGCAGCCATCGTGGCCCGGCCCGAGGCATGGCCGGTGATCCCCGGTACGGGCGGCGCGCGGAAGGCACGCATCGGGCTGCCGGGACGCGGCAAGCGGGGCGGAGCGCGCGTGATCTACTTCTTCAGCGCCGCAGGCGAGGTGATCGCCTTGCTCGATATGTACGCCAAGGCCGACAAGGAGGATTTGACCAATGCCGAGAAGCAAGAACTTCGCGACGCCATCGCCGAAATCGAGGCCGCGCTCGGCGCATCGCGGCGTGCTCGGTAAGCGCCTTGTCAAGGCGGCGCGGGAAGTCGCCGCCCACCTGCGAGGCGAAATCGAGCTTCCCAGCTATGAGGTGGCGGTGCCGGAAACGATAGACGTGGCCGCCTTGCGCCATCGGCTCGGGCTTTCGCAGGCTGCTTTCGCTCGCTCGTTCGGTCTCGATCTCGGCGCCTTGCAAGCCTGGGAGCAACATCGGCGGCGCCCGGATCGCACGGCCCGCATCCTTCTCGCGGTGATTGCTCGCGAGCCCGACGCGGTTTTGCGCGCACTCGCCGCTTGATGCCGTGGCGAACAAAACCGCCGAGCTAATGGGCGAATGCAAACCGAGCGCGGTGGGGGAGCTGCGGAGGGCAGCGCAGTAGGCGCCGTTTAACCTGCGCGGTAAGTTATCCACAGGTTTCTACGCTATATTTTGTTTCTACAGTCAATCGGCGTTGTTTCTACGGCGACAACGTCGGGCGCTGTATTACAGACTGGCGACCGTTCAATCATGGAGTCGCAAATGATGAAAAGTACGCCGAAATTCTCTTTTGATGAGGCACGAGGGCTGAACGCAGATACACGCCTGCGCCGCGATCAGGCGGCGGCGGCATTGCGTGGGCTTGGTATTCCTGTCGCGAAGTCAACGTTGGCCACGATGGCAACGCGCGGGGGCGGGCCGCCGTTTCAGCGATTCAATCGGGCGGTGCTGTACCGCTGGGATGATTTGCTGGCGTGGGTAAAGTCGCGGCTAAGTGACCCGGTGCGGAGTACTGCCGAATTTGACGCCTCGGCTGCCGGGCAGCGGCGACGTTCCACAGGCCGCGGCAGCGTCGCGCCTGTCGAGCGCGACGGACGCGCCCAATGATGGGCGGGACTTTCGATAATTCTCCGGCGCCGGATTGGACCACGGTGCAGCGCAAGGCACTCCTGGCGATGCACAACGGCGATGAAGGCGCAGCGCGAGCAGATCACGAACGCCGCTGGCACGCCAAGGAGCTTGCCGCACGCGCCCGCGAAGAAGCGCTCAATCAGCTCGGCGATATCGCCGCAGAGCGCGACCAGACGGTGCCCGAACTATCCGCAGCCGATCTTGAAAAAGCGGTACAAGAATTGGCGAAGCTTCCGGCCGCCGAACGAGTTTTGAAAAAGAAGGTGGTCGCCAAAGGTTTTGGAATCACGCCCGGGGATTTGACGGCGCTCATTAAGCCCTATTTGCCGAAGGCCGAAGAATCGTCGGATACCGGAGCGCAGCTTTTTCCCGAACTTGAGCCCTGGCCGAATCCAGTCAACGGGCCGGAGCTTCTCACTAGGCTTGCCGGAATGTTCAGCAGATACATCGCGTTGCCGCCCGGCGCTCCCGATGCGTTGGCGCTTTGGGTGTTGCACTCGCACGCAATTGATAACGCAACGATCTCACCAATTCTGGCTGTTACATCGCCGACCCCAGAATGCGGGAAGACGACTTTGCTTACTCTTCTTGGCGTTCTTGTTCGCCGGCCGCTGGGCGCATCGAACATTACCGCTGCCGCCCTTTTCAGAGCGGTGGAGAAATGGACGCCAACCCTATTGATTGACGAGGCCGACACCTTCCTACGCGACAACGACGAGCTGCGCGGCGTCATCAACTCAGGCCACTCACGGGCAAACGCTTTCGTGATCCGCACAGTCGGAGACGATCACGAGCCCACGAGATTCACCACGTGGGCGCCGAAGGCAATCGCGTTGATCGGCAAGCTACCGGCGACCATCGCTAGCCGGGCTATTCACATCGAAATGCGCCGGGCGATGATAGCTGACGTGATCGAAGAGTTGCGCGGCGATCGCTTGGGCCATTTAGAACCGCTGGCGCGGCAAGCGGCGAGTTGGGTAGCCGAACACGAGGCCGAACTGCGGAGCGCTGAACCAAGGATGCCGGCGGCACTTTATGGTCGGCGTGCGGACAATTGGAGACACATTCTCGCCATTGCCGAGACAGCCGGCGGCGAGTGGCCGGCCAAGGCGCGCACCGCCGCCGAAATCCTAAGTGCCGTCGAAAGCGGGCAGACGGTATCGATCGTGCTCTTGGAGGATTTGCACTCCCTCTTCGACGAGCGGCAGGCGCAGCGGTTGTCGTCAAGCGAGATCGTAAGCGCTCTTGTCGAGATGGATACACGGCCGTGGCCGGAGTTTCAGAAGGGCAAGCCCATCACAGGGCGCGGCATTGCCCGGCTCCTAGCAGCCTGTCGGACTTAAGCTTTTCGCGCAACATTCTGAGTACAAGCAGCCTGCTGACGCAGCAATATGGCGCTGTACCCACCTTTGTCGAAACTATGTTCCAAAAAATCCGGATTTTTGGCTCAGTCCGACAGGCTGCTAGAGCCTTTCGGCATATCTCCGACAAAATTCCGAATGGAAGGTTGCACGGCGGGCACGCGAGGGTATGAACGCGCAGCCTTTGCCGATGCTTTCGTGCGCTACCTGTCTGATCCTCTTTCCGAAGCGCCACAGCGCCACAACCCGCAGAAATCCTCGACTTTTGACCCTTCACAAGCGCCACAGGCCGGGAATGGCGTGGCGGATAGAAACGAGCAAAAACCCAAGGATTCCGCCACTTGTGGCGCTGTGGCGCTTAGAAAACCCAAACAGCGAGCGGTCGAGCCATCTAACGATCTTTCGACGGCCGTCGCGAGCGCCTGGGAGGAACGTGTATGAAGGCTTTGGCCTTGGTCGAGCGTGCGCGCCGATTCGGAGTGACGATGAAGCCCGAGGGCGACGCGCTCCGACTATCGGCCCCCCACCAACCGCCCGCTGATCTCATTGCCGAGCTTCGCCAGCATAAAGCCGAGATCATGGCGCTTCTCACCGGGCAACCGCCGGAGACGCGGCCGGAAGAGCCGAGCGCGAACCGGAACCAACGCCGCGCACCGGCATGGACGGCCGATGACTGGTTTCACTTTTACGGCGAGCGCGCCGGCATCAGCGAATCCGACGGCGGCGAGGAACGGGCGCGGGCTGAGTTTCTGGCCTTCGAACAGTGCATCTCGCGTTACCAGGAATTTCATCCCGGCACCGGCCGGCGCGAGGCGGCACGCGCGCTGATCGGCCTTGGATTGCCGCCGCATGAAGGGGACCGCCAATGATGATCACGACAATCCTCGCGCTCGACTTCGGAAGCGCTACCGGCTGGGCGGTTGCCGATCTCTTAGTGCAGGCGGCCGGTGCGATCATGTGTGTGGCTTGGCGAATCAAGCAGGACTGCCTCTTGCCCGAGGGAGTGGCGACGGGCGCTGCCGAAGCCGAAAGGGCCGCGCGAATCCTGCGCGACCTCGCCGGCCAACCGCCCGGCGCCTAGCCGCCTGACCCTCGCCGATCTCCTCCACTCGCCCCGCTTCGGCGGGGCTTTTCCGTACATTCATCGGGCACCCCGACGTAGGAAGGCCGCAATCAAGGCCTCGGCTGAGTTCGCCAGGGAATTAAGCGGATGGTTTGCACAATACCCATCGATGAAAGCTTCCATCCCGGCTACATCCGTACCGGCTGTAATATTGCCAGCACCAGGCACGAAGTCGTTATAGCCCGTGAGAAATCCTTCAACCCAGGCCATGTCCGCTAACCACATATCGTAAGTCTTCCGGTCCGCCATCCATCGGCCGCAGGAAAGGGTCCCTTCTCCAAGGACCATAACGCCGTGGTGCCGCGGCGGCGCTGCGATCGCCGCAACTGGAAACGCCGTCAGGCTCAAAATCAGGATTGACGCTATTGCGAACACGTCGTTCCGCATAACCAGCCCCCCTTTGTCGCTGCATTCCGTGACCGTACCTCGTATTCTCCCGAAGTGCTGCGGCGGGTTCCATCGGCCCCCACGCACCCTTTTGCCCCTGCCCTGGTAGCTGCCCCAACCCACAGCATCTTGTGCACCAGGTTGTTTCACGGCGGAAAACTGTGGTATACTGGCGGCATGACCGATGAAGCAGACTTCGAAACCTTTCCCGCTCGCCGCCCTGGCAATCGCTTTCAGCCGGGCGTATCGGGCAACCCCCAGGGCAGGCCGAAGGGCTGCCGGAATAAGCACCCGGCCCGCAAGCGAGCCCTGCCTGCCGATATCAAGCAATGGACGCCGTACGACGCAGAGATATTTTCAGCCCGCGTGCGGCGCTCGGCCCGAAACCGCGAAGACGCCAAGGTAGAGCTGATCACCGCCTGGCTCGCCTCGCACGCGCCGCAACACAGCCCCGGCTATTGCCCGGCCTGCAATCGGCCGCTCGATCTCGCGCCCCCGAATTTGCATGATGGGCCAGTGCGGCTTGAAGGCGTGTGGGTACATTGGTCCTGCGCCGCCCGATTCCTGCGCCGCCGCTGGGATGAAGCCCGCGAGGCCGTGCGAAAGCTTGGCGTCGCAGTCAATTATCCATGAATCCGGCAGTCGAAGGCTAAGCCGCCGAAATTAGAGGCTTTCTTTCAACTGCTCCGCAGCCATCGGATTTCCGAAATTCCCACGGTAGCGCGATGGCCGTGACGTACCCACGCCTCTTCCCGCTCGTTCCCCGATCCCGCCCCTTCGCCCTGTAGGCCATCACTCGACGCCTTGCTCTGCGCTGCTTCGGCGCAATCGACGCTAAGGCCATTTTCAGGCCCGTGGAGCGCCTTCTACATTCCGCCGGTGTGGTAAGGCCATCATTGCCCCAACCATGCCGCCTGCTTGCGGCCCTTAAGGCGAGCGGCGGGCGCATCTAAGGGCACCCTTCCATGCGCACTCGGCACTGCTCAGGGGCCACGCGAGAGGGCTTTCAGGCGCCTCATGGCCCGCTGGCACGCGGTAGAAATGCGCCAAGGCGCGTGTCGTAATGCATCGGTGCGGCGGCACTCGCCGGCGCGGGGGCCGCGACTGGCCGGGAAGCGGCACCCGCCACCCGCGGCTCGCCCTTCATCCAGGGATATTTGCCCGTAGCCTTGAGCCGATCGTACTCCCTCACAACCAAAGAAGCCGGGAAAAGCAGCACGTCCCCGAGGTGATAACCGGCAGCCGGCTTCATAAACTCAGCGAGGGTAACCCCCACCACATTCCCGCTGGCATCGGTAACCGGGCCGCCGGAAAAGCCGTGAACAGGGCCTACGCCTCCACCCGACCAGGGCATATCGACGACAAACAGACCCATTCCATCGGAAGATGCGGAGCGGGAGTAAAGATAGCCCTTCAGGGTCCCGCGCGAGGGAACCGCAACGCCCGTGGTCATTTCTAGGATCGCGGCTCCCACGTTTGGATGATTTCCGTAAAACGTAACGTGCTCGGCCGGGGGATGGAGCATCCAAGTCGGGGCAGCGCCAGAATGGGCAAAGAAAATGAGGCCAGATTTCTTGGCGCCGAGGACCGGCAATGTGACGGCCACACTGTGGAGCTTCCAGAATACGAGTGTCTGTTCGTGGAGGTCGGTGACCGCGACGTATGGCGTCAACTGCGTGGCGCAACCTTGCTGCGTAGCCACCAGCGCCGACATTTGAACCGCAATGCATCCGTTCGCCGCGAAGGCGGCAACGTCGCCGTGCAGCCCACAACAGACAACCCCAGCATCACAAGCGCCAGGATCCTTCCCATGGCGATCCCCCCAGCCCTCGCGCGTTACTCTACGCCGCCCGGGCCTGGCAGTCGCACCGGGCGCTGGCGCGCAGGGTTTCGCTCGGCATCTTCCCCCGATGGTTGCCCCCGCATCATCAGCATCAGCGCCATATCGACTAAGAACGGCGCGCCGAACGTCACGACGAACAGCCAGAAGGAAACCGTCGCAAAGATGAACCACCAAAGGTCAGCCGCGCCAATGTTGGAGCGCCACAGTGCCGGGATGGTCCCAAAAAGCCAGTTCGTCGCCCACCTCGCGATGAGAATGCCCACCGCGATGAAAACCAACAAGAAAACCAGTGAGAGAACGGCCACCGCGACCCTGAGCAGCCGCTTGGAGAATCCGAGCACGGCGGCCGCCCCGAAGAGCAGCGTTGCCGCGATGACCGCGAGAAGAAAGACAACCATTTCGGTGCCCTCTCAGCGGGAATAGAAAGACAATTCTACACCGCACGCGCGATCACAACCAGCCGTGAAATTTTTTGGGGCGGGGATGGTAAGGAAGTGCTCGACGCGCTCAAGAACGCCCATCGATTGCGAGCCAATTTTTTGTTTTCGGCAACAGTTTGCGGTTCGAGATATGCGCGGGTTTGTCGATTTTCCGAGCGATGGCTCGCGTGGTGACGCGGATGGTTTCCGGCGCGGCCAGCGTGAAAGCCGAGCTACCGGCGCCGGCTGCTTCAACCAGTCAGAAAGGGCGCGAAATCGCGCATCTTGGTTGCCATATGGTTGCCAGAACCAGGAGCCGCGCTGCGTGTCGCCACTAAGTCATTGATATATTGGAGCGGGCGAAGGGATTCGAACCCTCGACCCCAACCTTGGCAAGGTTGTGCTCTACCCCTGAGCTACGCCCGCGCTCCATCGGTCCGGGCGGGATCATACGCAAACCGCCGGGTCATGCAAGAGGAAGCCGCAGGCCGCCCCCCTTGCCCTCGCGATATTCCGCAGCCTACCATGCCGGCCAGGGGAAATTTTGGGATATAAGGGCCTATGGCGACGGTTGCGGGCATCGAAGACAAGCTGAAGGCGGCGCTGCGGCCGATCCGGCTCGACATCGTCGACGAATCGCACCGCCATGCCGGCCATGCCGGCGTCCGGGCCAGCCTGGCCGGCGCCCGCGCCGGCGGCGGCACCCATTTCCAGGTCCGCATCGTCGCAGAGGCCTTCGCCGGCAAATCGCGGCTCGCCCGCCAACGGCTGGTCTATGCCGCGCTGGCCGAGGAAATGACCGGCGACATCCACGCCCTCACCGTCACCGCGCTCACGCCCGACGAAGCCGAGAGCTGAGAAACGCCGGGGTTCAGGCCGCGTCGGAGCGGCTCGCCGGCGGCACGATGCGGATCAGGGTGATCTGGTTGCGCTTGCGGCGCAGCACCTCGAAGCGGAAATCCTCGATGGTGAAGCTCTGCCCGGCCTCGGGGATGATCTGCGCCTTGTCGATGACCAGGCCGGCAATGGTGGTCGCCACGTCGTCGGGCAGCGACCAGTCGAATTCCCGGTTCAGGTCGCGGATCGACACCGTGCCGTCGACCAGATAGCTGCCGTCGGGCTGGGCGCGGACGCCGCTCACCGTGCGGTCGTGCTCGTCGCGGATCTCGCCGACGATCTCCTCGACGATGTCCTCCAAGGTGACGAGGCCCTGCAGCGCACCGTATTCGTCGACCACCAGCGCGAGCTGGGCGCGGCGCTGGCGGAAGGCGGTAAGCTGCTCGCGGAGTGTCGTGGTCTCGGGCACGAACCAGGGCGCGGTCATGATCGCGGCGATGTTCACCGCCTCGCTCCGCCCGTTCGCCGCGTACAAGGCGCGGAGGAGGTCCTTCACGTGCAGGATGCCGACGATATTGTCGGGATCATCGCGCCACAGCGGCAGCCGCGTATAGCCGGCGGCAAGCGCCTGGGCGACGATCTCAGCCGGTGGCAGATCGACCCCGAGGGTTACCATGTTGCGGCGATGGACAGTGACCTCCGAGACCTCGACCTCGTCGAGATCGAGGATCGAGCCCAGCATGTCGCGCTCCTCCTTGACCATGGCGCCCTCGCGGACGTTGAGGTCGATGGCGCCGCGCAGCTCCTCATGTGCCGCGCCGAGCTGGTCGCCACGGCGCACGTTGACGCGGAAGATCTTCAAGGTGAGCCGCACCACCACCTGCACCGCATGCACGACCGGCGCCAACACCGCGACCGCGGCGGCGGCCGGACGGGCGATAAAGAGCGCCACCCGATCGGGAAAGTTTAGGGCGTAGGTTTTCGGCAGGATCTCGGCGAAAACCAGCACCAGCAGCGTCATCGCCACGGTGGCATAGACCAGGCCGGCGGTGCCGAACAGCTCGACCAGAACGTTGGTCGCCAGCACCGAGGCCAAAATATTCGCGAGATTGTTGCCGAACAGGAAGGCGCCGATCATGCGCTCCTTCTTCTCGCGCAGGCGATTGATAACTCGGGCACGGGCGTCGCCCTCCTGCTCCAAGCGGTGCATGCGCCCGCGCGAGGCGACGGTGAGCGCCGTCTCGCCGCCGGAAAAGAAGAACGAGATCGCCAGCAAAACGACGATGCCGATAGCCGAGGCGACGATATCCGCGTTCCAGGGCAGGTCGAGAAGTTTCGAGATCACGCCGCGCGCTCCGCGCGCCACATTGCGGCGAAATCGTCGTAGGAAACCTCGCGCGAGAGGAAGGCCTGGCCGATGCCGCGCGCGAGCACGAAGGTCGGGCGGCCGTCCGCCACCTTCTTATCCTTGAGCATGTGCTGCCACAGCCGCTCGACCGCCTCGGGGCCGGCGATGCCGGCGGCGTCGACCGGTAGGCCAACGGCCTGGAAGTGGCGCCTGAGCCGCGCCACGTCGGCGGCCGGGCAAAGCCCGAGCCGGGTCGAGAGCGCGAAGGCGAGAACGCAGCCGATGGCCACCGCCTCGCCGTGCAGAAGCCGGTCGGAAAAGCCCGCCTCCGCCTCGAGCGCGTGGGCGAAGGTATGGCCGAGGTTCAAGAGCGCACGCTCGCCGCCCTCGCGCTCGTCGCGGCCGACGATCGCCGCCTTGGCGCGGCAGCAATGGGCGACCGCGTGGCGCCGGGCAGCGGGGTCGCCGGCGATCAGCGCCGCGCCCTCGGTTTCCAGCCAAGCGAAAAAACCAGGATCGTCGATCAGCCCGTATTTCGCCACCTCGGCATAGCCGGCGAGAAGCTGGCGCCGCGGCAGGGTGTCGAGGGGCCCGACATCGGACAGGACGAGGCGCGGCTGATGGAAGCTGCCGACTAGGTTCTTGCCCGCCGCGACGTTGATGCCGGTCTTGCCACCGACGGCGCTATCGACCTGGGCGAGCAGCGTCGTCGGGACCTGGATGAAGGCGATGCCGCGGTGAAGCACCGCGGCGGCGAAGCCCGCGAGATCGCCGATCACGCCGCCGCCGAAGGCCAAAATGGTGTCCCGCCGCTCGACCCGAAGCGCGAGCAGCCGGTCGATCAGCGCCGCGAGATCGGCGAAGCTCTTGGTGCCCTCGCCGGGCGGCAGCACGATCGCGTCATGAGCGACGCCGGCACGATCGAGCGCGGCCTGGAGCGCCGCGAGATGCAGCGGCGCGACATGACCGTCGGTCACGATCACCGTGCGCGGCCGCGCCAGAAGCGGCGCGATATGCTGGCCCGCCGCCGCCAGCAGCCCCTCGCCGGCGAGAACGCGATAGGCGCGGGTGCCAAGGCCGACATCGACGGTCGCGATCCCCTCGGCTGTTTCGCCATCGGCCGTTGCTCGGCCTTTGGCCGCCCTCACGCGTTGCTCCAGCGCCGCCATGATCCGTTCCACCACCTGGTCCTGACTCTGTTCGTTGCTCTCGATCACGATATCGGTCTCGGCATAGACCGGATAGCGCTCAGCAATCAGCCTCTCCATCACCGCGCGCGGGTCGGCGGTCTTCAGCAGCGGCCGGTTGTTGCGCCGCAGGCAGCGACGGAGCAGCACGTCGAGTTCGGCGCGAAGCCAGATCGAAATGCCGCGCGCGCGCACCCGGGCGCGGGTCTCCGGGTCGATGAAGGCGCCGCCGCCGGTCGCCAGCACCTGCGGCGGGCCGTCCAGCAGACGCGCCATCGCCTGGCGCTCGGCGGCGCGGAAGGCGGCTTCGCCCTCGCGCGCAAAAATATCCTCGATCGCGCAGCCATAGGCCGTCTCGATTTCGAGATCGGTATCGGTGAAAGGCAGGCCGAGCCGGCTTGCGAGCTTGCGGCCAACCGTGCTCTTTCCAGCGCCCATGAGGCCGACAAGGACGATGCTGCGGGCGGGAACGGCGGCCGGTGTCTGACCGGCGGTTGGCGACGGCGGGTCGTTCATTCTCCTTGCTTTCCGGGCGGGAAACCTCGCAATCGGGGAGCGACTCTCGCGGCCCCTATCGCAATTCCGCCACATTGGTTTTCTAGCATAAAAATCGTAAAATTAACAGGCGGCAGCCGATCCGGCGCAGCTGCCATCCAGTGGGGGTTCTCAACCGCTTATGGGGAAATTCTCCGCAGCCATCGTGGTGTTGGTTATCTTGATCCTGATCGGGGGCGGCGTGTTTCTGATGAGGTGGAACATCCCGCCGCCGACAACGCGGGTCGAGAAGGTCATAAGCCATGGCAATTCGGGATAACGGTGGCCGGGCTGCGGCACTTCCCTATCGCGCACTTCCCTTCCTGATCGCGCTGTTCTTGGCGAGCGCGGCGCCGCTTGCGCTGCGCGCCGCCGAGGCGCAGACGACGGCGCCGTCGGACGGGCCGATTTCGCTCTTGCCCGGCGCCGCCACGCCCGCCACCGCCACGCCCGCCACCGGCACGCCCGCCGGGCAAGGCGCCGGCACCAGCGCGACGACCGGAACCGCGACCGGAACCGCGACCGGTAGCGCGGCGACGGGTGCGACGGGTGCGACGGAGACAGGCGCCGCAGCGACGAGCACGACCGCCGGCACCAGCACCAGCACCGGCAGCGGCACGGGCCAGCCCGTCACGGCCGGCAACGGCATCGGCATCGGCGCACTGGCGGCGCCGAACCCCTCGGATATCGGCGTCCTCGACACCAGCCAAGGCGCGCTGGCGCCGACGCTCTGGCAGGGCAGCGCGGCCGCCGTGGTCGACACGCTGCTGCCGAAGCTGCCGGCCAGCACGTCGCCGGCGATGCAAAACTTGGCGGCGCGGCTTCTGCTCAGCCCCGGCGCGGTGCCGGCCGGCGCGACGAAGGGACCGAGCCTGCTCGCGCTTCGGGTGCGCGCGCTGCTTGCCCTCGGCCAGGTACCGGGTGCGCTCGCCCTGGTCAGAGCGGCGGCCGCCGCCACCACCGATGCCGCATTCAATCGCGCCGCCGTCGATACGTATTGGTTGAGCGGACATTCTCATGCCGCCTGCGGCCGCGCCTTTCAGATGGCGCGGGACAGCACCAGCAACGGCGCGCTCGAAGACGTCGCCTTCTGCCACTTTCTCGCCGGCCAGCACGCCGCGGCGGGCATTGACGTCGATCTGTTGCGCGAGCAGAAGGGCATCGACCCGGCCTTCTTCCAGATCTACGCCCGCCTCACCGGCTTCCGGCGCAAGACGGTGAGCAGCCTGTCCGACCCGACGCCGCTCCTACTCGCCATGTTGGCCGCGACCAAGGACCCGCCGCCGCCCGCGATCGTCGAAGGCGCGGCGCCTGCCGTCGCCTATTTCGTCGCCCGCATGGCGCACGCGCCGTTGTCGCTGCGCCTCATCGCCGGCGAGCAGGCGGTCGCCCAAGGCGGGCTGGCGCCGGACATGCTGCGCAAGCTCTATGCCAGCGTGCCATTTTCCGAGACCGATCTCGCCGACCCCGCCAAGGTCGCGGCAAAACTCGACGATGCCCGCGGCAATGCCTTGATGTACCAGGCGGTGGGCCGCGAAAACGAGCCCTTGGCCGAGGCCGAGGCGTTGCAGAGCTCCTTCGCTCTGGCGAAGAAACTGAGCGGCAGCGCGCTTCCCGTCTATCGCGCCGAGGACAAGCGGCTCCAGGCGCTGGCCCCGACGCACGATCTCGCCTGGTTTGCGCCGGACGCGGTGCGGGCGCTGCTGACGCTCGGCCGGCCCAAGGCCGCAGCGGCCTGGTACGCGCTGATCGCGGCCGGCGGCCAGACGGCCGCGAGCGGCGCGGATGGCGCCGGCGATCCCAAGGCGGCGGCGCAGCTCGCGCCGCTGATGGCGCTGGCCGGCGCCGCCACGGCCGCTCCAACGGCGGCTCCTGCGGCGGCCGCTCCAACGGCCGGGGCCGGGGCCGGGGCCGGAGCCGATCCCGGCCAAGCCCTCGCCGCCTGGTACGCGGCCGCCGACCCGACCGCGCGCGACGCCGAGGCCGGGCTGCTCTTCACCTTGAGCGAGGCCTTGGGCGAAAAGGTGCCGGCCTCGCTCTGGCTGCCGCTTTATCGCCATACCGCCCTCACCATGGCGACGACGCCGCCGGCAGCGCTGCGCCACGGCCTCGCCCGCGCGGCGACCGGGAAGCGGATCGGCGAAACCGTGATGTTCAGCCTGGTCAACCTCGGCCCGGGCGGGCCGACGGTGGCGAGCGCCGCAACGCTCGCCGATGTCGTCGCTGCCCTCGAAGCCGTCGGCCTCGACAAGGACGCGCGGAGGATCGCCGTGGAAGCGGCGCTCGGCGGGGTTTGAACCGATGACCGTCGCCCCCGCCATCGCCGCCGCGCCGCCGCCCCTCTCCGCCGCGAAGCGGGCGATCGAGGCGTTTCTGGAAATGCTGGCGGCGGAACGGGCGGCCTCGGCCCACACCCTCGCCGCCTATGCCCGCGATCTCGCCAAGGCGCAAATCTGGGCCGAGGCGGCCGGCAGCGACCTTCTCGCCATCGGCCGCGAGGAGTTGAGCCGCTACCTGCGCTCTTTCACCAAGGACGGGCTGGCGCCGGCGACCGCGGCCCGGCGCCTCTCCTGTCTGCGGCAATTCTACCGCTTTCTTTGCGCCGATGGCCGCCGCGCGGACGATCCCACCGCCGCCGTCGACAGCCCGCGGCGGACGCGGGCCTTGCCCAAGATCCTCAGCGAGGCCGAGGTCGAGCACCTGCTCGCCGCGGCGGAAAAGCGGCCCGGACCCGAGGGCCGCCGGCTTCACGCCATGATCGAGCTGCTCTACGCGACCGGCATGCGCATTTCGGAGTTGCTCGCGCTGCCCTATCCGCTGCCGCGCGAGGACACGCGTTTTCTCGTCGTTCGCGGCAAGGGCAAGAAGGAGCGATTGGTGCCGCTCAGCGAGCGCGCCTTGCGGGCGATCGGCGCCTATATCGAGGTGCGCCCCCACTTCCTCAAGGTCAAGCGGCCGTCACGCTGGCTATTTCCCTCGCGCGGGCGCTCGGGAGTCTTGACCCGCATCCGCTTCTATCAACTTCTGCGCGAGCTGGCAGCGGCGGCCGGGCTCGACCGCACCAAGGTGTCGCCGCATGTGCTGCGGCATGCCTTCGCCAGCCATCTTCTCGCCCATGGCGCCGATCTTCGGGTGGTGCAGCAGCTTCTCGGCCATGCCGATATCGCGACCACGGAAATCTATACCCATGTGCTGGACGAGCGCCTGAAATCCCTGGTCGTCGAGCACCATCCCCTGAGCCGGCCCGGACCGCGCCGCACCGAGACCAAGCCAAGCCGGGATTGACTTCGCCCCCCTAGCCCGACATGGTGGCGCCCGGCCCGGCGACAGCCAGGCGGATTGGCATCGATTGGCTTGAGCGACGGACGAGCGAGGCATGGCCCAGACTTACCTTGATTTCGAAAAGCCGATCGCCGAGCTCGAAGGCAAGTTGCGCGAGCTCGAGCAGACCGCGGGCGGCAACGACATCAACATCTCCGACGACATCCAGCGCCTCAAGGGCAAGGCCGAGCAGTCGCTGCGCGCGCTCTATGCCAAGCTGACGCCGTGGCAGAAGACGCAGGTCGCGCGTCACCCCGAACGGCCTCATTTCGAGGATTACGTCGCGGCCCTGGTGGCCGATTTCACCGCGCTGGCGGGCGATCGCGCCTTCGCCGACGACAAGGCGATCAGCGGCGGCCTCGGCCGTTTTCGCGGCCGCTCGGTGATGATCATCGGCCACGACAAGGGCCGCGGCACCGACGGCCGCATCAAGCATAATTTCGGCATGGCGCGGCCCGAGGGCTATCGCAAGGCCGTGCGCCTGATGCGCCTCGCCGAGCGCTTCGGTCTGCCGGTGATCACCCTGGTCGACACGCCCGGCGCTTATCCCGGCATCGACGCCGAGGAGCACGGCCAGGCCGAGGCGATCGCGCGCGGCATCGATTGCTGCCTCGATCTCAAGGTGCCGCTGGTGTCGGTGATCCTCGGCGAGGGCGGCTCGGGCGGCGCCGTCGCCATCGCCGCCGCCAACCAGACGATGATCCTGGAGCACGCGATCTATTCGGTCGCCTCGCCCGAGGCCTGCGCCTCGATTCTCTGGCACGCGGCGGAAAAGGCGCGCGAGGCGGCGGATGCCCTGAAGCTCACCGCGGCCGATCTCTTGGCGCTCAAGGTGGTCGACCGGGTGATCGCGGAGCCGATCGGCGGCGCCCATCGCCAACCCGAACGCACCATCGCCGCCGTCGGCGACGCCATCGAGGACAGCCTCAAGGCGCTTGCCGCCGTCGCGCCCGAGGCGTTGCGCGAGCAGCGGCGGCGCAAATTCCTCGATATCGACGGCCGCAGTCGCCCCTAACGATCCGGCCGTGACGATATGGGCCGCTACAGCCCGCGGCTGAAGGCACGGATCTCGTCGACGAAAAGCTCGGATTCTTCGAGAGCGGCGAAATGACCGCCGGCGGTCATTTCCGACCAGCGCGTGACCTCGTAGATACGCTCGACCCAGGCCCGCGGCGGGCGCGGCAGCTCGGCGATCGGAAAGGCCATGTAGCCGGTCGGCACGCCGATGCGCTGGCCGGCCTTGAGGCGCAGCGAGCCGTCGTGCCGCGCGGCGTAAAACGGCCAGCTGGCCGGGCCGATGGTGCCGGTGAACCAATAGAGCGACAGCATGGAGCAGAGCTGATCGCGGGAGAAGCGCCGCTCCAGGTTGCCGCCGGTGTCGGCGAGGCTACGGAACTTCTCCAACAGCCAGCCGGCGAGGCCGGCCGGCGAATCGGTGAGCGCGAAGGCAAGGGTCTGCGGCTTGGTCGCCTGAATCGCCTGATGGCCGATCTCGCCGCGCCAATAGCGGCCGAGGCGGTCGAGGAATTCCTGCTCGGGCGGCGTCAAGGGCGCGCTGCCGGGCCCTTGCCAGGGCGCCAAGGGCAGGCTTTGCAGCGAAAGCCCGACTAGCGTCTGCGGCCATTCGAGCGCGAGATAGGACGCGACGGCGGCGCCCCAGTCGTTGCCATGGGCAATGTAGTGGCGGTAGCCGAGAACGCCGGTCATCAGCTTCTGGCAGAGCGCCGCCATGGCGCGCGGCCCGAGCGGCGCCGCCGGCGGCGGCGAGAAGCCATAGCCCGGCAGCGACACCACCACCACGTCGAAGGCCTCCGCCTCGTCGCCGTCGAAGCGGTCAGGATGGGCCAGAGGCTCGATCACCGGCAGGAACTCGTAGAACGAGCTCGGCCAGCCGTGAATGAGGAGCAAGGGCTGCGGCGCCAGCCCCGAGCCCGGCTCGTGCAGATAATGCAGCCGCTGGCCGTCGATCTCGACCGTGTAATGGGGATAGGCGTTGAGCTTCGCCTGCTCGGCCGGCCAATCATGGATCTCTTGCCAATGCTCGATCAGCTTTTTGACGCTGGCGAGCTCGCTGCCGAAGCGCCAATCGCCGTTCTCCGGCTCGTTCGGCCAGCGCGTCCGCGCGAGGCGCTGCTTGAGATCGGCGACCGCGCCCTCGGCGACGGCGATCTTGAAGGGTTCCGACTTGAAGGACTCTGTGGTCATGATCGATCGCGAAAGGCGCGGAAGAAGCGCCGAAGCTCGTCGATGAGAAGCGGCCCGTTCTCCATCGCGACGAAATGGCCGCCGCGGTCGAAATCGCGCCGGTCGACGACGTTATAGATACGCGCGACCCATTCCGCCGGCGGTACCGGAAAAAGATCGAACGGAAAGAAGGCGACGCCGGTCGGCACCTCGACCCGCTCGCCGGGCTTGAGGGTGAGGCCGCCGCGGTTGCGCACCGCCCAATAAAGCCAGTTCGGCGCGTTAATGCCGTTCAGCCAATAGAGCATCACCTGGGTGATCAGCCGGTCCATAGCGAAGGGCGGCGGCTGGTCCGCCTTGGCGCCCGGCCAGCCGTGATACTTCTCGACGATCCAGGCGGCGAGTCCGGCCGGCGAATCGGTCAGCCCATAGGCGAGCGACTGCGGCCGCGTGCCCTGGATTTCCTGATAGCCGCCCTCGCGCCGCAGCCGTTCGCGGGTGAGCTTGACCCAGTTCCGCTCGGCCTCGCTCAATGGCGGCGCGCCTTCACCCAAGGACGGGCGCAGCCCCAGCATGGTGAGATGGATCGCCGTCACCGCGTCGCCGTGGCGGCGCGCGAGTTCCGAGGTCACTACCGAGCCCCAATCACCGCCATGGGCGAAATAGCGCGGAAAGCCGAGCACGCCGGACATCAGGAGATGCCACAGATCGGCGATCTCGGCCGGCGTCATCGGCGCCGGCGGCGGCGCCGAGAAGCCATAGCCCGGCAAGCTCGGCGCGATCACCGTGAAGGCATCGGCGGCATCGCCGCCGAAACGCGCCGGATCGGCCAAGGACAGAACGATATCGCGGAACTCGAACACCGAGCCCGGCCACCCGTGGGTGAGAAGAAGCGGCTTCGGCTTCGGCCCGACGCCGGGGCAGCAGAGGAAATGAATGTTCAGGCCGCCGACCTCGGCCCGGTATTGCGGCAGGCCGTTCAACGCCGCCTCCTCGGCGCGCCAGTCGTAGGCGTCGCGCCAACGGGCGACGAATTGCTGCATATAGCCGAGATTGGCGCCGAGCCGCCAGGCGGAACCCTCGGGCTCCGCCGGCCAGCGGGTCGAGCCGAGCCGCAGGCGGAGATCCGCGAGCGTAGCCTCCGGAACCGCGATCCGGAATGCTTCGGCGGCGATCGCTTGCTCCATGCCGAATTCCCGGCCGCTCCCCGTTGCCTTGCCCGCCTAGCCTAGCCTCTTTCCATGTTTCGGCCAAGACTTGGGAAGCATTTTGGCGGGCGCTCGGGAAACCGGCCCCGGACCCGCCCCGAGAAAGACGGCGCCGACGCCGAGCCATGCGCCGGGCCAAGCCCGATGCCAGCTTGCCTCCATCGCCGTCCGATGGTTAATGGAACGCATGAGCTTGAAAACCGGGGCCAGCGCGTGACGAATCATCCTGTAATCATCGCCGGCGGCGGCATCGGCGGGCTGGCGACGGCCCTGACGCTGCACCAGGTCGGCGTGCCTTGCATTGTTTTCGAGGCGGTCCGCGACATGCGCCCGCTCGGCGTCGGCATCAATCTGCAACCGAACGCCGTGCGCGAACTCTACGATCTCGGCATCGGGGCACGCGATCTCGACCGCGTCGGCGTGCCCGCGAAGGAATGGGCGCTGGTCGGGCTTAACGGCAACGACATCTATTCCGAGCCACGCGGGCTGCTGGCCGGCTACCACTGGCCGCAATACGCGGTCCATCGCGGCCAGTTGCACATGCTGCTGCATGAGACGGCGGTGCAGCGGATCGGGCCCGAGGCGGTGAGGCTCGGCAGCCGCGTGACCGGTTACCGAAAGAATGGCGACGGCGGCGTCAGCGCATTCATCGCATGCGCCGATGGCACGAGCGTCGAGGCGAAGGGCGCGCTGCTCATCGGCGCCGACGGCATCCATTCGGCGGTCCGGGCCGAGATGCACCCCGCGCAGCCGCCGATCCATTGGGGCGGCGCGATCATGTGGCGCGGCACGAGCTGGGCGAGGCCGATACGAAGCGGCGCTTCCTTCGTCGGCCTCGGCACCCATCGCCAGCGGATGGTGTTCTATCCAATTTCCCATCTCGACCCGGAGACCGGCTTGGCGATGATCAACTGGATCGCCGAGGTCACCATGGACAACAGCGAAGGCTGGACAGAGCGCGGCTGGTTCCGCCAGGTCGGCATCGACGACTTCATCCACCATTTCGACGGCTGGGTTTGGGACTGGCTGGATGTGCCGGCCTTGATCAGGCGAGCGGACTGCGCTTTCGAAAACCCGATGATCGACCGCGATCCGGTGCCCACGTGGTGCGACGGTCCGGTGGCGCTGCTCGGCGATGCCGCTCATGCCATGTATCCGACCGGCTCCAACGGCGCGAGCCAGGCGATTGTCGATGCCCGTGTTCTCGGGCGCGCGATGGTCGAGCATGGCGTGACGCAGGCGGTGCTTGCCGCCTATGACGGCAAGCTGTGGGGCCCGATCGCGCGGCTCGTCCCGCGCAATCGCGGCGCCGGGCCGTTCGGGCTGCTCAACCTCGTCGCCGCGCGCTGCGGCGGCCCCCTCGCTACTATTGAACACCTCCTCCCAGCCCCCGAGCGCGCC
>OFHJ01000168.1_pt1 | contig 27647 bp, 22 predicted proteins | sample 1522001 | NCBI WGS metagenome assembly OFHJ01 (sample SAMEA2464838, study PRJEB22497) | soil metagenome | biome: Grassland; feature: Farmland; material: Clay | place: Australia | collected 2013-02-01 | depth 1.2 m | reverse complement strand
GTACAGCAGCCTTGCGATCATGATGCCCGCCTCCGCGGTGGTCGGCTACTTGATCGGCGCCGGCCTGGACGATTGGCTCCGCACCGGACGGGTCTTCACGGTCGTGTTTGTGGTACTGGGCATCGGCGCAGGGTTTTTGGAATTGGTTCGAGTCTTGGCGCGTACCAGTTCCCAGTAGGTCCATGTCCGCGCAACCGCCCCAATCCGCCCCGCCCGCAGCGCCCGCTCCCTGCCCCGCGGCGGCCGCAAGCGAAGGCCCGTCGAATCCAGCAATCGCGTTTGGCGGAAACCCCTCTGCCGAGGATCGCCGCATGGATCGGTGGGTGCTCGCGTGTTCGCTGGCCGGCACGGCCGCCGCCGGGCTGGCCTATGGCTCCGCCTGGGCGCTGGGCTTCGCCGTAGGCGCGGCGCTTAGCTGGCTGAATTTGCGCCTGATTCGTGCCGGCGTGGACGCCCTGGGCCGCGCCGCCCGCACCGGCTCCGCGCGCAGCGGCCGCCGCGCCGGGCGCTGGCGCTGGTGGCTGGGCCTGGCCCTGGCCGCAAGTGGGCTATATGGTATATTTGTCGTGCACTGGCTGCCTTGGCGGGCGGTATTGGCTGGACTGTTCGCTATGTTCGCCGGCGTGTTCCTATTTGCAATTGCCGAGTTGCTGCGACCGGTGAAGGCAACATCCGCCGGCCCCAGCCCTGCGCCCCAACCCGGCGCGGACCCCGAGACCGATTCGACCGCCCCGGAGCCCTAGCCCTTACCCGGCACCGCGATGAAAGAACTCTGGTTCACGCGCATCGTCAACCACGTCTTCGGCCCCGCCGCCGCGGCGCTGCGTCATTGGCTGCACCTGCCCGCGGCCAATCCGCCGATCCCGGCCCATATCGCCATGGAGCTCCTGGTGGCGGCGGTGCTGGCCGTGCTGGGCACCGCAGTCGGCCTGACGCTGTCGCTGGATTCGCCGCGCTTCTGGCAGCATCTTTTCGAATGGCTGTGGAACGGCCTGGGCCAGCACGCCGAGGAGATCATCGGTCACGGCAGCGAGCGCTTCCTGCGCTTCCTGTTCACGCTCTCGGTCTTCATCTTCCTCGGCAACCTGCTTGGCCTGGTACCCGGCTTCATGTCCCCCACCGCCAGCGTTTCGGTGCCGTTGGGCCTGGCCGTCGTTGTTTTCATTTACTATCACGCCCACGGCGTCCGCAAGCAGGGCGTGCCCCGGTATCTCAAGTCCTTCGCCGGTGGCATTTCTGGCATGGGCTGCCTGACCGCACCGTTGGTCATCCTGATGGTGATCGTGGAGGTCATCAGCCATTTCGCCCGCATGCTGTCGCTGACCGCGCGTTTATACGCCAATATGCTGGCCGGCGATTACGTCATCATTACGTTTACCGCCCTCTTTCCCCTGGCGGGATCGGTGTTCATGGGCCTCCACGCCTTCGAGGCGCTGTTGCAGGCCTACATCTTCGTTCTGCTGGCCATCGTGTATCTGGCCGGCGCCGTGGCCGAGGAACACTAGGCTGCCGCCTAGGGTCGCTGGCGCGACAAGTTTGCAGCACCCGTTTGGCGTGAGCCACCGGACCCCCAGGCCCGGAGCGGAACCACCTCCCAAGCGGCAATTCATCTAGGAGCCCATGCAGCATGCGACGCAGACTCTTTCAACTCTCCACGGCGATCGCCGCTTTGCTCGCCGCCACGCCTTTGCTGGCGCAAGCCGCCCCCGCGGCCGCCGCCCACTATAGCCCCGCCACCTGGGCAGGCCCCTTGGCCGCAGTCATTGGCCTCGGCATCGCCGCCGGCCTCTGCGGCATCGGCCAAGGCCACGCCGCCGCCGCCGCCGCCGAAGGCGCCGCCCGCAACCCCGGAGCATGGAATAACATCCGCTTCGCGCTGATCCTAGGCCTGGTGTTCATCGAGTCCTTGACGCTCTACGTTTTCGTCATGGCGTTCATCAAAACCTAGAACTCGGACCCGTGAACAGAAATCTGGGCGGCGCATTCGCGCCGCCTTTTTTTTGACGCCGAAATTGACGTGACCCCCTCTCACGCACCTCCGCCATCGCCTGAAACCGAATCCTCCACCTTGTGGCGCGAAGCGCACCGAACGGCTTCCACGGGCTCAATCGCCGGTACGTTACCGTACCCGCAATCTCCGGCATAAAAAATAATCTTGCGCTCCCTGCATTTCCCGCGGAAATCGCAGGCCGGTGATATGTAGCGGCTTATGATCCCGGCACGCCTATGGGCGTGGGGCCTTGGGAGGACGCTACCCCGGCGGGGGGATTGACTGCCCCGGGGGCGCTTTGAAAGCCTGGCTTCTACAACGAAAATTCAAGGAGGAATTGGAAAAATGAAGTTGAAATGGTTCGCATCCTCTGCGGCTCTCATCGTGGGCGCCGCGCTAGCGTTGGCCCCCGGGCTCTACGCCCAGGCCGGCGCTCAGTACGGCACGCCGCAGGCACAGCAGCACAAATTCACCACTCCTGGATTCGGACAGACCCGCAATCCTGGGCAGCAATCCGCGGCGCAGGCGCATACGCCAGCGATGTCCACGTCCAGGACGGGCACGTTCACCGGCAAGGTGATCAAATTGCAAAACGGCCGATACGCGCTGGTCTCCACGGAGCACAACCACCGCTATTCCGGGCACTATTTGAAAGGATCGAATCTCAAGAAGTACGTCGGCAAGCACGTGCAAGTGACCGGCACGTTGAAACGGTCCACCAATACCGTATCCGTGACCTCCATTCGCCGCCGCTAACTGCGCAGCGGCACCGGGCGGCAACGTGTGCGGACACCGCAGACGCTGCCGCCCCTCCATTCTTTCCGCCGCAATAGCGCACCGCCGCCCCCAAGCGGCCCGCAGCCCCGCGGCCCACGGCCCGGAGCCGAACGTTACAATTGGAGGAATGAATCATTGGGATCTGGCGATTGTCGGCGGCGGCCCCACCGGTCTGGCCTGCGCCATCGAGGCGCAAAAGGCCGGACTGCGGGCCGTAGTGCTGGAAAAAGGCTGCGTGGTCAATTCCATCTACAACTACCCCACGCAGATGGTTTTCTTCACCACGCCGGAGCTGCTGGAGATCGGCCAAATCCCCATGACCACCGCCGGCGCCAAGCCAACGCGCATGGAGGCGCTGGAGTACTACCGAAAAGTCGCGGCGCATTACCAACTCCGCATCCACTCGTATGAGCTGGTGAACAGCGTCGAACGCGACGGCGCGCGCTTTCGTCTCCGCACCACGCAGCGCACCGGCGATCCGGCCGAACACCGCGCCGATAACGTGGGCCTCGCCACTGGCTACTACGACCTTTACAACCATCTCAACATTCCGGGCGAGGACCTGCCGCACGTTCTCCACTATTACAAGGAAGCCCACCCCTACACCGGTCTGCCCGTGGCGGTCATCGGCGGCAAGAACTCCGCCGTGGACGCGGCGTTGGATCTCTATCGCCACGGCGCGCAGGTCACACTGATTCACCGTCATCCGGAGCTGTCGTCGAGCATCAAATACTGGGTTCGCCCGGATATCGAAAACCGCCTGAAGGCGGGCCAGATCGCCGCCCGCATGGACCATGAGGTGCTGGAGATTCTGCCTGCCGGCATCAAGATCCGCCGCCGGGGCACGCAAACCATCGAGGTGCTTCCCGCCGAGTTCGTCTTCGCCCTGATCGGCTACCATCCCGACTACGAATTTCTTCGCGCCGCCGGCGTCAACTTCGACGCCAAGACCGGCCGCCCGGTCTGCGACCCAGAGTGCTATGAAACGGATGTTCCCGGTCTATATCTGGGCGGGGTCATCATCGCCGGCCCGAACACCGGCGAGATCTTCATCGAGAATGGCCGCTTCCATGGCCAGGTGATCGTCGCCGATATCTTGCAGAAGCGCGCCGCCGCGTCCTTGGCGGGCGAACCCGCCTAACCGGCGCCGGTCTCCGCCATGCGCCTTGCCTTCCTGGACGCCAGTTCCGGCATCTCCGGCGACATGCTGCTGGCGGCCGCGGTCGCGGCGGGCGCCGACCTGGCCCCGATCAATCGGGCAATAGCCCGCCTGGGTCTGGAAGGGGAAATCGAGGCGGAAAGGGTGGCCCGGAGCGGGGTGCAAGCCGTCCGGCTGTGGTTCCGCGGTCCCGGCGCCGAGCCGCAGCCGCTGGGCGGGGCGGACACCGGCGCCAACGGCGCCGCTGAACCCAACCACCCTCATGTTCCCGCACCGCAGGAGCATCCGCGGACTGCGCCGACGCAGCAGCGCCGGGCTAAGGCGGTGCGCGAGACGGAAAGCCATCGTCACGATTCAAATGCGGGGCATGCTCATCGCACGCTGGGCGATATCCTGGGCGTCCTGGACCACGCGGGCCTAACCCCGACCGTCGCCGCCCGCGCCCGAGCCGTGTTCCAAGCGCTGGCCCGCGCCGAAGCCCGTGTTCATGGCCACGCCGCCGACCAGCCGCTCGACCAACTCCATTTCCACGAGGTCGGCCAGGACGACGCGATCATGGACGTAGTCGGCGCCGCCATGGCCTTGGAGCAGCTCGGTGTCGAGCGTCTGCAATGCTCTCCTCTCAACACGGGCTCGGGCCAATTGACCTGCGCCCACGGCCGCTTTCCCGTTCCCGCCCCCGCCACACTGGAACTGCTGCGCGGCCTGCCGGTCTATTCGGATGGCACGGAAGCGGAGTTGGTGACGCCCACCGGCGCGGCCCTGGTCCGCACCTTGGCACAAGGCTTCGGCGCCATGCCCGCGCTGCGGCCGGAAGCCGTGGGCTATGGCGCCGGCAGCTATGATCTTCCCGGCTATTCCGACCTCCTGCGCCTGGTGGTCGGACGCGCCGAAGAAGTCGCGGGCGCCGCGCCGGTGGCGCCCGCCGCCGCCCCAGGCAACGAAATCGCCGTCCTGGAAGCCAACGTGGATGACATGAACCCGGAATTTTACGGGTATTTGGTGGAACGCGCATTAGCCCTCGGCGCATTGGACATCTTTTCCTGCCCAGTGCAGATGAAAAAGAACCGCCCAGGGCTGTGGATCACGGTGCTGGCGCCACTGGCCGAAACCGACCGCCTCACCGCCCTGCTGCTGGCAGAAACTACCACCCTCGGCGTGCGGGCGCACCGCGCCCAACGGACGGTTCTTGAGCGCGAACTCAACCCCGTCGAAACCCGCTACGGGGTCATTCGGGTGAAAAGCGGCGGGGGCGATGCGAACGCTGCGCCGGAATACGAGGATTGCCGCGACGCCGCATTGCGGGCCGGCGTTCCGCTGAAACGCGTCTATCAGGAAGCGCTGCGCGTCTATTTGGATTCCCGCGCGGAATAATGCGCCGGGCTCCGCTACCGCCGCCAACCGGAAAGGCTGGGCGCCCGCTGGAACTTTCGCATTGGCGTCGCGTGGGCCGCCATGCTTCGTCGCGTATGGGCCAGCGGCCCCTACGCGGCCGGCAAAGCGTGGGGACATTGGAGCGCGATTGAAGCGCAACGCGATGCAGATCGCCGCGCCTGCCCGCGGGCATGGCATCATGAAAGATTGCCGCTGTCCGGCGGCGCTTGCGCCATGAGCCGCTTTTACCTCACCACGCCGCTCTACTACGTCAATGCCCGTCCGCATCTGGGGCACGCCTACTCGACCTTGGTGGCGGACACGGTCGTCCGATTTCGTCGCCAGTTGGGCGATGACGCGGTATTCCTGACCGGCACCGACGAGCACGGGCAAAAAATTCAACGGGCCGCTGAAGCCGCCGGGATCTCCCCGCGTGGATACGCCGACGCCATCTCCGCTGAGTTTCGCGCCGCTTGGGATCGCCTGGGCTTGAATTATTCCTACTTTATCCGCACCACCGAGCCGCGCCACGAGGCGGCGGTGGCGGAGATTTTCCGCCGCCTGCAGGCCGGCGGCCACATCTACAAGGGCCAATATAGCGGCCAATACTGCGTTCACGATGAACTGTTCCTAAATGACGCCGCTCCCGGAGCGCCTTGCCCAGAATGCGGCCGACCCACCGAAACCGTCACCGAGGAGAATTATTTTTTCCGGCTCTCCGCTTTTCAAGAGCGGCTGCTTAAGCTCTACCGCGACCAGCCGAACTTCATCCGCCCGGAAAGCCGGCGCAACGAAGTGAAGTCGTTCGTCGAAGGCGGTTTGCGGGATCTCTCCATCAGCCGCACCGCCATCCATTGGGGTGTGCCCGTTCCGGGCGACGAGCGCCATGTTCTCTACGTCTGGTTCGATGCGTTGATCGGTTATCTGAGCGGGATCGGCTTTGGTTCGGCGCAGCCGAGCGATCAGGAACGATTTCGGCAGTTGTGGCCCGGCTGGCACCTTGTCGGCAAGGAGATCGTCCGCTTCCACGCCGTCTATTGGCCCGCTTTTCTGATGGCCGCCGAACTGCCGCTGCCCCGCGGCATCATCGCCCACGGCTGGCTGCTGTTTGAAGAAGAAAAGATGTCCAAGTCGCGCGGCAACGTAGTTAGCGCGGAGTCCGCGCGCCAAGTACTGGGCGCCGACGCCCTACGCTACTTCCTGCTGCGCGAAGTCAGCTTCGGCCAAGACGGCGCGTTCAGCTACGACTCCCTGGTCGGGCGCTACAACAGCGACCTCGCCAATGATTGGGGAAACCTGGCCAGCCGCACGCTGAGCATGGTGGCGCGGTATTTCAAGGGCCGCATTCCCTATCCCTCCGCCGCCGCTACCTGGACCGGCGCCGATCAGGAGATCATGCGCCTGGCCCGCGCCGCCAAGGAGACGTTCATCCAGTCCGTCTCCGAGTACCAATTTTCGCGCGGACTAGAGGCGGTGTGGCAGCTCATCGCCGGCGTCAACCGCTATCTGGTTGAGAGCGAGCCGTGGGCGCTGGCGGAAAAAACCGACGACCTGAGCCGCAGCCGCCTGGCCACCGTGCTGCATTTCGCCGCCGAAAGCCTGCGCTATGCGGCGGTCTTGCTAGCTTCCGTCTTGCCGGAAAGCACGCAACGCCTATGGAGCCAACTCGGCCTGCCCGGCGGCCCCAACCTTCCATTGGAGGGACTGACCTGGGGCCAAATGCCGGTGGACCAGCCGGTCGCCACGAATTTGCAACCCCTATTCCCCCGCTTGGAGAAAGCCGCCACCGTGGATCTATTGCGCCAAAAAGATGCCGCCGAAGCAGCCAAAAACGCCGACTCCATTCGCCCCGAGCCTAGCCCCGCCACCACGCCCGCGGCGCCCGCGGCGCCCGCGGCAGCAGCAAACGCCCCGGCCGCGAGGGAGGAGGTGGCGCGCATCGGCATTGACGATTTCGCCAAGGTGGATATGCGCGTCGGCGAGATCAAAACCGCCGAAAAAGTGCAGGGGGCCGACCGCCTGCTCCGCCTCACCGTGGACATCGGCAGCGAGATCCGCCAGGTGATTGCCGGCATCGCCGCGGCCTACGCGCCGGACATGCTGGTCGGCCGCAAGGTGATCATCGTCGCCAACCTCCAGCCGCGCAAGCTGCGCGGTTTGGAATCCAACGGCATGGTGGTGGCCGCGGCGGTTGGCGACCACGGTACGCCGGTGCTGGTTTCCGTTCCCCCCGACACCCCCAACGGCGCCCGCCTGCGTTAGGCGAGCGGGAGACGGCTAATCCCACGGTTGGGCCCGGCGCAGCGTCGCACGCTGCCCCGCAACTCGGTTGACCACGACTGTGATTGATTCCCACTGCCATCTCGACATGGAGGAGTTCGCCGCCGACCGCGAGGCGGTGCTGGCGCGGGCGCTCGAGGCCGATGTCGCCGAATTGGTCGCGATTGGCGGCGGAGCCGCTCCAGGCACGTTGGACTGCGGCCTCGCCGTGGCACGTTTGGCCCCGGCCGGCGGGCCCAAGATCTGGGCAACCGCCGGAATCCATCCGCACGAGAGCAAAGACGCCACGGACGCTTCATTCGTGGAACTCCGCGCGCTGGCCTCCGACCCGGCGGTGATCGCCATCGGCGAAATCGGCCTGGATTATCACTACGACCATTCGCCACGGGAGCGGCAGCGCCACCTCTTTGCACGGCAACTTGCCCTTGCCGCCGAACTGCGCCTCCCCGTCTCCATCCATTGCCGCGAGGCTTGGGATGAAGGCCTCGCCCAGATCGCCGCCGCGCAGCTTTCCGCAGCCGGCGTATTGCACTGCTTCACCGGAGGCGTGGCGGAGGCACGGCGGGTGTTGGATCTCGGCTTTTATCTATCCTTTTCCGGCCTGCTGACATTTCCCCGCTCGCGGGAAATCCGCGAAGCCGCGGCCTTTGCCCCCGCCGATCGCATCCTGGTGGAAACAGACGCGCCGTTCCTGGCCCCCGTTCCCCATCGCGGGCGCCGCAATGAGCCCGCATATGTCGCGGTTACCGCCGCCCGTCTCGCCGAACTCCGCGGTTGGACGGTGACCCAAACTGCGGAGGTGACCACGCAAAACTTCCACCGCTTATTTCGGCGCGCCGTATAGGCACCCCGCAATAACCACCCCTTACCTCAGGATGGAATTGCCCATGGCTCCTCCCCGGCGCCCAGAGGTTGAGGGTCGAATCGGGTGATGATCCAGCGCACCATGTTGCATGACATTCGCTTTGTATTCAATGAGTTGCGCCATTAAATGCAACATTTTTCGCCGTACCGCAGCCCTCCCTTCGAGCGGGCTTAGCAGGCATGCGCCAAGGGATGCCGGGGTGGGTGGGTCCTGGTGGCGCATTCGAGCGAATCCTTTCACAGTTGCTTCGATGCCGTGCTCGGAAGGAGAGTTGTACCAAAGTATGGCTGACGCGGGTCCCAGCCCGTCGTAGGCGGGGCTTCCGAAGGCGGGGCGCGCCACTGGGGCGACGCCCCTTTTTTGCCGGGGGCGGAGCGCCGTGGGAAGAAGTGGCGACGCTGAAGCCGCATGCATGATCCAAGCGCGCCAAGCGTGGTCTCGTTTTGGCGGTTTTGGGTCGCGCGTGGTCATTTTTCCGGCCTCGCTGGCCGGGGCACTGGTTTAGCGCGGGCATGTGCGGGCAGTCCGCTTCCTGCTATCCTCGCCCCATGGCCCACCCCGGCGTCTATTACCGTCATTTGAGCCGCCATTTCGGACCGCAATATTGGTGGCCGGGGAACAGCCGTTGGGAGGTAATGGTCGGGGCCATCCTGACGCAAAACACCGCATGGCGCAATGTCGAGCTGGCGATTGCGGAACTGCGGCGCCGTCACCTTCTTTCCCGTGCGGCGATGCTTGCCGCGCCGGCCGAAGAACTCCGCGCGGCCATTCGCAGCGCCGGCTTTTACCGCCAAAAGGCCCGCTACCTACAAGCCCTGGCCGCCTGGGTCGCAGACCACCATGGCGGCAGCCTCGATCGCCTGTTCCGCCAGCCGACCGGACGCGTGCGCGCGGAGCTGCTCGCGCTGCCGGGCATTGGCCCGGAGACAGCGGACAGCATGCTGCTGTACGCCGGCGGCCATGCCAGCTTCGTGGTGGATGCCTACACCGTCCGCATTCTGCTACGACATGGCGAGGCGGCGGCGCAAGGCTCCGGTGATGGCTATGCCGCCATCCAGTCCTGGTTCGCCGCCGGTCTCGGCCGGGACGTAGGCCGCTGGCAAGAAATGCATGCCCTGATCGTCGCCGCTGGAAAGGAATTCTGCCGCAAGACCGTTCCCCGCTGCACAGCCTGCCCTTTGGGCCCGCTGCTGCCAGCAGGAACAGCGGACGTGGGCCACCAACCCTTCGCATCGAGGGAGGCTTAGAGAGTGGCTTTCGGCTGGCGACCCTGGGGCTCGGCCCGCTCGCGACGCATCATCGGCTTCGGCGTCTTGTTCGCCGCGCTGGGAGTGGCGCTGTTTTATCCCCAGTCGGTGGGCATGGGCTGGGCGCGCGTTGACGTCGCCAGCACCTGGCTGCTGTTTCTCCTCTCCACCTTGAGCTTCCTAGGCATCATCGCCCTGGGCTTCGTCCTCCTGCGCCAGTTGCTGAAGCTCTACGCCGAGCGCCGCGCCAATGTGCTGGGCGCGAAATTCAAAATCAAGCTGGTGGCCGGCGCGCTCGGCCTGAGCCTGATTCCTGTGGTCTGCATGTTCGTGTTCACCTATGGTTTAGTGAATCAAACGCTAAATCAATGGTTTAGTCTTCCGGTGGAAAGCGTGCGACGGGACACGGCCAACCTGGGCCGACTTTTGGACGGCGAACTGCAAATGCGGGCCGATGCCGCCGCCCACTCGCTATCCGCCAATCCGCTGTGGGCTTCGGCGTCACGTCGTGGCGGAGCGGGACTGAAAGACCTGCTGGCGGCCGCCGCGGGACCGAGCGGCTTTGCCGCCGCCGTCAATCCTGCCGGGCGCATACGCGCCGCCGCCGGGCTCCCGGCGGGACTGGCGCAACTGCCGACCGCTGGCCCGGGTGAGCGCATGCAGGTCGGCGGCAAACTCTATTGGACCGGCGCCGCCAGCAGCGGGAACGGCGCCATTGTCGTGGGCCGCCGCCTCCCCAGCGCCCTGGCCGCGCGCCTTAAGCGACTGACCGCCGATGACACCACCTATGCCCAACTTGGCCACCAGCGGCGCGCACTGCGCCGCCTGTACACCGAATACTTATTGCTTTTGACCCTGGCGATTCTTTTCGCCGCCACCTGGTTCGCCCTGTTCCTCTCCAAATTGGTCACCACTCCCATTCAGGCGCTGTCTCAAGCTACCGGGGAAATTGCCCGCGGCAATCTCGGCCACCGCATTCAGGTCGCCGCCAAGGACGAACTCGCCACGCTCGTCGCCTCCTTCAACCGGATGGCGCAGGACCTGGAAGCCAACCGCCGCGACCTGGAAGTGGCCGGCGAGCGGGAGCGCGCCGCCAACGCGGAACTGGAAGCGCGGCGGCGGTATACGGAAACCTTACTGGAAAGCATTCCCTCCGCCGTCATTTCCCTCGACGGCAGGCGGTACATTGAGCGTATCAACCCCGCCGTCGTCCGCCTGTTCGGGGACCGCGCGCGGGCCGCGCGCCGCCTTGACGATCTGTTGGAGGGCGACAGCCGGCGGGATCTGCACCGGCTACTGCGCAAGGCGGAGCGCCTCGGCGCTATCGCCGGGCAACTCGATCTTGGCGGGGCTCAGGGAGGAACCGTGACCGCCGCAGTCACGGTCTCGGCCATTGGCGGCCACCGGCGGGGCAGTGGCGGATTCGTCTTGGTCCTGGAGGACTTGACCGACGTTCTGCGCATGCAGCAGATCGCCGCCTGGCGCGAGGTAGCTCGCCGGATCGCCCACGAAATCAAAAATCCGCTCACCCCTATCGCCCTTTCCGCCGAGCGCATCCGCCGCCGACTGGAGCGGGAACCGGAAGGCGCCCTGCCACCCACCGGCACGCTGGAAGTGATCGGGGAATGCGCCCGCACCATCCAAGCCGAGGTCAAGTCCCTGGAAAACCTGGTGGGTGAGTTTAGCGCCTTCGCTCGCTTCCCTGCCGCCAAACCGATTTCCTGCGATCTGAACGCGGTGGTCGAGCGCGCCGTCCGCGCTTTCGATGGCCGCCTGGATGGAGTGCGGCTGCGCAGTGAGCTGCGCCCCATTCCGGCCCTGTTGCTGGACCCCGAGGAACTGCGTCGCGTATTCGTAAACTTAATTGACAATGCCGCGGAGGCGGTTCGTGCGGCTCCGGTGCGCGAAATCGTCGTGGGCACGGAATGCGGAGACGGCTTCGTCGAAGCCTATGTCGCCGACAGCGGCCAGGGCATTCCCGCCACGGTCAAGGAGCGTTTGTTTCTCCCCTACGTCACCACCAAACCGCAAGGAACGGGCTTGGGCCTTGCGATCGTCAGCCGCATCGTCGCCGACCATGGCGGGACCATTCGGGTGGAGGAGAATCGCCCGGTGGGCACTCGTTTCGTGATTGAGTTCACCCCGCCCGCCGCCGCTAACGCCAACAGCGCGTAGCGCAAGCTAGCTCGGTACCGGCGGCTGGTCTGCCGCCTGTTTTGGACCAGCCCGTCTATGGCCGGCCTGCGGCTTGGCTGGGAGGCGGGAACGCCGCGATGGCTTCGCACCCCCCGGGTTTGCGCCGAGGACATCTGCAGAATGTTGGGATTTTTTTGCCCACCGATAACAAACCAGGCAGATTCTGCCTAGCTTTTCGCCGGCGCTTGCCGTTTTGGCGCTTTGCCCGCGGACGCATCAACGCCTGGCGCCCCAGGCATGGTGATCGGTCCGTTGGCTTGCGGATTGCATGTCCATTTCAGGGCGGGGGCCCACTCCGCCGCGCCGCGATGAAGGTTAGCGCCTGCTGAGGAATTGGCCGGCGCCATGGAGCCATGATGTCCGCCGCTTCCCAGACCCCCGTTACCCAGCCCGCTCGGGCTGAAGCCGCCGTCCGCCGAGCCCTCGCCGCCCACGAACAGCGTGGCGACACCGGCGCAGCGCGCACGCTCATCCTGCAAGCCATCTCCGCCGGTCTGATCACCGCAGGATTGCTCAGCGACCTGGCCACCATCCAAGTCGAATGCGGCGAACTGCTGGCTGCCGAACGCACGCTATGCGCCGCTCTCGCCCTCGATACCGAATCGCTGGCGGCCCGGCGCAATTTGGCGGAGCTGCTTCTGCTCACCCACCGGCACGCGCTGGCAGTGCAACTGATTCGTTCCATCCTGCCCCAACTGACGGCGGAGGAGCAGGAGCGGCTGGCGCCGCATGTCGAGATTCACGATCAACATATCGCCCCCTGGAACGCCGGCACCGCCGAGCCGGATGAAATTTGGGAGCGACTCAAGGCGCTGCCGGATGTGCAGTTGGTCGAGGAACGTGTCCCCATTGCCGATTTCGAGCAATTCCCCTGCGCCCACCCCTGGTCCGCCGCGCCCCACTACTACGAAAAGAAGCTCCAGTATTATCTCTCCGCCACTACTCTGCGCCTGAACCGCGGCGACACCTTCGTGGACATCGCCAGCCAGGGCTCGGCCTTTCCCGGCTATGCCAAACGTATCGTCGGCTGCGATGTGTACCGCCAGGATCTGATGTATGAATCTGGGCGCCCGCATTACCTGCCGGGTGACGCCTGCGCCATTCCCGTAGAGGACGGCTTTTTTACCGCCATGACGCTGCATTGCAGCTTCGAGCATTTCGAGCATGACGCAGACACCCGCTTCATCCGCGAGGCGGCTCGCGTCCTCCGGCCCGGCGGCCGCCTGTGCATCGTCCCGTTGTATATGGAGCTAGAGCCGGTCGAGCGCTATGCGCGGAGCTTCGCCGTCGGCGCCGGGCAGAAAGCCTTTGGCCCCGGCTGCGAGTTTTATCGCGGGTATAGCGCGGAAACCCTTTACCAGCGGGTGCTCCAGCCGGCCGCCGCTGAATTCGCCGTTACCATCGTCCGGACCACCAATCTTCGCGAAGTGCAAGCCAGCCTGCCGCCGTATGAAGCGCTGTGGAGCCATTTCCGGCTGCTTCTCCAGCGCCGCTAGCATCCCGGCCGCCGCGGCAACCAAATAACAACGGCAGTGAGGCGGGCCAATCGCTGATGGAGGGCCCAGCCCGCGCCCGCACGACGGTGAGGACGGGCCGGCTCCATCGCCGGGCGGGCCGCCCGCAGGCCCGCCGCAACTCCCTACCCATTGTCCCGGGCGCCAGGAGCGCAACCCCCAGATCAGAGATATCGCGCCCGGCTCTCCGGGGTTTCCGCCATTTTCGGGATTACGGTGATGCCGCTGGCATCGCGATGGTAGCCTCGGGCCCGGTCCGCCTCCGAATCCATGCCCACAGTCGCGCCGGGGGCAACATGCACGTTCTTGTCCAGGATCGCCCGATGGACCCGCGCGCCGCGGCCAATCACGACGCTGTCCATCAAAATGGACTCGGAAATCTCGGCGTTTTCGTCCACCGACACGTTGCGGCCAAGGATCGAATCCCGGACGAAGCCGCCGGCGATGATGCAGCCGCCGCTGATTACCGATTGCAGCGCGTGGCCGGTGCGCGCGGGCTCCTCGAACACGAATTTGGCCGGCGGCGTATTGAAATTGGCGCTGATGATCGGCCATGCCCAGTTGTACAAATTGAGCTCGGGCAGGACGCTCTTCAGGTCCATGTTGCAGTTGTAATACGTTTCGATCGTGCCCACGTCACGCCAATAGGGCTGCTCAATTTCATGCCCACGGTGCACGGGAATGCGGTTGGAATTGAAGTCGTACGCGTAGACATCCATGCGCGGGACCATGGAGGGAAAAATGTGATGGCCAAAGTCATGCGCTCCGGCCCGCGCCGCGTCCTCGACCAGCACGTCAATCAAGACGTTGGTGTCGAAGATGTAGTTGCCCATGGATACCAGCGCATCTTCCGGCCGCCCCGGCATGCGCGGGGCATCGGCGGGTTCCGGTTTCTCGACGAAACGCTGGATACGATAATCGGCGCCGACATCCACCACGCCGAAAGGCCGCACCTGGTCGGCGGCCACCGGGAGGCAAGCGACGGTCGCCGCCGCCCCACGCTCGAAGTGATACTCCACCATCTGGTGGATGTTCATTTTGTACACATGGTCGGCGCCGAAAATGGCCACCGCATCCGGCGCGTACTGTTCGATCAGGTTTAGGTTTTGGTAGATCGCGTCGGCGGTGCCGCGGTACCAGATATCCCCCATCTGCATTTGCGCGGGCACGATGGTGGCGAAGGCGTCCCGGGCTTGATTGACGAAGCTCCAGGCGCGCTGAATGTGGTTGATCAGCGACTGCGCCTTGTATTGCGTCATCACGTAGATGGCGTCAATGCCGGAGTTGATCAGGTTGCTGAGGACGAAATCAATGATGCGGTAGCTGCCGCCAAAGGGCACGGCGGGCTTGGACCGGTACTGCGTCAAAGGAAATAGGCGCTCACCCTTGCCGCCGGCGAGCACCAGTGCGAGAACGCGATGCCGTCCCTTCGCTGGCGCCATGGCGAAATTGTAGGCGACCGCGCGCCATGGCAACAAGGGCTCCGCCCCCCGCGGCATCCGAAGCCCCGGCGCCATGGCCGCCTGGAGCGCATCGGCGTGGCACAATGTCGGGCATATGCCTGTGAGCATTTTGGCGGTGGACGCGCACGCCGCGGATATGGAAATGACCTGCGGCGGCGCCCTGGCGCTGGCGATTCAAGAAGGCGGCGCCGTGACCCTTTTGCATCTGACGCTGGGCGAAAAGGGCTCCCCCACGCTGAGCCCCGCCGAGTACGGCGCGCAGAAAAAGCGCGAGGCGCTATTGGCGGCCAAGCGGCTGGGCGCGACGGTACGTTTTCTAGGTTACCCCGACGCCGAAATTCCCTACACCGAAGCCGCGGCCCTCAAGATTGCCGCGGTCATACGCGAGGTTCGCCCCGACATCGTCATCACGCAATGGGGTGGAAGTTCGGAACGCGACGACCGCAACACCCACTACCTGGTGAACGACGCGGTGTTTTACGCCGCTTTGCCCGCCATGCGACACATCCCGGGCAAGGCACATGGGGTCGGCCAGGTTTACTACACCGACAGTTGGGAAGATCCCATCCATTACCGGCCCGACACATTCTTGGACATCAGCAGCGTCTACGACACCTGGCTGCACGTGGCCAGCGCCTACCAGATTTGGCGCGGCGGCATTGAGGATTTTCCCTTCGCCGCCTATTACGAAGCCCTGACCGTTACGCGCGGAGCGGTGGCTGGATTTCCCCATGCCCAGGCGTTCAGGGCCGCCGAGAGCGAGGTCCATCTGCGCAGTTGGCGGGAGACGCAATGAAGCCACGATCGCAGCCACCACCATCGCGCATGGGCCGCCGGGATTTCGTTGCGCTCACCTCGGCCGCCGCACTCGCCGGCGGCGCGATGTTCACCGGAGCGACGGCCCAGCATGGCATGAATCCGGCGGGAGACCGCCGCCCCGGCGGCAATAAGGCGCCCGGCGCCAACGCCGCGCGGCGCTGGGCGGCCCTCCGGCCATTGCCCACCGACGACGCCTTTCTCGGTTCCTCCCCGATGCTCGGCGGCGCCTCCCCGCTTGGCATCTTGCCGCGCAATGTCCGGGGCCGCCAGCGAGCCGCAACCGGCCCAAGCCAACCGAGCGCAAGAAACGGATAGCCGACGTCCTCTTCCGCCGCCTATATTGGCTCCATGTCCTGCCCAGCGTCTGGCCAAGCATCAGCGCGGAATGCCAGCCAATCCCCACGGTACGAGCCCACCGCGAGCAGCCGCACCAGCGAAGGCGACGGCCGCGATGCCCGCATGATGCAAGTAGCGCAATCCATCGCGCAGCGGAGCTGCGACGGCGACGGAGTCAGCCTTGCCACCCTGGCGGCGCAAGTTCGTCTGAGCCCGTATTATCTCCAGCGCAGTTTCAAAGCCGCCTTGGGCCTGACCCCACGGCAATACGCCGCCGCCTGCCGCCTGGTCCGACTGAAGGCTGAACTCCGCTCCGGCCGGTCGGTGACCGACGCCGTGTACGCAGCTGGATTCGGCGCCCCCAGCCGCGTCTATGAAGGCCTGGCCGCCAGCCTCGGAATGACCCCGGGACAATACCGCCACGGTGGTCTGGGGCTGGTGATCTGGTATGCCGCTCTGCCCAGCCCGCTGGGCCGCATGCTCCTGGCGGCGACGGATCGGGGATTGTGCACGCTGCAGTTCGGCGCCTCGCCGGGGCCGCTACGCGCCCGCCTCCGCCGGGAATTCCCACGCGCCGAACTGCGTGCCATGCCGCAGCCGGCCGGCGAGCCGTTGTCTGCGTGGCTTCGCGCCCTCGAGGAATTCTTCCGGCAAGAGGCCGCGCCGCCGCGCATCCCCATCGCCGCCCGCGGCACGGCCTTTCAATTTCAAGTGTGGCGCTTTCTGCAAACCATTCCGCGTGGCCAAACCCGCAGCTACGGGCAAGTGGCCGCGGCCATCGGGCGACCGCGGGCGGCGCGGGCCGTGGCCCGCGCCTGCGCCGAGAACCCGGTTGCGCTGCTGATCCCGTGCCACCGCGTCCTTCGCGGGGATGGCGCCATCGGCGGCTATCGCTGGGGAGTGAAGATCAAGGAACAGCTTCTCGCCCGCGAGGCATCGGCCGCCGTCGGCCGGCCAGATGGCCTCGCCCAGACGCCGCCCCGCAGCGCCGCGGGCGGCTTCGCTAGCATCGGCTGGCGGGAGAACACGCGGGGCTAGCGGCGCGGCCCGCCGCATTGCCGGGCGCGCCCTAAGCGCAGCCGCGCCGGGCGCGACCGCACGCAAGCCAGAGGCTGGCCGCAGCCGATGCCGCTGGCGGACCGGGCGGCTGCGGGCTGAAGCCCGCCGCACACGGGCTAAAGCCCGTTCCACGCGGAGCGGGCAGTCGCCGCGTTGGGCCTGCGGGCTAAAGCCCGTTCCACGCGCCCGCGCAGGCGCACGGGCGCCTCCGCGGCTAAGGGCGAACCGCTGTAAGTTTTTCAAGGTGGAAAGGGCGCGGCCCCCGCCATCCGCCGCGGCGACAAGGCCTGGCGCCCGGAACGCGGCAGCGCGATGATGCGATTATGGCGCACCGCTTCACCACCTCCTACCTGACCGATGCGACCGGTCTTTTCCGCTACTACCAGCGCCTCGCTGAGCGGGCTATGGAACAGTGCCCTGACGCCGGCCTTTTCGCCACGCCCGACGCCGAATCCAACTCCATCGCCACCATCGTGAAGCACATGGCCGGCAATATGCGTTCCCGCTGGACGGACTTTTTGACCAGCGACGGCGAAAAGGCCGACCGCAACCGCGACGGCGAGTTCGAAGCCCCGCCGACCACCCGCGCCGAGGTGATGGCCGTTTGGCAGGCGGGCTGGGCCGTTCTTTACCGCGCCCTGGAACCCCTCACCGATGCCGACCTCGCCCGCAGGGTCACGATTCGCGGCGAGAGCCACTCCGTAACCCAGGCGATCCATCGCCAAATCGCCCATTACAGCTACCATGTGGGCCAAATCGTCTATCTCGCGCGACACTTTGCCGCTCCCGGGGGCCAGTGGCATTCCTTGACCGTTCCGCGCGGCGGCTCCGCGGCGTTTACCGCCGCCGTCCGTACCGGCGAAAAATCCCAGCGGTAGCCGCCTTCAGCCTTCACGATCCAAATCGCCGGCTCCGCGGCGGGGCGAAACATCTTGGCGCGCCAAGCGCGGCCCTTCGGCTGGCCGCTGTCGAGTAGTTACGAAAGACACGGTGACAGGCAGGCCGCAGGGTCCAACGCTTGCCTCTCGCATACCGCGCCCGCAGACGATCCCTATAATGGCGGACAATGTCTCGTTCCATCTCCCGATTCGCCTCGCTCGCCTGTTGGGCGGCGTTTGTGGTTCCCGCGCTGGCGGCGGTTCCAATGGCGCCATCCGCTCCCGCCGCTCGGGCGCAACGGCCGGCCGCGCAAGGCACGGGTCTGATCGCCAGTGCCGATCCGGCGACCGGCGTCTACCGCGTCAGTGATCCGACTTTGGGCTGGACGTTCGCGGGGCACATCGCCGGGCGCCTCCGCAGCATAACGCGGACGCACGGCGCCGGTGCCTTCGGGCCGACCGAAACCCTTACCCTCCGCTGGAGCTGGCATGGCGTCCCGGTCCAGGGCCAGATCACCACTTGGCGGGACCGGCCGGTGGCCCGCTTCGCGCTGACGTTTTTGCGGGCCACGCCGGCGCCGCGACTGGCGTTTCCGGATTTCCATCGCCTGCCGCCGCGGCTATTCGTGTTCAGTTATCGCGATGCGGTATTTTCCCCACCGCAGTTCCGCGCCGGGCGGTCGGCCTCACCCTGGCTCCTTTTCCAAGCGTTTCGCCGCCGTGGCGATTGGCGTTATTGCGCGGCGGTGCTCTCTCCGGCCGGGCACTTCCAAACGGAGGTGTTGCGCGGCGACGGCGCGCATCGCGCCGCCGTGCGGCTGGATAGCACCATCGCCCAGGCGCCCGCTGGGACCACGGTCCGTTCCCTGCTAGCGGTTGTGCCCGGTATCAACCGGGCATTTCGCGCCTGGGGCAGAGCGCTGCTGGCGCTGCACGGAATCAGGCGGCAGACCGCCGGCCCGCTGATACGCGACCTCGGGTATTGGACCGACAACGGCGCGCATTACTACTACCATTACCGCCCCGCCCTCGGCTACGCCGGCACTCTATTGGCGGAGGTCCGCCATCTGCGCCAGCGACGCATCCCCGTGCGCTACTTGCAGCTCGACAGTTGGTGGTACCCGAAGGACGCCATGAACTATAACGGCCGCTTGCTGCGGCCGAAGAACGCCGCCTACGCGGGGGCGCGCTGGAACATCTACGGCGGGACCTGGCTGTACCATGCGTCGCCGATTTTGTTCCCTCACGGATTGGCGGCGTTTCAGCAGGCGCTGGGTCTCCCTCTGGCGGTGCACGGGCGGTGGATCAGCCAGCGCAGCCCCTATCACCGCCGGTATCGCATCCTGGGCATCGCCCCGGTGGACCCCGCCTATTGGCGCCATGTGGCGGCCTACCTGCACCGCAGCGGGGTGATGACATATGAACAGGATTGGCTGAGCATCATTCGCCGCTACTCCGGCTTCGCCCGCCATCTAGGGCGGGGCGGCGCCTTCTTCGCCACCATGGCGCATGCCATGGCCCGGGACGGCCTGCGCATCCAGTACTGCATGCCCATGCCGTCGGAGCTGTTGGAGGCCAGCCGCTTCGGCAACGTCACCACCAGCCGCGTCAGCGACGATCATTTTGTCCGCGCCCGCTGGTGGTCGTTTCTGTTCACCTCGCGGCTCGCCTCCGCATTGGGCGTCAAGCCCTGGGCCGACGTGACCAGCAGCCGGAGCGTGGACGCCATTCTGTTGCAAACGCTGTCCGGCGGTCCGGTCGGCTTTGGCGCCGCGATGGGCCGTGCGGACCGCTCCGTCCTGATGCAGGCGGTCCGCGCCGATGGGCGGATCGTCCATCCGGCCACCACGCTGGTTCCGGTGGCCGCCGACTACCGAAACGCCGCGCTGGGCCTCGACCGGCCCGTCATCGGCCGTGCCTTTACGGGCGCCGGCGCCACCAAAACCGCCTATGTCTTCGCCTTCGCCCGCCACCCCGGCGACATCACGGGCCCGGCACGCTTTACCGCGCGGGAGGTCGGATTGCACGGCGCGATCTATGTTTGGAACTACTTTACCCACCACGGCGAATGGGTACAGCCAGGCCAGTCATTTCAAGCCCCGCTGGCAGCGAACCAGGCCGCTTACTTCATTTGCGCCATGCCCGGACCCTCGGGTATCGCGTTTTTGGGCGACGGACGGCAATTCGTGGGCAACGGGCCAGCGCGGATTGCCCGGCTGCGCCAGATGGCGACGGGAGTGAAGGCCACGGTGCTGCTGGCGGATGGGGATAGCCATGTCGAACTGCACGGCTATTCGCCGTTCCGGCCGGAGGTCAGGGTCAGCGGCGGCGCCGCCGGTCCGGTGCGTTGGTCCGCGCGTAGCGGCGAGTTCCGGTTCCGCGTTCGCGCCGCGGCGGCGCCGGGCCGGCGGCTGCGGCGCGTGCGGGTAGTGCTGTCGCGACGGCTGGCACGGAGCGCAGGCCGCCAGGGCCGCTCGCGGCGATTGGACGCCGGGCCACAGCAGAACCTGCTTCCCAAACCGACAAGATTGCTGGGAGCGGGCAGCCCCGCCGCATAATGGCGCGGCGGCTGCGATTGGTTGGCGCGGCGGGGAGGTTCAACCGGAGGGGATCGAGACCCAGATCCACCCGTTTGGCGCGCTCGCGGGGCTGGCCATCATCCGGCGCGGCTTCGGGTGCGCCGCAGCCTTGCAGGAGATGGCCGGGGTCAGACAACTCACACCCACTCGCCGCGCATCTTAGCGCCGATGTTCTCGCGCAAGCCGTCCCGAGGTCGCCGACGCTAGGATGCCCAGCTCCGCCGCCCAACCCTCTCGCCGGTTGCTGCTGGTGGGGTGGGATGCCGCCGATTGGCAGGTCATCACACCGCTGCTGGACGCGGGACAGATGCCGGCTTTGGAAAGCCTGGTCAACCGCGGCGTCATGGGCAATCTGGCGAGCGTCGAGCCGATGCAATCGCCCATGCTTTGGAACTCGATCGCCACCGGCAAGCGCGCCGACCAGCACGGCATTTTGGGCTTCACCGAACTGGACCCGCTGACGGGGGCGATCCGCCCGGTGAGCAGCACCTCGCGGCGCTGCAAGGCGCTGTGGAACATTACCAGCCAGCGCGGGCTGGACAGCCACGTGGTGGGGTGGTTAGCCGGCCATCCGGCGGAGCCTATCCGCGGCGTCGCGGTTTCCGACCTGTTTCCCTATGCCACCGCGCCGCGGGATCAGCCTTGGCCGCTACCCGCCGGGGCGGTGCACCCACCGGAATTGGCGGCAACCATGGCGGCACTGCGAATGCATCCCGGCGACGTGGCGCCGGCGGCGATTCTCCCCTTCATTCCGCGCGCCGCGGAGATTGACCAAAGCAAGGACCGGCGCCTGCAAGCCTTCGCGAAGATCTTGGCCGAGACCTGTTGCGTCCACAATGCGGCGACATGGATCCTGCAAAACCGGCGCTGGGATTTCCTGGCAGTGTACTTCAACGGTATTGATCACTTTTCCCACGGATTCATGCATTTTCATCCGCCCCGCCTGCCCTGGGCGCCGGAGCGGGAGTTCGAGCTATACCGCGGCGTCGTCGCCGGCGCCTATCGTTTCCACGACCTGATGTTGCGGACGCTCCTGACCCTTGCCGGTCCGGACGCTTGCGTCATGTTGGTCAGCGACCACGGTTTCCACAGCGGACCCTTGCGGCCGCGCGCCGTCCCGCAGGAGCCGGCGGGCCCCACGGTCCAGCACCGGCGCTTCGGCGTCTTCGTACTCGCCGGCCCGGGCATCCAGCGCGATGAGCGCATCCACGGCGCCACTTTGCTGGATGTGGCGCCGACGGCACTGACGCTGCTGGGATTGCCCGTAGGCGCGGACATGGAGGGGCGGGTACTAGCGCAGGCATTCGAGACGCCGCCGCAGATCGCCACCTTGCCGAGCTGGGAGCGGGAACTGGGCGATTGTGGAATGCACCCAAGCGGGCAGGCCGTGGACGCAGCCGCCGCGGAGGCGGTGCTACAGCAATTCGCAGCCCTGGGCTACATTGCGCCGCCGGACAAAAAACAGGCGTCGGCGCAAGCCCGGGTGCGGCAAGAACAACAGTTCAATTTGGCACGCGTGCATCTAGCGGTGCGGCGGCCGCAGCTCGCGCTGCCCATTTTAGAGGCTCTGGCGCGGGAAGATCCGGCGCGCACCAGTCTGGCCCTGCATTTGGCGCAATGCTATTTGGCGCTGCGGCGGCGGCAGGAGGCGCGGGCGGTGCTCGCGGCCCTGATTGCGCGGCGGGAGGCCGCGCTAGGGGAAGCGGGAGACGGGGCTGGCGAGGCCATGGGGAGCAGCGCCGCAGCCGGCCGAGAGAAGGACACACGCGCCACGGTGGCAAGCGCGGCGGCGCCGGCCGAAACGTCCCCGGCGGCGGGGACCGCACTGCCGCAAGCGTCGCCGGCGCGGGACGTGCTCGCCGCATGGGCGGATTGCCTGATGGGAGGGATCCATTTGGCCGAACGGGAGATGCCGCAAGCGCTGGCCTGCCTATTGCGGGCCGAAGCGGCCGATCCCAGCCTGCCCGATCTGTATTTGCACCTAGGTGAAACCTATCTCCACATGCGCCGGGAAGCGGATGCGGCGCGTGCGTTCCAGCGAGCTTTGGATCGCGACCCAGACTGCCCCGAAGCGCACCTGGGACTGGCGCGGGCCTTTCTTCGCCGGCGGCGGCCGGAACGCGCCGTGGAGGAGGCCCTGCACGCGGTGGGCTTGGAGCATTTTCTGCCGGCGGGACATTACGTGCTGGGGCTGGCTCTGCGGCATCAAGGCGAGCCGGAACGGGCGCGCTTGGCGCTGGAGACCGCGGTCGCCATGGCGCCGGGATGGCGAGCCGCCCGCCGCGCGCTGGCCAAACTCAGCCCGCGGCAGGATGACACAGAACCTGCCGCCGCCCCGCGTGCCAGCGCCGCGGCGATGGCGCGCGGCGCAAGCGCCAAGGCGGAATCGTGATCGTCGTCATCACCGGCCTGCCCCGCTCCGGCACCTCGGTGTTGATGCAAATGCTCGCCGCCGGCGGCCTGCCCCCGCTCACCGACGGCCTGCGCACCGCCGACGACGACAATCCACGCGGATATTGGGAATGGGAAGCGGCCAAGCGACTGCCGCGGGACCCCAACCAGATCCTTGCCGCCGAGGGCAGGGCGGTGAAGGTGGTTACGCCTCTGCTGCCCCATCTCCCGAAGGGACCCGCGTACCGGCTGCTGCTGATTCGGCGCGACACTTTGGAGGTGGCGCGCTCGCAGGCGGCGATGCTGGCGCGAACCGGCGCATCACCCGCCCTCCCCATCCCGGAAATGGCGCTGGCGCTGGCCGGAACGTTGCGCCAAACCGAGGCCTGGCTGGCGCGACAACCCCACCTCCGCGTTTTATGCGTGGAGCACGCCGAGGTTTTGCGTTCACCCCTGTCCGCTGCGCAACGCATGACGGAGTTTCTCGCGCTCCGATTGAACACGGCGGCGATGGCGGCACAGGTGGACTCGCAGCTCCACCGGCAAGGCGGCTCCGCCGCACAATTATTGCCGCTCCCGCGGGAAGCTGCGGCTGGGCCGCGACCAGCGGTTACAGAGGCCGCTCATGGTCACGGCCGCTCTCGGTTGTCGCCTGCGGCGAAATAAACCGTGAGTGGCGCGGGTCCGAGCCCCGCAGCAGGCGGGGCATCCCGCTTGGCGCGTGGCGGTTACCGCGCGGCGCCCTTCGTTGCGGCGCGTCGTTTCGCTTCCAGCAGAGTCAGTCCCAGGCAGCCCAAGGCCAGCAAGCCGAGGGTTCCGGGCTCGGGCACCGCGGTGGTAGGTCTTTCGCCGGCGTCGATGCCGACGCCCGGGGTAGTCTCATAGGCGAATCCGGTGACCTGCGTTGCGTAAGGGCTTGAGAAGTCCAACCCGACCCATCCGTATTGTGCGCCTGCGCCAACGTTGAATTCAAAGCCGAGGTAGCCGCTTCCCTGCTGGTTCCAGGGCCCGAGCGGGATCGCGGACCCAGGATAAAGTCCGGACCCGGCCAGCACTGCCTGGTGTTCGAATGTCATTGAGCCCGATATCTCCTCCCCTGCGCTCAGCCTTGCCGGGTTGACGCTCGCATAGATGCCCGCTGCGGAGACACCGGCGCTGGAGAGAGCAGGGCCAAGGTTTAGGGGCGACGAGAAGAAGTTGACGCTCAAGAACGCTGACTGTGGACCGCCACCGAGCGGCAGCGAAGTTGACCAGAAGCGGTGGAGCAGGTCTACCTCGGCGGAAACCGGCTCATAGACGATACCCGCCGAGGCTGAGGACGCGAGCGCCAAGGTACTGGCGCCCGCCGCCGCGGCGGCGAGGGTATAGCGCGCAAGCTGTTTGCGGGTGGAGGGAGAAAGAGATCGGTGGGAGGGTTGCGGCCGGGTCATGCGTGCTCCTTCGCGGCGGGCTCGCCGGGTTGAATGCAATTTCGGGTCCCGTTGGCTCCCACCGTACCAGCGTGCATTCCTGATACGGGAAGCGTCGGATTTCCGGTGGTTCCTGTGCGAACCAGCGCCATGGCGCGCGCAGCGGGCACTTATCCCTTCCTTCGGCTCTGCAAACAATTCCCCGCGACGGAACAGATTTCTCTGGGGCAAAGGACGACGCGCCGCCGAGCGCCCTTCGCGCTCGGGTCACACCGCGGCGGCGCGCAAGAACAGGCGATGCAGGGCGAGATCGGCGCCGAGTTCCGGATGGAACGTGGCGGCGAGGATCCTTTCCTGCCGCACCAACACCGGGAGTCCGGATTCCGTAGCCAGCACTTCCACCTTCGGTCCCAAGCCGGCAATTTTCGGCGCACGGATAAAGACCATCTCGAGCGGCTGGCCGGCATCCGGCGATCCGGGCGCCCATTCGCCCCGCCGGACCGAACTGTCAATCTGGCGGCCGTAAGCGTTTCTCTCCACCACGACATCCAATGCGGCGAACGACCGCTGCGGCGGATTGCCCACTTCGCGGGCCAAAAGGATGACCCCGGCGCAGGTGGCAAAGACGGCCTGGCGCTGGAGCACGGCGCCTAACTCCCGCCAGAACGTCTCATCCTCCAAAAACTTCAGCATCGCGCTACTTTCGCCGCCGGGAAGGATCACGCCGTTCAAGCCGCCAAGGTCGCCAGACGAGCGCACGAAGCGCCAATGGCCACGGAACTCGGGGTCCGAGGCGGGGGCCGGCGGGGGAAACAGGCGGTCGGAATCGCGCTCCGCCGTCAGACCTAACCGCGCCAGCATGCGGGCATGAGCCTCGTAATCGCCTTGCAGCGCCAGGATGCCAATGGTTAGGGGCACGGTGAGGTGGGGTCGCGGGTTGGCCGACAGTCGTTAGCGGAGCGCAAAACGGGCAGGTTGCGGAACGGGAATTACCGGGCCCGGCGGTCGCCGCGACCGCCAGGCGGCGACGACCGCAATTGCCTGGCGCGGGCCGCCCCCGCCTACGGCGGGGCCTCCCGCTTGGCGCGGCCGCTACCAGCCGCGGGTTTGCAGTTGCTCTTCCGGCCGAATGGCGGCGGCGTCCAGACCCCGCATGGGTTCTCCCAATTCACCAGAAACTTCCAACAGCACTTGGGGATCGCGGTAATGGGTGGTGGCGCGGACAATTGCCCGCGCCCGCGCCGGCGGATCCTCGCTTTTGAAGATGCCGCTGCCCACGAAAACGGCCTCGGCGCCCAGTTGCATCACCAGCGCTGCGTCGGCGGGCGTGGCGATGCCACCGGCGGAAAAGTTCGGCACCGGCAGCCGGCCCTCGCGGGCGACCAGCCGCACCAACTCGACCGGCGCCGCCAGTTCCTTGGCCCGGCCAAACAGCTCCTCTTGCCGCAGCAGCGTCAACTCCCGCATCTCCCGCACAATGGCGCGGATATGGCGCACGGCATGCACGACGTCGCCGGTGCCGGCCTCGCCCTTGGTGCGGATCATCGCCGCGCCTTCGGCGATGCGCCGCAGGGCCTCGCCCAGGTTGCGGGCGCCGCAGACGAAGGGCACGGCAAAGGCGTGCTTGTCCACGTGGTAGGCTTCGTCGGCCGGCGTCAGGACCTCGCTTTCGTCAATGTAGTCCACGCCCAGCGCTTGGAGGATCTGCGCCTCCACGAGGTGCCCGATGCGGCACTTGGCCATCACCGGAATCGAGACGGACTCCATGATCTCGCGGATCTTGCGGATGCTCGCCATGCGCGCCACCCCGCCTTCCTTGCGGATGTCGGCGGGGACGCGCTCCAGGGCCATCACCGCGGCGGCGCCGGCTTGTTCGGCGATTTGGGCCTGGGCGGCGTCGGTGACGTCCATGATGACGCCGCCTTTCAGCATCTCCGCCAGTCCGGTTTTGAGGCGCAGTTCAGGGGTGGGCATAACGGTCTTGGCTCCGAACTTCTATTATCTACGGCCCAGGCCCCGTAGGGGAACGCCGGGGCGAAGGCGCCGCGCCCACCGCGGCAATGCCCTCGCTAGCGAACTGATATTCTGGACTCTCTCATGACCACTCGATACGCGTACTTTTTCGGCGGCGGCAAAGCCGAGGGCAATGGCCAAATGAAGGATGAGCTGGGCGGCAAGGGCGCCGGCCTGGCGGAAATGACCAACGCCGGACTGCCCGTGCCGCCGGGCTTCACCATTTCCACCGAGGCCTGCCGGGACTACATCCGGCGGGGGCGCAAGGTGGCGCCCGAGGTGGAGCGCGAGACGCGCGAGATGCTGTCGCGGCTGGAGGCGCTGCAAGGGCAAAAACTGGGTGACCCGGATCGCCCCTTGCTGGTCAGCGTGCGCAGCGGGGCCAAATTTTCCATGCCGGGCATGATGGACACCATCCTGAACATCGGCTTGAACGATCGCGCGGTGGAGGGACTGGCGCGGCAGGCGAACAATCCCCGCTTCGCCTACGACAGCTATCGCCGCCTGATGCAGATGTTCGGCAGCGTGGTGTTGGAGATGGAAAAGAAGGTCTTCGACGCGGTCTTCGACGCCCAGAAAAAGAAACGCAAGGTCAAGCTGGACACCGAGCTGAGCGCGGAGGATTTGCAGGGGGTGATCGCCGGCTACCGCGCGGCGATCAAGAAGCACACGGGCGAGGACTTCCCGCAAGATCCCTATCGCCAACTGCAAATGGCCCGCGACGCCGTCTTCCGGTCTTGGTTCAATGACCGCGCCCGCGCCTACCGCCGTATGCAAAACATCTCCGACGACCTGGGCACCGCGGTCAACGTGCAAACCATGGTCTTCGGGAACCTGGGTGAAAGCAGCGGCACCGGCGTCGGCTTCACCCGCAATCCCGCCACCGGGGAAAAGGAATTTTACGGCGAATTCCTGATGAACGCCCAGGGCGAGGATGTCGTCGCCGGCATCCGCACCCCGGTGCACATCTCCGAACTGCGCAACATTCTGCCGACGGTCTATGACCAGTTGCGCGAAATCACCACGCGGCTGGAAAAGCATTACCGCGACATGCAGGATTTCGAGTTCACGATTCAAGAGCAAAAGCTCTATATGTTGCAAACCCGCAACGGCAAGCGCACCGGGCGGGCGGCGTTGAAGGTGGCCATGGACATGGTGCAGGAAGGGCTGATCAACCGCACCGAGGCGATCTTCCGCGTGGACGCCAACCAGCTTTATGAGCTGCTGTTCCCCGGCTTTGACCCCAAGGCACTAAAGGCGGCAGAGGCCGTCGCCCAGTGGCTGCCCGCCTCGCCGGG
>OFHJ01000166.1_pt1 | contig 27717 bp, 30 predicted proteins | sample 1522001 | NCBI WGS metagenome assembly OFHJ01 (sample SAMEA2464838, study PRJEB22497) | soil metagenome | biome: Grassland; feature: Farmland; material: Clay | place: Australia | collected 2013-02-01 | depth 1.2 m | reverse complement strand
TTTGGACCCCCCGCCCCCCAGTCCCCCAGACTGATGCGCTACCGGGCTGCGCTACGCTCCGGCCCAATGGCCCATCGGCCCGCAGGCCGATCGACCGGCGGCACTATAGCTTCGCGGCCGGCGGCTGGCAACGCGGGGCACGGCAAACGCCGCCGATTTCCTTCGGCCCCGAAGCCGCTCTGGTGCCCCACCCGTAACAGCTTGACGCGAAAAGAACGACCCCGCCCCGACCCGCTGACGGGCCTCAGGTCCGCTCGTGGCGGAGCAGGTCGCGAAGGGTGGCGAGTTCGTCGCGGATCGCCGCGAGCGCCGCCCGCTCCTCGGCCCCGAGCCGCCCGCGCGGCCCCGCCGGAGACGGCGCCGGTCCGGCGCTCGGCCGTGGCTCGAGCACATCGGGCAGATCGGCAACAGGCACGGCTTTCGGCCGCGCCGCTTCGCCGCCCGCTGCCTCGGACAAGGCCCTCTCGCCCGCTTCGGCCTCTTTCGATCCGGCGCGCAACAGCTTCTGCACGCCCTTGATGGTGTAGCCCTCTTCGTAGAGGAGCCGCCGGACGCGATGCAGGAAGGCGACGTCCTCGGGCCGGTAATAGCGGCGCCCGCCGGCCCGCTTGAGCGGCCGGAGCTGGAAAAAACGGGTTTCCCAGAAGCGCAGCACGTGCTGCGGCACGCCGACCTCGGCCGCCACCTCGCTGATGGTGCGGAACGCTGTCGGCGACTTGCTGGCGCCGCTTTGCCGCATTTCGTTCATGTCACCGCCGGATGAAACTTCGTCACCGCGACTTCGCCAGAACCGCGTTGATTCGCGCCTTCAAGACCTGGGAGGCGCGGAACACCAATACCCGGCGCGGCTCGATCGGCACTTCCTCGCCGGTTTTCGGATTGCGCCCCATGCGGCCGCTCTTCTGGCGCACCTGAAACGAGCCGAAGGAGGAGATCTTGACCGTATCCCCCTGGCTCAGACAGGACGCGATTTCATCGAGAACGGTGTCGACAAGCTCCGACGATTCGTTCCGCGACAGGCCTACCTCTCGGTAGACCGCCTCGCTCAGCTCCGCGCGGGTCACCGTGTGTCCAGCCATGGTCAGCTCCTTGCCTATTGTGCGAACCTACCTTTGGCTCTCAGGGTCCGTCAACATCCGCCCCTACCAGCGGGCGAGGCAGGCCCCCCAGGTAAAACCGCCGCCCATCGCCTCCATCAGCACCAGATGGCCGGGGCGGATACGGCCGTCGCCGACCGCCTCGGCCAAAGCCAATGGCACCGAAGCAGCCGAAGTATTGCCGTGGCGCTCAATCGTGACCACCACCTTCTCGCGGGCGATCTCGACCCGCTTCGCCGTCGCCTCCAGGATACGCAAGTTCGCTTGATGAGGCACCAACCAATCGATATCCGCCGCCGCGATGCCGGTGACGGCCAGAACCTCGCCGATGGCACCGGCGAGATTGCCGACCGCATGGCGAAAGACCTCGCGCCCGCTCATGCGCAAATGGCCCGTGGTCTGGGTCGCCGAAGGCCCGCCGTCGACGTAGAGGAGATCGTGCTGGCGACCGTCGGCATGGAGCTTGGTCGCCAGGATACCGCGATCGGAATTGTCGCCCCGCCCCGGCGCTGCCTTCAGCACCAGCGCGCCAGCGCCGTCGCCGAACAGGACGCAGGTGCTGCGGTCGGTCCAGTCCAGGATGCGGGAAAAGGTCTCGGCGCCGATCACCAAGGCGCAGCTCGCCTGGCCGAGCCGAATGAAATTATCCGCCGTCGCCAGGGCATAGACGAAGCCGGAACAGACCGCCTGCAGGTCGAAGGCGAAGCCCTTCCTGATCCCGAGCTCGGCTTGAACGCGGGTCGCCGTGGCGGGAAAGGTGAGATCCGGGGTCGCCGTCGCGAGCACGATGAGATCGACCGCATCGGCAGTGAGGCCGGCCGCTTCCAGCGCCCGTTCGGCGGCGCGGATCGCGAGATGTGACGTCGTCTCGCCTTCGGCCGCGATGCGGCGCTCGCGAATGCCGGAGCGGGCGACGATCCATTCGTCCGAGGTATCGACGCGCGTCGCCAATTCCTGGTTGGTCAGGACGCGTTCAGGCAGGTAGCTGCCGCAGCCCGCGATCACCGAACGGATGACGCCGGTCAACTGAGCGCGGCCTTGGCTTCCACCGTGGCGCCCGGCTGGAAACGCTTGAAATTGGCGATCAAGGCTTCGGTGATATTCTCCGCCGCGAGGTCGACGGCAAGCGCGATGGCAGCGGCGAAGCCGGTCGCATCGGTACCACCGTGGCTTTTCACCACGATGCCGTTGAGGCCGAGCATGACGCCGCCGTTGTACTGGCGCGGATCGAATTGCGCCTTGAACGCGGTGAGCGCCGGCCGTGCCAAGAGATAGCCGAGGCGCGAGAACAGCGAACGACGGAACGCCTCGGACAGGAACGTGGTCAGAAGCCGGGCGGTTCCCTCGATGGTCTTCAGCGCCACGTTGCCGGTGAAACCGTCGGTGACGACCACGTCCACCGTGCCCTTGCCGATGTCGTCGCCCTCGACGAAGCCGATGAACTCGAAGCCGCGGCCGCGCGCGCTGCGCAGAATATCGGCCGCCGACCGCACCGCCTCGTTGCCCTTGAGCTCCTCGACGCCGACGTTCATCAGGCCGACCGTCGGACGCGGGCGCCCGAGAACCTTGTTGGCGAAATTCGCCCCCATGATCGCGAACTGCACCAGGTTGCTGGCGCTGCATTCGATGTTGGCGCCAAGGTCGAGCACGACGGTCTCGCCATGCATCGTCGGCAGCAGCGAGGCAATCGCCGGACGTTCGATGCCCGGCAAGGTCTTCAGCACGAACTTGGCCATCGCCATCAGCGCGCCGGTATTGCCAGCCGAAACCACGCCGAGCGCCTCGCCGGCGGCGACCGCATCGATCGCGAGCCGCATGCTGGATTGGCGGGCATGCCGCAGCGCCTGGCTTGGCCGGTCTTCAGCGCCGACCTTCTCGCTGGTATGGCGGATCTCCACCGCATCCGCGAGCCGCGGCATCTTCTCGACAAGCGGCTGCAACCGGTTCTGGTCGCCGAACAGGAGGAAGCGCACGTCGGGAAAACGGGCACGGGCCTCGAGCGCTCCAGCCACCACGATGTCCGGTGCTCGGTCCCCCCCCATGCCGTCGAGGGCGATGGTAAGAGCCGTGGTCACGAGCGGAAGCTCAAGAGGGTGAGGAAACCTTAACGACCTCGCGCCCGCGATAGTGGCCGCAGGCCCGGCAGACGTGATGAGGCTGCTTCGGCTCACCGCAATTCGGGCACTCGACACGCGCAGGCTGCGCCAGGGCATGATGCGAACGCCGCATGTCGCGCCGCGAGCTACTGGTGCGTTTTTTCGGTACGGCCATCGGATAATCCTCTTTATTTTCTTGGTACTACTTCCGTATTCCTAGCCTGCGGTGGGAGTTTACCCCTTCGCACGCAGACTTGCCAGAACGGCGAACGGCGCTCGCGCCGCTTCGCCCCCGGCCGCCTGGTCATCGGCCACTGGCCATTCCGCCGCAGGCGCCCGCGGATAGGGATCGAGCGCCAAGCCGAAATGCTCCGCCAGCGCCATGCCGACATCGATCCGCCCGTCGATCACCGGCTCCGGCGGGTCCGGATCGTCGAGACCGAAGCTGACGCCATGCCGGCCGTCGGTCGCCGCCACCTCGGCCACGTAGAGAAGATCGAAGGCCTCTTCGAGATGGGCCTCGACCGGCGCCAAGGTGACGACGCAGAACTGCACCACATCGGCGCTCCACTCGACATGCACCGCAACGCCCTCGTCCAATCGCCGCAACACCGCCGACGCCACCAGGGAATCGAGCGCGACGAGATCGAAGCGCGCGGCCAAGCCGGCGCGCTCCGACGCATCCGCCTCGATCGCGAGGTGAAGCGGCGCCTTCAACTCCTCGGCCACGTCGACCGCTCGGCTAAACAGGTCTTCCACAGCTTTCGGGATCATCGATCAGACTCTCGGGCGCCAACCGGCTCGCCAGGGCCGCCATTCCGACGGCCGGAACTTAGTGGCTCGACGGCCAAGGGTCAACGGCTTTTCCCATTCGCATTAACTCATTGATTGGACGGGAAAGAACCGGCCCCGAAAGAAACGCCCCCGGCGCCCGCGGGACCCCGGCTCAGGGGGAAGCCCGGCTGGCGCCCCCAGGCGGCGGTGCGAAATCGATCATGCCGCCGATCAGCGCGGCGCCTTCCTGGCGCGCCAGCCCTTCGGCCTCGCGCCGAACGTAAGCCGACAGCGCGCCGAGCCATGCGGCATCGATCCCGTCCTTGACCGTGCCGTAAACGTTGCGCCGCAACGCAGCCTGAAGCGCCGCGTCGTCCGCCTCGGCCAACGCCGCGTCATAAGCGGCGAGACGGCCGTAAAAGGCCGAGATCATCGCCTTGATACGCTTGCCGACGCCGACGTCGCCGCCGCCGAGCTCGCGCACGGCGCGGTCGAAATCCGTCACCATGACGTCGAAGATCGCCTGCCCGAGCGCCCGGCCGGTAGCCCCCTCGCTCTTCAGCCGGCGCAGCAGCAGAATGACATGAAGGACGAGAAGGTCGAAACGACCGTCCAGGCTGTCCGGCACGCCCGCTGCGACATAGAATTCGGGCCGGCGCGATTGCGCCGCCAACGCCTGATAAAGCAGGCTTGCGGGATCGCTTGGCGCCTGACGACGGAAGCGGTTCAGAATATTCATGGCTAATGGCTCGGGTCAGGCGGCGTCGGCCGGCAGGAAACGGGCGGCGGGTTTCGTCTCATGATTGACAGCGCTCGATCTCGGATGCGATGTTCACGGCCTCAACGCTCTTGTGACAGGTAGATTCGCCGCCGGCCCGACGGCCCCGGCGCGATGCCGAATGGTGAGACGCTTGCGCAATACAGCAATCATCGCGGTCAGCATGTTGGTTCTCGCCGCTTGCGCGCCACGCATGGATTATCAAGGTTACGCCTTTGATGCCACAAAGCTCAAAGAAATCAAGACCGGGACCATGACGCAAGCGCAGGTCGAGCAGCTCCTCGGCACGCCCTCGGCCGTCGCCACATTCCCCAAGCACGACGACACTTGGTACTACATCTCCAAGGAGACCGCGACGGAGGCGATCTTCGCGCCGAAGGTGGTGGCGCAGCGGGTGGTGGCGATCCACTTCGACCACCAGGATAAGGTAGCCAGCGTCAAGGATTACGGTCTAAAGGACGCCCGCACCATCGAGCCCGACCCCCAAGTGACCCCGACTCGGGGCCGAAAGCTGACTTTTTTCGACCAACTGCTCGGCAATCTCGGCCGCTTCAATCGAAATTCGAGCCCGGGCGGCGGCCCTTAGCCCTTGATCGGCGGACCGTAGTCCGCAACTGCCGCGCCCTCATTTCGACCGAAACGTAACAACGCAATCAAGTCGCCGCCCAATCGCGGCCGGTCGGCATCTACCGGCCAGCCGCGATCGGGTCGTCGACTTTAACGAGCAAGAATCGCGAGCAGCAACAGAGCCACGATATTGGTGATCTTGATCATCGGGTTGATCGCCGGCCCCGCGGTGTCCTTGTACGGATCGCCGACGGTATCGCCGGTCACCGCGGCCTTGTGCGCCTCGGAGCCCTTGCCGCCGAAGTTGCCGGTCTCGATGTACTTCTTTGCGTTATCCCAGGCACCGCCGCCGGAGGTCATCGACACAGCGACGAAGAAACCGGTCACGATGACGCCGAGCAGCATGGCGCCGACCGAGGCAAAGGCAGCCGAGGAGCCGGCAATGGCGCGGATGATGAAGTAGAGAACGACGGGCGAGAGCACCGGCAGCAGCGACGGGACGATCATCTCGCGAATCGCTGCCTTGGTCAGCATATCGACCGCCCGGCTGTAATCGGGCCGACCGGTGCCTTCCATGATGCCCGGAATCTCCTTGAACTGGCGGCGCACTTCGACCACCACCGAACCCGCTGCGCGGCCGACCGCGGTCATGCCGAGCGCGGCGAAGAGATAGGGCAAGAGCCCGCCGAGGAGAAGACCGATCACCACATAAGGATTGCTGAGCGTGAAATCCACCGGCGCGATCTTCAGAATGCCGTGGTGGATGAAATACTCGAGATCCTGGGTATAGGCCGCGAACAGCACCAACGCGCCGAGGCCGGCCGAGGCGATGGCGTAGCCCTTGGTCACCGCCTTGGTGGTGTTACCGACGGCGTCGAGCGCGTCGGTGATGGTGCGCACCTCCTCCGGCAGGTTGGCCATTTCGGCGATGCCGCCCGCATTGTCGGTCACCGGGCCGAAGGCGTCGATCGCGACCACCATGCCGGCCAGCGCCAGCATGGTCGTCACCGCGATGGCGATGCCGAACAAGCCGGCGAGGAGATAGGTAACGATGATACCGGCGACGATGATCAGCGCCGGAACCGCAGTCGCCTCCATGGAGATCGCGAGACCCTGGATGACGTTGGTGGCATGGCCGGTAGTCGAGGCCCGGGCGATGCTCTGCACCGGGCGGTAGTCCGTGCCGGTGTAGTATTCGGTCACCCAGATGATCAGGCCGGTCACCACGAGGCCGGCAAGACCGCAGAAGTAGAGATCCCAGCCCGACATGGTGGTCGCGCCGGCGGTGAACGAGTTGCCGAGCCCGATGATCCATTGAGTGACCGGGATCAGCACCAGGGCCGAAATCACCGCGGTCGCGATGAAGCCCTTATAAAGGGCGCCCATGATATAGCCGTTGCGGCCAAGGCGGACGAAGGCCGTGCCGATCACCGAAGCGACGATGCAGGTGCCGCTGATGACCACCGGAAACAGCATCATCTTCGCCTGCAACAGAGGCGTCGCGATGAAGAAGATCGAGGCCAACACCATGGTCGCGACCAGGGTCACGGCATAGGTTTCGAACAGATCGGCGGCCATGCCGGCGCAATCGCCGACATTGTCGCCGACGTTGTCGGCGATCACCGCCGGGTTGCGCGGATCGTCCTCGGGAATGCCGGCTTCCACCTTGCCGACGAGATCGGCGCCGACATCGGCGCCCTTGGTGAAGATGCCGCCGCCGAGCCGGGCGAAAATCGAGATCAGGCTGGCGCCGAAACCAAGCGCGACCAGCGGCTCGGTAAGGTCGCGTCCGGTGGCGTGGAACCCGGCGAGGAGAATTGCGTAGTAGACCGACACCGCGAGCAGCGCGAGGCCGACCACCAACATGCCGGTGACCGAGCCAGAACGGAAGGCGATGCTGAGCGCATGGGGAAGCCCCTTGCGCGCGCCTTCGGCGGTGCGCACGTTGGCGCGCACCGAGACGTTCATGCCGATGTAGCCGGCCGAACCCGAAAGAATGGCGCCGATCAGGTAACCGATGCCGACCTTGACGCCAAGCAGCGCGGTGAGAATGAGAAAGATGACGATGCCGACGATCGCCACCGCCCGATATTGCCGGTTCAGATAGGCCTGCGCGCCCTCCTGCACCGCATGCGCGATCTCTTGCATGCGCGCATTACCCGGTTCCGCGCTAAGCACCGATTGCGCCGCCACTATTCCGTAAATCAAAGCAATGACGCCGCAAGCGATGGCGAACCATAAACCTAGATTCATCACCGACACTCCTTAGAGTTCGTCAGAAAATTGATGGTAATCCCCCCACCCGCGCGCGCCGACGGCGCCGCGAAGCCACGGGCTATATGCCAGAGAAGCATAGGCTCTGCAACATATCTTTCCCCACCGGCGGCGGCGCCCCAGCATCATCGCGAAAGACCTTCGACAGGATGGGCCCCGGGACGCGTGCTAAGACGGATGCCCTGGCGCGGCCTAGGCAGCGACGCGGAAAGTGTTGGTGACCAGCACCGCGACCACCACCCCGGCGCCAAACACATGGCGGGCCTGGCGCAACAACTGCGCCCGAAGCGCCTTGATATCGATATCGTCGGCGATCGTCTGGCTGACCGGCGGCGCGTCGTTGACCGCCTGGAGGAAAGCGTCGCGCAGGATCGGCATGCGCGATTCGAGGACATCGTTGGCGGGGCGGCGGCCGACACGGATGCTGAGGCAGACATACTCGTAATATCGAATTTGGCCGTTGAATACGACCGGCCCCCCGATCGCCTTCACGGCGAAAAAGAAGGGGAAAGTCTTCGGAGAAAGCGCCGCCGGCGCCGCCACCGCCACTGCGGTCGCCGACTTGTTGTGGGCGTTCATCTCGTAGGCGCCGCCCCCGGCGACTGCCAGGGCGAGTCCTACGATGCCCGCGATCATGCCCTTGCGATTCACGGCTTGGTGCCCGCCATTCGGTTGCCGGGTTGCGCCAAGCCCTTTTATTCGCTGGAAAGGATTAGAAAACGGTTAGCGCCGCTCAGCTCTCGGCCCCGGCCGGATCACAGCCGGGTCGGCTCGGTTACGGCCAACACCTTGAAATCTTGGGTACAATCCGCCTTCGAGGCGCGCTCCGGACAGGCCCCTTCCCACAAACTGACGCGCGAGATTTCCCAGCGGTCGGGATCGAGAATGACCGCGCGGGCGAAAAGATTTTGCCGCTCTATCAGCAGGTTGTGCGCCGCCGCCTCGCGCTCGAGGATGGCGGAAAGCGGCTCGGCGGATTCGACCTTGTCTTGTTCCCACATGGCGACGGTCGGCTTGCAGTCCTTGGCGCCATGGCTGAAATGAAGCAGCGACCAGCAGCGCACACGGGGCCGACCGAATGTCGCGACCACCTCCTGAAACAGATCCGTGGCCAGATATTGCCGCATCGCGCGAAGATCAGCCCATATGAAGAAGGCGGCATAAATGTTGTCGGAGGGATCGTAGAGACAGGCGCGATGGTGGAGGCCCGGCAAGGTGTCGAACGACGGCTTTCGTGTCGCAACCCGGCTCTCGATCCAGTTGGCGTCGCGGCCCGGCGCCAACCGGACGGCATAGCGCATCGCCAGCATGACTGTTACCCGTACTGATGTGGTCTTGCTAGTTTGCAGTTCACAACCACAGACCGGGGTTGTGCAACAATCAAGGCCGCATGGCTTCCATGCAGGAAGCAGCATTCAGAAATGGCGGTAGCCCGTGCGCTCGAAGGCGACAGCGGTTCCGTCCGACCCTTCGACCTTGACGCCGGTGCCGGCGCTGAAGCGTCCGATCCGGGTCAAGGCGATGCCAAGCTCGCCGGCGAGCGCCGCGATTTCGCCCTCGCGCCCTTGCGGCACCGCGAAGCAGAGCTCGTAATCGTCGCCGCCGGTGAGAAGCGCCGGCAGGTACTCCGGCGCCCGCGCGACCAGTGCGGCGGCCGGCGGCGAAAGCGGCACCCGCGACGCCGCGATTTCGGCCGCCAGATTCGAGGTTTCGCAAATATGGCCGAGGTCAGCGACCAGCCCATCGGAAATATCGATCGCCGCTGTGGCGAGACCACGCAAGCGGCGGCCCAGACCGAGCCGCGGTTCCGGCAACTCGAGCCGCTCGGCGAAATAGCGCGCGCTTTCGGCATCGACACCGACCAGCGCGCCCTTGCGCGCTTGCAGGCCGAGATAGGCATCGCCGATGGCGCCCGAGACATAGACGCCATCGCCCGGCTTCGCGCCCGAGCGCCGGAGCGTCGCGCCCGCCGTCACCGTGCCGAGCGCGGTGACGGTGAGCGTCAGCGCGCCCGGTGTCGCCGCCGTGTCGCCGCCGATGAGCGCCACGTCGAAGCGCGCCTGATCCTCAGCCAGGCCGGCGGCGAAACGCGCCAGCCAGGCATCGTCCACGGCCTTCGTCCAGGCGGCGGCGAGGAGGTAGCCGACCGGCACCGCGCCCATCGCGGCGAGATCGGAGAGATTGACCCTGAGCAGCTTGCGCGCGATCCGCTCCGGCGCATCATCGGGAAAGAAATGTACCCCCGCCACCATGCAATCGGTGGTGACGACGATTTCCTGGCCCAGCTCGGGCCGGATCAGCGCGGCGTCGTCGGTGAGATCGAAAGCAAGCGGATAATCCTTAGCGAGCGGCGCGAAATAGCGGGCGATCTGTTCGAACTCGCCTGAGGTCGGCGCGCTCATGCGCTCACCCCGCGAACTCGTGCGGCCGCACCTGGTGCGCGAAGCGGTCCAGGACGCCGTTGATGAAGGTCGCCTCGGTGCCGCTGAAGAAGGCGTGCGCGACGTCGAGATATTCGTCGATCACGACCTTGGCCGGGACGTCCGCGCGAACCTCGAGCTCGGCCGCGCCGGCCCGCAGGATCGCGCGCAGGATCGCCTCGGTCCGGGACAGCGTGCGCTCCCGCTCGAGGCAAGCGCCAAGACCGGCGTCGATCTCGGCCGCGCGTTCGTGATAGCCGCGCACCACGTCGGCAAAAAGCTCGGGATCGGCAGGCGCGTAATGCACGCCTTCGATCTCCTTGCCCAAGCGCAAGGCGAGGAACTCGGCAATCACCTGCTCAACGGAAGCGCCGCCGAACTCGATCTGATAAAGAGCTTGCACGGCGGCAAGACGCGCCGCGCTGCGCCCGCCGGTGGCAGGGCGATCCTCGGTCATACGCCGGGCGCCTGGAACCGGCGCCTGAGCCCAACCAGCGCCAGCGCCGCACGCGCCGCGTCGCCGCCCTTGTCGCCGTCGTCCCGTTTCGCCCGCGCCCAGGCTTGATCGTAATTCTCGACCGTCAGGATACCGTTGCCAAGCGCGACTCCCTCGAGGGTCAACGTCATCAAGCCGCGAGCGCTTTCGCCGGCCACGGTCTCGTAATGCGTGGTCTCGCCGCGAATGACGCAGCCCAAGGCGACGAAAGCGTCGAAACGAGCCTTGCCGTCGGCGCCGCGGGCCGCGAGCGCGAGGCGGATGGCGCCCGGAATTTCCAGCGCCCCAGGCACGGCGATGCGCTCGGCCGTGCCGTTGGCGGCTTCGATCGCCGCCAACGCGCCAGCGGCGAGTTCGTCCGAAAGGTCGGAATAGAAACGCCCTTCGACGAGGAGAAGATGGGTTCGCTCTCTCATTTGTCCTCATCCAGGGGAATGTTGCGCTGCTCGGCCAAGGTGAGGCCGTAGCCCTCGATGCCGACAATGGCGCGGCGACGGGTATTGGACAGAAGGATCATGCTACGAACGCCGAGATCGAGCAGAATCTGCGCCCCGATGCCGTAGTCGCGGAGGTTGCCCTGGCGCTCCATCGGCCGCCCGAGCTTGCGCTGCACCCGATCCGAAAGCGCGGTCGGCCGCGGTTCGCGAATCAGCACAACGACCCCCCGCCCGGCCTTGCCGATCATCCGCATCGCGCCAGCGAGAACGCTGCCCTTGTTGTGGCGATCGCCGAGAACGTCCTCGAGCACGTTCAAGGCGTGGACGCGCACCAGCACCGGCTCGGGACCCGAGACGTCCCCTTTAACGAGCGCGATATGCTCGGCGTACTCGACTTTGTTGCGATAGACGACCATGCGCCACTCGCCGCCATAGCGGCTGTCTAGATCGGTCTCGACGAGGCGCTCGATCAGGCGCTCGGAGCGGCGGCGATAAGCGATGAGATCGGCGATGGTGGCGATCTTGATGCCGTGCCGCTGCGAGAATTGCACCAGGTCCGGCATCCGCGCCATGCTGCCGTCGTCGTTCATGATCTCGCAGATCACGCCGGAGGGATTGAGCCCCGCCAGCGCCGAGATATCGACCGCGGCTTCCGTATGGCCGGCGCGGACCAGCACGCCCCCGTCGCGCGCCACCAACGGAAAGACGTGACCCGGCGTCACGATATCCTCGGCGCCTTTCTCCGGGTCGATCGCAGCCCGGATCGTGGTCGCGCGCTCATGGGCGGAGATGCCCGTGGTGACGCCTTCCTTGGCCTCGATCGAAACCGTGAACGCGGTCTGGTGGCGCGAGGCGTTATTCGGCGCCATCAACGGCAGGCGAAGCTTGCGCACGCGCTCGGCGGACAGCGCGAGGCAAATCAGCCCGCGACCGTATTTCGCCATGAAGTTGATCGCCTCGGGTGTCGCCTTTTCCGCCGGAATGACGAGATCGCCTTCGTTTTCCCGGTCCTCTTCGTCGACCAGGATGATCATCTTCCCGAGCCGGGCGTCCTCGATCACTTCGTCGATCGAAGACAGGAAGCTCGTTTCCATCAAGCACCTTCCATTTCCCTGAGCCGCGCCACGTAGCGCGCCAGGATATCGGTCTCCAGATTGACGCGGGCGCCCCCGACCAGATCGTCGAGGGTCGTTATCTGCCGCGTATGCGGGATGACGTTGACGCCGAAGCGATTGCCCGAAACCTCGTTGACGGTCAGAGAGACGCCGTCCAACGCGATGGCGCCCTTCGGGGCGATGAAGCGGGCGAGTGGCGCCGGGACCTCGAAATCGAGGCGAACCGATCCGCCTTCCTCGCGGCGGCCGACGAGCGTGGCGGTGCCATCGACATGGCCAGTCAGGATATGGCCGCCCATTTCGTCGCCGAGCTTCAAGGCGCGTTCCAGATTGACCCGCGTGCCCGGCTGCCAGGCGGCCAACGCCGTCTTGCTCAACGTCTCGGCGGAGACGTCGACCGCGAACCAGTCGGCCCCCCTCTCGACCACCGTCAAACAAACGCCGGAACAGGCGATCGAGGCGCCGATCTCGATTGTATCGGTGGCGAAGGCGGTCGCGATCTGGAGCCTGCGATCGCCCCGCTCGGCGACGGCGAGCACACAGCCCACGTCGGTAATGATACCTGTAAACATGGCTTCTTCTTAATCGGCCCGGGCGAAGGTTTCCAGTATATCCTCACCGAGGGTCACAACGGCGGTGCGGCGAAAACGCGGCGCCTGGTTCAGTTGGGCGATGCCAAGCGCCGCCAAGGCGCCGGTGCCGTCGTCGCCGAGCAGCATCGGGGCGCGAAACCAGGCGATGCGGTCGATCAGCCGGGCGCGGGCAAAAGCCGCGGCCACGCCGCCGCCGCCTTCGACCAGAAGCCGCGTCAGACCGAGCCGGCCAAGCTCCTGCAAGCAGGCGCCGATCGCGAGCTTCTTGGAATCGATCTGGATCACCCGCAGACCGCGCTCGGCCAAGGCCGCGACCCGCGCCGGGGGCGCATCGCCGGCGCCGACCACCCAGGTCGGCACCGTGCCCGCGGTCGCCACCAGGCGGCTCCCAAGCGGCAGCCGGAGGCCGCTGTCGAGGACGATGCGGACCGGCGAACGATCAGCCATGCCGGGCAACCGGCAGGTGAGATCGGGATCGTCCGCCAAGGCCGTGCCGATGCCGACCAAAACCCCGTCATGTTCCGCCCGCAGAAGATGGCCGCGGGCCCGCGCCGCCGCGCCGGTGATCCAGCGGCTGGCGCCCGAGGCGGCCGCGATGCGGCCATCGAGCGAGGTCGCGAGCTTCAGCGTGACGAGCGGCCGGCCTTCAGCCAGTCGCGTGAAAAATCCGGCATTGAGATCGCGCGCCGCGTCGCCGAGAAGGCCGAACTCGACCACGATTCCGGCCTCCGCCAGCATCTGGCTACCGCGGCCGGCGACACGGGGATCGGGATCCTCGGTCGCGATCACGACACGCGCCGGCTTGGCCGCGACCACGGCCCCGGCGCAGGGCGGCGTTTCGCCGAAATGGGCGCAGGGCTCCAGGGTCACGTAAAGCGTGGCGCCCGCCGCCGCGGCGCCGGCGGCGGCCAGGGCTTCGGGCTCGGCGTGCGGACGGCCGCCCGGCTGCGTCCAGCCGCGGCCGACCACGCGACCGTCCTTGACCACAAGACAACCAACGGCGGGATTGGGCCAGCTCCGGCCGAGGCCGCGCCCGGCCAGGCCGAGCGCCGTCGCCATGAAGGCCGCGTCACGGGGCTCAGTCGTTTTCGGCACCGCCACTCAACCGGCCGACGAAATCCTCGAAATCCTTCGCCTCGCGGAAATTGCGATAGACCGACGCGAACCGCACGTAGGCGACCGGGTCGAGGCTTGCCAGCGCGTCCATCACCATCTCGCCAACGGTTTCCGAGCTGATCTCGCTCTCGCCGGCGCTCTCCAGCCGACGCACGATGCCGTTGATCATGCGCTCGACCCGATCAGGATCGACCGGCCGCTTGCGCGTCGCAATCAGGATCGAGCGCGCGAGCTTGTCGCGGTCGAAGGGCACCCGCTGGCCGTTCTTCTTGACCACCGTAAGCTCGCGCAGCTGCACACGCTCGAAGGTCGTGAAGCGGGCGCCGCAGCCGGTGCAAAAGCGCCGGCGGCGGATCGCCGTATTGTCCTCGGTCGGCCGCGAATCCTTGACCTGGGTATCCTCATTGCCACAGAACGGACAGCGCATCCCCTTCCCCCCTCGCCGAAGCGCGATGTTCTCTCGTCTCGACCGGCCGCCGCGGCCGGGCGGCGCGGCTTCGGCTCACCCCAATTCGGGGTAGATCGGAAACCGCCGGAGCAACGCCTGAACCTTCTCCCGCGCCGAGGCTTCGGCCGCGCCGTTATCGCCCGCGCCTTTGGCAAGGCCGTCGAGCACCTCGATGATGAAGGCGCCGACTTGGCGGAACTCGGCCACGCCGAAACCGCGGCTGGTGGCGGCCGGACTGCCGAGGCGAATGCCCGAGGTGACGGTCGGCTTCTCGGGATCGAAAGGAATGCCGTTCTTGTTGCAGGTGATGAGCGCGCGCTCGAGCGCGTGCTCGGCATCCTTACCCTTGAGTCCCTTCGGCCGCAGATCGACCAGCATGAGATGGGTATCGGTGCCGCCCGAGACGATGGCATAGCCGCCGGCCTGGAGGATGGCGGCGAGCGTCTTCGCGTTCTCCACCACGGCACGGCTGTAGTCGCGGAACTCGGGCCGCAGCGCCTCGCCGAAGGCGACCGCCTTGGCGGCGATAACGTGCATCAAGGGCCCGCCCTGGATGCCGGGGAAAATCGCCGAGTTGATGCGCCGACCGATGTCCTCGTCGTTGGCGAGGATCATGCCGCCACGTGGCCCGCGCAGGGTCTTGTGCGTGGTCGTGGTCACGACATGGGCATGCGGCAGCGGGCTCGGGTGCTGGCCGCCGGCGACGAGGCCGGCGAAATGCGCCATATCCACCATGAAATAAGCGCCGACCTCATCGGCAATGCGGCGGAAGGCGACGAAATCGATAATGCGCGGATAGGCCGAGCCGCCAGCCAGGATCAGCTTCGGCTTGTGCTCGCGCGCGAGCCGCGCCACCTCATCCATGTCGATCTGATGGGTCTCGGGATGGACACCGTAGCTCACGACGTTGAACCACTTGCCCGACGCGTTGACCGAGGCGCCATGGGTGAGATGGCCGCCGGCGGCGAGATTGAGGCCCATGAAGGTGTCGCCCGGCTTCAAGAGCGCAAAGAACACCGCCTGATTGGCCTGCGAGCCGGAATGCGGCTGCACGTTGACATAGGCGCATCCGAACAGCTGCTTCGCCCGCTCGATCGCCAGCGTCTCGACCACGTCGACGAATTCGCAGCCGCCGTAATAGCGCCGACCCGGATAGCCTTCGGCGTACTTATTGGTCAGGACCGAGCCCTGCGCCGCGAGAACTGCGGCGCTGACGATGTTTTCCGAGGCGATCAGTTCGATCTGCTCGCGCTGCCGGCCAAGCTCGCCCTGCATGGCCTGGAAGACTTCCGGATCCTGCGCTTCGAGGCGGGCGGCGGACGGCATCGCCGAAGACCGGGCCGAAGGGGCGGTGGAAAACGTCATCACTGACCTCCGTCGTCAGGGGAAAGCTTGGCCACGCGCCGGACATGCCGTCCGCCGGCAAAGGCCGTGGTCAAGAAGGTCTTCAGGCAATCGCGCGCCGTCTGAATTCCGAGGGTCCGAGCGCCGAGCACCAGCACATTGGCATCGTTATGCTCGCGGCTCAAGCGGGCGGTGGACACGTCGTGGCAGAGCGCGGCGCGAACCTTGCGTTCGCGGTTGGCGGCGATGCTGATGCCGATCCCCGTGCCGCAGATGGCGACGCCAAACTTCGCTCGGCCGGCGGCGATGGCCTTGGCGAGCGCCTCGCCATAATCCGGATAATCGACCGAATCCGGGCCGTCGGTGCCGAGATCGAGAACGTCGAAACCCATTTCCCGAAGGTCCTCCGCCAATGCGGACTTCAAGGGAAAACCCGCGTGATCCGCCGCAATAGCAACAATATCCCGAGGCATGGCGGTCCACATCCGACGCTTAACTGAGGAAGGCGCGGTTCATACCACATCTCGGTGCCAATGACCAGGGGTCCACAAACCGCGGGCAAACCACGCAAAACGCCGCAATGAACATAATGTGATATCGCATATAAAATACTGTCTGAAAGCATCGAAGAATAAAGCATACCTCTTAAATTAAGCTGCCGAGCCGTCAAATCAGTGCGTAGTGGCAGCGAGGATTAAGCCGCCGCTGGCGCCACACAACAGTATTGCCAAATTTGATATAACGAGTTCAATATGTAGGTTGTACTAGGCGATGTTGCTTCGCCATCTTTGGAGTAGCGCGGGGGATAGTTCACGATGGCAGACCAAATCGGGAATTCGGAGGACGCGAATCAACTTGTTCGTTTTGCGGCGGAGATCGTTTCCGCCTATGTCAGCCGAAACGACGTTCCGACCACGCAGCTCACGGAAATTCTTAAGGCGGTTCATGGGACGCTCAGCTCTCTGCGTCGCCACGAGGAAGACGGTGCGGCCTTCAACAATGCCAAGCCTGCGGTTCCGATTCGAAAATCTGTGACGCCCGACTACATCATTTGCCTCGAAGACGGCAAAAAGCTGAAGATGCTGAAGCGCTATCTCCGCTCCACCTATCACATGACGCCCGACGAATATCGCGCGAAATGGAACCTCGGACCCGACTATCCGCTGGTGGCGCCGAACTACGCTCAGCAACGCTCGGCCTTCGCCAAGAAAATCGGCCTCGGCCGCAAAGGTCGGTCGGGTTAGCGCCGGAATATCGATCCGCCGCTTTTCTCCTCCCTGCGCTAAACTAGGGCCGGCCTCGTCGCGCACCGCGCGCGCCGGCGGTCTGGGACGCATAAAGGGGATTCCATGCTTACGGTTGGTCAGCAGTTTACGCTGCAACGCGAGGTGCGGCCCGAACACACTGCCGATGCCTTGGGTAACCCCGGCGTGATGGTGCTCGGAACGCCGATGCTGGTGAGCTTCGCCGAAGTCGCGTGCCATCAGCTCCTCTTGCCGCACCTGAAACCCGGCCAAGGAACGGTCGGCACGGCGGTGAACATTCGCCACCTCAAGGCGACGCCGCTCGGCATGTCGGTCACCATCGTCGCGACGCTGCGCGAGTTCGATCGGCGGCGCCATCTGTTCGACGTCGAAGGCCGCGACGCGCGCCATCAGATTCTTTCCGGTCAGCACGAGCGCTTCGTGGTCGAACTCGCGCCCTTTCTCGCCAGCCTGCAGCAGACGGCCTGACTCCGGACCGTCCGGCGCACGACGATGTCGGGTCGCATCGCCCCCCAAAGCATGTCCCGGCGCGGCTCCAACGACTTGGCGCATGATGCCGGAAAACGGCCCCGCCTTTAGGGAGGTCTAGTCGGCGAGGGCCGCCGCCGGCAGCCCGCGCCCGCGCGGCGGCTTGCCAAGAAGAAGGATAAACGGCAGCACCACGAGCGAGAGATACATCATCAAGCGGAAGTCGTCGATATAGCCGATCATCGCCGCCTGGCGTGTCACCTCGGCGTTCAACATGGTGAGGCCGGAGGCGGTGTGCAGATTGAACAAGCGCTCGACCAGCGGCAAACGAAACATCGGATTGAAGGGCGTCGCCACGGCGCCGATGGTGGCGTGGTTGATCTGCGTGTTGCGCTCGAGCAGCGCGGCGACGATTGAAATGCCGACCGAGCTGCCGATATTGCGCAGCAGGTTGTAGACGCCCGCGCCCTCGGTGCGGCGCTCCGGCGCCAGGGTCGAGAAGCCGACGGTCGTCAACGGCACGAAGACGAAGCCGAGGCCGAAGCCCTGCACGACGCCGCTCGCGAACACCTCCCACGGCAGGATGTAGAGCGAGAAGGTGGACATCCACCACAGCGCGACGGCATTGAGGGCAAAACCGAACACAAGCAGGAAACGCGGCTGCACCGGGCCGATGATGCGGCCGACGATCATCATCGCGATCATGGTGCCGATGCCGCGCGGCGCCAGCAGGAAACCGACCGTCACCACCGGATAGTTCAGGAGTTCCTGCAGGAACGGCGGCAACAGCGCCATGGTGGCGTAGAGAATCATTCCGACGATAAAAATGAACACCAGGCTGAGCGAGAAATTCCAGTCGCGGAACAGGCTCGGGCTGATGAACGGCCGCTCAGCGGTGAAAGTGTGGACGAGAAAGGTATAGAGACAAAGCGCCGCAAGAATGGCCTCGATGACGATCTCGTAGGAACCGAACCAATCGAGCTGTTGGCCGCGGTCGAGAAACATCTGCAAGGCGGCGATCGCGATGCTGATCGCGAAAAAGCCGAAGAAATCGAATTTGAGCCGGAAGTTCCTCACCGTCTCGGAAACATAGGTCGCGATCACCATGAAACCGAGAATGCCGACCGGCACATTGATGTAGAACACCCAGCGCCAGCTATAGTTCTCGGTGAGCCAGCCACCGAGGGTCGGGCCGAGAATGGGCCCGAGCATGATGCCGACGCCCCAGATCGCCATCGCTTGGCCGTGGCGCGATGTCGGGTAGTTGTCGAGCAGCGTCGCCTGCGAGAGCGGTACCAGGGCCGCGCCGAAACACCCCTGGATGATGCGGAAGACGACCATTTCCGTCAGCGAGCCGGCGATGCCGCAGAACACCGAGGCAATGGTGAAACCGGCCACCGAGACGAGGTAGAGACGCTTGCGGCCGAAGCGGCCGGCGAGCCATCCGGTCGGCGGCGTCATGATCGCCGCCGCGACGATGTAGGACGTCAAGACCCAGGTGATCTGGTCGAGAGTGGCCGAAAACGCCCCTTGCATATAGGGCAACGCGACATTTGCAATGGTCGTGTCCAGCGCCTGCATGATCGTCGCCAGCATGGTGCCGAAGGTGATCATGGCGAGCTGAAAGCGGGGCTGCCCGGCCCCGCCGCCCACAGCCCGGTCGGTCATCGGCCGATGCCGAACCAGCCGAGAATGTCGCTAAGAAAGCCGGGCAGCGGATAATGGTGCTTGGTATCGATGGTGGCGACGACGCTCATGCCGGCGCGCAACACCGGGCCGTTCGTCGCCGGCACGATGTCGAGGCGGATGGGAATCCGCTGCACCACCTTGACCCAGTTGCCGGACGAATTCTGCGGCGGCAGCAGCGAGAATTCCGAGCCGGTTGCCGGACTGATGCTTTCGACCTTGGCCTTCCACGTGCGCCCCGGGTAGGTATCGACGGTAACCGTCGCATCCTGCCCCGGCACCACATCGGTCAGCGCCGTCTCCTTGAAATCCGCCCGCACCCAGACATGGCCGGTTTCCGCCAGGCTGAACAGCGGCACGCCAGCCTGAACGAAATCGCCCGGCCGAATCTCGGGCACGCGGGTCACGATCCCCGCCGCCGGCGCGCGAACCACCGTGTAGCTGAGATTCAGCGCCGCCTGGTCGCGCCGCGCCAGGGCCTCGCGATAAAGCGGGTAATCGGTTACCGGCGCATTCACCTTGCCGGCCAGTTGGGCGAGAACCTCGGCGATCTGCCCTTGCACGACAGCGACCTGCTGCTCGGCCACCACCAAGCCGTGCTGGGCGGCGTCGAAGCTTTGCTGCGAGGTCGCCCCACGAGCCAGCATGTTCTTCTGCCGCATGAACTCGCTCTGGCGGAAGGAAACCGTTTCCTCGGCCGCCTTGAGCTCCGCCTCGCGCGCTTGGTAGGTGGCGCGCAGCGCCGCGATCTTGTCAGGCACCGCCGCCAAGGCCGCAGAGGCCTGCTCGAGCGCGATCCGATAGGACGCCGGATCGATGCGGAAAAGAACCTGCCCGGCCGCGACCTTCTGGTTGTTGGCGACGTCGACCGCGCTCGCTTGGCCCGAGATCTGCGCGTTGATCCGCACCATGTCGGTCCGGATATACGCGTCCTCGGTCGAAACGTAGCGCCCGCCGGTGACGTAATAGTAGCCGCCGCCGATCAGCAGCACGAGCGGCGCCAGCAGAAGAAGGCCGATCCGAACCAACGGCCGCCGCGCACGGCTAAAGCCGCGCAGGCCCACGGCCTTGCTGTCGGTCGGCGAAAGCGTATTGACTGCGTTCATGTGACTTCCGACGTTTTCTGAGACACGGCTCCGGCCGCGGCGAGGCGGACCGGAAAGTCCGCGCCCGTCACGGCATCTTGCGCGACCGCGCCCGACGCCAGACAAGCCATGAGATTAGCCTTAATTTTCAGCATTGTATCGACCAAGTCCTCCTGCTCTTCGCGGCTCAAGCCGGAAAGCGCGTCGGCCTTGGTGCGTTCGGCAGCGCGGGCGATCCCCTCGATCACGGGCGCCGCCCGCCGCGTGAGAAAGATCTGCTTCGCGCGGCGGTCGCGCGGGTCCGGGCGCCGTTCGATCCAGCCGGTGGCTTCGAGCCGGTCGAGAAGCCGGCCCAAGGGCGCCGTCTGCATTTCGAGAACATCGGCGAGAAAAACCTGATTTGCGCCCTGATAGCGGCGCAGGAACGAAATCACCCGCCACTGCGCGCGGGTCAAGCCAAGGGCGCGGACACGGCTGTCGAACACCTTCCGCATCAGGCGCGAGACGTCGTGAACGGCGAAACCGAAGCTACGATCAAGCGGCTCTGACATTAAGAACCATCGGTTATTATCGCCGCGATATATAATCCCCCAGGGTTTAAGAAACAATGTATATTTTCGGATGCCTGCTCCGCGCCGGAGGCATGCCAGCAGGTCCTTGATATATAATATTTTTCGATTGGACTTGGCGGCGCCGCCCGGGATCGGCGCAAGCACGCTCGACGGCCGCGACGGATCCGCCGCCCTGCAATTAGCTTTCGACTTTTCCGCCAAACCCGCAGAAACTCGCGCAGCACGCTTGCCGAAACGCGCTTTGCCGCGCAGACCTCGGCGGCGATCCGCAGGGCCGCGGCGTTGGAACGGGACCGCGAGCCCAATCGCAAGTCTGATCGGAGGAGATTGCCTGATGGATGCCTATGTCGTCGATTTTGTCCGCACGCCCTTCGGCCGTTATGGCGGCGCCCTGGCGCCGGTACGTGCCGACGATCTGGCGGCGATCCCGATCCGCGCCTTGATGGCGCGCCACGGCAAAATCGACCCGGCGGCGATCGACGACGTGATCATGGGCTGCGCCAATCAAGCCGGCGAAGACAATCGCAATGTCGGCCGCATGGCGGCGCTTTTGGCCGGCCTGCCGCCGAGCGTGCCCGGGGCCACGATCAATCGGCTCTGCGCCTCAAGCCTTGACGCCATCGGTTTCGCCGCGCGCACGGTCAAGGCCGGCGAGGCCGATTTGATCATCGCCGGCGGCGTCGAATCCATGTCGCGGGCGCCCTTTGTCATGGGCAAGGCCGAGCAACCCTTCTCGCGCAAGTGCGAAATCTTCGACACGACGATCGGCTGGCGCTTCGTCAATCCGCTGATGAAGAAGCAATACGGTATCGATTCGATGCCAGAGACGGCGGAAAACGTCGCCGAGGCCTATCAGATCAGCCGCGCGGACCAGGACGCCTTCGCACTGCGCAGCCAGCAACGGGCTAGCGCCGCGCAGGCCAGCGGCCGCCTCGCCGAAGAGATCGTCTCGGTCTCGATTCCGCAACGCAAAGGCGCGCCGGTCGTCGTCGACAGCGACGAACACCCGCGGCCCGGCACCACCCTAGAACAGCTCGCCAAGCTGCCGGCGCCCTTCCGCGACGGCGGCTCGGTGACCGCCGGCAATGCCTCGGGCGTCAACGACGGCGCGGCGGCGCTGCTCATCGCCTCGGAAGCCGCGGTGGCGAAGCACGGCCTGACCCCGATCGCCCGCATCACGGCCGCCGCCTCGGCCGGGGTCGAGCCCCGGATCATGGGCATCGGACCGGATCCGGCGGTACGTCGCCTGCTGGCCCGCACCGGCCTGAAGGTCGCCGATTTCGAGGTCTTCGAGCTCAACGAGGCCTTCGCCGCCCAGGCGCTCGCCGTTATGCGCGAGCTCGGCATCGCCGACGACGCCGATTACGCCAACCCGAACGGCGGCGCCATCGCGCTGGGCCACCCGCTCGGGGCCTCGGGCGCCCGCATCGCCGGCACCGCCGCGCTCGAGATGAAGAAGCGCGGCGTCAAGCGGGCGCTCGCCACCATGTGCGTCGGCGTCGGCCAGGGCGTCGCCCTGGCGCTGGAGGCGGTGGCCTGAGCCGGGCTCGACCGCGAGGGCCAAAAAAAGGCGTCGAACGGCGACGGCTCAGCGAGCGCTGATGCCGCCGTCGATGACGAGTTCCGCGCCGGTCACGAACTTGGATTCGTCCGAGGCGAGGTAAAGCACGCCATAAGCGACGTCGTTCGGCTCGCCGACGCGGCCCAAAGGCACCTGCCGGGCGAATTTCTCGAGCGCGCGCTCGGCGCCGACCGCGACCTTGAAGGAATCCAGGATCGGCGTGTCGATGAAGGTCGGGTGAACCGAGTTGCAGCGGATGTTGTCGCCGTTCTTGGCGCAATGCAGCGCCACCGACTTGCTGAGCAGGCGCACGCCCGCCTTGGCTGAATTATAGGCCGCCATATTGGCGCCGCCGATAATGCCGGCGATCGACGAGATGTTGATGATCGAGCCGCCCCCGCTTTTGCGCATCGCAGAGATGGCGTGTTTGCAGCCGAGGAAGACACTGTCGAGGTCCACCGCGTGGACATGGTGCCATTCCTCGAGCGTGATCTGCTCGACATCCTTGGTCAGGCCGATGCCGGCGCTGTTGAGCAGGATGTGAAGCCCGCCGAAGGCCTCGACGGTGGCGGCAATCGCGGCCTGCCAGTCCGCTTCCTTGGTGACGTCGAGCCGGACGAAGCGCGCCGCGTCGCCGATCTCCGCGGCGACCGCCTTGCCGCCCGCCTCGGCGATATCGGCAACCATCACCCGAGCGCCTTCCTGCGCCAGGAGCAGTGCCGATGCGCGCCCGAGGCCGGACGCCCCGCCGGTGACCAAGGCAACCTTTCCCGCAACCCGTCTTGCCACGATGTCTCCTCCTTCTCAATCTCTTATGACAACGGCCAAACAGTCGCCAATCTAACAGGAACCGCGTCCACGACAACCGTGCCGGTCGCGCCGGCGCGGCCCGAGGCGCGGGCAGGTATTGCCGAGGGCATCGGCACCTGAACGCACAACCTATGCTCGCTCTTCCCCATTTCCTGGCAAATGCGCGATACTGCCGTCGCCGGAGGCCGCTTGCCGAGCGAGGGCCGGCTCGCCAATTCCGAAAAGACATCGTGGGGTGCCAAGAGCAATGGAGGCTTTGGAGTCGTTGTTGTCGCGCGTCTCGTGTGCCGTTCTCGCGGACCCGGCGCCGGAGGGGGCGGCGCTTGAGCGCATTCTCGCGGCAGCCGCGAGCGCGCCCGATCATGGACGGCTGCGGCCCTGGCGTTTCCTGCTGGTGCGTGGCGCGGCACGCGAGCGTCTGGGCGAGGTCCTCGCCACGGCGTTCCGCCGGCGCGAACCGGAGGCCGCCGAGGCCCTGGCCGCCAAGGAGCGGCAAAAACCCTTGCGGGCGCCGTTGATCGTCGTCGTCGCGGCGGCGCAGCGCGAAGCCGCCAAGGTGCCGGCTATCGAGCAGATCGCCGCCGTCGCCGCCGCCGCCGAGAACCTGCTGCTCGCCGCCCATGCCTTGGGTTTCGGCGGCATGTGGCGGACCGGTTGGCCGGCCTACGACGCCGACGTCAAGGCGGCGCTCGGCCTCGCGCCAAGCGACAGCGTGGTCGGCTTTCTCTATCTCGGCACGCCGGCCCAGGCACTGCCGGCGCGGGCGGACCCGAAAATTGCCGATTTCGTTAGAGAATGGCACGGATGATAGAGCGGCCGCGACGGCAACAGCCGCGATCAGGAACCAAGGAAGAACGTCATGCGGGATACAAAGCGAGAGATCGGCACCGAGCCGGATGGCCTCGACCGTTATGGCTCGGCCGCGTGGCACCGTCGCCGAGCGCGCCGGGCGCCTTGACGCGGCTGTCCGGATTCCGAGCGGCCTCCATGTTATCCGGAGGGCACGCGAAGCCGCGCCTCGCGCCCTTGACTCGGGCCGCGGCGTTGGCGCTCGCCGCCGGACTTGGCGGGTGCATGCTGCCGCCGGCGTCGGATCGGGCGCAACGTCCAGCCGCACCGGCCGCGCCATCAGTAGCGTGCCTGCCGCCAGCGCAACGAACCGGCGCTGCGGCCTGTCCGGCGGCCGATTCGGCGTTCGCGCTCGGCTTGGCCGCGTGGCGGTCGCGAGCCGGGGCCGCTGACGCCATCCGCTGGTTTCGCCGCGCCGCGGCGCAGGGCAACGGCGCCGCGGCTTATTTTGTCAGCATCGGCTACGCCGAGGGCCGCGGCGTCCCTCGCGATCCCACCACGGCCGATTCATGGCTCAAGCGGGCCGCCGCGCTTGGCGACGCAACGGCGGAATATTTCGTTGGCCTTGGCTACACCAACGGCCGGGAGCGAACGGGCACCGGCGGCGACGGCCTCGCGGTACCGCGAAACGACGCCATGGCCGCGCGCTGGTACGGCAGGGCCGCTGATCAAGGCAATGCGCCGGGCCAATATATGCTCGGGCTCTCCTATGCCTTGGGATTGGGCCTGCCGAAGGATGCGGAGGCGGCCTATAAATGGCTCTGGCTCGCGGCGAAAGCCAAATACGGCCCGGCCGAAGGCGCCTTGGCGATACTCAGTTCGCGCCTCACGGCGCCACAGCGCGCCCACGCTGCGGCGATGGCGCGGGCATGGCGCCCGCAGCCGCCTGGCACGCTCACGGACCCGCCGACGGTGCGTTTCGTGCAGATGACCCTGACCCGGCTTGGCTTCGACCCGGGGCCGATCGATGGTAAATTCGGGCCGCGCACCGAAGGCGCCATTGCGGCCTACGAGGCAAGCCTCGGCGGCAACGGCTCCGGCCATCTCACGGCCGCGGTCGTAAAGCGGCTCGAGGCCGCCGCCGTGCAGCCGATCGCGAAACGAAAGCAAGCGTTTGAAGGTGTGTGGTAAGCCCATGAAGTGCCATGAAGGTCACAATTGTGACCCAAAATTGCGTCTTCGCTCAAAACGCCATTCGGGTCTAGAATCGGCGTCATGGAGCCTGCCACAGCCGGGGCATTTGCGATGAAAATGCGACGCGCGCTGCGGTTCGCGTTGGTGTTGGCGGGCCTTGCCCTCGGCGGCTGCGCGCTGTTGCCTCCGGTACCGTCGGCGGAACACCCGCGCGTGGCGCGCCTTGAGCGGCACGCGATTCCCACCCCGAGACCTTCACCGCTCCGCAGGCCCATATATCCGATGACCTTGGCCCCCCATATTCTTATCGGCCTCAGGCCCGATCAGGCGGCACTGATCGTTGGCCAGCCGAAACGGATCAGCCAGGAGCCGCCGGCGACGATCTGGATCTACGGCGACAAGGTCTGCGGCCTGCGGATTTTCTTCTATCCCGAGTTGAAGACCGAAACGCCGAAGGCGCTGGCGGTGACCGTCGACACCAAAAATCCCTCCCCCGCTGCGAGAGGTGCCTGCTTTGCACATATCCGAGCACACGCCCATGGCTGAGGTCTCCCCTGCCCTGCATAAGCATTTTTCCATCGCCCTGGTCGACGACGATCCACTGTTCCGCGAAGCGCTCGGCCAGAACTTGATCGATAGCGGCTTCGACGTGGCGCATTTCGCGAGCGGGCAAGCGTTCCTCGACACCGTGGCCAGCGGCCGCCACAGCGACCTCATCCTGCTCGACTGGAAGATGCCGGAGATGAACGGAATCGAGGTCCTGCGCCGTCTGCGCAAGCTGCCGCGAAGCGCGCCGGTCATCTTTCTCACCTCGCTCGGCGATCAGGTCTACGAGGAGGCCGCGCTCGCCGGCGGCGCCATCGACTTCATCGAAAAGTCGCGCAGCTTCACCATTCTCTTGCGTCGCATCGAACTGCGCCTCGGCGCCAACGGCGACGCCGAGGGCGAGCCGACCGACGGCGATGAGGAAAGCAAATGGTTCCGCCGTGGCGCTCTGGAGCTCAGGCTCGATTGCAGCCGCGCCTATTGGCTGTCACAGCCGGTCGATCTCACCCTAACCGAATTCCGTATGGTGCACCGCCTGGCGGAGCAGGCCGGCACGGACATTCCGTATCGCGATCTCTACGACATCGTGCACGGCAAGGATTTCGCGGCTGGCGCGGGCAACGAGGGGTACCGCACCAACGTCCGCACCTTCATCAAGCGCATCCGTCAGAAATTCGGCGAGATCGATGGCAATTTCAACCGCATCGAAAACTATGCGGGCTTCGGATACCGGTGGCGCCGCGAGTCCTAAGCGCGCCACCACAGAACCGGTGCACTCGCGCCTCTTGCGGTCTCTGGCGACGAAGCTCGTACTTCTGATCGGGATTTTCGCGGCTGTTCCGCTCATCCTTTACGCACACTTCCAGGCCGCGGATCAGGCCAAGCAGGCGCTTGTTCTGCGCAGCATCCGCAATCAGGGAAGCCTGATCGCGGTCGCGCTGCAACCGGTGCTCGCGCGCTTCACCGGCAGCACCGTGCCAGAGCTTCGCAACCTCCTGTCCGATCTCGCTACCGGCCAGACGCGCATTCGCCTGCTGTTGCGCCCGATCGGACTTTCCGGTCCGAAAGCCTTCTACTTCATCGCCGCCGCGCCACCGATCGGAAGGACCAACCTCGAGGCCGAGCGCACCGACCTGATCAGCACCGGCATTTTCGACCAGCTGCGCAATACCTGCGACGGGGGCGGGCCGGTCGCGATCCGCTATACCAATCCGAACGGCCAGCAGGAGGTCTTGACTTCGGTTACGCCGCTCAATCTGAAGACCGGCTGCTGGGTGGTGGTGACGTCGCAGCCGAGCATCGGATTCCTCGGCTCGTCCCTCGGCCGGCCCTATTGGCAAACGCCCGAGCTTCGCATCGCCGCCATTGTCTATCTTTTCATGGTGCTGATCGTGCTGTCGCTCTTCTTCAGCATCTGGCGCAACTTGTCGCATTTCAGCCGTCTCGCGCGGCGCATTCAGGCGGGCAGCAGCGACGGCGATTCCTTCGCCGCCCGCAACCGCATCCCCGAACTCACCGGCGTCGCTCAGGAATTCGATCAGATGGTGGCGCGGCTGCGCGGCTCGGCGGAATCCATTCGCACCGCCGCCGAGGCCAACGCCCACGCCTTCAAAGGCCCGATCGCGGTCATTGCGCAGTCGCTCGAACCGCTTCGGCGATCGCTCGATCACGGCGATCAGCGGGCGCACCGGGCTTGCGAGCTCATCGGGCGCTCGCTCGATAAGCTCGATACCCTGGTCAACGCCGCGCGCCGCGTCGACGAAGCGATCGCTGAGACGGTGAGCCCGCCGCGCTTCGAGATCGATTTGTCGCGCCTGAGCGAACAGCTCACGGCCGACGCCGTTCCCGCCGCGCAAAGCCGCAATGTCGTCCTGCGCCACGAAATCCAGCCCAAGATCCGCGTCCGCGGCGGCGAGGAGATGCTGGAGATGGTGGTGTCCAACCTGCTCGACAACGCGATCAGCTTCTCACCGCCCGGCGGCGTCGTGCGCATCAGCTTGAGGCGGGCCGGCCGCGATGCCCGACTGGTGGTGGAAGACGAAGGGCCGGGCGTCGATCCGGCCCATATCGACGAAATCTTCGACCGCTATTTCTCCCATCGGCCGGGATCGAGCTACGACCTCGGCAGCGCCGGCGACGATCTTCCCGGCAAGCAACATTTCGGCATTGGCCTCTGGCTGGTGCGG
>OFHJ01000164.1_pt1 | contig 28206 bp, 24 predicted proteins | sample 1522001 | NCBI WGS metagenome assembly OFHJ01 (sample SAMEA2464838, study PRJEB22497) | soil metagenome | biome: Grassland; feature: Farmland; material: Clay | place: Australia | collected 2013-02-01 | depth 1.2 m | reverse complement strand
AGTGATAACGGATCATGAGCATGAAGGAAACCTATGTTGAAAATCTTAGAAAATCAAATTTCAAAATCACGCCTCAGAGACTTGAGGTCATAAACTTTCTTGAGAAAGGCAATTACAACCATTTCACGGCTGAAGATGTTTACAGCAGCGTTAAGGAAAGCGAACCAACGATCACACTGGCCACAGTGTACAACATACTTAGGGCTCTCAAGGAGTCTGGCAACATAAACTCGTTTGAAGTGAACGGCAAGACATGGTTCGAGACAAACGTGCAGTTCCATGGAAACCTGGTATGTGACAGCTGTGGGAAGATCATAGACGTGGAGGTTGACCCTGGCAGATTTGCAGATCTTTCTTCAGAGGCAAGCTACAAAATAACTGGAGCAAACCTGGTCATGCGTGGACTCTGCCCTGAATGCAACAGTGCGGAACAGATCGAAAATCACTGATTTATTTCCAGTGATTTTGCGGTCCTCACGGCAAACCGTTCTCAATAGCCCTGTACACATCAATCGCCTCCCTGTTCTCCCTCACGTCGTGCACTCTTATGATGTCACATTTGCCATTCATCAGGTAAATTGAAGTTGCAAGAGTTCCTGAGAGCCTCTTCTCAACAGGCTCACCCGTTATCCTTCCAATGAATGTTTTTCTGGACGCTCCGACGAGGACCCTGAATCCTCTATTAAGGCTTTCAACATTGCGTATGATATCAAGATTTCCGGACATGTTTTTTGCAAAACCTATGCCTGGGTCCACGATAATTCTTGATGGGTGAATTCCTCCTTCTATCATTCTCTTTGTCCTTCTTTGCAGGAAAAGGCTGATCTCGAACAGAAGGTCGCCATATTCGGTAAGTTTCTGCATGTTTTCAGGCTCTCCACGCATGTGCATGACTATTGAATCGAGGTTGTTCTCTGATGCTATCCGGATCATTTCCGGGTTCTCGAACCCTGTGACATCATTGAGGTATTTTATCCCGTAACTCAGCGCGAACTCGGCTGTTTCAGGATTCCTCGTGTCCAATGATACAGGTATGTCGGAGCTTGATGAGACATAATCCAGTACAGGCCTGATCCTGTCAATTTCCGCCTCAGCATCCAGCTTCTTGCTGCCGGGCCTAGTGCTCTCACCGCCAATATCGATAACATCGGGTTTCTGGTCGAGAATTGCATCGATCCCGCTCATTGGTTTCCCTTGCATTCTGGAGCCCGGATAGAATGAATCAGGGGTGACATTAACTATTCCCATTATTCCTGGCTTGGTTGCATCAGAAACCAATCTGTCAATGAGCCTTGATGAGAGATAACCGGCGTGCTTCTCGCTGTATCCACTCTTCATGAATAGAAAATCCCTGATACCCTTCAGGTCAAGGTCAGTGATGAAATGAAACCATTTTTCGCCTTCTATCACAATTTCATTCAACAGCCTCGAAGACTCAGGCCCTTCCCCATCACGGGAGTAAGCCTCAAAAAGGAACCGCCGCGGCTCCAGGCCACCGTCTATTCGCAATCCTTTTCTGGCAGGGAATATCACTGCATCATTCACCAAGCAGGATTTTGTGCAGGTTTATAGTGATATCTAAATTCGCATGAGTATATAAAATAGGTTTTTATTCTCGGATTCAGTATATATGTACGGAAAAATGAACCAAATGAAGCCAATAAATCGGAATACCAGCCAAAAAGTAGACAAAAAGCTAAACTTATTAATGCCCTTGCATTTAGGGTTATCCTAACCACGAAGGCTTCGAGATGATTACTATGAAATCTAACAACGGCTCTTCGAATTCCGAACAAGCCTCAAGGAATTTCACTAATCTGGATGAACTGTCCAGAGCCATAGGAACCGGTTTGAGCCTCCAGCAAAGGAGGATGAGCCAGGAAGAATCTGTGGAAGCAGCAGAGCATCTGATAAACTTCTTCGGCTACAATGACAGAGTTATTGATAACATGCTTGAACCCGAGGACCGGGACGCTTTCTACACCATGGAAGATATAGGTGTCCTCCAGACAGAAAGGGAGGAAACTACACTATATGATGGAAGGGAATGGAGAATACATTACTGGATTCTCAACGTCAGCAAGATTATTGAATTGTCCAAGATGAGGATTGTGGAAACGAGGAAAGATATAGACAAGGAATCCCAGATTTATGACGAAATACCAGACGAATACTGGAACCCAACATAGGTGTAGTTTTTGCATATAGCCATTCTAGACAGGGAGAAATGCCATCCGAAAAAATGCAATCACGAGTGCCAGTATTACTGTCCACCTGTCAGAAGCGGAACCCCGACAATTGATTTTCCGGACCCGGATGGACAGCCTGTTATAACAGAATCACTCTGCATAGGCTGCGGTATATGCATAAAGAGGTGCCCATACGGGGCAATCAAGATCATAACGGTTCCGGATGAGCTAAACAAGGATCTTGTACATCAGTTTGGGCTTGATGCATTCAGGATATATTCCCTCCCCAAGCTTTCAGAGGGCAAGGTTACTGCCGTTCTTGGCCAGAATGGAATGGGGAAAACAACTACCATGAACATTCTTGCAGGCATTACTGTTCCAAATTTTGGGAACTACGAGAAACCCGGCGGCAAGGAAGAAGTTCTGGAGAGATACGCGGGAACAGTTATGGGTACTTATTTCAAGAATCTTTATGACGGAAAGAAAAAAGCTGTTCTGAAAAACCAGTATGTTGACAAGATTCCAATGGTCGTCAAAGGCACTATTTCCGAGATTCTGAGGAACAGCGATGTTTCAGGCAAATTTGACGAGGTAGTTTCCAAACTGGCAATGGGATCCTCTCTAGACAAGGATGTATCAGTCTGCTCAGGGGGAGAGCTTCAGAAGCTCGCAATCGCTACGACACTCCTGAAGGATGCCGATATATATCTTTTTGATGAGATGTCCTCATATCTGGACATAAACGAAAGAATCAGGGTGGCAAACATCATCCAGGACCTGTCAAAAACCAGGACAGTCATGATAGTGGAGCATGACCTGGCAATTCTTGACTGGCTCGCGGACTCAGTGCACCTGGTCTACGGCGAAAGCGGCGCATATGGTGTAATAACTGAAACAAGAACTAGCAACAGGGCGATCAACTCGTTCCTTTCAGGATACCTGAGGGAGGAGAATGTCAGGATCCGCCCATATGAAATCAAGTTCCAGGACAGGTCCCACAAGAGGACTACACATAACGTAGTAGTATCAGACTGGGGGAGCATGGAAAAGACTCTGGACTCCTTCCACCTCAAGATTAATGGAGGTTCAATAGAGTCCACCCAGATAATAGGTGTTCTGGGGAAAAACGCTCTCGGGAAAACATCCTTCATGAAGATACTTGCGGGCGTCATGAAACCCGATTCGGGAGAAGTTGAAATTTCCCCGAAAATAGCCTACAAGCCCCAGTATATATCAACAGATTTTCAGGGCACGGTGAGTGAACTCCTTTATTCTTCTCTCAAGGAAAGGGTGACGGACCCGTTTGTAAACAATGAAATTCTGCACCCGCTGGACATACCCGACATGATGGAAAATGAAGTTGAGGATCTATCCGGAGGTGAACTGCAGCGGCTTTCCATCGCATTGACACTCTCCAGGGACGCGGACATCTACTTGCTGGATGAACCATCGGCGCACCTTGACAGTTCCTACAGGATGAATGCCGCCAAGGTGATAAGAAGAGCCATGGAAAACAACAGGAAAAGCGCCATCGTAGTAGACCACGACGTATACTTCATCGACCTTATCTCGGACAGCCTGATGGTCTTTACAGGCGAACAGGGAAAAAGTGGCGAATCATTCGGCCCCACTGACATGAAGACAGGGATGAACAGGTTCCTGAAGAACATCGGAATCAGCTTCAGGAGGGACAAATCCACGAAAAGGCCAAGGATAAACAAGCCTGACAGCAGCTTGGACAGGAGCCAGAAGGAATCCGGCAATTATTATTACTCTGAGTGAACGGCTGAACTGCACTTAGATTACAACACAGAACCTGACTGGCATCCGGAACCTGTAATTCCGGCTGGATGAAACAGCTTGATGGGTGTGAAGAATATATGCCGCTGAACTGCGAAGTAATTTATTGCCCACCGCATTCAAGTTCGGTCAGCAGGTGAAGGAAAACCTTTGACGCGAAGAGAATTGATTGAAATGGAACTGGTTCATAGAGACGGATTGGCCAGAATAGGCAAGTTCAAAACCAAGCATGGGGTGATTGAAACTCCAACAGTGCTTCCTGTAATCAACCCCAACAAGATCACGATCACGCCAGAAGAGATGAAATCTCTCGGAGCGCAGGGGATAATAACCAACAGCTATATTATAAGGAGAACAGACGCACTTAGGGAAAAAGCACTGAAGGACGGCGTCCACAGCCTGGTATCTTTTGACGGGCCCATAATGACAGACTCCGGCACGTTTCAGAGTTACGTATATGGTGACATGGAATACGACAACAGGGGGATTGTGGACTTCCAGCGGAAGATAGGAAGCGATATAATCACCATACTGGATATTTTCTCGAAACCTGATGATACATACGGGATGGCGAGGGATGCCGTCGATGAGACATACAGCAGAATGAGGGAAATAGAAGTAGGTGACGGTGAAATCATTGCCGGACCTGTGCAGGGGTCCGTATATCAGGACCTGAGGGAAAAGGCGGCTAGGCTCATGAGCTCCAGTGATGCAGGATATCTCCCGGTGGGCGGGGTGGTGCCCCTTCTGGAATCTTACCAGTATGACAAGCTCGTCGACATAGTTCTTACGGCCAGGATGAACTCGGATTTCTCAAAGCCAATACACCTGTTCGGCGGAGGACACCCTATGTTCCTGGCAATTTCGGTCCTGCTTGGAGTGGACTTCTTCGATTCCGCTTCATACGTCAAGTATGCCAGAGACGGAAGAATGCTCTATCCCGATGGCACAAGGGACCTTGTGAAGCTGAGGACACTTCCTCGATGGAGCCCGATATACGGTAAGTACACAGTAAAAGAACTGCTGGATGCAGAAAGTGAAGAACGGACAGCAGCTTTGTCACGCCACAATCTCGCTGCCATATTCATGGAAATAAACGAGATCAAGGAAAGAATATTCCAGAATAATCTATGGCAGTACGCCGAGTCTAGGGCACGCAGCCATCCCTATCTGTACAGGGCCTTCAGGCGCATACTCGAAAGGAATGGCGACCTGGTGGGATTTGAGCCTCTTTACAGGAAAGCCTCCTTTCATTACTATGACAGCTACTCGAACAGCCACCCCACTCTGAAGAGGCTTTCGGAATTCACCGAGAGGTTCCTTACAGAGAACAGGAAAGAAACAGTCATTCTTCCATTCGGTTCAAGAAACCCCGGAAAAAGAGATTACGGAATTATCAGGGACATATATGAAAAATATGACATGAATCTCCTAGTGCCCTGGTGCAACACATACGTCCCCATTGAGCTTGAGGATACCTACCCCATTGAACAGATCATCTCATCAGATATCACTGATGAGAGGCTTCATCGGAATGAACTCCTGAAGGTGGAGAAGATAATCGGCAAGGGATGGGTATTTGAGAAGAAAGAGATGAAGGATCACTCCGATATTACCGAAAAATCCAGGAATTTCAACCTTGAAAAGATAAGGGCTGTTGCCGACCTCCAGTTCGGGCATAGTGTGGGAAAGGCACTCTTCCCCGACGGCTGCAGAATAATAACGTCCCGTGCAACAGGAAGGCTGAGGAACATACTGCTGAATGACCAGATATTGGCCACTATGCGTGCACAGGATGGTTTTTTCACTCTAACTGTAGCTGGCGCCGAAAGGATCCGGGATGCAGTAGAGTACCCCGGGCTCCGGGTTTCAGTCACGGACGACAGCGCTGAATATAACTCGAAGGGATTCAACGTGTTTTTCAAGTTCATAACAGAGTATGACAGGGGCATTGTGGCCTCAAACGAGACAATTGTGGTGGACTCAAAAGACAATGTTGTAGCTGTAGGCAGAGCAAGCGTTTCCGGGCGTGAAATTGGTGATTACAGGAGCGGTGTTGCTGTCAAAACTCATCACAGCATAAAGAGCATCAAGGACCCCTCTGAAGAGTAAGACCCCTTTTCCTCCTGCTTGCAAGGTATTTGTCGAATGTTGTGAAGAACATTGCCATTACCATCGTTCCGCCGCCAATCAGGCCGAGAACTCCGAGTATTTCTCCATTGATGAGAACCGATGTTATGGCCGCAAAAATGGGTTCGCCTACGAAGATTATTCCTGCCGTGGTCGGCTCGACAAAGATGAGCGCCTTGGTGTTAATGTAGTATCCGAAAACACCCGCAAAAGCTGCAGTGAAGAATATCGTGAAGATCACGTAGTAGTTTATTGCCTGTCCCGCCAGGGGGTATGTTGGAATCGCGATTGTGGAGAAAATGCCCACAGCAAGGATTTGGTAGAAAGTGAATACAGTTGAGTCAAGATCTTTTGTGTATTTTGAAACGTATGCTATCTGGAACGCGTATCCGATGGCACAGATAAGAGTGAGTATATCGCCTATCTGCACCTGTGTATTGGATATGTTTCCTGCGGACATTATGATCAATCCGGCGAACGCCAGAATAGAAGCAATGGAATCCATCCTCCTGATCTTCTTTCTCAGATAGAAATATGATATCAGTGGAATCAGGACTACGTAAGTCCCCGTTATAATCCCTGATTTGGCTGCTGTCGTAAACTCAAGGCCAACCGTCTGGAAATAGTATCCTATGAAAAGAAATGCACCGGCAATGAAACCATATTTTATGTTTGTTTTGGAGAAAGCATTCTTGTTTCTCAGGAATGGCAGCAGCAGGAGTGATGAGAGAAGGAACCTGAGCGAGAGAAAAAGCACTGGGGAGATGTATTCCAGGGAGTTCTTTATCAGTGGGAATGTGAGCCCCCAGAAGAAAGTAACCAGGAGAAGAAGGCCAAGGTAGAAAAACTGGTTTCTAGATGCCATCTCAGGTTCTTGTTATCAGTCTCATAAGCAGTCTCGGGTTTCTCACAGCCAGTGACAGGACAACAGTTGACGGGTAATCTATGTCTCCAATGTGATTAATCAGTTCTACCATCCTCTTCCTGGATACTGCCTCATATATCATATTCAGGGTCTTGTCGCTCAGGGATGAGAAATACTTCTGAATTTTGCCGTCAATCCAGAGCTCCCTCCCAAGCTCTCTCTTCCAGTCCTTCTGATACTGGGACATGAGCTTCTCTGAGAAATCTTCCTTTTCAAGCGCATTGTTAAGCGTTTTCGCTGCATGCTTTGCTGAAACAACACCAGTGTATATCCCACCACCGGTCAAAGGCTTGACAATGCCTCCAGCATCGCCTACCAGGAGGTTCCTGTACCCGTATGTCTTCTTGAGGTACGCGATTGGTATAGCCCCTCCTGTGACGCCTATAATTCTGTCCTTCGGAAATCTTTTGCTGATTCTGCCGAAGTACTTGAATGGAGAGATTCCGTATGTCCCAACTCCAATCCTTGTCAGTTCCCCTGCCGGAGTTGCCCAACCAAAGAAGCCTCTTGTGGATTCCGAACCGAGATACACTTCCACGCTGTCCTGGTCTTCCATTGGGGTCGCTGAATCTACCTGGTAGGTGGACACTATCCTCTTTGACTTCACCCCGTAAAGCTCCTTTCTGACCATGCTGTTGACGCCATCTGCACCTGCTATGATTTTTGCCCTCTCTTCCTTTATCTGGCCGCCTTCCTTGTACTTTATTGTAACTCCATCGCTCCCGGTCTTGACAGATTGCACCCTGGCATCAATCTTAACGTCAGCACCTGCAGATATGGCCATTGCAGAAACATCACGATCGAACGTGTCTCTCTCTATGACTATTGTTCTTTCGGGCTTCTCGACGTGAACACTTCTTCCGTTCGGGAAGAAAACATTTGCACCGGTTACGGAATTTATTCTTGAATTGCTCTTAACATAGCTGAAAACCCTCTCGGAGACCAGCCCGGTGCACTCCACCGGTTTACCGATCTCCTGGTGCTCCTCGAGATTCAGGACATCATAGCCCAGCTTCGAAAGAAGGTATGAAAGGTAGGAGCCTGATGGACCGGCACCAACCACTATCGCGTCACGCACAAACAGTTAGTAGGTTCAAAGATAAATACTTAATTCGGGAGATTGAAAGGGACCTGAATTAAGACTAGCCTACATAGGCCATTATACTATCCCGTTGAAGGAAAAAAAACCCTTCTCACAACAAGCGAAAAAGCCAAGAGTATGTGGGAAGTGATATATAATGGAAAACAAGAGGATTTCTGCAATTGGGTTTTTTTTGCTGACCCTCATCAAATCATTTTAAAAACCTGTAAAACCGTTTCGCCAGTTCAGGCATATTCTCTCGATGCACGCTTATTGGAGATGTCAATGAAAAAAGCTCTTTTGTCCACGCTATCATGACGATGATAGCGTGAGAGTCGGAGTGGCAGCAGTATGATGGCTTGATCTGTGAGATCGTACCCGAGATTTGCTGCCCTTCGTCTCGACATACTACCCTGAAACAAGGGTGAATAGAAGACTGTCGAGCATTCTCCGACTTTAAACTCTCACATACCACATAGGAGGTGGTTGTAATCTATATTGGATGCGACGTACATAAAAATAGCGTGTATGTTACGGAAATGGGAAATGGCGGCACAATTGAACAGCAGTTCAGGATGGGCAATGACACCGATTCCTGGAATATGTTCATGGAACGGTATCTTTACCTGGAACCTGAGATTGCGTTGGAAGTGTCCACCGCAGGAAAGTACTGCACCAGGATGCTGAGGGACATGGGATTCTCCGTGCACATGGCAGATCCTGTGAAGCTTTCACTGATCTTCAACACCTCGAAGAAGAACGATAAGGAAGATTCATACAAGCTAGCTAAGCTCCTGAGACTGGGAGAATTGCCGGAAGTGCACCTGCCATCAAAGGAGGCAGATGACCTACGCTCCATAGTCAGGTACAGGAAATCCCTGGGCGATGCGGTCACGGAGATAAAGAACCGCGTTCATGCTGTACTGGGAAGATACGGCATCTCCATAGATGCCACGGATATCTTCGGGAAGCGTGGCCTCAGTGAGATTGAGAGATCCTCTGAAAAGATGAGTGCATCAGACAGGATAATCGTTTCAGACATGATTGAAAGGATAAGGGAGCTGAAGGATCGGGAATCAACAATGGAGGACGAGATCGCAAGAATGTGCCATGAAAGGAACGACGTGAAGCTGCTCATGACAATCCCCGGGATAAATGTCTATTCAGCTGCTGCAATCGTCTCAGAGATCGATGATGTATCACGCTTCGAATCTAAGGAGAAGCTTGCATCCTATGCCGGCCTGGTGCCGAAACAGGACCAGTCGGGAGGAACTGATTACCGTGGTCATATAACGAAGCACGGACCTTCCATGATACGCTTCATCCTCGTGAATGCAGCGCATCACATCATCAAGTACTCCGGAAGGATGAAGAAGAAGTATCTCAGCATTGTCAGACGTGTTGGCATGAAGAGGGCTATTGTTGCAGTTGCCCGGAAGCTTCTGGAGATCATATGGACAATGCTTTCCAGGGGTGTTGAATTCGTTGATCACGTTGATGCACTGACAGAGAAGAAGATGAAGGCTATGTCTGCAAGGGCAAGTAAACCCCGACAGACTAAGGAACTCAAGGACACGGTAAAATTAATTAGGGAGGATAGGCTGAAAGGAGTGTCGAAAGAACTTTTTTCATAGAAGCCATCATGCAGGAATGTTAGCGGTGGAACCCTGCACGGTACGTTAACCATAAGGTGCCCAGATTAATAGATTTCTGGAACTAGTTTTATGGTGGACTCTATGGCAAAAAAAGGCCTAAACTTTGTAATGTTCTCAGGAACAGCGGATAAGTTCATTCCGCTGGGTGTATTGACACAGTCGGCGGTTAATCTCGAGATGCCTGTATCTATATTTGTGACAGGGTGGGCAATTCAGGGATTCAGAAAAGACGGATACAAGAAGGTTAACAGAATGCCGAAGGAATTTGAGGACCTTGTCCCGGATCTAATGAAGGGAATGGAGGAGATGAAAGCACCATCCTGGTACGATATGCTCAAAGAAGCCAAGGAAATGGGGGATGTAAAGGTCTATGTCTGCTCAATGATGGCCGGCGCATTCAAGATAGACACGAAGAATGATCTTGACCCGATTGTTGATGATGTTGTTGGGGCAGCAGCATTTCTGCAGATGTGCGAAGACAGAGAGGTAATCTTCATCTAAGGGTGTTAAGAATGACTACTCTGAAGGTGGACAGCCGGGGTACTTCCTGCCCCGGCCCTATTACCGATCTGATAAGGGCTTACAGGGAATCCAGCAATGGAGATGTGATAGAACTTCTTGCTACCGATCCGGGAGTGAAAGCGGATACTAAGGCTTGGTGCGAGAGGACCAAGAATGAGCTACTCAACATCACTGAGGAAAATGATGTCTACAAAGTAGAGATAAGAATAGTTTCGAAAAGGACGAGGTGAAAAATCACCCCAGTCCTCTACTATGCCCATATAAAAAGAGGGAGTGAGTTAAAATGAACGATATTGCGATAGTTGGCGGAGGGGCAGGAGGCCTTATACTGGCAAGCAAACTTGCCAAGGAAATGGGAGACGAGTTGAGGAATGGCCGGATTTCCATAACAATTTTTGATGGTTCGCAAAACCATGAATTTCAACCGGGATACCTGGGAGTGGCATTCAGGGGTTCCCGGCCGAGCAGGATGCAGAGGTCACTGACCCAGTTGATCTATCCGGGTGTGAAGCTCGTTCATGAGAACTGTTCAGTTATAGACATAGAAAACCGGTATGTCATAACTGAAAAAAGCGTGAACAGGTATAATTTCGACACCATTGTTGTTGCAACCGGGTGTTTGACAGACCCCGGCCAGATCCCCGGCCTTTCCGAAGCTAATCATGACTTTCATACCAACGCCTCAAAATCTGCTGAGCTTTACGAGAGAATGTCCAGGGTTAAATCTGGAAAGATAGTCGTCGGCATCGCAGGTCTCCCGTACAAATGCCCCCCCTCACCAAACGAGGGCGCATTCATGGCTGACGAATTCTTTGCCAAACGCAAAATGAGGGAAAAGGTAGAAATCACGTTTGTAACTCCATATCTCAGGGCGTACCCTGCGGAACCGATCAGTGAAGTGATAACGCCGATGTACGAGGACAGGAACATAGACATCGTAACAGGGTTTAACCTCGACTATGTTGATCCTCAGAAAAAAGAGATTCTGTCTTTGGAGGGAGACTCACTAGAATACGACGAGTTGATCCTGGTACCTCCGCACAGAACAGTGGATGTTGTGAAGAAATCGGATTTTGTGGATAAGTATGGCTGGGTTATCACAGACAAGCGGGATATGCACATAAAGGATTACGATTATGCATTCTCAATAGGAGACAACACGAACATTCCTATTTCAAAAGCAGGTGTGGAAGCCCATCTTCAGGCCATCACAGTGGCCAGCAACATAATAGAGGATTACAAGGGAGGGACAGACAAGTATCTCTTCACTGGTAGAATGCAATGTTCCATGGAGACAGGATACCATCAGGCGACCTTTGTTGTGGGAACCTATGAACGGCCTGTCGAAAAGAAATTTCCGTCGACAATAAACTATGTCGAAAAGAAATTCATGGAAAGAATTTACTGGTCATCCCTCAAGGGCGGATATGAGTGGCTATTCAGGATGCACTTCGGAGACGACTACATACAGAAAATAAGTCAGATAAAGCCTCCTCGCCAGATTTCCAGGCCTGAAACACAAAAATAGAACTACATATCTTATCCATTTTTAATTACCTTAATTTTTTACAATTCTTCCAGCATATTCATTTTTGTTGCTTTCCCGGATTGGGCTTCAAATTTCAAGCTGGATAAATTCATTAATGACTACCATGACTACTGGCTTGAGAGAGCATCAAAAAACCATTTCTGTAGATAAATTTAAATAATGACTATTTAAGTTTTACTGCGAAACAGTCTTATAAGGTAGCCGGATGTAACGGCAATGGAATCAGCAGCATCCAAAAAACCACAACTAAAGAGAGAGCTTACTCTCGTTCAGTTGGTCTTTATTGGAGTGGCTGGAGCTCTAGGTAACGGAGCTCTTTTTGGCGCCGTGGGAATGGTCACCGTGGCCGGACCCGGCGCAATTATTGCCTTCATATTCGGAGGAGCAATCTACGTCACTATCGCACTGACCTACATGGAACTGGCGAGGGTACATCCTGAGGCGGGAGCGCCTTCCAGGTTTTCACTGTACTCGCACGGAAGAACAACGAGTTTGATTAACTCGTTCGCGGATATCATATGGTATGTGTTTATACCGCCTCTTGAGGCACTGTCCATCGTTGATGGTATAAACTATCTAGTGCCGGGGTCCCCGTTACTTGGGGCATCCGGATATCCAACCGCAGAGGGAGTTCTAGTTGGAATAGCTCTGGTACTGGCATTTGCTCCGTTTAATTACTTCGGAGTAGGAATGTTCGGAAAGAGTACAAAGTACATTGGAGCAGTCAAGCTGTTCTTCTATGTATCCATGGGCCTTGGGCTTATATTCGTTGTTCACAACTTCGGCAACTTTGCGAACCATGCGTATGGCGGTTTTCTGCCATACGGCGCAGTAGCAATACTGTTGATCATGCCACTGACAATGTATGATTTCGGAGGAATCAGGGTTATACCGGATCTGGCTGGAGAGACAAGAAAGAACGAAGTTGAGAAAAATGATGCAATTGTCAAGGCGGTAGGTCTGACTGTTCTTTTCGAGACTTTGATTTACATCTCGATTGCGGTTGCGATACTTGCAAGTATCAACTGGCACGCCCTTGGACTGACGCCGGGAGACTACGCAGGACTGAAAGGTGCGATGCATGGGGACAACCCGTTCTTCATACTCGCGCACTCTAACGGACTTGGAATTATATTCATATTCGCAGTTATTGCAGGACTTATGGCTCCTTTCGTGACAGGATACATATACTCTGGAGCCGGAGCAAGAATTTTCTTCTCCAGCAGCAGATCAGGTTTCCTCGGAAGCGCTTTCAAGAATCTGCACAAGAGGTACTCAGTTCCATTCTGGGCAATCATAACCTTTGCCATTGTTGGGGCAGTAACCGTCATGATATCTTCGCCGGCACCAAGCGTTTACAGTGTGATCGTTGATGCTACTGTTGCGGGATATCTCGGGTTCTCCACACATCCAGTTGCGATGTGGGTCCAGAGAAGGCAGGGTGTAACAAGGGAGGATCAGAAGTTCCGCGGAGCACTGCTCTACGGGCCCATAGCCATGGGTGTATCATCACTGGTGGTATACTGGAGCGGCTGGCCTTCTGACCCGTATGCTATGCTCCTGATCACTATTGGAGTCATTATATTCGGAGTGCCATTCAAGGCTTTCGAACAGGTAAAGAACTCAATCTGGTACATCATGTATTTCGCATTCCTGCTGGTAATTGTCTTCTTCTCAAAGACAGTAGGCCCAGGAACAATGTATGGTGTCCACGTCGGATTCATACCGTTCACCTGGGGGACTCTGATTACGTTCCTCGCTACAACCTTGATATTCTTCCCATGGGGAGTCGCATCAGGACTCAAGGAAGAGTACTACCACGAGGAATATACGGCACCATACAGGGTACCGCAGACAGGAGCCGATGGCACTGTAGTCGGTGATGGTTCGAAGTAAACCATAAACTATTTTTTTTTATCTTTGAATAAGAATCAATGTTAATTGGTCTTCAAGATCAATTATTTATCATTTTTTTATATCTTGAGCACGAATGAGAGTCTCTATAACATATAATGTCGACAGGGATACGGTTGAAAAATGTTCTAAAATTACTGGACTTGAAACTTCGATTGACAGGGACGGGGCCGGAGAGATAATCATAGGCTTTTCACGCTTAAGAATCAAGGAGAATACTGTATTGGTTCAGACCTCATCGGCTGGTGTGGATCACCTCGATTTTTCGGGGGCAAATGACAGGGTGACAATATGCAGCAACGCAGGAGCATACTCCAACGTTGTGGCAGAAATGGTCTTTGCACAGCTTCTTGCGCACATGAAAAAAATCTGCAAATTTACGGCGGACACCAAGAATGGCGTTTTCAAGAGGGAACAGATTGAGACGCTGGAAGGACTCAGCATGGGTGTGCTAGGATATGGCGGGATTGGCAGGCAGGTGGCCAGGCTGGCCAGGGCATTTGACATGAAGACTCTTGCCTACTCCAGATCTGTGAAGAACAACGACTTTCTTGATGCGCTCGTGAAAACGCCGGAAGACCTCTTCTCCTCATCTGACGTTGTTGTGGTGTCCACCCCCCTTAATCAGGGAACCAGGGGTATGGTAAACCGGAGCCTCCTTTCAAAGTTCAAGGGCACTTACATTGTGAATGTTGCAAGGGCAGAAGTCGTCGATAAGGACGACATGCTCAAGTTTCTGAAGGATAATCCCGAAAAGTTCTACTTTTCCGATGTCTGGTGGGGTGAGCCGGAACTGACAGTCCCTATACCCGAAAACGCCATGCTTACACCACACGTTGGAGGGTTCACGGAAAAAACCCTCAGAGATGCAACTCTCAAGGCGTGTGAAAATGTCAAGCGGTTCCTCGAGGGGCACCCTGAGAATGTCGTTGACCTTGGAGATTATGGACGGCCATAATCCTCAACAAGGCAAATATTATTAAACAGGCAGCAGTTTATTTTCACGATGGCAAGCGACAAACCACTACCTGAGTTGGACCCAGTCAATTCCGAATTCTTCAAAGGCCTGAGTGAAAACAGGCTCCTCATTCAGAAATGCTCAAAATGCGGCAATCTGCAATTCTACCCAAAGCCGATATGCGTGAACTGCTCATCTGTGGAACTTGGATGGGTAGAAAGCTCAGGTGAAGGCACCATTTACTCGCTTACCAGCATAAACAGGGTTATCATGAACTCCAAGGAGTTCAACGATGAAGTCCCTTACACCATAGCATCGATTGAGCTGAAAGAAGGTGTCAGGCTCTATGGCCGTATAAATAATGAAGGCAACAAGGAAGCATCTATTGGAGACAAGGTCAAGTCCGTACCGGTTCAGGTTAACCAGGATGTAGGCCTTCCAACATTCGAGCTGCTCTGAACTGGGAGATCAGAACGAATGTTTGCCATACTCCGGCATGGAAGGAATTAAATAGATTTTCACAGTAGGCTGAATGTTGCCGGATTCACAACTGCTGCACGACATAATATCAAATAGTGACAGGAATCGCGTATCCATAGTCGATAAGGGTGAGACGCTGACTTACGGAGAGTTATCTGGCAGGATTTCTGCTCTGGCTGAATACCTGATAGGTGAATGCAAACTTTCCAAGGGGGAACGCGTTGCAATTTTTCAGAAGAGCGACTGGAGATTCGTTGTTGCATTTTACGCGATCATAAAGGCAGGCGGCATAGCAGTTCCAGTCGACTACAGGTCAAGCCAAAGAGAGCTGGAATACATTGTAGAAAACACGGAGGCAGCATTGCAGTTCATTGATGAGGAGAAAAAGGAATGCGCATCACCATACTGCAGGAAAACAATTTTCTCAAACAGGAAGTTTGACTTCCCTACCGCGAAAGGTCTGTCCCAATGGCCTTCATATGACCCGGACGATCCTGCAGTTATATTCTACACAGGAGGGACAACCGGGTTTCCAAAGGGCGTTCCGCTAACTCACAGTAATATTCTTCACGTTATAAGGAGCCTGAGCAGTGCCTGGTCACTCGAGAAACACAGTGAAACATTTGTCCAGTTTCTACCAATGACTCACAGCGGGGGGTTCAACTGCAGCATGAACACCTGCCTGTATAACGGCGGAAAGGCAGTTTTCATGGAGAAATTCGATCCGGAAGCGCTGCTCGACATAATAGAAGAAAGGAAGGCAACAGTAGTTGTCGGGGTTCCCACTGTCTACAGCAGTCTTGTAAAGAACACTGAACTGTCGGGGAGGGACCTCTCTTCGGTAAAGGTGTTCTTCTCCTCGGGTGCAAAGATGCAGGAAAATATTGAAAACTCATTCTTTCTCCAAACCGGAAAGCATATAGACATAGGATGGGGCCTTACTGAGGCTTCTCCACAGCTTACTGTGGCTCCCCTCGGCACCTTCAGGGAGAACTATGTGGGAAAACCGCTTCCCGGGACTGAGATAGTATCCGTTGACGAAGCTGGCAGAATACTCCCCGATGGAGAACAGGGAATGCTTGCAGCACGGGGGCCACAGGTAATGTCAGGATACTGGAAGAACGGCGAAAAAAACCTGACTGTGTTCACCAGCGGCGGGTACCTGATTACAGGTGATTCCGGTTACGTCAACCATGATGGTGTGTATCTCCTGGGCAGGACGAAGGACGTGATCATATCAGGCGGGTACAAGATATGGAGGGCGGAGGTCGAAAACACCCTGATGGAGCATGAATGTGTACGGGAAACTGCAGTTATAGGCGTAAAGGATCCCATTTACGGAGAAACAGTAAAGGCATTCGTGGTTCCAAAATGCTCCACAACAAAGGACGAGATAGTCCAGTTTTGCAGGGGCAGGATATCTGCATACAAAGTTCCCCGAATCGTGGAATTCAGAACGGAGCTGCCAAAATCCTCACTTGGTAAAATACTGCATAAACTACTTGAAAGTGAGGAAAATGCTTCGCCTGACCCCTAGGGCAGTCATTCACTGATTACACGGCATCAGGCCACTAATCTCGGCATAACAAGATTTAAGAGTTTTAGGTTTCTTAACATTACGTTATGAAAAGAGTTGCAGTTTCAGGGTATTCCATAGTTAAGCCATCAAGGGGGAGGAAGGACAAAGGCGAAGACGCATTTACCACAGAGCAGTATCAGGCTCTTGCACTTAGCAAGCTTCTTCAGAACACGGGCCTTGAGAGAAAGGACCTTGAAACAATGAAGTTTGGAGTAGGACTAAACAGGCCCATGTGGCCCCACGCTATGATCTGGTCTTCCGAAGTCATGGCCAATCTCGGGCTCTCACCCGGGCTTACGTTTGTTTCAGACCATGGAGGCGCAGCTGCATTCTTTTCAATGATTCAGGCGTATCTTTCAATCGCATCCGGCAGATTTGACCATTTCCTTCTCATAGGGGCGGATTCACCAATGATTCCGGCACCACCTCAGTCCACCCACAGGCCGGAGAGAACCTGGAGGTATGAGATCAACTATGAGATGCCAATAGGCATGATCGGCCCACTCAGTGAGGGAGCAATGATCATGAAAAGGCACATGCACCAGTACGGAACAACCGGGGAGAACCTGGCAGAGGTGGCAATAGCTGCGAGGAACCACGCATTACTGAATCCAAACGCATACCTGAAGAAACCTCTCACAGTCGAGGAATACATGAAATCTCCTGTGATAGCCACGCCTATGAGGGTAATGGACGCGGTTATCCCCGTAAACGGCGGATATGCAATGCTCATCTCAAGTGAAGAGGAAGCTGGGAAGCTAACAGACAAACCGGTCTACATAAAAGGATTCGAGACAGCGCTTAATACAGAGTCGAAAAATGAACTCAGGGACATAACTGACATGAGGATGAAGAACGCTGCTGACAGTGCTCTGGAGCAGGCGGGAATAAGCAGGAAGGAAGTTGATTTCCTGCAGCTGTATGACGATTTTACAATCATCACTCTTATGCAGCTTGAAGCACTGGGCTTCGCGGAGAAGGGGAAAGGCGGGAAGTTCCTTGAGAGTAACGATATAAGCTTCAGGGGGGATCTGCCGGTGAACACAGGAGGAGGCCAGCTGTCAGGGGGCCAGGCAGGAACTGCAGGCGGTTTCTCACTGTTCGTAGAAGCAATACAGCAGCTTCGCGGTGAGGCTGAAGGGAGGCAGATAAAGGACTGCAGAAACGGCCTTGTAACCGGCCTTGGAGGGCTCGGATACAACTCCAACCTTCTTAACAAAGGGGTAATGGCACTCTCGAATTAGTGACCTCCTCTCCCAGCTTTCACAGGGAGCTTCCTGCTTCAAAGGTTGCTGGCGGAATCTCCACAGGCTTGAATTCCCCTTGGCCCGAAGGTACTATGTCCTCCATGCTCAGCCACCTGACTTTACGGACGCAGGCATGCATGGAGCAATATGCTATCCGACCACTTTCACTTCTGTCTGCCAGCGAACAGGAATTACATCTGTTTGTGACGCAAATAGGTTCACTTTCATCCCTCCCTTTCGGAAGGGGATTTCCCGCTCACAGAAGTTGAAAAATAGGATTGATCGGCCTGATCCGATCTATCCGACAACAGTTTAGCATCTGCAACAACCGCCGAATTCCCGCTGAGAATTACGGGGTTGAGGTCGAGCTGTTTTATTTCAGGCCCAAGCTCGACAACCATTTTAGAGATGCTGATCAGAAGGTTTTCAAGGTCAGGCTTTGAAATCTTTTTCCCCCTGAAGCCGTCGACAAATCTCCTTATTCCAACAGCTTCAATCATTTCTTCTGCATCGATTCTCTCTATGGGCAGAAGCCTGAATGCAACATCATTGTAGAGTTCCGTGTATATGCCGCCCATTCCCAGCATCAGCACGTGCCCGAAGTTGGAATCTCTAAGAACTCCGATGATGATTTCCACCCCGGGATCAGCCATCTCCTCTATGAGGAAATCCTTTCCAGTGAATTTTCCTGACATCTTTGAGAACTCATCCCTAAGGTCAGCAAGGCTGGATATGCCTACCTTGACTCCGCCGACTTCAGTCTTGTGCAGAATTTCGGGGTCTGAAACTTTCAAGACCACCGGGAACCTCAGGTCGATCCGATCTGGCAGCGACCTGACGACCACCCCTTTTGGCACTGACACTCCATATAGTCCAAGCATCTCCTTGAGAAGATGTTCTGTAACTCCCCCCTCCTTTATCAGCTTCCTGGCATCCTGTGCATTCATCTAGAACCCCTCCTTCTCTCTACATATCTGCTATAAGAGCGCAGTGCCTCCAGAGCCTTCACAGTTCGGTGGACCGACGGGTATGCCGGAATCTTCCTCTTCTCAAACTCTATGATGAGTTCTTTGGCAATTTTGGAACCCAGCACTCCAACAATAATGGGCTTCCTGCCACCCTTGTACTTATTTATCACATCAACGACTCCAACACCCATCTTAGGAGTCTGTGGAAGCGGATATGCAATTATGCCGTCCACTTCATCATCCTCTTCAAGTATCCCTATTACCTTGTCGAAATTATCGACGCTTCCATCTGCTGTGAGGTCAATCGGGTTATTAACTGATGCAAACGGTACAACAACTTCCCTGATTCTCCTCTTGGTCTCATCTGACAGGCTGGCAAGCCTCATGCCTATTCCATTGACCTTAGAGGATATGTAGTCTGCAGTGATGACTCCAACACCCCCTGCTGTGGTGATTATGGCGATCCTGTCTCCACTGATCCTTCCTGAGTACGCCAGCACTCTTCCAAAATCCATCATCTCGGTCTCATCGTATGCCCGAACCGCACCTGCCTGGGAAATCGCGCCATTTACGACTGCATCGTCAGAAGCCATGGCCCCTGTATGCAGGGATGCAGCGACAGCAGATTCCTCTGTCCTTCCTGACTTAAGGACTACGACTGGCTTCTTCATGGTTATCTCCTTGACCTTGCTGAAGAATTCCCTTCCTTTCGGAACACTCTCCAGATATAGGACTATGCTCTTTGTCAGCTCATCTGCCGCAAAATAGTCAAGGAGTTCAACCTCATTCAGGTCCACCCGGTTCCCGAGATTGAGAAATGCAGAGATTCCAACATTATACTCAGAAACGCCGTCCATGGTGAGAAGGCCAAGGGCACCGCTCTGCGATACGAACGCAATCTCCCCTTTTGGCAGGAATGCCATTCTTCCCGGTGACGTGAGGGCTGTATTCACACCGATATGGGGAAAATACACTCCAAGTGTATTCGGGCCTATGATGCGGGTATCAGTCCCCTTGATGATGTCGAGCAATTGCAATTCCCTGTCTCTGCCTTCCTTTCCAAGCTCAGAAAACCCTCCAGCTATGATAATTACGAATTTGACCCCTCTTTCAACACAACCTTTGAGGGCATCAATGGTCCTGGAGGCAGGGAGCGCTATCACTGCAAGCTCCGGCGTATCGTCCACTTTGTCAATTGATGGGTAGAACCTCAACCCCATAACTTCCTGGCTCGAGGGATTTATGGGAATGATGTTACCCTTGTAGCCCGAATCTATCATATTTCTGAGGATTGCATTGCCTATTTTTGTGGGGTCCTGTGAAGCTCCTATTATGGCCACTGCGTGTGGGCTGAAAAGATCTTTGAGCATGAGATATCAACGGTAGACTATCTATAAATTTTTTCTGTTTTCAACATAATAGATTCTATCATACTTTAAGGCAAAATTTATTAAAAAAAGGGGAAAAATTTCTGTTTGGTGGCGTTGAATGCTAGCTCATGATTTGATTGCAACAAAATTTAATACTTCAACACCGTATGTCACGAAGGGTACGTTCTATGGATTATGAGAATATAGAAGTTATAAAGAACAACAAGGTTGCCACAGTGTATTTCAACAGGCCCGACAGCCTGAACTCATGGAACGAGGCGCTGGTGGATGAACTTACAGACTTCCTGAACAATTCAAAGTATGACGATGATACAAGAGTGATTGTGCTTACAGGAAAGGGGAGGGCGTTTTCGGTGGGGGGCGACCTTCAGGAATTTCTCGCTTTCGACTCAAAAGGCATTGAGCGCTTCAACAGGAAAGTAATAGATCTGTTCAGGCTGCTCGAACATGTCAGGAAACCAATAATTGCAGCGGTTAACGGCCACTGCAACCTTGAGACGATACAGGCCGTGGACATGGTTGTGGCATCGAGCAAAGCGAAATTCGGGCTTCCAGAGGTTAACGTGGCAATAAGCCCTGGCGCAGGGATTCTCGTCAGGCTTCCCCGTATAGTAGGGAAGCTCAAGGCAAAGGAAATAGCTCTCCTCGGGGAATGGATGACTGCTGACACCGCAATGTCCTTTGGTCTTGTTAACTGGGTCAAGGAGCCCGATGAACTGATGGCGAAAGTTGAGGAAATAAGTTCTGCACTATCAGAGAAGGCCCCGCTTGCAATGGGCGCAATAAAGTCCGTAGTAAACAACGGGGCAGAGATGAGCATTGATGAAGGCATGGAGTACCAGCTCAAAGAGAACTCGTCACTTTTCTACACTGACGACCTAAAAGAAGGTATAAAGGCCTTCCTGGAGAAAAGAAAAGCGAATTATTCGGGAAAGTAGGAAGCCGCTCTCCGGTGTGTACAGAAGCTGCACACCATGGAAGGCCCTTATGCAAAGTACGCCTTTACCGGCCTTACAATGGCCGGCATGGCGCCTTCTATTTCCCGTCGCGATATACTCGGCCAGTAAGAATAAATGGATGTTTGATGTAATTATGAAGAAGGATAGGTGTTGATTGTTGGAAAAAGACTGGGTAAGCAAATTTACTTCCAAGTACGATGAAATCTATTATGATCATGTTTCTGAAAAGAATGAATTTCCGGAGGATTTTTTCTCTGCTTTGGGAGCGGACAACAGGTTCGGCCTCTTGGTTTCAAATAAGAACGGAGGATCAGAAATCAGTTTTTCGGAATTCGTGCAGAATATTCTTGATATGAGCAGGAGAGCCGGGACGCTCACCTACTATTTTGTTGCGCAGAATCTTTCTGCAAAGCTCTTTGACGACCATGGCACGGAGAAGCTGAGGTCTCTGCTTCCAGAGGTGATGGCAGGAAAGGCGAAGGTGAATCTTGCCCTTACGGAGGAGCAGTCAGGGGCCGATGCACTCTCCATAAATACAGAGGCGGTTCAGACAGGTGACGGTAACTACAGCATCACCGGTGACAAGTACTGTGTCACGAACGGCAAGGGTGCGGATTACCTCATGGTTGCAGCCCGCACATCTCCCCCTTCTGATAAGAAGAGCCACGGCCTGACAACATTCGTGATAACAGAAAAGCAGCCAGCCAAAACGAGCTTTGTGAGTCTTGGAAAAATGGGGCTGAATTTTCTGCCGCTATATTCGGTATCATTCAACGGAGTCAAAGTATCCAGGGATGCCGTGCTCGGAGAGATCGACAGGGCGTGGTCATTTCTATCAAGAACCTTTGCCGCAGACAGGCTTGCCCTTGGCGCCATGTTTGTCGGAATGGGGAGGATGGCACTGGACAGGGCGGCTGAATATGCCAGGGAGAGGGAAGTATTTGGACGGAAGATAGGCTCAAACCAGGGAATCCAGTTTCCATTGGCAAGAGCTTTCATTGAGCTGTCAGCATCAGAGGCGTACATCCTTCGCGGTTCGGAAATGATGGACAACGGTGAAATTGACAGGAACAGGGACATTCCAATGGGCGCATATTACCATTCGGTCAATGCCGCTTCTATGGCCATAGATGCAGCTCTTCAGACTCTGGGAGCCAGCGGATACCTGTCTGGCTTTGTTGAGAAACTGTACAGGGACATAAGATACTACAGAATGGGGCCTATATCCGAACAGCTGGCACTGGTCAGTATAGCTGAAAGAACCCTCAACATGCCCGGGGCAAAGGAGTGAGTCAGCGTGACAAAATTCATCAACTACCAGACCTCTGAATCAGTTTCAGATATGGCCGAATTTCTGGGATACCTGGAAAAAGAGATAGTAAGGAAGACTGAGGGCATTCTCCCCATGAGGCAGGTCATCACTATTGAGGAATCCAGATCAGTCTGGCTCTCAATGCCGGTTGTTGATTTCACCAGGGATACATTCCTGGTGAAACTGGTTTCAGAATACAAGGGAAACCCTAAGAAATCACTTCCAAAGGCAACAGGCCTCACAATGCTCTCCAAGGCATCCACCGGTGAAGTGCTTGCAGTTCTGGACTCAAATTACGTCACAGCCCTCAGGACAGGGGCAATGGCTGGGCTTGGGACAAAATACGCATCACGGGAAGATTCAAGGAAGCTTGGCGTGATAGGCTCCGGCCTAGAAGCAGATTTCCTCACTAAGGCAACCATCGCATCAAGGAACTTTGAAAGCATTACTGTTTTCAGCCCAAACCCTGAGCACAGAAGAAGCTTCGCAGAGAAGATCAGGAAAATGGGCCAGAAGGTTTCTGAAGCGTCCGATTCAAATCAGGCTGTGCAGGATGCGGACGTACTGATCGTTGCTACAGATTCTGAAGTTCCTGTGCTTGATGGCCAACACCTGAAGAAAGGATGCCACATTTCCAGTATAGGAACACTTCCGAACAGAAGGGAGCTTGACCGAACGACAATTGAGCGCGCAAACCACGTGATACTGGACAGGACAGAATACGTCATGAAGGAGGCCGGTGACATAATGTCCGCAGTTGATGACGGAATTCTGAGGATAGAAGATTTCCTTGAACTGGACGGCCTTATATCGGGCAGGTCCAAACTGGAAAGGAGGGACGGGGACATAACGATCTTCAAGTCCGTTGGATACGCGACTCTTGACGTGATATCCGCCAGATACCTTTACGAGAAAGCTATTGAGAAGAATGAATTCACAGAGATCGATCTCTGAACATTCTTTTTCATTTCTTCCAAAAGAAACTATGAAAACCACTAATTTCTTATTCATGGTATATAAGTGAATAGCACAGAGCATTTCTGAGACACATAAAAATAAATACAGCCCTAACGCTAGCTTTCATTGAATGTCAAGAGCAGTTGAAGAAAATCCGGAGACCCAGCAGATACAACACTTGAAGAAAGAAAGGCAGGGGTATATAGGAACATCAGTTCCAAGGACTTTCGACGGGGAAGACAAGGTTAGGGGTTTTGCAGAGTACATAAACGATATGGAATTGCCAGGGATGCTCTATGCTTACATAGTAAGGAGCCCAATTCCACATGGTGTGATCAAGAGCATTGATTACAGCAAGCTGCTCGAAAGAGATCATGTGAAGGCTGTCATAACCGGAAAAGATTCCGGCTTCAACATGATTGGCCCCTTGAGGGACAACCCGCCTCTCAAGTATCCGAAGATCAGGTCGCTGGGAGACGAGATTCTCGCGATTGCAACCACTGATCCTGAAAGGGCGGCACACGATGTGCAGGAGGACGTGAAGATTGAATATGAAACGTACGAAGGGGTCTTCGACGCTGATGCTGCACTAAGGGAAGGAGCCCCTCTCGTACACGAGGAGACTGGCTCAAACGTTGTGAAAGCAAATTTCAATGTGGAGTCGGGAGACATTGGGGAAGGCTTCAGCAAAAGCTTCCTGGTGAGGGAGGACGAATTTAGCGTCCCCAGGGTGGCATTCGCGCCAATGGGCACACTTGCTGCTCTGGCAAAATTTGACGAGTCGAGGAATCTGGTACTTGTGTCCAATACCCAACAGCCGTTCCAGCTGAAGAGGGAGCTTGGTGAGGCAATCAATTTCGACCCCTCAAGAATAAGGATATCCCAGCCCTACATTGGCGGAACGTTCGGCAGGGGTATGGCACTCTATCCCTTCGAGGTCATAGTTGCCTCCCTGGCGTTAAAGACAGGAAGGCCCGTGAAGATAGTCCTGGACAGGACCGAAGACTTCAAGTATTCGCCAACCAGGCAGCCCTTGAAAGTCAGGATCAAAACTGGCGTGGACAAGCGTGGAAAAATCCTCGCAAGAGAGGTAGACGCCATCCTTGACACGGGAGCATATGTTTCATGGGGAGCCTTTGATGCCAGGGTGATGGCTTCTACTGTTACAGGCCTTTATAAGGTCGAGAACGTGAAGTTCGACGCCAGGGCTGTTTACACTAACAATGTGTACACGATCAACATGAGGGGTGCAGGAAATCCCCAGATGGACTTCGCCCTGGAATCGCACCATGATATGGTCGCCTCACAACTTGGAATGGACCCGCTTGAATTCAGGCTGGTCAATGCACACCAGGGAGACTACATGACTCCTCAGGGAATGTTTGCCAGAAACTCAAACCTGAAGAGGGCCCTGGAAATTGCTGCTGAGAAGATCGGCTGGAAGGGCCCCCACATGCAACCAGGCAATGGAGCAAAAAAGCGTGGAATTGGGTTCTCAGGCCTCTTCCATGTAGGCGGCGGGGCAAGAGTCTACCACACCGACGGAAGCGGTGCTATCCTCAAAATGGACGATTACGCCAACGTGACCCTGTTCACAGGGATAAGCGAGATCGGGCAGGGTTCCATACAGGCACTTTCACAGATCGTTGCTTCTGAGCTAGGTGTCCCACTGGAAAAGGTCAGCGTCGTTTACAAAGGCGATTCGGAACTCAGGCCATGGGACACGGCCACACACGCCAGCAGAGGCACATTTGTAAACGGAGCCGCTGCACAGAGGGCGGCGGGGGAGCTGAAGGAGACTCTTCTGAAAGATGCTGCAGATCTGCTCAAAACGGATCTGGAGGACCTGGTCATAGAGCAGGGCATAATCAAATCCAGGTCTGACAGTTCAAAGACCATGGATCTCGGCAAGTTTGTAAGAAAGTCCCATTTCAGGAACAATGGAAAGACATATCTCAGTTACCATTACTTTGATCCCGACACCGAGATGGCAGATACCAAAACCAATAAAGGGAACATTTCGTCCGATTATGTGACCGGAGCAACCGCGGCCCTTGTTGAAGTCGACACTGAAACCGGTGCAGTTACGCCCCTTAAGATCGTGGTTGTCGCGGACTGCGGCACAATCATCAACCCGAAGGGGGCCAAGGGCCAGATAATAGGGGGGGCTGCCCAGGCCTTGGGGCACACTCTATTCGAGGAACTTGCTACCGAGCGGGGTGAGGTCGTCAACACTGGCTTCTCCGATTACGAGGTCCCGGGCATAACCGAAATTCCGGAGATAGAGGTTGAATTCATTGAATCGGAAAGCAGAGAGGGTCCATTTGGCGGCAAGGGAATTGCAGAAATGGGCATTATCATGATATCCGGGGCAGTTGGAAATGCGGTGTACGATGCAACAAATGGAAGGGTTACCTCTCTTCCATTCTGGGGAGAAAAAGTTCTTAAAGCTATTGAGAAGTCCAGAGAACCAAAGGCCGCTCAATAGAATATGGATGTGAACAAAGATGCTCGATACAATTATCAGCTACATAAACCAGGGGACTGAAAAATTTGACAACAGATACTGGGTGGAGAAGGACAGGAAGGCGGAATTTCCCTCGGAGTTTCTGAAATCGATACAGGAACTGGGCCTAACGACGCTCTTTCTTCCAGAAGAATATGGGGGCAGCGGTCTTTCAGTATCAGATTACGTGCGGATTGTAAAGCACGTATCTTCCATACATGGTGTCGCTGCAGGAGACCTCGTTATGGCTCACAACGTATTCGGAGCCTACTCCATTGCATCCCTAGGAAATGAACATCAGAAGGAGAAGTTTCTTCCCAGGGTTGCAAAGAATGAGGTCATATCGTCAATTGCCATTACCGAGCCAAACGCCGGAACAGACACATTGAACATTTCCACGCACGCAGAAAGGGCAAACGGAAAGCTAGTTCTTTCGGGAAGGAAGATCTGGATAACCATGGCCCATATGTCAGATCTTATGCTTGTTCTTGCACGCACATCCAAGGAAAGCACCAAGAGTACCAAGGGGCTGACACTGTTCGCAATTGACCCGAAGGAGCACAAGAACATAACTTCATCAAGAATTGACGATATTGCTCTCAGGTCGCTGGGCTCATGCGAAGTATTCTTTGACAACGTGGAACTTTCCGAAGACGACATCCTAGGAGAAGAAGGAAAAGGGTGGCGTGCACTGACGGGAATACTGAACCTTGAGCGCCTCTCAACGGCATCAATATCCATGGGGACCGGTGAGTTAGTCCTGAATCTTGCCACACAATACGCGAAGGACAGAAAACTTTTCGGGAGGCAGCTCGGCTCAAACCAGTCCATTCAGTTTCCACTTGCCCACGGCAGGATTATGCTGGAGGCAAGCTGGCGCCTTATAGATGAAGCAGCAAGAAAGAGGGATTCCGGAGAGGATGGAATGTTTGAGGCAAATGCTGCTGCGTACCTTTCAGCAAAATCTGCGTATGAAATCGCAGATCACGCAATGCAGGTTTTTGGCGGGATGTCTTTTTCCATAGACATGGGTGTAGAACTGCATTGGAGAAACCTGAGGCTGTTCAGGGTCGGCCCCGTTTCGGAGCAGATGACGCTTTCACTGATAGCGAGGCACTCTCTTGGGCTTCCGCCATCATTCTGAAAAGAACACTTGAAATTATTTCTTTGCCGCTTTAAGCTTAGATAATGCATCTTAGGGGTTATCCAGTGGCACTTCTCCTCCTTGTTCTTTTCGGCATTGCTGGAGCGATAACTATAATAAATTCTACCCGTTTGCAATAATTGATGAACAGAATATTGTTCCTGGCTGGAGTATCACTCTTCATCGTGGGCATATCACTAATCTCTGTAAGTCTTGTAATAAACCCGTATTTCCACGGAAAATCCTCAAAGATACACTTCTCATCCAACTACACAAAGCAGGAAAACGGGCTTTACGTAATTGATGTTCCACCCAAGCTGACAAACCAGGAATCTGACATGATGTTTGTCCCAAAGCCCTCGAGCGGAGGGGTACCTGGCCAGTTTGCCCTTGTACCTCAATCTGACCTTTCTCACGTAAACGCTTCGAACTTCAGGCAATACAATGTTGAAAAGCCCTATAACAATACCGTAGACATATATTTCAACAACGTCAAATCCGGTTCGTATGCATTTGTTGAACCAGAAAATGATGTTATTGCTTTCACCATAACTCCGTCAATCCCTCTGATGTATTCAGGCTATCTTAGTTCCTCTGGCGGGATATCCGCATTCATTGGCTTTGTTACAATACTTGTTTCACTTTTCATGAAGAGAAGGGCCCCGCCCATCAATTTCTAGCTCTGTCTTGATGTGTCTTAAGTATTGTGGCCTAATGATTTGAAGAAATGTGCAAAAAATATGAATGTGGTATTAAAATTTGGTTCATCCTAGAAATGTGTGGGTATTTTTATCCTTCTTTTCATTATATTTGCCATGCAGGATGCTGAACAGTTGTACTCCGAGCTCTTAGGGCTCAAGAACCCCTGGAGGGTTGAGAGTGTTTCACTTGATTCAAATGACAAGGTTGTTGAAGTCTTCATAGCACACGACAGGGGAGC